>Ga0315289_10003949_pt1 | contig 22283 bp, 23 predicted proteins | sample YL17G11_40_MG_FD_203452 | JGI IMG/M metagenome (GOLD analysis project Ga0315289, IMG submission 203452) | Sediment microbial communities from Yellowstone Lake, YNP, Wyoming, USA - YL17G11_40 | ecosystem: Environmental > Aquatic > Freshwater > Lake > Sediment | place: USA: Wyoming | collected... | reverse complement strand
TCATGGCCGCCCTGGGCATCCTCAAGATCCCTTGGGAGAAATGGGTCCGCTGGCTCCTGCCGCTGCTTCTCATCTGGCTGGCCTTGGGCATGGCCGCGGTGATCATCGCCCAAGCTTTGCATTTGGGGCCGTTCTGAAGAATGGGGAAGCCGGGCCGACGGCCCGGCCAGCGGCCGGCACTTTCTTGGGAGTGACGAAACGGCTCGTCCTTCGGGCCGCTGTGTCCGTACCCTTACGTTTCTCATTGCCTCCGACGAGCGGCAACGGCTGTTGAGGTTTTCTCACTTGATTTTCTCATTCAAGCCGGGCCTCCGTCCGGTTTTCCAGGCGCCGATTTCCGGGGCTGTTGACATCGCCGCGCGGCCGGCGATATAGTATCGGCATGGTTAGGAGGGGGGATTCATCGAACGGAGGGGCCGTTCTCAACGCCGCACAAAAAGGAAAATCCTTCTATGCACCCTCAATTCATCGTGATAATCAGTTCTCTTAGAAGGAGATATTATCGTGCGAATTCCGCTTCCAGATTGCCACCGGACCGCAGCGGCGACTGCTCACCCTTATCCGATTCAAGTGGCACGACAGGCTCAGGAGTTTATTCAAGCGGCCATATTCCATGTCTCCTTGCTTGACGTTGCGGCGGGTCAGCGCGTTCGCCAACCGGGTGCGATTCAAGAACTCGAAACGTATTACCTCTCGCACGGCTTGGCCGCACAGACTTGGGAGGAATCTTGGAGTCTTGTTTCTCGATATAGAGAGTCACTCGAAGCTGCTGTATTCCAATCGTCTGTTGCAATCGCCAAGAAATATGTCGCGGCACCTGACTATCCTTCAATGGCACCGTAATTAAAGTCAAAGGCGATAACCTATGAGCATAAGTGGAAAGCCGAACGCACGGCTTAAGGGGACGGCAATACAATTAGTCGTTTGGTCGGGGCTTTAGTTGGGACCGCGTCTGAGCCGCTACATTCGCCAAGATGATACAATACCGATGATGTGCACGTTGGAATAAAGAATCATGTCCGAAAACCTGCTTGAGCGTTACTTGACCGATATGGGAGAAATCCGGGGGACACGAGCCAACGTAGCGGAGACCTCGTTTTATCCAGCATTAGAACGGCTGCTCACTGACATAGGGAAAAATCTTTCCCCCAAGGTCCGCTGCGTCATCAATCTGGCGAACCGCGGCGCGGGACTCCCGGACGGCGGCCTTTTCTCGGCCGATCAGTTCCGCCGTAAGACTCGCAACGAGGACGCCAAGGAGAATCCGTTTCTGATTCAAAACCCGTCGCGCGGCGTGATCGAAGCTAAGCCTCCCTCTGAAGATGTCCGCCGCATCTCCGAGACCGAACAGGTGGAGCGATACTGGAAGCGGTATGGCATGGTGCTCGTGACCAACTTTCGTGCCTTTGCTCTCATCGGCCAAGGCCCGACAGGAAAGCCGTGCGTTCTGGAATCCTACGCTCTGGCCGAATCCGAAAGTGAATTCTGGCGTCTGACCGCCCATCCTCGCCTGGCGGCGACAGAACACGGCGAACACATGCTGGAGTATCTGAAGCGTGTGCTGCTCCTTAATGCCCCGCTTGCCGCTCCGCAGGACGTGGCCGGCATCCTTGCCTCCTACGCCCACGACGCGCGGCTGCGCATTGAAAAGGCCGATCTCCCGGCCCTGGCCGGTCTTCGACAGGCCCTCGAAGATGCTCTCGGCCTTCGCTTCGAGGGCGAGAAAGGCGAGCATTTCTTTCGTTCGACGCTCATTCAAACCCTCTTTTATGGGGTTTTCTCGGCTTGGGTCTTGTGGGCGCGACGGCGGGACGCTAAACCCAATGAAAAAAAGGGGTTTGCCGACGCCATCCGCGATGCTGGCTCGCCGTACGCCGTCGCCGGCGGCTTCTACTGGCGTCTCGCTCCCTATCTATTGCGCGTTCCCATGCTCCGCGCCCTTTTCGTACAAGTCGCCGACCCCGGCCGTCTCGGCGCGTTGGGCTTGATCGAAGTCCTCGACTGGACCGCCGCCACACTGAATCGCGTGGACCGCGCCGAGTTCTTCAAGTCATTCGACGAGGGGCACGCCGTCCAGTACTTCTACGAGCCCTTCCTGCACGCGTTCGATCCCGAACTTCGCAAGGAGCTCGGAGTCTGGTATACCCCCGAGGAGATCGTCCGCTACCAGGTTGAACGCGTGGACACCGTCCTCCGATCCGAACTCGGTCTCGCCGACGGACTGGCCGACCCGAAAGTGGTCGTCCTCGATCCTTGTTGCGGCACCGGCACCTACCTACGAGCCGTCCTCCGCCGCATCGCCGCCACCCTGCACGACAAGGGCGGCGACGCTCTTGTCGCGCACGATCTAAAGAAAGCCGCCATGGAGCGTGTCTTCGGGTTCGAGATTCTGCCAGCGCCATTCGTAATTTCCCACCTCCAGCTCGGTTTAGAACTCGAGACCCTCGGTGCGCCGTTAAGCGATCGAAGCGATCCGCCGGAACGCGCCGGCGTCTATCTGACCAATGCCCTCACCGGTTGGGAACCTCCCAAGGAAACGCAGAAAAAGATTGTTTTTCCCGGCTTTGATGACGAACGAGACGCCGCCGGCAAGGTGAAGCAGGAAAAGCCCATCCTCGTCATCCTCGGCAACCCCCCCTACAACGCCTTCGCCGGCGTTAGTCCCGAGGAAGAGCACGGCCTTGTCGAACCTTACAAGACGGGCCTCATCTCCGAGTGGGGCATCAAAAAGTTCAACCTCGACGACCTATATATCCGCTTTTTCCGCCTCGCCGAAAAGCGCATCGCCGAGCACGGTGGGCGGGGCGTCGTGTCGTTCATCTCGAACCACTCCTGGGTCAGTGATCCGTCTTTCGTTGTTCTACGGCAACATTTGCTCGGCTCCTTCGATCGTTTCTGGATCGAGAACATGCATGGCAACCGGAAGATCTCGGAATACGCGCCGGATGGCCGTACCAGTGAAACCGTTTTCGCGACTTCAGGCTTCTCAGTCGGCATCCGGCAAGGCGTTGCTATCTCGCTGTGGGTGAAACATCCCAAACGCCAAGGAAACCCGATTGTACGTTTCCGCGATGACATTGGTGACGCCAAGGCCGGCGAACGTCGCGCACATCTCCTTGCCACTCTCGATACGAAGGACTTAGACGCGCAATACAAAACTTCGAACCCTCGAAAAGATAACAGATGGAGTTTCCGGCCATCGGATGTCTCAGATCGTTACATGGAATGGCCGCGACTGACCGACTTGTGTGCGGCGGCGCCAGGTAACGGGCTGATGGAAAAGCGCGGCGGCGCGCTTATGGACGACGACAGGTTTGCTCTTGAAGTTCGCATGAAGCGCTACTTTGACAAGAATATATCCTTCGACCAACTGAAGAGCGAGGGGCATCCGCTGACGCGCGATGCGGCGGCCCACGATGCGCGCAACGCGCGAGAGAAAGTTCTGGAAGCTGAAGGGTTCATTGAAGACCGTCTACTCCGATACGCCTTGCGTCCATTCGATTATTGTTGGTGCTACTACACTGGCGTTAGTACTGTTTGGAACCGTCCTCGCCCCTCCCTCTGGATGCAGCGTTGGGATGAAAACGCGTTTCTACTGTCACGGTTCAATCGTTCCAAAGACCCTGAGGGTGTTCCGTTCTATTTCGCCGGTGGACTGAGCGACGATCATTTGCTCGCGCCCGACGCTGCAGCTTTTGCGTTTCGGATTAAGGTCGGGCTCGGCCTCCGGGCGGGCCGCGCTGTACTAGGAGAACGCCCCCTTCGCGGGATGGAAAACGACACCGGAAAAATCACCGCAAACCTCTCTCCCGCGGTCCGCACCTATATTTTATCTCTCGGACTTCCTAATCCTGACGCCGATCGCGAGACCGCCGAATTGATTTGGTATCACGCGTTAGCTATTGGCTTTTCGCCCGAGTATCTTGCCAAAAACGCCGACGGCATCCGGCAGGATTGGCCGAGGATTCCGCTTCCGAAGGCGAAGGATTTACTTGTCGCCTCCGCGACCCTTGGTCGGCAGGTGGCGGCATTGCTGGACACGGAAACGCCTGTGCCCGGCGTGACCGCAGGAAAGATTCTGGATGACCTAAAGAGCATCGCGATCTTTCAGTGTGTGGACGGGAAACCGGCGAAACCCGAGTCCGGGGATCTTGACCTAACCGCCGGTTGGGGCCACGGCGGCAAGGGCGGCATTATAATGCCGGGCAAAGGGAAACTGGTTCGACCAAACAAAGACACGTGCGACATTTACCTCAACGAAAATGCGTGCTGGCGGAACGTACCCGAGACGGTATGGGACTACACCATCGGCGGATACCAAGTCATCAAGAAGTGGCTGTCGTATCGCGAAAAGCCCCTCCTGGGCCGTGGCCTGACTTCGGACGAAGTCCGCTATGTCACGAAAATTGCGCGCCGCCTGGCTGCCATAGTTGCCTTGCAGGCATCCTTGGACGACAACTACCGGAAAGTTATCAAAGCAACGTACTCGTGGCCCAAGAATTGATGACGGCGACCAATCGTACGGAACGCTACGGCGCGTTGCGCGCCGAGGTTCATGCGTGCCGTTGGACAGGAAGATGAAGAGGAGATGACATGTCCATACCAGATTACCAATCTTGCATGCTGCCGCTCCTGAAGTTCTACTCCGATGGCCAAGACCGCACATTCCGCGAGGCAGTTGAAGCACTCGCCTTGCATTTCAAGCTTACGGAACAGGAGCGAAGGGAGATGTTACCAAGCGGGCAACAAGAGATATTCGATAATCGGATCGGATGGGCCAGAACCTACATGAAGAAGGCTGGTCTAATCGAAGCACTCAAGCGAGGCATCAACAGGATCACGCCCCGCGGTCTCGATGTTCTTCAGAAGAAGCCCGAGAGGATTGACGTCAACTACCTCGCACAATTCAAGGAATTTCAGGAGTTTCGTACACTGCGGCATCCCAAACAGGATGAGGAACAGGAGGCGGAGGCCAACAACAAGACTCCTGAGGAAGCCCTGGAGAATGCATACCAGAAGATCAGGGACGACCTTGCGGCCGACCTGCGCAAAAGATTGAAGACTTGTTCGCCCGCCTTCTTCGAGCGCCTCGTGGTCGAGGTCATCGTCAAGATGGGTTACGGCGGCACGCGTCTGGACGCTGGCAAAGCCATCGGTAAGAGCGGTGACGGCGGGATTGACGGGATCATCAAGGAAGACAAACTTGGACTCGACGCCATATACATCCAGGCAAAACGATGGGATAACACTATCGGCAGGCCCGAGATTCAGAAGTTTGTCGGTGCCCTCACCGGTCAACGCGCCAAGAAAGGGCTGTTCATTACCACGTCCGAATTCAGTGCCGAATCGGAAGACTATGTCTCGCGCATCGACGCGAAGGTTGTGCTCATCGACGGCGAAACTTTAGCCCAGCTGATGATCGACCACGGCGTCGGCGTTTCTACTGTCAATACCTACGAACTTAAGAAGGTAGACTCGGACTACTTCTCGGAGGAATAGGACTGCTTAACAAGCCATCGGAGGCGATTATCATTCCGCGCGGCCGGATGTATAGTTCCGCTATGGATAGGGAGGGATTCAGCGCCAAGGGCGGGAATTCAGCTCGCTCGGAAAAAGCAAATTCTTATATTTTCACCACCTGTGCCACCCGCAAAAATTGACGGCTTCTGATCGCGAGGAGTAATGATCAGATCGATCTAAGTCACTCTTCTGGACATTGAAGTTTATGTGCTAATGGGAGAAATTGAGTCATATATTTGCTGTAAAGGGAGTAATAAGTATTCCAATCTGCGTCCTCAAATTCTCCCGTATTCGCTTGTATGCTCGCCTGAACACGACGCTCGACAATTCTAAAACATACAGCATCAGCTACGATTTCGGCAACGAGAAGACGGAAGTGCTTAGAATCTTGTCCTGGGTAACCATCCTGTTTTTCTCCTAAATACCTTCTGAGTGAAGGATGACGAGTGGCAATTTCAAGAACATTTTGCCGCCACCGAGATCTCTGATTCACTAAATCAATGTCCTCGAGCTTGATCGACAGATCAGCTCCTAACGGTGGGACAATCGTTATTTTTGCTTCTGCCCGATCATTTCCCATTCGGGCTGAAAGCTTCGCTGAAGCTTCGTCCTTGTCACACCTTAGGGAAAGATCACAATAAGCGACCTGGAGGCGTTCATCGGGACTTAGTATTTGTTGGCCTGCTAATTTGAAGTATTTGGAATCTATTTCTATTTGAACCGGAGTGGGCACTCGGACCATATTAATCGGCGCTAGGAGACGAATCTTTTTATGTTTCTGATCTGATCTCATTCTATAGTGAGCCCTGCTGAACTGCAGCTTCAGCACATCGCGGTACTTATCAGCCTCTGAATTGAAGATCTCTATTGCACTCTCCGCTACGATCGAACTTACGCGCACTCTAAGGCCTGTTGCAGGAGTCGCCGATTCAGCTTTTACCTTCCAGGAGGCGCGCAAAATTCCCTCGCGCACAGGGTGAGGCTCAAGGCTGCAGTAGCGTTTATCGGATATGATATCAGGCGTTAGACATTCAATTTGAACGTTCGTTCCAACCTCAACTTCTGGAAAAATGGACTGCTTAATATTGATACAAAAAAGCTGCGAATGGCCAACAAGCATTTGAGTAAAAGGCGGGGAGAGAGTATATCCCCTTTCCCTAAACTGGCTGTCAGGCTTTTCGCTTTCCAAATCTCGAGCCGTCTCCTCTTCTTCATAATCTCGCATAAACTCTAATGCGGCCTTTTCCAAAGCTCTTAATCGTCTTCTTGTGGATTCACTTTCGATTTGTGTCTTTTCATGCTCTTCCCTAGTTCTTTCCTCCTCTACAAGTGGCCTCAGTCTTTTTAGTGCTTCAGCAAATAATGATTTCGTGAACGGGTGATCACGATTTAGCCCCGATCTTCGGGAGGGGTCAACGAGATAAGTTGGGTTGTTTTCCGGATATGGGCGGTGAGCTTCGAAGCAATCGTCGAACTCATTACAAAGATCATCGATATAGGGGCAAACTAGCCTCCCATAAAACCAATGGGCATGAATATCTGACTCCAGGCCGGGGTCGAATAACGTGGACTGATGAAATGCCCGTTTGGATTGAATAGCAATACCTCCGAGTCTAAAGCGATCAGGATCTCGCTCAAATCGTTTTTTTGCTCGGCAGATTATTAATTTCGCTTGAACACCCTGGTATCCCGGTATTTCGAATGGCTCTTTTATTCTTTCTTTGCCATCTATATAAGGCATAGATAGGATATCTACTTTCTTCTGAATAAGGTCCCGTAGAATCACTTTACGATTGCTATCGCACAGGATTCCTCGTAAACTCACCAGCCGCTCGATTTGATTTTTCAAGTTATCATGCTGAGGAACAGGCTCTTTTGTTACGAGCTCTATCGTAACGAGCGTACCTGTACCCTCAGGAATTCCAATGGTTCTGCGGATCTCCGAGTTCAATTCTTGGGAATCATACGGGATAAATTCGAGGTATGGGGTGATCTCACATTTATGATACTTACCGTCTTGGGCAATCGATTCGAAGACTACTCGCCCAAGTGCAGCAACATCCTTAGCACCTCGAGAGTGCGTACCCCGTACTTTTTCTCCTTCAGCCATACCACTATCGCGCCCTCCGATAAATGAGAGCTTTCGTTCCATTGTGTCTGCGTCCATTCCATCAGCATAATCTCTGACCCTCAGCGTACTGGGGATCTTTCCACGGCGGCGTTCGATTTCTATCTCGATCGTTCCTTTTTTGCTCAGTATCTGATATCTATCATCAGAGTTTGTCACTAATTCGGTAATAGCATCAAAAATATCGCGTATCGCAAGCTTTGCGCTTTGAATAAGCGCTCGGGAAGTAGCTTGTATTTCACGATATTTTGTCAATGCGCCCCCCATATCGAATTATCTTTGTTCGAAATATGCTTTTTGACATTTCTCTATGAAGTCGGAGACATCTTTTTGAGTTGCGGACTTGGATAGGAGTTCAATCCTCTTAAATCTGGATAACCAAACTTCTTGTTCTGCATCAACTCTGCATCGAAGCATATCAGCTAATTCGCCGATGGCAGGGGTAAAATTATGGGGATTATCAACGTATCTGAAAAATAGCGGATGTCCGCGAATGATTTTAAGCTGTCTAAGGACTTGCTGCCTATGGTCCTTTGCTTCGATGGAACCCATTTCAAACTTTGCGAGATTATTGCGGATCCAATCTACACCCCCTGGAGTTAGTATCCACCCATCCTCAACGGGACCACGACTTGTTTTTCGCGTTAGTCCAGACTTTTGTCCTGAGCGGCCCTCTACTAGCGGTCCGAAACGCTCTTTATGTGCATCTGTTAGGGCAACGCGTACGATATCTTTATCTGGATATTGTTTGTACTTCGTCCAAGAAAAAGAATGGGGGAATAGTTTAAAGCATTTCAGGGCGATGTCTTCTGTATGGATTCGCTTTGAGTCACCCCCCAGAAGATAAAGACAATAAACCACCAATTCCCTATTAGGTACATTACTGAGTGATGGACAAATGACACACCTCCCGAAAAATATTCAGTGATTAAATTGACGGCTTATGACGAACCGATTTCTTGTCGGCGCAGGCAAGGATAATTATCGACACCTGGTACCACCGTGCTAATGTCGCTATTCGTTTCCCCGTGTCAAAATCCTACGTTAACGGTGGGGGTTTGTCAATATGTGAAATGAGTGGCGAAATCCGAAAGTTCTGACGTCAAACAAACAAGCTGACGGTCATCCTTCCGCCGGGCCAGGTGGACTTCCTGGATCGCCTTTGTCTTGAAATCCGGACGAAGACGCGGTCCAAGGTCAAGCGGACCGAAATCAGCCGGGCGCTGATCGCCGGGCTGATGGGGGCCGGGCTGGACCTTTCGGGCTTCGAGACGGAAAAGGACATCGCCGCGGACATCCAGGAACGGCTGAAACGCTGACGCTTGGCCGCTTTTCACGGCTATTGACATCGCCATGCGGACGGCGATACACTTCCAGTATAGTCAGAAGGGGAGATTTAGCGCCCAGAGCGGAAATTCGCCATGCCGTGGAAAAAGGAAATCCTTATCTTACAAAGGAGAGACGTCCAATGTCAAAAGCCAGGAGGATAGCCGTTTATTGTTCGCTCTTTTTCATTGGCTGTTTCTGCTCTTCCCTGTTTTCCGAAGAGTCCGTTTTTCGGCTCAAGGTCAGAGTCGCGGTCGCCAACATCCGAGCGGCCCCGGCGACGACAAGCCTGATCATAGCGCAAGTTCAGAAGGACACCGAACTCGTATCCCATCAAAAAGAGGGCGATTGGTTCAGGATCGAGGACCTATCCGAGTTCTCGGCGAGCGGAAAAGCCGGATACATCCACAGGAGCGTGGTCGGCGTGAGCCCGTTGGCGCCGGTTCAAGCGGGAAAGCCGGAAAAGCCTGACGAAAATGTGGAGCAGGTGTCCAGGAGCGAGGAGGAGATCGGCACGGAAATCTCCTGGAGACTCGAAAAGAGAACGAAGAGCAAGCCTGCGGAACCTCGCAAGGACGTACGCTCCGTATTAAACGGCGGTTTTGTTGCCTTCGGTCTGAGGGCCGGATTGAACATGGCCACCATGTCTTTCCCGGAAAAGGGCATTATGACCACGCGCACAGGGATCGGCATAGGACTCCTGATGGACATCCCCATGGGTCGCTTCCTGTCGATCCAGCCCGAATTGGCCTTTACGCAAAAAGGAGCGGCCTCCAATGACTACCCGTTGATCGCCGTACGGATCAACTACCTGGAAATGCCGATCCTGCTAAAGATGAACGTCCCTGTAGATATCGTTCGGCCGTTCGTGATCGCCGGACCTGCCGTCGCCCTGAGACTAACCGGAAAATACAACGATATTAAATTTTTCGACTTTAGTATGATCCTTGGGGCAGGGGCCGCCTTCCGGCTGTCGGACAGCGAGTCGATCCTATTCGATCTCCGATACACCATGGGCCTGTCTCCGATCATAAAGGAGGCAATCGGTGCATTTGCCGATATCAAGAGCCGGGTTTTTTCCATATCCCTCGGTTATCTATTTTTCTAAGGAGAAAGATCATGTCCGTCAGAATTATCCGTAATTTCCTGATCGTGGCCGCGGCGGGCGCATCCATTAGTTGTGCCGTCGGCATGGGCGGAGCTCTTTACACCGATATGACTTTGCCGGGCACGCTCGCCAGCGTATCCAGCTATACCATCACGCCCGAGTCGGACTTTGAAAGCTTGGCCTTTGTCGAAGGGAAGGCCTCCGGAGAGATCATCCTCGGTCTCATTGCGACGGGCGACTTCGGATACGGGGCCGCCATCGAAAACGCCATGAAACAGTGTCCCAACGCTACTCGGCTCATCGACATCATAGTCGACAGGAAGGTCAAGAGCTTCCTCGGCGTTTACACGAAGATCACGACCACCGTTCGCGGACGGGCGATCAGACTGAAAAAAAAGTAGATCAAAGCCCGCTTGCCCCTTGGACCTGTTGGTGCGGAGTGTGCATCGTCAGGCGGTTTCGGATTCGCGTGCTGATTTCTTAAGCTACGAATTCCGTTTCTCACGATAATTTGGCTGACTCCGTTCGGCAAGGGTTCAAGCATCGCCATCCGGTTCTCCTTCCAAATGAACCCGGACAGTGTACCCTAGAGACGGGAATTTTAATTGTCGTTGATCACCTGCCATCGGCTGTCTCCCCTTGCCGCCCCGGCGGGTGAGTCCGTGCCATGCCCTCAGCTTTGTTTTCCGGTACTACTGTTAGTAGAGTGGGGCGCGGGCTTGGAGGCTGTAGGTTTATCGGAAGTGGGGATGTTCTCTGCTATCGGCTCCCCGTGGAAATTGAATCTTTGCTTGGCCGCACGTTCAGGTTTCTCAGAGGGAGCGACCGCTTTTTCGTTAGGATTGACCGCTTTAATTTTCAATTTTTTTAATGATATCTTTCAATATTTTAATCGCCTCTTTTTCTTTTAAAGATGCTTTTATTGATGCAAAAGGTTTTCCAGCAATATAAATATTTCTAGCATCGTTTATCAACGTATAACATTTATCAACGCCTTGTTTAATTGAAGCCTCGACATCGTATTTTTTTTCAGTGGCGATCGATATTAATTGCATTGCTTGATGAATATATTCAGCGTGCTTTCTGCTATCTTCTATCTTCTGGAGCACCTCTTTTAATAAAACTGCTAGATCCTGTTTTCCTAAAATAGCAGCATTTTCATTAGTTTCACCTAGTTTGATTGTCGGATCTGGAGTAGGCGTTTCGGCTACCAAAGCGCCTTTATAATTTTCGAAATTGAAAGAGAAATCAAAAGCAGTATTTCCGTATTCCTCACTCTCCATTAAAATGCCAAGTTGTCCTCCCTGAATTCTCGAACGACGTATACCCCCTTGATGCAACGCGTAGACACCGGGTTCAAAGCCCGCGCTTGGAGCAATTTTGTACATCCCCTTTTTTCCTTCTATTGGACCCGTTCTAAAAGGAATGTTCTTTTCTAATACCCACATGTTTATATTAGTCATAACCTTTTCGGCATTCCCGATAATTGGAATTGAAACTAACGACTCTGTACTGGCATATCTTAGTTTGCTCAATTTTATTGAATTTATATCAAAATTCTCTAGAAATATGATTAAGTGCGCCGCTGCATCATTAATATTGATCTTAGATAATTCCCTGAGTCCGGCGACACCATCTTCTTGCATGCCGCCTTTACTTGGGGTTCTAATCCTAATATTGTTTTCCTTTAATTCTATTAATCGACCATCCGCAACAAGATAAACGCCAAAGAATTCCGGAATTTGTTGGCCGATACATATTAAGGAATTCGCGAAGAAAAATAAGAGAGCTAAAATACTTTTTTTCATAATACCCTCCTTAATTTATAAATAATAAATCCAACATCCGCTTTTTGTCAATTCCCCTAAGGCTACAGACATCCGGAGCGGTCGGTCCTCTTCCGGGTGCTTTTCCATCATTTCGGGCGGTTTGTCGCGGAGTACGAGGGCCTTGTAGCGGCTTCATGGGCAAATTATTCCAACAGGGGAAAAGGTGACATTAGTGGGGTTGCCCGCAGGTTGATATGGAAACGCTGTTTTTCGACATAAATCATATGGGGGGAAGGTGACATGAAAAATCGATGTCTCGGACTTGTGGGGTAAGTGGCAGGAGGATAAATTGCCAAAATTGACGAAAAAATGGACGGCTGCGAACAGGAGGAAGGAGGAGCTACGGTTATCGCCTGTTATAAAGCTGATCAGAGAGATGGTTGACGATACGTTGCCAGCGATGGATAGGGTGATGAGTGATCGGCGACAATTAAAATTCCCGTCTTCAGGGTACACTTGGAAGGAGAACCGGATGGCGATGCTTGAACCCTTGCCAAACGGCGTCAGCTGAATTATCATGAGAGACGGAATCCGTAGCTTAAGAAATCAGCACGCGAGTTCGAAACCGCCTGACGACGTACAGGCATATATATAAACTCAGTGGCGAGAGGGAGTTTATTCGCTATAGATAACAAGGCGCCGTTTTAAAGCGGCCTAAAAACGGTTCACAATAATGTCGCTTTCTTAGCTATCATGAATAGACAAGATTTTCGAGACCTTGCCCTCATAAGACTCGAGGAAGCCCGGGTGTTATTGAATAATAAAAAATATGATGGTGCTTATTATCTGTGCGGCTACTCTATTGAATGCGCCCTGAAGGCCTGCATAGCAAAGATGACTAGGGAATACGAATTCCCGCCCAAAAGAAATGTAATCGACATGATCTATAAACATGAGATATCAAGTTTAATAAAGGCTGCCGGCTTAGAAAAAAAATTGGATGATTTTATAAAGGAAAAAAATGACAAAAAGCTGGAGCGCAATTGGAGCAATGTAATTCGCTGGAACGAAGAATCTCGCTATACAACACATAGCCAGAAAGAGGCGAAGGACTTATACAACGCAATTACAAATAAAAAACACGGAGTATTAGCGTGGATAAAGCATCGTTGGTAGTAGAACTAATAGAAGACGGCAAGAGGCTAATTGAGGCTTTGGACGCCGCCAAATTCGATGTTAAGGCTGCAATGTGGTTTTATTTACCAGATACAGATGAGTGGCGGCTAATAATCGCATCTCCTTTTGTGGATAATTCTGGCCCTATGAAAGCATATGAGTTTATTCAAAAAGAAATGGAAAAATTATCGCCAGCTCTCGGCATTAAACTAAGAAACATTGCGGTGGTAAGTCCCCAAGACCGGTTAATAAGCCTCATGAGATTGGCCATAGGCACTGGGCCTACGATATCTGGGATCAGGTTCACACAAAACGTGATAAATAACGTGCTAATTGAGGACGCTTTTATTTATCGCATGATGTGAATCCGTCAGGCGGCGGGGTCTCGACCTTGCATTCTGGCGTTCATGGGCTGGGGGAGAATTCTCCCGTTGCGGCACCGGCAGGGCTGCAGTAGAATCGGGTCAGCATTTAGAGGGATGAGCCGAGAGCTGTGCCTTTGAAAAAGCGACAGGATTTCAGTTCCCTGAGCATTGATCAAGCTGGTTTAGGCGTCCAATTATGTATTGATAACGCTAACCGTTTAATAGAAGCTGCCAAACTTCTCTCTGAGAGAGGCTTTTTGGAGCTTGCTACTTTTGCCGTCTGCACAGCGATTGAAGAAACTGGAAAAGCATTGCTGTTATTGAACTATCAAGAGGACAAGGCAGCTGGAGGAAATGAGGCCGCAAAGACATTGGAAAAATCGTTCCGAGAGCATCCGGACAAGCTTGAATTGGCTATCGGGACTTCCGAAGTTGACAAGCAGCTGGTCAGCCGACTCCTGCAAACCGATTGGCAGGATAGGCGCCCAGAGGCCATGGCGAGCAAGTTACTTGAAATAATGGACAGCCTAAAGATTTCGGATTTAAAACCACAAATCAAAACCACATTTGAGACGAGAAACCAAATGCTTTATATAGAATTTAGGGATGGGCAGTTCTTGGCCCCAAAGTATAAGGCTCAGAGGTCGCAATTTGAGCAACTCATGGACATTGCAGAAAAAATAAGTGCCCGAGCCGAATTAGACTTGGCTTATGAATCCGTCCTTCTCAAGCGAGGGTTAACTGGGGCTCAGTTTGCCGAGTTCATAAAACGAGAATTGCAAACCATCATCGACATATGGCAAAAGAAACATCCGAGATTGAAGAATTGATTCACGTTATCTCGGGTTTACAAACTGTCAAGATTTGCGACGTGTTGGGAGCTAAAAGGGGCTTAAAACGGCTTAAATGGACTTAAGGCCAGTTTTCACGGCCCGGGCCCGTAACTCGCTGATTCTCTCGGGGTAACAAGGGAAAAACGTGGCGTGCCTGAGAGGATTCGAACCTCCGACCTTTGGATCCGGAGTTCTAGAATGTCTTTCTTTTTAATGAATGAACCTAATCAGAAGGCAGCTTCCATTTGCCAGAAAACTCACATTGTGTCTATACCATTTTTCAGGGATGAAGTCCCTCGCCGACGCCGACTTTTGGGCCTGATTTTATTCAGAGGCTTCTCTCTGATCTTGGTGATGCTCGATATATCAAATCGTTCAAAAACCGGATAGACACTTACGCGGTCTCCGTCTTTGAGAAGATAACCGAAATCGACCGATACGCCATTGACGAGGACAAGATCAACATCATCGGGACGTATACCGAAGGATTCAATCGCCTCTTTTATCGTGCGCGGTTTACTGAACCAAAAGGGCGTCTCGACCTTCCTTATTCCCTCAGGAACGCAATCATTGAGTTCTTCATAGAAACGGAACCTGGCTTCTTCTTCGCCAGAACTTGTTTTAATGCTCAAGCTTGACCTGCCCCCGATCAAGATACCACCTCCGGGGTGAGATTTTCAATCCGTAGGAGCCTCACCCGAAAAGTTGTTCAGCCAAAAGCGGCTAAAGATCAGGGGAAAACGTGGCGTGCCTGAGAGGATTCGAACCTCCGACCTTTTGATCCGGAGTCCGGTGCTCAGGGCCGCTCGAGAGCGGATTCCGGTTCGGAATTCCCCCGGAAAAGATTCAGGAGCTGGATTCGGCTCCTGACGCCCGTCTTTTGATAGATGTTATAAACGTGGGTTTCCACGGTCTTTTCAGAGATGAAGAAAGCCTTGGCGATCTCGGCGTTACTTCGCCCCTCAAGGATTCTTCGGACGACGTCCTGTTCGCGCCGGGTGATGCGAAACCGGGCGAAAACCTCTTCCAAAGCGTTACTCCGTCCCCCGGACCCGGCGGGCTGAACGCGGCGGAGATGGAACTGCATGAACAAAGCGACCCAGGCGTTGAAGACCAGAAGAATGGCGTATTCGATGATCATCCAATGGCGGAACAACCCTGAAGCGAAGACCCGGCCCGACAGGGGGACCAGGAAGGTGACCAGATAAGCGGTCGCCAGCGTTCTGGCCAGAGTCCGTTGTCCCGGGTCCGGGAGATTCCGCGCCTGACGGAGGAGAATAAGCGCCGAGCCGAAATAGAAAACGGATAGCCCGGCGTTGAAGACGACCTCCAGAACGCGGGTCGCCGACATGCTTCCCGTCTGGAAATAGCGGACTTCGGCGTAAACGAAGCCGACAAAAAAGAGCCCCCAGAAGACGGCATACGCGGCCGCCAGCGGCCGGGGAATCGGCTTTTGTAGGAGGGAGAAAACCAGCCTGACGAATAAATAGCAGAGGGCGATCAGGGCCGGGATCAGGATGAACCCGAACAACATGCTGAGGTTTCGGGTTTGCTCCCGCCGGATGACATTCAAGCCCGGGCCGAGATACCGGATGATCACGTCCGAAAAGGTCACGAGGCTCAAGAGAAGGGCGAAGGATTGGAATCGGCCGAGAAACGGCTGCCTGTAGGTCTTCCGGAGGCGGGAGACCCAGGCCACCGGGAAGATCCCTAGGACGATGGCCGCGAAATAGATGACGATGAGTCCGATGTTCACTGACAGGCAATATACCAGAAATTCGGCCTACGGAAAATCCCGTAATCAGCGAATTCGGCGCTTTCCCCTATGGAAAATGCGCTCGCCGCCCGTATATTAGGATTGAATCGGACCGGCTTCTTCAAAATGTCGGATCAAAGGAAAGCGCAATGGAAAAAATGAGAATCCTGACCCTGGCGGCGATGATCGTCTTCGGCACCGTTCTTTCTCCCCTGTCCGGCAACTCCTCCCCGGCGGGCGTTCAGGATGCGAACACGCCGGCGGCCCGGATCGACGCCTTGCTGGCGAAGGCCTATCCTCCGGACAAACCCGGCGCCGTGAGCCTCGTCATCAAGGACGGAAAAGTGCTCTTCCGGAAGGCCTACGGCCTGGCCGACTTGGAGTTGGGGGTTCCCATGTCTCCGGACACGGTCTTCGCCTGCGGGTCCATGACCAAGATGTTCACGGCGACCGCGGTCATGATGCTCGCCGAAGCCCGGGCCTTGAGATACGACGACGCGATCTCAAAATATTTTCCCGAAGCGCCGGCGGCCTGGGCCGGGATCACGGTCGATCATGTTCTGTCCCATACCTCCGGTCTGCTCGACCTCTTCAAGATCCCCGAATGGATGGCTCAATGGAAAGAAGAAATCTCCCCCAAGGCCCTGATCGCGTTCTTCATGGACAAGCCCCTGCAGTTCGAACCGGGGACCAAGGCGGAGTACAGCAATTCCAACTACGCCGTCCTGGGGCAGATCGTCGAGAAAGTGTCCGGCAAGCCCCTCGAACAGTTCGTCAAGGAACGCATCATCCAGCATCTCGACCTGCAGGCGACTCGGTTCGTTATCGGCCTCGAGGAGATCATCCCTCGTCGGGCCAAATCCTACCTGATCTACCCCGACGGTAGCCTGAAAAATCCGCCCTTTATGATCCCGTGGAGTCAGGCGTACGGGGCCGGAACCGTCCATTCGACGGTCGGCGATATCGCGAAATTCGCCGCGGCCTTGTTCGACGGGACGCTGTTGAAGCCCGAAAGCCTGATCCACGTGACGACCCCGCGAATGATGAAGGACGGAACGCCGTCCCCCTATGGGTACGGAAATCTCTTTATTTTCGCCGAGGGCACGGCCCCCATGATCAGGATATCCGGGAGCACGATCGGGACGCAGGTCTATTCGCTGTACTTGAAGGATGAAAAGGCCTTCGTCGCCGTCTTCTCGAACGTCGCCACGTACCTCCCCGAGGCGCCGAATCCCTACTTCCCAGGCCCCCTAGTCAAGGAAATCGCCCTCATGCTAGTTGAAAAACGATAGTCCCGGCCGCAGGGAGCCAGGATGTCCGGCGGGCCGAACAGCCGGCTGGGCCAATTTGCGCTGAGAGAAAGCTAAGATTATTGGAGATATTGATCGTCAACATTCGTGTTGCACAGTTATTTTTGTGCACGGATGTTTTTGGCACCAGCATAGAGCGTGCGTCGAAGCATCGAGTCCGAAGACGAGAAATAGCTATTGGGCTGATAAGGGGCTTTGGACGGGGAAGGCAATCATTTTCCTCATACAGCCGCATCGTGAATAAAGCCTGCCTGCTCAGCTAAAGTGCTACCTACACACGGTAGAAGTCAGAGGTTCAAGTCCTCTATCGCCCACCACTTCCAAATCCTTTATTGCCCATCATGTTCAATGCCCTTATTCATGAGCTATCTCCGAACTATGCCCGGCTACGCACTGCCAGCATCCGGCAAGCTTAATCCAGGTATGCGTCCATCGATTCTGCCCACCGACATCCTCGCCTTTATACGTTTCTTTGACCGTGTTTCGGCCAGTGACCACCGCCGTATTTCCGTAAACGCGAACCTTCATGTCAGCGAGCACCCAGGATGTAATCGCGTCCTCCCCAGACTTTACGAGTGCAAGGTCCTGGGCCTTGGTCCAGACCTCGCCCCAGGGGGACGTCCACGTATAGTCATCTGCTATAATCCGGTCAAAGAATGCGACGTCGCTCTTAATCCAGGCATCAGCCCACTGGTTCTCCAGCTTTATCAACTCCTGTTCCACACTCTCGCTCTTTGTCTGTGCCAGGATAGCTACTCCCAAGACCAAGACCGCCACGCTGACTGCAATAGCGATGCCTTTCATGAAAACCCTCCTTGATTTTGATGAGAATATTGAACCTCAGTTGACGATGGATGTCAAACCAAATGTTGGCCAGACCAATTTAGTGCCATCCTGATCCTCTCCACCGTATCTTGCGCCGCCCTCATGGAAGACATCAGAGAATATGACGGTGTTTATCAACAAGAAGAGCTGGCCCTAAGGGGTGAACCCGCCGTCAATGACTTGCTTTTTAGGCTTATATTATTATTCGCTCATCAACGCCCCGTCTCAAACTCGTTATTCTTATCGGCCCCTTCTCACGTGGGATTCTCTTTACAGGTCTCTTCTCCTTGAATCCGCCCTCGACGACGAGCTTAGGGACTATGAACGCAAACTTCAGGAAATCAATGACATGGAAACGTTTCAGCTGGAGATGGATATCGATAATCTTATTCGCAAACTAAAAAGGGCTAAAGAGGATTAGTCAGAGGCCCAATAAAACCTTTTTCCCCCGCTTCTTCTTCAGCCATGAGCTCAAGATCATGGTTAGGAGCTGGGACAGCGGCAACCCATTCTCTTGTCCTATCCTTACGAGTTCTTCTTTGATCCACATTTTGTTTTTCGGCAATCGGAATTGAATGTCATGGTTTCGAATGGTCATTTTCCTCTCTCCCTTAGATTTAATTTAACGATGACTAAATTCGCCCGTAGGTTGACATGGACTCAGAGGAGAACGTTCAGCCTTGCCCTTCTCAAGTGCCATGTTTTTGGGCATTTTCCGAATTTCCCTAGTTTCTCCGTCCCGAATACGGAAGATCGCATTTCTTGATCAGCCAGCAATAATTCCCCATCTTGCCTATTTCGGCCTCGGAGAAATAACCCCATTCCTCCTCAAGGCCCTGGACGTAGCCAAACCAAATCGTGTCGGGTGTCGCCTTGCCGTCCCCGAAATCGCTGTCTTGCTCGTGATCCTTTTCGGTGGCGAACCAATACCAGCCTGAGAAAGACTCCCAGGCCTTAATGACCTTTTTCCCGTAGACGTAAAGGTCTTTCCCGTCCGTCGAGAATTTCTCGACTTCAACGCCTTTTACCTCGTTCATTTTCTCTCCTCCCCTCAATCGTTTCGGTTGACGGGTTCGACGTTTTGCCCGTCTATGGCATAGTAACCTTGATGAAAAGCCGGCGGCTCTTTGTAGACGACATAACCCAAGGCTGTGGCATAAACAAACCAGATCAACCCGCTTCGAATTGACATAGCCTGTGCTGTCCGGATTGTAAAGTTCAGATTCTTTCTGTCGTATCTCACCTTGTACCCCCAAAGAGCGGCCCCAGGTCCGGCCCCTTGCCTTCCTCGTCGCCCTGGACCTGATCCGGGGCTTGGTAATCAAAACACACTTGTTTTTGACTCGCCCCGCACGCCGCGCAGATGAGATCTCCGAAATGCTTGCGCCCGTCCGGCCCGTCCTCTGTCCTCTCATCAAAGAAGAAAACCCGACCATACCCGCAGGAGATGCAATTTTCGCCTGTGATCCACTTTCTTTCTTTCATTCTCTTTCCTCCTTGTTTCTTTACATCTCGACGACGTCACAATCCGGAAAGTAGGCCTCCCTCATGTCTTCCGCTTGCGCCTCGTCCAAGTCCATCATCACGACCCGCCCGCCGGCAGTTACGATGTTCCACCGCTTTGCCGGCTGACCGCGGAGCGTATCAGCCATCATCCGCATCCCGTCAATCTGCGCTTTATTCATTATTTCTTTCCTCCTTTATTTCACGTTCATGATGTAGGATTGTGCTGCCATTGAGTAGCCTTCGATCTCGCCATGGTCCGACATAGCATAGTAGGGCACCTTGTCGCCGGCCTTGCCCGCTGCGATAATGACATGATCAAGCACCTTGATCCCCAGCGTCGCCGCCGCGAAGACGATTGCTTTAGTGATTTCCTTGTCGCAGTATGACGGCTCCGGATCTCCTGAAGGATGATTGTGTGCCAAGACAAGCGAGGACGCGCCGACCTGGAGCGCCGTAACGATAATCTCTCTCGGATAGACAGGCGAGCTGTCGATAGTGCCGAGGAACTCCAGCTTGTTAAGAATGACCTTGTTTTTCGAATTAAGGTATAGAACCCTGAACCATTCACGGATCGCCCGCGCATCATCCTGGAAGTAATTCGCAACGGCATCGGCACTCCCGACCATCGGTCCTTTTGAATCGCAGACCTTCAGGACTACGAACTCGCCTGAAGACCAATGATTTGATCTTGCCATGACCTCCTCTTTTTTCTTCATATGGAGACCCCCTGTCTCCTCTGTCCATCTTGATCGTAACATGGCTTTCTCGTTTGTCAATCCCCCTCCAGCTTTTGATCCCTACAATCTAGAGAGTGCGCGCGCGCGCGCGCCCGCGCGTACATACTATAGAGAGTAACAATCTATAGAGAGTACAATCTATATAGAGAGATACAATCTATAAGGTACAATCTACTAAGGAAATACAAACTATTAGTAAGATACAATCTATAGAAGAGTAATCTAACTAAGATGAAGAGAAGAGACTCCCTATAAGAAAGAGACAAGCAACGCGCAGCGCATCAAGCTCAACCTACCTGCAGGCTACCTTCAGGGGTGATATCATCCTACATAATCACATGCATAATTAAGGAACTATCTATAAGTGTAAGTAAACAAACAACCTAGGGGGATTGCGTAGTTGACAGATCGAACCTTATGCGACACAATCAAGGAGGGGGGCGTATGGGCACTTTCCGGAAGGCCCTAGCCTTTTATACTCATCCCTTACTCCGTAATTTTCATCATTTCCTATGATAGGTTTTTATACTAAAGCACGCTTTTGTCTATCGCGCTGCCGGGATATATTTATTTTTCTTCGAGGGGATAATGAAAGGGACGATCGTCGGGACAATAATTAGGCTCATTAGGATTTTTCTTCGGTTCGATCATTTCCCTGGTCCGCAATATGGCGCTGACCGCTTCCGGATGGGCCTTTTTTACGGTTCTAATGCGCGTATAGGGCAAATCCCAGGCGGATTTTACACGGCCCGCCCTTACCTACGCACAACCTCCATATTTCCTATTAATAGGCCCTCGACAGGCCCTATTCTCCTTGATCTTGGCCTTATGGCTACCTACCTATGCACTCACCTTAGTTTTACGAAAAAAGGCTCCTTCTCTTCATTACATCCTTCAAATTCGGCCATTTCTCTGCTCATCCCGGACTCTCATCACTTAAGCGTTAGATACGACCAGTTACCCCGTCCCTTCCACCGCACCAGGCTGAGTTTTCTTGCCGTGGTCAAGCTATCAGGGGGAAGTTTTCGTAAAAACGGCAAGAACAGGCCTCCCTCATCGTTTCTCTGCCGCTTTGGCAGCTTTCTCGCATTTGGATCAGTCTATTAAGTTAGACACAATTTACCTTGGCCAAGTAGTCTTGACTCCACCCGAGCTCAAGGCGTCTTTCCCTTATCTTTAAGAACCAGAAACCCTCAGCCCTTATGCCTTTTTTGGCGAAAAAGCCTAAGCCAGCTAACGTTTTTCCGAAAAAGTCCCTACCCCCCTGTATTCCATACGCAGTCACCCCTGCCCCATGCAATCTCTTCTTTGCTTCACCGACTAATCCTTTTTTTCCAGGAAATTTTTCCACCAGGCTTCGTTCTCCTGTCTCTTCAGGTCATCGGCAATTTCGTCCGCCTCGATTTCCAGCTTCCTCTTTTCCCTTTTCAGGTCGTTAATAAGTTCGTCTTCGGCCCTTTCCTTTTCGCTTTTCAGGTCATCCATAAGCCGTTGGACTTCCATCTTCAGCTTCCACGTCTCCATGTCATTGATGCTCTTAAGTTTGTATTCGTAACTCCTAAGCTCGGAGTCAAGGGCGGACTCAAGCCAAATAGACCTCTGAAGAGGACTCCATGTTTTCCATATACTAGGGGGACAATAAGAATTAGGCAAATAATTATAGTTCCAGCGGGTTTGATACGGGGTGTTGATGAGCGAATAATAATATAAGCCTAAAAGCAACTGATTGGCGGGGGTTTCATCCTTCAGGGCCACGGCCACCGCCGTTTGTTGAATAACGTCGTCATATTTCCCCTCACTGACCCTCTCCCCATTCTTTGGACAGTTTAAGGGCTTCCTGAAGGTGGATCGAAAGCCTGCCTCTCGTGACCATTTTATCCATTTTGAAGGCTGAAAGCCATTTTAACGTGAACCCCGAAAAAAC
>Ga0315289_10003946_pt1 | contig 22288 bp, 15 predicted proteins | sample YL17G11_40_MG_FD_203452 | JGI IMG/M metagenome (GOLD analysis project Ga0315289, IMG submission 203452) | Sediment microbial communities from Yellowstone Lake, YNP, Wyoming, USA - YL17G11_40 | ecosystem: Environmental > Aquatic > Freshwater > Lake > Sediment | place: USA: Wyoming | collected... | reverse complement strand
CGTTTTATGGACATGCCGGTGCGCAATTACTCGTCGGGCATGCTGATGCGGCTGGGTTTCGCAGTGGCGACGAGTTTTCAGCCGGACATTTTGCTCATTGATGAGGTCCTGGCTGTGGGTGACCAGGCGTTTCAGACCAAGTGTCTGCAGCGCATCGCGGATATGCGAGAGCAAGGCGTCACCATTCTTTTTGTGTCCCATAGCCTGGATATGGTGCGTCGCTTGTGCCAGCGCGCGATATGGTTGGATGATGGACAGGTTCAGGCTGGCGGGCCGGTTGAGGAAGTCATCGTGCATTACCTCAGCCAGGTCTGGAAAGACAGGGACGTTCAGTTGTTGTGCGAGGGAGATGCCACAGGGTGCGGCCGTCGCTGGGGTTCGGGAGAGGTCTGTATTACGAACGTGGAATTTCTGGATGAGACCGGACGTGTGCACCACGTGTTTCAAACAGGCGACGCCTTTGTGGCTCGCATTCATTATCACGCTCATCGGCCTGTCCGCAGGCCTGCTTTCGGTGTAGCTATCTACCGGGATGACGGAGTTCACATCAATGGCCCCAACACGGCCCAGTCCGGGTATGAGATTGACGTCGTAGAGGGTGACGGCACAGTAGACTATGCAATCGAATCGCTCCCTCTGCTTCCCGGACGCTACGAGTTTACGGCGGCGGCCTACGATTACAACTCTATGCACCCTTACGATCACCAGCATCGGGCCTACGTATTTGAAGTTCAGGCTGGCAAGACGCTGGAAAGGGAAGGGCTCGTTCACATCCCGTGCCGTTGGGAGCACTGCCGTGGCTAGGGCTTCTATCATTGTTGTCAGTTGGAACGGTGAGGCGTATTTAGGTGCCTGCCTGGATGCTATCATGGCACAGGTAGGTGCGGTTGATGAAGTCATTGTCGTGGACAATGCTTCGACCGATGCCTCGGTGGCATTGGCGCATGCGCGCTACCCGCAGGTGCGACTTGTCGAGAACAACCGCAACCTGGGATTCGCCGGTGGACTGAACGTCGGTTTGCGCGTGGCCCAGGGTGATTTTCTCATCTCGGTCAATCAGGACGTTAAGATTCATCAGGGTTGGTTAGAGGCGCTGCTCGAAGCGCTCGCGGCGCCTGGGGTGGGTATTGCAGGCTGCAAACTGTTCTACCCGGACGGGACGATCCAACATGCCGGCGGGATCATCCATTGGCCGCAGGCTTTGGCCGACCACTACGGCTACCACCAACCTGACGACGGTCGCTGGGACAAATTGCGCTCAGTGGACTATGTGACCGGCGCGGCCTGGGGCTTTCGGCGGGCGGTGATGGAACAGCTCGGCCTGTTGGATGAAGGATATTGGCCCGGCTATTATGAGGAAGTGGATTACTGCTTCCGGGCGTGCAAGGCGGGGTGGCAGGTCGTGTACACCCCCAGGGCTACCGGCGTTCACTATGAATCGGCTTCTTTGAAGCACGGCAGTGCTGCCTATCTTGAAGCGTTTCACCGGGGACGGGTGCGCTTTGTGTTCAAGAACTGTGGGGTGAATCAGATCAAGGCCGAGTTCTTGCCGGCTGAGCAGCGGTGTGTATATGAGTCGTCGGTAGTGCCAGAACGCCGGATGTTGGCTCGCGCCTATCTTAGCACGCTGATGACTATGCCTGACCTGTCTGATGGCGAGCGTGCCCCGGCTGCTCAAGGCATTGCCGTGGGACAGTCTCAGGCTCTGATCGGCGAAGTGATTGCCGGTCTGTCTGGGCTATATCTGTTCGCGCTGCACGCACCCCCAAAGAGGGAGGAGCACATGGACGATCAGGCACAGCCAATACAGTTCCCCGCTCTGCATGAACATGATTTTTACTCCAGTGTGCCAATCGTGGGCCCGCTTGTCCAACTGGTGCGCCGCTTCCTGTATGGATTGGCAGCGAGATGGGGTGTGTTGGCGGTCATTCACCAGCAGACTCAGATCAACCAGAGGATCGCTGCGTACCTGCAAGAGTACGAGGCACGGCTGGTTGATCAGGATCGCGACCTGGCATACCTGGCCCGCACGGTTGCAGAATTGGAGATTCGCCAACGGTATCTGGCGAGGAGGATGCTGTCTCAGGCAGGCCCGGCGAGTCAAGATGACGCCACTTCTACTACTGTGGACAAGTGATATATGCATGTAGCGGTCGTCACTCCTCTCGATGCGCGGTCAACCGGCGTGGCAGACTATGCACTCGACCTGTTGCCGCATCTGGCGCATGCGGCGGGCAGCGAGGTGATGGTATTCAGCCAGGATATGGATCGTTTACAGTCAGAGCAGTGCGGCTGGACGTGCCTGTCGGCCACAGAGTTGCCGCGCATCGCGCCTGAGTTGGACCTGATCATCTATCAGATGGGCAACAGCCCTGCTCACGACTTCATGGCGCCATTCTTGCACGAGTATCCTGGCCTTGTGGTGCTGCACGATCTGTCCTTGCACGATTTTTATGCCCGCCAGGCCATACAAGCGAGCCGGCCAGCAGTCTATATGCGGGCCTTTGGCTTTGGTTATGGCACGCAAGGTACACGCCTGGCGCGGTGCTATCTGCGGCAGCCAATGCCAATCGGCTATCCAGAATACTTGCTCAGCGAGTGGCTGGCTACCCGCAGTCCGGGGGTGATTGTACACAGCCATCATGCAGCCGTCGTGTTGGGTGAGCGTTGCCCGGCAGCGCGGATGTGGGTCGTACCGATGCCGATACCCCTGCCGGGCAAAATCGCATCGGCGGAGGCGCGTGCTCAACTGGGTCTGTCAACAGACGTATACGTGATCGTGGTTTTTGGCGTTCTTAATCTCAGCAAGAACCCCGGCGCTGTCCTGGATGCTTTGAGTCGCCTATGTGCTGCCCGTGTTCCGGCGCAAATAGTGTTTATCGGCATGGAAAGCTCTTCATTTCGGCTGATGCCTGAAGTGGAAAAACGGGGATTACAGGCCAACGTGATTCAGTTGGGTTTTGTGAACGATCCGGCGACCGTTCACTCGTGGTTGTCTGCGGCCGATGTCGCCGTCGCTCTGCGATCGCTTTATTGGGGAGAGACCTCGGCGTCTGCACTGCGCATACTGGCAAGCGGCATACCGTTGATCGTGAACGACACCGGCGCTTTTGCTGAATTGCCCAACTCGGCCTGCGTCAAGCTCGCTCCTGGCCTCCCTGACACGGGAGAGGCACTTTACCTTGTACTGGAGAGTCTTTACCGGGAGCTGGATCGCCGATGGGCTATGGGCATCGCTGCTCGCGATTACATCAACCAGAAGCACGATCCCGCGCAGGTGGCAATTTGCTACATAAGGGTTGCCGAGGCGATTCTGAATACCTCATGACTCGAGCAACGATTGACGACACCAGACTCGATCTGGCATACATTAGCCCGCTTAATCCGGTGCAGAGTGGTCTATCCGATTACAGCGAAGCGCTGCTACCGGCTCTATCAGAATTTGCCTCGATCACCTTGTACAGCGACTGCGGCATGCCATCTAATCCACTCATTGCGGAGCAGTTTCGGATCCGTCCGATTCAACTGCTGCCTCGATATCGCACGCAACATGATCTGCGCCTGTATCAGATTGGCAACAGCACCCATCATCAGAGCGCGTTTGACAGTTGCCGGCGGTTGCCCGGTGTGATCACACTGCACGAGCCATTTCTGCATCATGGATTTTGTGGAGCCTCGTCGCTGCGTTATCGCCGCGAGGTGTTCTATGAATTGGGATGCCCCGACCGGGCTGGTGTCGAGCGCTTAGCCAGGTGTCTGGTGGATTGGACGAGTGCGGACAATCGCCAGCAATTGATGGTCGTTCCATTGATCGGTCGGCTGGTCGATTCGAGCCTGGGGATCATTGTACATAGCCGGACTGCGCGCCAGATAGTCGAATCACATCGCTCAGTCCGATCATCCCACCGACAGCATCCGGTCCAGATCACGGTTATTCCCCAGCCGATGCACGTCATTGACGTATGTCATCCACTTGAGAGTCGGGTAGAGTTTGGTTGGCCTGAGGAAGCGGTGGTCTTTGGCATAGCCGGGGCGATCCAGGCCACGAAAGAGCCACACCTGGTGTTGCGTGCTTTTGCCCGGGGCGTGGCTATTCTCTCGCACGCCTGCCTGGCCTTCATGGGCGAAACGCCCAAGGATGATGGCTTACCTGACCTGGCGAGAGAGCTCGGCGTAGCGGATCGAGTGACTTTTGTGGGGCGGGTGGATCCGCTTGATCGAATGCATCGTGCGATGGCTGCCTGCGATGTGATCATCAATCTGCGTCAGCCGACGATCGGTGAAACCTCCGGCACGGCGTTACGGGCCATGGCACTGGGCCGTCCGTTGATCGTGCGCGACGTTGGGTGGTACAGTGAATTGCCGGACGAGGCTTGCCTCAAAATCGGGCCAGGCGCTGGTGTGGACGATCTGGCCTCAGCGATGTTAACACTGGGTACATCGTCAGAAGCACGTCAGCGTTTGGGGGATGAGGCGCGCCGCTACGTCCAGACGGAATGCGATGTGTCAACGGTGGCCCGGCGCTACGCTGAGTTCCTGTGGGCTGTATACGAACAGGGGGTTGGAGGTCTGTGTTGATCGCTTTTCTTGTCATTCCGGCGCTATGTATTTGGGCCGGCTATGGCCTGTTCCAGCTTTTAGGGCCCAGGGGCTTCCGTAGCGATGTCCCGAGCGGCCTCTTTCTGTTTGGGCTGAGCGGGGTGCTCGTATTGGGCTGGGTAGCCCTGGTCGCCGTCGAGTTCGGCTTTTTCTCGGCTGGCGCTATTGTACTGGTGGGCACATTGCTGGGCGGGGCAGGTTGGCTGGTTGCGCGACGCCGCAACACGCGGGTTGCACTGATCTGGGCTGGCTCCTGGCGAGGTGAAATCATTTTCCTGTTGGCCTTGATTGCCGTGATGGGCGTGCTCTATCTTCGTCCGCACGAGTTCATCTTTGGTGGGGCCGACGCTGGTGTATACGTCAACCTGGGTGCGAATATCGTTCGCACCGGACGTTGGCTGATCTCCAATCCTACTCTGTCTGCAGTCCCACCATCGGATTACCCAATGCTGTTCCGTGAGCATCCCCCGTATCTGATTCCCCGCTACTACCATTTGCCGGGCTTTTACGTCCCAGACAGCGGCGCGGGAACGATCATCCCACAATTTTATCCACTCCATCCTGTCTGGCTGGCGCTGGCACATGGCCTGGGTGGCGTGTGGGCCAATCTGTTCATGACGCCGCTGTGGGGCATATTGGGTGTATTGGCACTGTATTTTGCTGTACGTGAAGCCTTTGATTACCGTCTGGCCGTCATCGCGGCCGCACTGCTGGCTGTTACGCCCACGCAAATCTGGTTCTCACGTTATCCGACTGCTGAGGTCTTGACACAGTTCCTGTTGTTCAGCGGCCTCTACGCTTTTGCCCGACACGTCCGTTATGGCGAGAATTGGTCGGCCGTGTTGGCTGGCCTTGCGTTAGGGCAGGTCATGCTGGTGCGGATTGATATGTACTTTCTGCTCGGGGTGCTGCCGATCTACACCGCGTATCTGCGTTTGAGGCGCCGGCTTGATCGGCGCTTCTGGGTGTTTGCAGTGCCTATGCTGGCTATGGGTGGTCACTCGCTCGTCCAGGCGGTCTGGCAGGGCTGGCCTTATCTGTATAACACCTATCTCGCCGGTCGTTTGCTTGCGCCCGCGAGCCTGGTAGCGGTGGCAGGTGGATTGATCTTCCTGGTGGCAGCATTTGTCGTTCTCGATTGGGTGATTGCGCGCTCACCGGATGGCGTTGTACGGCTTGAGCGCGCCTGGCGCATTCTGTTGTCTGTTGCAGCAATTGGGTTGGTACTGCTGGCCATTTACGCTTACTTTGTGCGTCCGTTGCAGGCCGACCCTGCGCGCAAGGTACATTACTGGTATGGCGAACATACGATCCCAGATGTGGAACCCTACAATCTCGTGCGCCTGGGTTGGTATCTGTCGCCGCTGGGCCTGGCTCTCGGCGTGCTAGGTATAGCAGCGGTCGTCTATGAAAAAATCAGTGAGCGTACGTGGCTGCTCGTGGGTATAGGCGTTTTCTTCTCGATCCTGTTTCTATATCGAACGTTCAACAACCCCCATCATGTGTACGTGATGCGCCGGTACGTGCCCGCCGTAATCCCAACGTTTGCGCTGGGCATGGCCTACGCTGTGCTACGGCTCGCCGATTGGCGATCCATCGGCCGCGCGCTGGCCATTGGCCTGGCCGTGGCGCAGGTGGGCCTGATGCTGTATGTGGGGCGGGTGATGATCCGCCAGGTGGACTACCGGGGCGGTGTGGTGCAGTTTGGCACGTTTTCGGCACAGATTCCACCGGAGGCGATTGTGCTGTTTAATGACAATGGGCCGGTAGGCACAGCCGGCATCTTCGGCACGCCGTTGGCCTATCTCGAGAATCGCACGGTGATTGACCTCCAGGAAGAGCGGCTTGACTTGGGGCAACTGGATGCACTGGTGGATGGCTGGTTGGCCGATGGGCATCCGGTCATCGTCGTGGATGGGCCGTCGCGAGTGGCCGGTTTGTGCGACCGTTGGCGGTGCCGCTCCCTCGGTGTAGCGCGATTCGATCTGCCTGTTCTGGAAGCATCTTACGAGCACTTGCCGGTTCATGTCGTGCCGTCACAATTCTCACTCGATCTTTACGTCGTGGAAGCGGTGTACTCTTAGCCCCAGGCAGGGTTGTCGTCAGGAGAAACGGATGGACAGTGATTGGCTCGAAATCTCGGATAAAGACGTCAACGTCGAAGAGATTATGCAACAGATTCGTGAGAGAATCGCCCGCCGTGGTGTGTCGCCCGGCAAGACAGAGGTCCCCACAACAATGGCTGAGAATCTCTGGAAAGAGATGGTCGGTGATGCAACAGATGAATCTGCCCTTGGCAAACTAATCTCGATCCAACCGCGCGACTGTGACATTGTGCCCCGCCACTATGTGATTGATTGGCGGGTGCCGATTCTGGGTCCGATCCACGCCGTCGTGCGGCGAATCATCAACGATGAGATCCGTCGCTACCTGTTTGCCTCGTTGGAAAAACAGGCACTTTTCAATCGAAAGGTGCTCCGAGCGCTGAAGGGGCTAGCCGAGGAGAATGCACGCTTGCGCCAGGAGATCGAAGCACTCCGCGGTGCCCAGGAATCAGAAATAGGGTAACGATCACTGTGCAGATCCATCAGTTTCATCCCACCGTGGCCTACGGAAACGCGATCGGTGACCAGGTCCTGAGCCTGCAGCGCTTGCTGCGGCACTTGGGATACTCCAGTGAGATATTCTGTGAGCAGTTGCCCCTCCACTTTCAGGGCCGCACGCGGCGCATTGCGCAATACAGCCACTACTCGTCACCAGCGAATATACTGCTGCTACACTTTTCCCTGGGCTACTCGCCCGCGGTACTATCCTGGCTCGAGCAGGTTCCAGATCGCAAGGTAGTCGTCTATCACAACATCACGCCGCACGTCTACTTCAACGGCATCAATGACGTTTACCGGCAAGCAGCAGAGGTAGGACGTGAGCAGCTTGATCGGCTAAGCGCACTGACCGAGGCAGGGTGGGGCGACTCAACGTTCAACTGCCAGGAACTGGTAGAACGGGGATGGACACGCCTGGGGGTTCTCCCCATTATCTTCGACCCTCAGCGCTACAGGGTTCGCCCAGAGCGGCAAGTGCTGCAGCGCTGGCAAGGGGGTGTGAACATCCTGTTCGTAGGACGGGTCTCGCCTAACAAACGGTTTGAGGACCTGATCCTGACGGTCTACTACGTCAAGCGCCTGGTACGGCCGGAGGCCAGGCTTCTGCTGGTTGGGTCGTGGCGGGGGATGGAACCTTATCTCGATTTCCTGCAGGCACTGATCGAACGGTTGGGTTTATCGGACGTCTTTTTCGCCGGGCACGTCAGCACCGCACAATTGGTGGCCTACTATCGGTGTGCCAGCGTCTATCTCAGCATGAGCGAGCACGAAGGGTTCGGCGTGCCGCTGGTGGAGAGCATGTACTTTGGGGTGCCTATCGTCGCCTACAAGGCGGCCGCCGTGCCCGAGACGTTGGGGGACAGTAGTATCCTGGTGACGGCCAAAGACTATGCAGGCACAGCGGAGTTGATTGGATTGCTGATTGAAGACGCAAGTCTGCGGGACCAGATCGTCGCCCGGCAGCGTGAGCGGTTTCAGGACTTCCTGCCCGATAGAGTAGAAGGACGTCTGCGGGAACTCCTATACAGCCTTGGGAATGGTGTCGAGAAGTAACATGAATATCGTATTGGTTGGCAGTGCGGGGCGCTGTGGTATCTACGAGTACTCGCATACCCTCATGGAAGGATTCCGCGCGCTGGGACACCGGGTCCGCTACATGGGCGTCAGGCGTCACGACAACCGTGACCTGGCCCGTCACGTTCGGCAGGTAGAACATGGTGATGGGCTCGTCATATTTGAGTATGAACCCGGCATTTTCTGGTTGGGGGGGCTTGTGCGGGCCATGGCCTGGGTGCGGTTCTGGCGGCACAAGCGGGTCTTTCTTTCTGTGCACGAGATCGCGCCGGAAAAATACCCCGAGTTCAGGCAAATTCAATGGCACCTGACCCGCCCAGTCTCGCTATGCGGCTGGCTTGAGGTGATCAAATCGGTCTTGTCCACAGTGGATGTGGCGTTACGTTTCTTGATGTTGCGTGTGGGGTGGCTGCTCATGGGGTGGCTGCCCCACATTGTGTTAGTTCATTCGTCGAGAGCCGTAGAGAATATCCACCTGATTCTGCCGGATGATCGCAAAGTACGGTACACGCCCCTCGTTGTCAAGCAGCTCGAAGGCGACCGCGATGTGCTACGCCAGGAATTGGGATTGCCGATTGGTTATTTTGCTTTCATTATTCCCGGCTTTCTTTTCCGGCGTAAGAGAATCATTGAAGTCATTGAGCAACTTCCACCAAATGCCGAGTTGTGGGTCGTGGGCACAGAATCCGAGTACGATCCTGGCTATCTGGCGGAGATACAGGCACACTTGTCGAAAAGTGCTCATCGAGAGCGTGTGCGGTTGATCCACGACTATGAGCGCATGGAGCAATACCTCCTGGCGGCCGATGCGGCGGTGTTCTATTATGCGGACGGTTACCAAAGTGCTGCTGCCAGCCTGGCCGTCGGAGCGGGCAAACCGTGTATCTTCTCAGACCTGCCCGCTTTCGCAGATTTGCACGAGGCCGGGCTAGTCGTGCACACGCCGAAGGAGTTGCGCCAGGCGATGGTTCAAGTGCAAGACCTTACACTATACAGTGACTTGCGAGAACGCGCATTGAGGCTGCGCGACGGGCTCAGGCCACACCGGATTGCGGCACAGTACCTGAGTGAGAGTGCTTATGCAGATAATTCCTAGGCACAGTCCAAGTTGGGTGCGTCCGGCAGGAATCATAATAGGTGTACTGGTGTTCGCCTTGGCTGACGAGGCCAGTCATCTGCCTCTAGGGTTTCAACTTCTTGCCCTGCCCCAGTTATGGAAATTCCAGCGCATTGTGCACCTGGTCGGCCTGGGGTTTGTCGCTGTCTTCACGGTTGGCGGTCATATTGACAATTGGGTTGTGGCAGGGCTGAGAAGGCTGGATAAATGGTTCCTGCGTGGTGGACACAAGGCGAGTTTCATACTGGTTGTGATGATCCTTGCCTATACTCTCATTTATGGTGGGGTTACATTCTACCGACACTATTCCTTCAATTCTTGTGGATATGACCTGGCGATTCAGGATCAGGTCGTATGGAATACCGCGCAGGGGCGTCCATTCGAGAGTTCAATCGAGGTAAGCAATTATCTTGGTGACCACTTCCAACCCTATCTGGCGTTACTGAGCCTGGTCTACGTCGTTGTCCCTTCACCGTACGTGCTGTTGGCTTTTCAGACACTTGTCCTGGCGTCAAGCGCTTGGCCTTTATATCGCCTGGCCTCGCGCAAGTTCAACTCGCCTGCGGTGGGGTTAGCGCTCACGTTTTGTGGCCTGGCTTATCCCCCCCTGGGATTTCTCAACCGCTTTGACTTCCACGGCGAAATAATCGCCGTTCCTTTACTGATTGCAGCGTATGAACGTCTTGATGTGCGAGACTATAAGCGCGCGGCGGTTTTCATGGGGCTGGCGTTGTTCGCCAAAGAAGAGATGGGCTTAACCGTAGCAGCACTGGGGTTGATGATCGCGTTTTGTCACAGGCAGTGGCGAGTTGGCCTGACCTGGACATTTGCAGGTGTTGCCTGTTCACTGATAGCCTTGTTTGTGATCATCCCGGCGTTTCGTGGAGGACCGTCAGACACGCTCGCACGCTATCAATGGCTAGGCCATACACCGGTTGGCATGATGATGACGATGGTATCACACCCGGGTTTCATACTGAGAAACGTGATCGAGGCCAGACGTATTGTGACGTTCCTTCAGTTGATTGCACCTCTGGCGTTTTTCTCTTTGCTCGGTGTCTCCTCGCTGCTGGTGGCGGTGCCCGCACTGGCGTACAACTATCTGACGCACAATGCATGTCAGGTAACAATATACTGTCACTATATGACCCCCGTGATTCCGTTTACGGTCATCTCTGGGGTTGTAGGGTTGCATTGGCTGACAACGAGCAGGCGTGGAGGCAGGCTTCTGGCCCGGGTTCTGCCGCGTATCCGGTCGGGCCAGGGGGTTGGGCTTGGCCTGGGCATGGTCTTGCTGGCGACATTGACGAGCTGGCCATATGAAAGTCCGATAACCGATAGCAGCATGGTGTCGTCGGCCTTGTTGGTTCAGCCCAACAGTGCGGCGATTCGCAACGGCCTTGCACACGTTTCTGACGACGTGTACCTGGTGACGACGAATGCCTACGCCCCTCACCTGTCACACCGGCGCGAACTGCACATCTTGATGTATGATCAGACGTTTGCCCGGGAAGCGGAGGCAGTCTTCTTGAACCTTAAAGACCTGCGCTGGCTGATGAGTTGTGAAGGCTATCGCCAGTACCTGGTATCGGCGGCACGTTCGGGTTTCGGCGTGACCTTCTACGTGGACGGCGTGCTGCTGGCTCAGAAGGGCATGGGCGACGCTGGACAGTTGCAGCATCTATTGGACAACTGGCCAGGCTGCGAGTAGACTACCGTCAGGAAGGTTAAGAGCAAGATCGTGGCATGCATTGCCTTCGTCGTCCAGCGGTATGGCCTTGAGATCAGCGGAGGGGCCGAACTGCTGTGTAGACAGGTCGTAGAGCACCTTCCCCCAGAGTTCCAGGTTGAAGTGCTGACCACCTGCGCGCAGGATTACGTCACCTGGGCAAACGCCTACCCGCCGGGTCTGGACAGCGTCAACAACATTCCTGTGCGCCGTTTTCCCACCGTCCGCACGCGCGAAGCGAAATTTGGTGCCCGCTCCGCCTGGCTGTTCAGCCATCCCCATACCCTGCAGGACGAACTGGGCTGGCTGCACGCTCAAGGGCCGGTCGTGCCCGATTTGTTGCGCTATATCGCTGAGCATCGCTCCGACTACGATGCATTTGTTTTCTTCACCTATATTTATTATCCAACCGCGCTGGGATTGCGCCTGGTGGCGGACCGGGCTCTGTTGGTCCCTACTGTTCACGACGAACCGCCTATCTACCTGGATATGTACAAGAGCCTGTTCCACGCCCCGCGCGCGATCATCTACAACACCGTGGAAGAGAAAGCGCTGTTGGAGGACCTGTTTGGCGTTGAGTACATTCCCAACGAGGTGGTCGGCGTCGGGATTAAGGTACCAGACTGCCTAGACACGGAGCCTTTCCGCCGTCGGTACGACATGATTGCTCCTTATGTCGTCTACGCCGGCCGTATCAGTGCATCCAAGAACTGTCATACGCTGCTGGACTACTTTGTGCGTTACAAGGCCGTACACCCTGGCCCGCTCACGCTCATGCTCGTCGGCCGTGTCGAGATATCGATCCCGAAGCGGCCAGACATCGTCTCGGTAGGATTCGTGTCGGACGAGGACAAGTTCAATGCTCTTGCTAGTGCTGAGCTATCCCTGCTGCCCTCGAGGTTCGAAAGCCTGTCCATCGCTTTTCTGGAAAGCCTGGCGGTAGGTACGCCGGTGCTGTGTGATGGTACCAGCACTGTTCTACGCGGCCATTGTCTGCGTAGCAATGCGGCGCTGCACTATCTCACCTATCCTGAATTCGAAGCCAGCCTGGAATTGCTGTTGGGCAACCCACGCCTCCGGCACTTGTTGGGGCAGAAAGGGAAACAGTACGTACAACACACCTATACCTGGGATCGCGTTATTCAAAAGTATCGCCACCTGCTCACCGGGGTTGTCCAGACTCCCTGGTGGTAGTCATGGCCTGGTACAGTATTCCTATTGAGAGGAGCGTGGATCGTGTTATACTATGGGGAATACGAGAATCTTTCGACGCGGAGATGAGGTGTGAAAAAGTCCCGATTATCCAAAGTTGCTTTCGTCATTGCCCTGATGCTCGTGGTAGGAGCTGTTGGGGGTCTTGCACTCGGGTCCTTCCTGTCGTATGCTGCCCCAACCACTCCGACTGTGACCTTGAGCGGAGCGCGTGTCAGCCAGTCCAGCGCAGCGGTGGCCGACTTTGATGCAGATGGCGACAAGGAGATTGTCATCGGCGGAGAGGATGGAATGTTGTACGTGATCGCCCGCGTCGGCTCGACCTGGTCGGTGGTCTGGTCACGGCAGACCGCAGACGATCTCAATGCAGCAGGCGCACCATCTTCTTGCGGAAATAGAGCCGTGAGTGATATTCGCTCAGCGCCGGCAATCGGCGACCTGAATGGAGACGGTCACCTGGAAATTGTCGTCACCACAGGTGGCGATTCGGGGCAACACTATCGAGAAGAGGGGGGGCGTAATGGTGGTGTGTTGGTCTATCGGTACAATTCCTCCTGGTCTTTCTCGCTGGTTTCTGGTTGGCCACAACCCAAGCTCGATATCATAGGGTTGGGACCGGGAGCAAGCGATCCCGATGGATGCTGGGATGGATTCTGGGGCTCGCCAGCTTTGGGCGATCTGGACGGCGACGGCGACCTGGAGGTGGCGGTGGAAGGTTTTGACCGGCGACTCCACGTCTGGCACCATAATGGCGCGTACCTGGCTGGCTGGCCCATCACCTCACCTGTCATCTATCGAGGCGGGTGGTCCACGCCGGCGCTCGCCGACGTGGACCAAGACGGCCTGCCGGAAGTGATCTTTGCCACAGATTACAAGAAGAATGGCGCCTATCTCCTCTACGTCTTCAACGGCGATGCATCGCTCCTTCCCGGCTTCCCGGTGCAGGCTTCTCAGAATATGGTGTCCTCGCCGGCCATCGGCGACGTCAATGGCGATGGATGGCTGGACATTGTGGTGGGGACCGGCAGCTATGAATTGTCGGGGGGACACAAAGTGTATGCCTGGGACCACAATGGCAACCTGTTGCCTGGCTGGCCCCAGACCACAGGCGGCAATATGCCGGCCTCACCCGCGTTGGGCGACCTGGACGGCGACGGTGACGTAGAGGTCATCATCGGCTGTGGTGCCGAAGGTGACCCCTATAATCCAGTTCCTTGTACCAATCTGTACGCCTGGCACGGTGATGGCAGAAGCGTGTCTGGATTCCCTGTAGCCCCGTATTCCAACAATCCCTGGAACTCCCAAGACGCCCCCAATGGGCTACCCTACCCCTCTGTGCTGGCAGACTGTGATGGGGATGGTTCAATCGAGATTCTGGTCGTGAATCGCTGGTCGTGGGGAATTTCGACGGTCGAAAATAACGGGAACCCCACTAACGACTCCGCGCTTCAGACTCAAAACACGCTGGAGAGTTCTCCGCTTGTGGATGACGTGGACGGCGATGGCAAGTTGGAGGTCGTGATCGGCGGTGCGAACAGCAGTGGAAACAACGGTGCGGTATATATCTGGGATATGAATAGCAGTGCAGGCAATGCACGACCCTGGCCGATGTTTCACCACAACGTGGCCCGCACGGGCCGCTACCCGGCGCCGCCCAGATTGGGATTTCCGCATGAGGTACGCCTGTTCCACCAGTACGGGTCGGGGGACACGGAAATTTGGTGTGCAATGGTGTACAACGAAGGAGAAGGCGAGTTTGATTGGAACATCGCACACACCATTAGTCAACTGCAGGTCACCCCTGCCAGCAGCGCGGTCACAGACGCGGCACCGGTAAAATTGACCGTCACCACTACCGGCTTCTCGACTGGCTGGCACACGCTGGGAACACTGATTGTTACCGGGTCTGTGGACGGCAAGCCTGTCGAAGATAGCCCCGCGACCGCTACGCTGTACCTGTTTGTCGGCGATGTCAGCCGGGCCTATATGCCGCTCGTCGTACGTAATCGCTGAACCCAACCATACAGCGTCCAGGAAAAGGCCGTACAAAAAGACTCCGGAGGCGTTCAGAGACCTCCGGAGTCTTCGTTCCTGTATCCGCGTGGCTACTTCTTGCGCCCGGCGTGGCGTGCGATTGCCTCGAGATATACTCCGCGCACCCGGTCGGCGATGATTTCCCACGTATAATTCTCCAGCACCTTTTTCTGCCCGGCCCGCCCCATCTGCCCCCGCCGCTCTGGATCCGCCAGCAGTTCCAGGATCGCTCGCGCCAGGTCGCCCGCATCCTGGTAGGCAGCCAGCAGGCCGTCGCGCCCCTCGTCGATCACCGACGGGATAGCGCCAACGCGCGCTCCAATGACCGGCCTGCCGCAAGCCCACGCCTCCAGAAAGGCAATGCCGAACGATTCGAACCCAGACGGCAGAACGAAAATGTCGCAGGAAGCCAACAGGGCGGGCTTTTCCCCCTCTGAAAAGTCGCTGACCACTGTAACGTGAGCCTGCTGCTCTGGCGTGAAAGTACCGATCGTCTTCTCGATCTGGCGGGAATAGGACGTGCGGGCTCCCGCGATTAACAGTCGCGCCTCGGGGCAAACAGCCCATACCCGTGGCATAGCCTCCAACAACACGTCGAGACGCTTGCGCGCGTTCTGCTTGGCCACGACGGCGACGACCGGATCGTCTCCCCACCCATATCGTTGTCTGATGGCGGCTCCATCGGCACCGGCGAACACACTGGTCTCCACGCCCGCTCCTATCACGACGACCTTGTCTGCCTGTATACCGCGCTTGATCAGGTAGTCGCGTTCAAAGATCGTGAGAGCGATGTAGGCATCGGCCTGCTGGATCGCTCGATCGATCATCTTCCGGTCGTAACCCCACGTGTCAGCCGCATGGATGGCGCCCAGCAGGACGATGGGGATGTGAGCACGCTGGGCACCCGCCAGTGCATAGTACATGTGCATGAGGGGGAAGGCGGTAGCGAACACGATCTCAGCACCGCTGCTGGCAATTGCGCCGGTCATTCCAAAGATCAGCGGCCCGTTGTAGAGCGTGCGCAGCCAGTCGTTGTAGGGAAGATGCAGCCTGTACGCTACGCCCGCCATCAGCATGCGCAGCGTGTTCAGGCGGTTAAACACGGCAAAGCGGCGCACGATCACCCCGTCCATTTCTTCTACCCCGGCAGGCATCGCAGGCTCACCGGAGCGCCAGAAATGTTCCATGTGGTAGGCAACGGTGGTGAGTACGGTCACCTCATCGTGGTAGCGGGAGACGAGCAGGTCGGAGAGTTTCTTTGTCAACCATTGGGAACCCCCTGTAGATGGAGGGTAGCCGTGAACCACGTGGAGAATTTTCATCGGCTTCAGGTCCTTGCCTGTCTCATTCTGAACAACAGGAGGGCGGGTATCAAGATTGCTATGGTGAGCAGGCTGAGCACCATTCCGACCCAGAAGGATGCAGGCTCGTAGACAAACTCGACCTGGTGTATGCCGTCTGGCACGAGGACAGCGCGGAAAGCGTGGTCGGCGACGTACAACGAGGTCGGATGCCCGTCCAATAGCGCCTTCCAGCCGGGTGCATACGTGTCGGTCAGGACGAGCAGGCCATCGGCAGCCGCCTCCACCTCCATCTGAACCCGGTTGGGTTCGTAATCCACAAAGCGAACGGAGGAAGCGATTGCCGGCACCTCGGCTGGCTCTGTCCAGCCCGCGGGTATTTCCTCAAGTACCACCCTTCGGCGAAAGTCGAAGGCACTGTCGGTGATGCGCGCGAGAGATTGGGCGGGGCCTTCCACAATTTCGGCACGGTACACGACGAAAGCCCGCGGCAGCACGTCCCGGTTGCGGTACACTCTCACGCTCCCTGTATCCCTGTAGGCTAATTCCCATTTCCCGCCAAGTTCCTGGTCGGTCAAGACGTACTTGACGTTCAACAGATCGAAGAGGGGAGAGTTGGCTTGCGTGAACAGCAGGTGAAAATGGGAGCGATAGCAGCCTTCTATGCGGTCAACTAAGTCCATATACCGCCGCAGGGCAACGGCGTCGTATCCCCGTATATCGGACAGGCCAAAGAGCATGCCGCTGTTCGGGTTTAGAATCAGGTCGGTACCGCTGACCCGGTAGATGTCGTGGTCCTGCTGCAGGAAGCGGATAGCGCCGGGCGTCGGAAAAATATCCTGAGGCGCGACCGTAGGATTGAACGACATCCCGACCAGGAAAGCATCGAGCACGGTCAAACCCAGCGCAGCGCAAGCCCACGTCTTTGCGCCGGTACGTCGTCTTTGACTCCAGCGGTGCAGAGCAAACCAGGTGAACGCGACAAGCACCGGCAGGTACATCACGATGTTGCCAGGGAGAAACAAATCCAGTTTCCTCTCATACCGTTTCTCTACCAGGCCGTAGTAATACTCCAGGGGGCGCGAGAAATAGGGAGAGTCCCTGTTTGCCTCTATAAAAGCGCGGCCAGAGCGGACCACTTGATCCTTGAAAAGCACAAAGCCAGCATAAGCAGACGTGATGAGAAGTAAAGCGACCAATGCCAACGAGAGCAAAACGCGCAACGTGGTACGACGGCTGTACTCGTTTCCACTGCTAACCTCATCCAGCCCTATGCCAGCCAAAATGGCTATAGCAAAAGCATAGACCAGCCGCATCCTCCCGTTCGCCGCCACGTTGAAGAGAGGCAGGTCATTGATGGCATTCAGGAGCGGCAGGCGGAGTGCGAGGCCCAGGCAGATCACTGCCAGCAGCGCAAAGAACAGGGCAAAGTTGCGCTGTGGAGAGGAACGGCGCCGAATGGCACCTAGCGCGGCCGTGGCTGCCAGCGCCAGCGGCAATATCCCTGTATAAGCGTTCTGTTCCACATAGTTGCTGTAAGGATACCAATAACTGTTGTCGAGAGAGGTGCCAAAGTACTGAGGCAGGAAAGTCGTAATTGCCGTCGGCCAGTCGTGCCACTCGAAAAGCAGGTGCACGACAAGCGAAGAAGCCCGAGCGGATGCCTGGGCTTCCCGGATAGAGAAGGCGGCGCTATGGAAAACAGCCTCCAGGAAAGGCAACAGTTGCACTGCCGCCAGCAGTACGCCGATCGCTACTGCTGTGGCGACTCTCATGAGTTGGGGAAGCAGCCGTGATGGCTGCCAGCCTTCGATGGAGATAGCGCGGTACAGAGCATAGGTGGCCCAGGCCAGTAATATGTGGAAGGATGCCTCTGGATGGCCACCCAGAAATTGTGCACCGATGAGGAGGCCGGTGGCGATGGCGTAAAGGCTGCTCTTGTGGGTGAGTGTTCGCTCCACGGTCAGTAACATCGCCGGCAGCCAGACGATAACAGGGGAGAGTGGATAGCCCAGCCACCAGATCATCGGCCCACTGAAAGTGAAGGCTACCATGGCAAGTTGTGCACCGAGTTTGCTGAGGCCAATCTCGCGAGCAAACAGGAACGCAAACGCCCCGGCGACAGACAAGCGGAGGATAGTTCTAATTATGTACGCAACGTATAGCGGGAGTGGATATCCTAGCAAGTTAAAGGGGCCGAATATCGCCGACTGGAAATTTCCCACAAATGGCAACCCGCCGTAGACGTACGGGTTCCAGAGCGGCAGGCGGCCCTGTGCCAGCGAACGTAGGATGAATACGTTCCAGGGGAAGTACAGATAAACCTGATCCGATAAGATTTGATTGGAAGGGTGTGCATACTCTGCCGGCGCTAGGGGCTGCCACAGGGGATCCACATCGAAAACCAGGTCCACAGGTAGCAACACGCGCCTGCCAAACACCGCTGGCCAGAAAAAAATCAACAAGGCCAGAACCAGGAACAAAGTGGTCTCTACCATCTCCCGCCTCGCTCGGAGAGCCAGACTCTTTGGCGTGTGGACATTACAGCCGGCCTGTTGATTCCAAGACACGCTCATAGACCCTCCGATAGGAGACGATCATGCACTGTTGCGAAAAGTCCTGCTGTCCCACCTGCTGGGCGGCTTTCTGCAAGTCTTCATACCCGCTGGCTAACGCCCTGACGGCTGCGAGAATGTCTGTTGGGGTGACGTTCTCCACCACCTTGCCACAGCCCGTCTGCTCTACATAGTCTGCCATAGGAATGGCCCGGCTGACCAGGACGGGTTTCCCGGCCGCCAGCGAGTCAAGCAGAGAATGGGGATACGAGTTCACGATTCCCGGCGCGGTAGCCAGGTTGATGGTAGCGTGTACGCCGGCCAGTATTTCGTTGACATCCACCTGTCTGTCTAACACGGTGACCTGCCCGGCCAGGTTCATCTGGCGTATGCGCCGTCTCATTTCATCTGCCAATACCCCCCGCCACAGGAAGATCAGTTGCAGTTGGGGTGCTTGTTGCGCGGCTGCCAGGAGAGCATCCACGCCTTTCGTGCGGAACTGTGCCCGTGTCCATGGAGCTGAGCCCACCATCAATTTTACCTCTGATTGCAGGGGGAGTGGGGAAAAGGTGAAATGGGTTGTCTCAATACCGGCACGGACAAGAAAGACGTTATCCAGGCCCCACGTTCTAAGGTGTTCCACACTGCGTTCATCACGGACGACGACAGCAGCGAGTGAATTAAAAAAGCGTATGTTCGGGCGTTTGTTGCTTACGCCACCGCTGATGGAGTAAACGACCGGACGTCTCAGGTATTGCAACACCGGAAAGGCAAATGGATCAGGATTGTACACGTGATGCAGGTCCAGGCTGGCTTCCCGCTTCCGCAACTCCTTCAGTTTGTGAAAACCAAACAGCAGCCTGGGCAGATAAACGGGCGAGTACAGATTGGGATTCAGATATATCCAATCTCCACCGAAGTGGCTGCGTAGCGTGCTAATTTCCTGGACTTCTGCCACGCATTCTGGCATTTTGGGGGGGAGAAATGTGAGATGATAGAGAATATTCATAACTGCGGAGCGATCACCTTGCCCATCTGGCTCAGCACGCGCTCATTTTGCCCGCCAAATCGCCCGTATAATCCATCTGACAATCCCAAACGCACTGCGCGGGCTGTGGCCGGGTCACCGTTTATTTGCAACTTTAATGAGAGAAACAGGCTATAAAATCCCCAGAAAACCATGAGCGGGATACTGAGGCCCTTGTAAAATTTGCGGATGTAAATGAACCGGTTACGGATGAAATAATAGATGTACAATGTCCCTCGGAAACCTGACGGACGGCGGTCCAGCGCGTGAAAGGCCCGTGCGCGTGTATCTATGGCGCTAATATAGTCGTGTTGCCTGGCCCTCATGCATAGGTCGGCGATCTCGACGTTGAAGAAATAGGTTTCATCCAGAAGCCCGACTGTGCGGAAGAGTTCAGGTCGTCCTAGCAGAACAGTGCCTGGCACGTATTCGACCACGCGGACTGGCCCGCCGGGGGCCAATCTGAGAATGTGCGAGTGATGATTTAGGACAGGGTTCCTGCCTCCTGCCGTCAGCAACCGATCCCTGTCGTCAGCATCGAAGATCAGTGGCCCGATGATCCCGATGTGTTCGTCTTCCTGGAGTGTGTCCAAAAGCTTGACGACGTCTTTCTCCTCGATGAAGGCGTCGTTGTTTAGCAGGAGGATGGGCGCGTTTTCCACAGACAGTGCTTCAGTAATCCCCCGGTTGTTCCCGCCAGCGTAGCCCAGGTTGGTCGTGTTGCGAATCAGGCGGACGTGGGGGCACTCGCGGGAAATGATCTGGGCGCTGTCGTCCGTGGAACCGTTGTCCACGACCCAGATTGTCGGCTGCAGATGTTTCCAAGCCGTGACGTAGCGGACACACCGGACCGTATCAGCAGCCGCGTTCCAGTTCAGGATGATGACCGCAAGTTCCATCTGAGCACTATGGGCTATCTCTCGGGCAGGTTTTCGCAAGTCTTGGCTGGACTCCTCAACCAGCCAGCCGATTTGACTGTACTGGCATTTTAGCATAGGATAGCAGTATGGTCAATGGCCTGGCTTATGGAAGGTTCGCAAGCAGTACCTGGCACAAGGAGCGAGAGGAATGCATATCCTGTACCTCGTCCATCAGTATATGCCGGAGTACGTAGGAGGTACTGAACTCTATACCCATTCGCTGGCCCATGCGCTCAGCCGGCGCGGTCATCAGGTCACGGTTTTCCATCGTCGCGACGCCGAAGGTACGGAGGAGTACCGCACCGAAGGAGACGTACCCGTATGGGCAGCCTGGACTGGCCCGCTGAGCCCAACGCGCCGGTTTCTGGCTACCTTTGGAAACCCTTCGCTAATGCACACCTTCGATCGTGTCCTGGAGGAAACTGAGCCTGACCTGATCCACATTCAACATCTGATGGGGCTTCCGGTCGCGCTGGTCCGTTCCATCCGGCGGAGAGGACTTACATTTATTGTCACCTTGCACGACTATTGGTGGGTCTGTGCTAACGCAAATTTGCTGACCAACTACAACCAACAGGTATGCGATGGCCCTCAAGCATACCTGAACTGTGCCCGCTGTGCTCTGGCCCGGGTTGGCTCCCCTCGGCTCTGGCCAGTTCTGTTGCCGGTGGCAGGGCTATTGGCGTGGCGTAACCATCTGTTAGCCCGGGTTCTGAAGGCAGCCCATGGGCTTATCGCACCTACAGAATTTGTACATCGCTGGTATACAGCGCACGGTGCACCGGCAGAGAGGCTGCAGGTGATCCCGCCAGGACTCGAGCGTGTCACAGTTATGCCCCGCCGCACGCAGGGAGCAAGTGGGCCAGTGCGTTGTGCGTACATCGGGGGACTCTCCTGGCAGAAAGGTATCCACGTCCTGGTGGAGGCCTTCGGTGGTATCCACGGGGCCGGGGAGTTGTGGATTGCGGGCGATGAATCCTTTGACCCCGCTTACGTGGCACGCCTGCGCGCGCAGGCCACACCGGGTGTGCGCTTTCTCGGCAGGCTGACACGAGATGAAGTATGGGAGATGCTGGCCCAGGTGAACGTAGTAGCAGTGCCTTCCCTGTGTTATGAGTCGTTCTCCTTCATCGTGTCTGAAGCCTTCGCTGCCGGTGTGCCGGTCGTCGCCTCCCGGCTGGGACCTCTGGCCGAGCGGGTCCACGATGGTGTAGACGGGCTGTTGGTGCCGCCGGGGGACGCAGCCGCCTGGCGGGCGGCGTTACAACGGCTGGTGGACGAACCCGACCTGCTGGCCCGGTTGCGGGCCAACGTGCGTCCTCCGATGACGTTGGACGAGCACGCAGATCGGATAGAGGCGCTCTACGTCCAACTCGTTGACGCAAACCGTCGGCAGCAAGCGGCACTATAGTTGCACGCACACCCTACAGTGCTATAATCCCCCCAGGAGTCCAGGTGAACACAGGCGGACGGCAGATCGCGAAAGCAGCCACGCTGGTGATGGTGCTCACCATCGTCAGCCGCGTGCTGGGACTGGTGCGCCAGATGGTCATTGGCGCCATGTTCGGCACCAGCGGCAACCTCGATACCTACCTGGCCGCCGCTCGCATCCCGGAGATGATCTTCCTGGTCATCACGGGTGGCGCACTGGGCTCGGCCTTCATCCCCGCGTTCGCCGATCACCTGGCCAGGGAGGACCGCGCCGGGGCCTGGCGGCTGGCCTCGGCCGTCATCAATCTGGCGCTGATCGTGGTGACGGCCGTGGCGGGGCTGACGGCGCTCTTTGCGCCGGCGCTCGTGCGTACGGTCCTCGCCCCTGGCTTCGCCCCACTCCAACAAGCATTCACCGCGAGCCTCCTGCGGCTGATGTTGGTCACCCCGATCATCTTCGGCGTGAGCGGCATCGTGATGGGGGCCTTGAACGCCCACCAGCACTTTCTCTTGCCGGCCCTGGCTCCCTCCGTCTATAACCTCTCGATCATCGGCGGGGCGCTCTTGCTGGGGCCACGGCTGGGTGTATCCGGCATGGCGCTCGGCACCGTCGTGGGGGCCGTGCTGCACCTGCTGGTCCAGGTGCCATGGCTCGTGCGCCATGGCGCACGTTACGTCCCCACCTT
>Ga0315289_10003945_pt1 | contig 22290 bp, 23 predicted proteins | sample YL17G11_40_MG_FD_203452 | JGI IMG/M metagenome (GOLD analysis project Ga0315289, IMG submission 203452) | Sediment microbial communities from Yellowstone Lake, YNP, Wyoming, USA - YL17G11_40 | ecosystem: Environmental > Aquatic > Freshwater > Lake > Sediment | place: USA: Wyoming | collected... | reverse complement strand
GCCCCAAGTCATTGCAGCCGAGATTGCCGAGGACCTCCAGGCGGCGCTGGATCAGTTCGCGCAGATCGCGGCCGACCTCAAGGCGTAGCCACCCTGGGCCGCACCGTTCTCGCGACACGCGCACTGTCAGGCGTCCTCGAGCGCTTCCTCGCAGTGTGCGGTTCGCGCAACTACGAGGGCCGAGCCTCCGGCGGCAGCAGGTCCAGAATCACCGCTCTCAGCCGCTTTATCGCATCAAGCGCCTCCACCGCCTCCTCGCGGCTCGGGTAGTTGGAATCGTCGTACCGCATGCCCACGGCGAAATCCGTGTAGTCAGGGAGAGTTTCGTAAAACTACTGGAGGGCGGGGAAACGCGGCGCCACACGATCGAGGAGGCTCCTCAGGTCGGGCGTGAACGGATAGTCGGGGCCCTCACAAACCATGAGGGCTTTCAGCAGCTTCTCGGCCGTCTGCTGAAGGTGAAAGCGAACTGTGTCCAGTGGGACACCGTGTTCGAGACTCGAGCAGGCGTTCTCTCAGTCGTGCTCCACCTGGCGCGCCAGGCCGCGAGCGCACTCAAACGTCTCGCTCATACCTCCTCTGGACAGTGAGGTTTGGGGAGGCCTCTCGGGCCACTCACGCCGCACTCGCCAGTAGGTCCGCCAGGCCGCTCGGCTGGGGGGCGGGGATGCTGACCAGCGTTTCCCACGTCACTCCGGCACGCTCCAAGGCCCCGCGCAGGCGGGCCGCCGACGGCAGGTCCTCCTCCGAGCCGCTCCAGAACTCCGCCAGGTAGAGAATCGCGGCCAGCTCCGACTCGGAGTGCTCCGGATGGTGGTGGTCCTGGACCCCCTGGGCCAGGTGCTCCGGAAAGCTCCAGAAGCGCAGGACCCCCGCCCCGGCGGCGCCGTGATCGAAGCCGCACAGCACCATCTCGGCGAACACCGGCTCGCAGCCTCTCTCCAGCATCCGCGCGTAGGCGATCACGCCCTCGCCCGAGGCGGTCAGCAGCGCCAGCCGCCCTACGTCGTGGACCAGCCCGGCCAGGAAGACCTCCTCGGGCGCCACCCGGCCGGAAACCTCCGCCAGCCGCTCGGCCTGCTCCGAGATCTCCAGCGAGTGCCGCCCCAGGCCCTTCAGGCCCGCTGAGGCGAACAGCGGTTGAAACACCGCCCCCATCAGCAGCCGGCGCGCTGTTTCCAGGCCGATGTAGGAGACCGCCTGGCGCAGGCTCGAGATCCGGCACGCCGGGCTGTACAGGTTCGAGTTGGCCGCCTGAACCAGCCGCCCCGCCAGCACCTGGTCCGAGGAAACCAGTCGCTCGATCTCCGCCACGTCCGCGTCCTCGGACCGGGCCAGTTCCAGGGCCTTCAACGCGATCAGCGGAAACACCGGCAGCCGGTAGACCCGCTCCACCAACTGCTCCATCCCCACGCGTTGCAGGCTGGTCAGCGCCGTCAGCACCACCGGGTTGACGACGATCTCCTGCGCCAGGCCGCTCAGCTCGTCCAGGATCTGCTCCTGGGTCACCAGCTCGTAGGGCAGGAACTCGATCCGCTGCTCGAAGAAACCGGAGACTTCCAGGATGTCCGCTTGCAGACGGAGGCTGTCCCCGGAGGCCGGGGCGGATGGGTTGGCGGCCCGTGCCGGCCCCTCCCGTATGCGAGAGGCCCAGTCCGGCCCCACCAGGTCGGTCAGCAGGCGGTCCAAGGCCTTGGATTCCAATAAGTTGCCGCGGATGCGGCGGGACGCCTCGCGCTCCAGCTCCTCCCGGTCCACCGCCGACAGCCCCAGACAGCGGGCGATTTCCTGCGCCAGCGCGGCCACCCGGCGGGTACGTCGTTCCAGAAGAGACTCGGGTGAACCGTCGGCTGGCACTACCACCTCTATCGTCTTATCGGCCCGCCGCCCCGGGAGGCTTGGCCCACCCGCAGGTCCCGGACCGCATACGGTAGAATTGTTAGGCTTGCCCGAGCCCCGCGTCCAGGTCGTGGTCCCGACGCTCGCGGCGGGACCGATGTTGCTGGAGTGTCTGGTGTCTCTGGTCAACCAGACCGAGCGCGCGATCGAAGTGGTGGTGGTGGATAACAGCGGGAAGCAGTTGGCCCGTCAGGCCGGCGCCGAGCGCTTTGGCGCCACCATACTGGAGAACCCGCGCAACCTCGGCTTCAGCGCCGCCGTCAACGCCGCCTTCCGTCGCTCCCGGGCGCCCTTCCTGGCCACTCTGAACGACGATGCGGTGGCGCATCCCCACTGGGTCGGCGCCCTGCTGGCCGCCGTGGAAGCGCGCCCGGAAGTGGGCATGTGCGCCTCCCAGGTCCGGCTGATGGGCGAGGACAGCCTGGACTCCGCCGGCATGCTGATCGCGCGCGACGGCGCCACCAAGCAGCGCGGGCACCGCGAGGACCCGGCGCGGTACGGAAGCCTGGAAGAGGTCCTGTTTCCGAGCGCCTGCGCCGCCCTCTACCGCCGCGCCATGCTCGAGGAGATCGGCCTGTTCGACGAGGACTTCTTCCTCTACTGCGAGGACTCCGACCTGGGCCTGCGCGCGCGCTGGGCCGGCTGGCAGTGCCTCTATGTGCCCCAGGCGGTGGTCGAGCACCGCTACTCGCAGACCGCCGTGGCGTTCCCGGCGCTGAAAGCCTACTACCTCGAGCGCAACCGGCTGTTCCTGATCGTCAAGAATCTCCCCGCGTCGCTGCTGGTGGCGGCGCCGTGGTTCGCCCTGGCGCGCTACTTCTGGCACGCGGTATCGATTCTGGAGGGCCGCGGCAGCGCGGCGCGGTACCGGGAGCGCCGCAACCCGCTCGAGATGGTCTTCATCCTGCTGCGCGCCCACTGTTCCTGGCTGTATCATATGCCCGCCTTGTGGCGGAAGCGCCGCCAGGTTCGGGCCGCCGCGCGTCTCAGCCCGCAGGCCTTCCGCCGCCTGCTCGCGGCTCACGTAATTACAGCCCGACAGGTGGCTGCCCTGTGAAAACCGCTTCCGGGCCCGACTCGCTGCTCATCCTCGTACCCGCCTTCAACGAGGAGGGCGCAGTGGGGCACGTGGTACGCGAGATCCGTCAGGTGCTCCCCGGCGCGCCCATCCTGGTGGTGGATGACTGCTCGCTGGACTCCACCCTCATGGTGGCCCGCCAGGCCGGCGCCGAGGTGCTCTCCCTGCCCCACCACCTGGGCCTGGGCGGCGCCGTGCAGGCGGGCTACAAGCTGGCCTACGAGCTCGGCTACCAGTACGTCATCCGTGTGGACGGCGACGGCCAGCACGACCCCGCCGCCCTGCCGCGCATTCTCGAGGCCCTGCGCACCTCCGGCTGCGAGATGGTCATCGGCTCGCGCTTCCTCGAGGGCGGCACTTACCCCACCGGCCTGGTGCGCAGCCTGGGGATCCGCTTCTTCCGCCTGGTGCTGCATCCCATCCTGGGCCAGCCGGTGCGCGACCCCACCTCCGGGTTCGTGGGCGTCAACCGCCAGGCGCTCGAGGTCTTCAGCCGCAGCTTCCCGCTGGAGTACCCCGAGATCGAGACGCTGGTGGTCCTGCAAAGGAGAGCCTTCCGTTTCCTGGAGGTGCCCTGCCGCATGCGCCCCCGCCTGGCCGGCCGCAGCTCGATCACCACGCTGAAATCCATCTACTACATCCTGCACGTGCTGCTGGGGGTGTTCGTCAACGTGCTGAAATACGAACGTCGCAGGAGGAAACGCCCGTGAATGGCCTGCTGAACTTCATGACGGGCCTCGGCTTGGCCCTCATCATCCTGGTGCTGGCCTCGGTGCGCCGCGCCCACATTCGCGTCGAGTACTCGGTGAGCTGGCTGGGCGCCGCCTTCGCCCTGCTGGTGCTGTCGCGCTTCCGCTGGCTGCTCGAAAAAGTCGCCGCCGCGCTGGGCATCGGCGACCCGCCTGTGGCGCTGCTGCTGCTGGTCGGCTGCGTCTTCCTGCTGGTGCTCTACCGGGTCTCCCTCGTGGTGTCCGAACTCAAAGACAACAACATCGCCCTGGCCCAGCGCCTCGCCATTTTGGAATACCATTTCCGCGCGCGGCATGAAGAGACGCAAGGGTCCAACTGAGAAGTCCCGGCGCGACGCGCCCGCGCCGCCCGCCCAGCGCGCCGGCCCACGCCTGTGGCACTACGCGCTCGGCCTGGCGGCCGCCCTTCTGATCCTGTTCGAAGTCTATCAGCCTGCCCTGCGCGGGCCCTTCGTCTTCGACGACCAGTACCTGCCCTTCGCCGTTCCCGAGGCGGCCCAGCAGCCCTTCTCCCAGTGGGTCGCGGGGGTGCGCCCCCTGCTGATGGCCACCTTCTGGGCCAACTACCGCTTCTCGGAGATGGAGCCGTACTCTTATCACCTGTTCAACCTGCTGTTCCACTGGGTGAGCGGCTTTCTGGTCTTCCTGGTGGTGCGCCGGCTGCTCGAGCGCGCCGGCACGCAGGGCGCGATGCGGGAGATTCTGGCCGCCTTCTCCGCCGCTCTGTTCCTGCTGCACCCGGTCCAGACCGAGTCGGTGGCCTACGTGGCCAGCCGCTCGGAAACCTTGAGCGTCATGTTCTTTCACGGCGCTCTGGCCCTGTTCCTGTACCGCCGCCGGGAAGCCGTCTCCTGGCCGGTGGCCGCCGGGGTGATCCTGCTGTTCGGCACGGCGGTCTCGACCAAGGAGCACACCGCGGTGCTGCCCGCCCTGCTGCTGGGAACCGACTACTTTTTTGGCCCGGGCTCGGGCCTTCAGCGGATTCGCCGCAACTGGCGCCTCTACGTGCCTATGGCGGCGGCTGGCGCCCTGGCCCTCAAGTGGGTGTGGAACGTCCTGCGCGCCAGCGACTCGGCCGGATTCCGCCTCGAGGAGTTCACCTGGCACGAGTATTTCTTCACCCAGTGCCGCGTCATCTGGACGTACGTGCGCCTGTTCTTCGCGCCCTACGGCCAGACCATCGACTACGACCTGGCGCCCTCGCGCGGCCTGCTCGAGCACGGCGCCCTGCTGGGGCTGGCGGCCCTGCTGGCGCTCGCCGCCGCCGCGTTCCTCCTGCGGCGCCGCTACCCACTGGCCTCTTACGGCGTCTTCGCCTTCCTGCTGCTGCTGGCGCCCACTTCCTCGCTGGTGGCCATCGCCGACCCCATCGCCGAGCGCCGGCTGTACCTGCCCATCTTCGGGCTGCTGCTGGTGGTGGTCGAGTTTCTGCGGCGCTGGAAAGCGCGTCCCCTGGGACTGGCGGCGGTCCTGGCTGGCGTCGTGCTCGTCGCCGGCCTCCTGTCCTACCACCGCAACAAGGTCTGGGCGAGCGACGTGGCGCTGTTCGAGGACGCCGTGGCCAAGTCCCCGCGCAAGTACCGCGTGCAGTTCCAGCTCGGCTTCGCCTACTTCAAGACGGGCGACTGCGCCGGCGCCGCCCGGCACTATGAGGCTGCGGCGCGGCTCTCGACGCCCGACTACCGGCTCTACTACAACTGGGCACTGGCCAACGCCTGCCTGGGCCGTTCCGCCGAGGCCCGCCAGAAGCTGCTGGCCACCCTCGAGGACTGCCGCCGCCAGCTCAGCCGCGACCCCCACAACCACGCCGCCCGGCAGGTGCTCCGCATGGCCGAAGAGCGGCTGGGACTGGCGCGCTGACATGGCCGCCCTGCGCATCGGGGTGAACGCGCTGTACCTGATCCCGGGCGGGGTCGGCGGCACCGAGATCTACCTGCGCTGCTTGCTGGCGGCGCTGGCCAAAATCGACCCGCTCAACCACTACGTGCTCTTCACCAACCGCGAGACCGGCGAAGATCTCATCCCCCCAGCACCCAACTTCCAGTGCGCGCCCGAGCGGGCGCCGGGCAGGTTCCGCCCGGCCCGCCTCGCCTGGGAGCAGACCCTGCTGCCGCTGGCCGTAAAGCGCCGCCGGCTCGACGTGCTCTTTAACCCCGGCTTCACCGCGCCCGTGCTCTGCTCCTGCCCCAGCGTGACCGTCTTCCACGACCTCCAGCACCAGCGCCACCCGGAGTACTTCCGCTGGTTCGACCTGCCCTTCTGGCGCGTTTTCTTGTTCGCTGCGGCGCACCGCTCCACCCTGCTGCTGGCCGACTCGGAAGCCACGCGCCGCGACTTGCTGCGCTTCTACCGCCTCCCGGAACAGAAGGTGCGCGTCGTGCCCCTGGGGGTCGATGAGACCTTCTTCGAGCTGGGCCGCCAGCGGCGCGAACTGGAGCCGTATCTGCTGTGCGTCTCGACCCTGCACCCGCACAAGAACCTGGAGCGGCTGGTAAGAATGTTCGCCGAGTTCCGGCGTCGCCGCCCCGAGTTCAGTCTGGTGATTGCTGGCCTGCGCGGCTTCCATGCCGCGGCCCTCGAGACGCTGGTCGCCGAGCTCGAGTTGGCCGCCGCGGTGCGCCTGACCGGCTGGATCCCCCGCTCGGAGCTGCTCGAGCTGTACCGGCGCGCGTTCGCCTGTGTCTGCCCCTCGACCTTCGAGGGTTTCGGCATGCCGGTGCTCGAAGCCCTGGCCGCCGGGGTTCCCACGGCCTGCTCGGCCATCGAGCCGCTGTCCTCCTTGGCCGGAGATGCGGCGCTCCAGTTCGATCCCCTGGACGAGGCCGCGTTGCAGGGCGCGCTCGAGCGCCTGGTCTCGGATGGCGATCTCCGCGCGCGCCTGGCCGCCGCCGGCCCGCCCCGCGCCGCCCAGTTCCCCTGGCACCGCACCGCTGAGCTGACGCTGGCGGCGCTGCGGGAAGCGGCGGCGGGGAAACAGCCATAGACACCGGCCCGCTTTGCGGGTTAGTACCCCCCTCACCGCAGCAGGTCTTCGAGCTGAAGCTTGGCGTCGGTGCGGGCGTCGCGGTACTTGACGATGACCGGCGTGTAGAGCGCGAGGCCCCAGTCGCGCCCCGGTCCCCGGGCGATGGCCCGCGCGCCGGCCACCACTACGGCCTCCTCGGGGGAAGGGTGCAGCGGGCCTCTACCTGCGCGCGGCCAGAGCGGGGCTTGACAGGGAGCGTGGCGTTGTTGAACAATCAATACTGGTTGTAAATGAACTTCCATCATCGAGACGGCCATGCCCATTCGAGTCCTTGAACCGCACGCTGCTGGCCCCGCACCCCCGCCACCCACCCAGACCCCCAAGCTGCTGGTCGCCGACCAGTGCTGGGTGGCCCTGGCCTCTCTGCACCGCGGACACCCGGAGAGAGCCTCTTTCACCGCCCGGGAAATCCTCGACCGCGTCAGCCAGCAATCCGGCGGGACGCTCCGCCCCGGGGTGCAGGCCCATATCTATCTTCACAACGTGGCCAACGTGCCCCCAAACTCGGCCACCTATCGGATGTTCTACAAGCTGCCTGACGGAACCTACCGCCTGTTCCGGCCCGGGGACCACTCCCACCCCTCCCGCCACGGCAAGATCATCCCCCAGCTCTCTGATTTGCCCGCACCGTATCACGAGCTGCTCGCCTGGTATGAGCAGCTCTACTGCCGGCAAGCGGGCACTGAGCGGCCGGAGAGCGATCCCGTCTTGGAGATGCTCGGCGTCGGCCGGGAACTCTGGGCCACGGAGTCTGGCGACGAATTCGTTGCGCGCGAGCGCCGTGCTTGGGAGGACGCACTCCCGTCCCGGAGGGCGCGCCGCAAGTGACCACGGTCTTCTGGGACACCAACCTGTTCATCTACCTGTTCGAGCGCAACCCGCAGTTCTCCCCGCGCGTCGTCGAGATTCGCAAGAACATGCTGGCCCGCGGCGACCGGCTCTTGACCAGCAGCCTGACCGTGGGAGAGATCCTCGTCAAGCCCGCTCGGGAGGGTAATCGGATGCTGGTCAACCGGTATCGTAGCTTCTTCGAGCACTCCGCCCTCACGGTGATTCCTTTCGATCTGAAGGCGGCCTGTCTCTACGCCGAAATCCGCAACGACCGGGGCATCGCGCGGCCGGACGCCATCCAGTTGGCCTGTGCCGCGGCCGCGGAAGTGGACTTGTTCATCACCAACGACGAGCGGCTGTCGGCCAAACGGGTGCCCGGAGTTAAGTTCGTGACCAGCCTGGCGCGGGCCCCGCTCTGAGGCGCCCTCCCTCAGTAAGTCTTCGAGCTGGAGCTTGGCGTCGGTGCGGCCATCCAGCGGTTGCGTGCGGGCATCGAGAAAATGAACTTCTTTTCCAGTGGCCCCCTGCCCGCTCGCGACGAACTGCATGATCGCTCTTGACACGAACCTGCTGATCTACGCCTGCGACAAGGCGAGCCCTCACCGTCAGAGAAGAGCGATTGAGCTGGTCAGCAGTGCGACCGAAGGCGTTCTGTTATGGCAGGTGGCCTGCGAGTTTGTCGCCGCGTCGCGGAAGTTGAGTGCATAGGGATTCACACCTGCTGACGCCTGGGAGCGGCTGGCAGATTACTTGGCCCTCTTCCCGCTCATCCTTCCCACCCCGAGCGTGTTGGAACGCGCTCGTCTCCTGCACACGCGAGATGGTTGGGCCTTCTGGGATGCGATGATCGTCGCGGCGTGCCTGGAATGCGGCGTGACTCGTTTGTATTCGGAGGACCTTCCAGGCCGACCGGTGCCGGCGCCGCTGGAGATCATCAACCCGTTCGCCTGACGTCCAGGGCGCCTGGGCTGGTGCCGCAGCGGGATCGCCGCTCTACCGCAGCAGGTGTTCGAGCTGGAGCTTGGCGTCGGTGCGCTGGTCGCGGTACTTGACGATGACCGGGGTGTAGAGCGCGAGGCCCCAGTCGCGGCCCGGGCCCTGGGCGATGGCCCGCGCGCCCGCCACCACTACGGCCTCCTCGGGGATAATGAGCGGCTCGTCGTCGCCCGCGGTGTAGACCTCGCCCCGCACCACGTCGTACACCGGCGTCGAGCGGTTCAGGATCGTCCCGGTGCCCAGCACCGCGCGGCGCTTCACCACCGTGCCTTCGTAGACCCCGCAGTTGCCGCCCACCAGCACTTCGTCTTCGATGATGACCGGCAGCGCGCCCACCGGTTCGAGCACCCCGCCGATCTGCGCCGCCGCCGAGATGTGGCAGTTCCTCCCCACCTGGGCGCAACTGCCGATCAGGGCGTGCGAATCGACCATGGTCCCCTCGCCCACATACGAGCCCGCATTGATGTACATGGGGGGCATGCAGGTCACGCCGCGGCCTACGTAGCAGCCGTCGCGGATCGAGGAGCCGCCGGGCACTACTCTCACCCCGCTCTCCACCGTCAGCCGCTTCACCGGGTAGGTGGACTTGTCGAAGAACGGCTGCCGCGCCGCGTTCACCGACATGTCCACCAGCGCCCCCATGCGGAACCCCAGCAGGATCCCCTTCTTGACCCAGGCGTTCACCCGCCAGCCGGCCTTCGTGCCCGGGTCGGGTTCGGCGGCGCGCACCTGGCCGGCGTTCAGCGCGTTCTTGAACTCCTGAAACAGGCGGAAGTGTTCTTCGGTGTAACTCTCCGGCTTCTCGTCGAACAAACGCTCGATTTCGGTTTCAAGCATGGACCAGCAACCCCAGTTCTTCGAGCACCTTCTCGATCCTGACCAAGTTCTCCGGTTTCGGCGGCACCAGCGGCAGGCGCCAGACCGGTTCGAGCAGCCCCATCAGCGCCAGGGCCGCTTTGACCGGGATCGGGTTGGTCTCGACGAAGTTGACCTCCAGCAGCGGCAGGTACTTGCGCTGGAGCTGCCGCGCCGCCGGGAAGTCGTTCGCCAGGCACCGCCGCACCAGCTCGGTCATCTCGGCCGGGATCTCGTTCGAGGCCACCGAGATCAGCCCGCGCCCGCCCAGTGCGATCAGCGGCAGCGTCACCGCGTCATCGCCCGACAGCACCGCAAACCGCTCCGGTACTTGGTTCACGATGGCGGCCATCTGCGCGATGTTACCGGAAGCCTCCTTGACGCCCACGATGTTGTCGATCTCCGCCAGCCGCTTCAGGGTGGCGGGCTCGACATTCACCCCCGTGCGCCCCTGCACGCTGTAGACGATGATGGGCAGCGGCACGGCCGCGGCGATGGCCCGGTAGTGCTGGTAGAGGCCCTCCGGCGTGGGCTTGTTGTAGTAGGGCGTCACCGACAGGATCCCGTCCGCGCCCAGCTTGGCCACCTCGCGCGCCAGCTCGATCACCTCGGCGGTGTTGTAGCCGCCCGCCCCGGCCAGCACGGGCACCTTGCCCTGGGCCTCTTCCACCGTGATCTCGACGACGCGCAAGTGTTCCTCGCGCGTCAGCGTCGGGTTCTCGCCCGTGGTCCCGCAGGGCACCAGGAAGTTGACGCCTGCCTCGATCTGCCGCCGCAGCAGGCGCCGCAGCGCGGCCTCATCCAAGGAGAGATCGCTTCGGAACGGAGTGACCAGCGCCGTGCCGCAACCTGTGAACATGCCTACCCCCTGTCGCCAAACAGAATCTCGCTGAACTCGAAGAAACCCTTCTTGCCGGCCACCCAGCGGGCGGCCTTCAGCGCGCCCCGCGCGAAGCCTTCCCGGCTGCGCGCCGCGTGCCGCAGGGTGATGGTGTCCGCCGCCGCATCAAAGCCGATCTCGTGCGTGCCGGGATGTTTTCCGGCGCGGTTCGAGCCGGTCGAGATGGGCCGCGCGTACCCGGCCCGCCGCATGGTCTCGACCAGTTTCAGCAGCGTCCCCGAAGGCGCGTCCTGCTTGGTCGAGTGGTGGATCTCCCAGCCCCAGGCGCCGTAGTCCTCCTGGGCGGCCAGCAGGCGGGCGGCCTCCTCGACCAGGCGCGCGAAAACGTTCATGCCCACCGAGTAGTTGGGGCTCCACACCAGCCCGATGCCGCTCTTGACGACCAGCGCGCGCACGTGCTCGAGGCGCTCGAGCCACCCCGTCGTCCCCACCACCACATTCACGCCCAGCCGGGCCAGCCGCTCGAGGTTGCCCACCACCGCCTCCGGGACCGAGAACTCGATCGCCACGTCCACCCCGCGGAAACTCTCCGGTGTCATGCCGGCGCCCTCGGCGTTGTTGAACTCGTCCAGCTTGAGCGCGACCGTGAAACCGTACTCGGGGGCGAGCTGCTCGATCAGCCGCCCCATCCTCCCGTAACCGACGATGGCCAGGTTCATGTCAGTCGAACACCGCCGGGTCCAGTTCGGCGAAGAACTCCTGGTGCAGGCTGCGCACGGCCTCCGCGAGGTCCGTCCGCGCCACCACCAGCCCCAGGTTCAACTGCGAGCCGCCCTGCGAGATCATGCGCACGTTGACGTGGGCCAGCGCGCCGAACACCCGCGCCGCCAGCCCCGCCTTCGAGCGGACGTTGTCGCCCACCAGGCACACGATGGCCTGGTCCTCCTCGAGCATCACTTCGGAGAACTGCCGCAGCTCCTCGAGGATCCGCTTGAGCTGCTTCTTGGTGTCGATGGTCAGCGAGACGCTGACCTCGCTGGTGGCCAGCATGTCCACCGGGGTCTCGTAACGGTCGAACACCTCGAAGATGCGCTTGAGGAAGCCGTAGGCCATCAGCATGCGGCTGGACTGGATGGTCAGCACGGTGATGTCGAGCTTGCTGGCGATGGACTTAAACGGGTTCGCGCAGGGCACCGCCTCGGCCACGATGCGGGTGCCCGCCACTTGCGGGCGCCGCGAGTTCAGCACCAGCACCGGGATGTTCTTCTCGATGGCCGGCAGCACGGTCGAGGGATGCAGCACCTTGGCCCCGAAGTAGGCCAGCTCGGCGGCCTCGTCGAAGGAAATGATCTTCACGCGGCGGGCGCCGGGCACCAGGTCGGGGTCGGCGGTCAGCACCCCGTCCACGTCGGTCCAGATCTGGATCTCCTCGGCCCCGATGCCGGCCCCCACCAGGGCCGCGCTGAAATCCGAGCCGCCGCGCCCCAGCGTGGTGGTGACGCCGTCCTCGGTGGCCCCGATGAAGCCGCCCATCACCACGACCTTCTGCTCGGCCAGCCGGGGAATGACCGTGGCCAGCCGCGAGTAGGTCTCGAAAGTGAGCGGCGCGGCCTGGGTGTGCCGCCGGTCGGTGATGATCACGCGGCGCGCATCCAGGTGCACGCTGTCGATCTCGAAACGGCGCAAGGCCAGCGCGAGTATCTTGCTCGAAAGCCGCTCGCCGTAGCTGGCCATGGCGTCCGCCGAGCGCGGCGTCAGCTCGCCCAGCACCGCCAGGCCCTTGACCAGCTCCTCCAGCTCCCGGAAATGCCCGGCGATCACGGTCCCGAGTTCGGTCTCCTCGGCCACTGAGACCACCTGGCCGGCCTCTTTGAGGTGATCGTCCCGCAGCGCCAGCAACTGCTCGAGCGCCGCCTCGCGGCGGCCGGCCACCGCTTCGGCCGCGATCGCCAGCAGCCGGTTGGTGGTCTTCCCCATGGCCGAAACCACCACCACCGGCCGGCGATCCAGCCGCTCCTTGACAATTCCCGCGACGCCTTCGATGGCGGCCGCCGATTCCACCGACGTGCCGCCGAATTTCATCACGATCATGGGTTCAGCCATCCCTCGGAGAGCATCAGCTCGGCGTTGAGCACCGCGGCCCCGGCCGCGCCGCGAATGGTGTTGTGCCCCAGCGCCACGAACTTCCAGTCCAGCGCCGTGCAGGGGCGCAGCCGGCCCACGAAAACCGCCATGCCGCGCTCGCGTTCGACGTCGCGGCGCGGCTGCGGGCGGTTGGGCTCCTCGAGGTAGATGACCGGGCGCGCCGGGGCGCTCGGCAACTGCCGCTCCTGCGGCACGCCGCGGAAGCTCGCGAAGGCCGCTACGATGTCCTCCTCCGCCGGCCTGGCCGCCAGCTCGACCGAGACCGTCTCGGTGTGCCCGTCGGTCACCGGCACCCGATTGCAGTGCGCGCTCACCCGCGCCGCCAGCGGCGCGACGTGGTCCCCGGCGAGCTCGCCCAGGATCTTCTGCGTCTCCGACTCCATCTTCTCCTCTTCGTGGGCGATGAAGGGGATGACGTTGGCGTTGATGTCCATGCCCGGAACGCCCGGATAGCCCGCGCCCGAGATGGCCTGCATGGTGGTGACCACTACGCGGGTGATGCCGAACCGCTTGAGCGGCCCCAGGGCCATGGTCAGCACCACGGTCGAGCAGTTGGGGTTGGTCACGATGCAGCCCTTCCAGCCGCGCTTCCGCTGCTCCGCAACGAGCTGGAGGTGATCCGGATTGATCTCCGGCACCAGCAGCGGCACGTCGCGCTCCATGCGGTGGTTGCGCGAGTTCGACACCACCACGTGCCCCGCCGCGGCGAAGGCCCGCTCGATCTCGGTGGCCACCGCGGCGTCCATGGCCGAGAACAGCAGCCGCGGCGCGTTGCCCGGCGTGCACTCCTCGACCGTCAGCTCCCGCACTGGCGCCGGCATCGCGCCTTCCAGCCGCCAGCTGGTGGCCTCCCGGTACTTCCTGGTCACCGAGCGGTCGCTCGCTCCGGCCCACTTCAGCTCGAACCAGGGGTGGTTCTCGAGGAACTTCACGAAATGCTGGCCCACCATCCCGGTGGCCCCCAAGATGCCGACTTCAATTCGTTTCTGCATAGAGATCCTTCACCATGCGGCGGTAGATCTCCACCGCCTCGAGCAGTTCCCGTTTCGAGATGCTCTCCTCGAGCGTATGCGCCACGCGCGCGCTGCCCGGCCCGATCAGGAACGGCTCTCCCCAGGCGCCGTCAAACGCCGGAATGTCCGTGGTGAACGGCGCCACGGTGGTCTCGAAGCCCTCCCGGGCCCGCAGCCGCACCACCGGACACATCAGCACCTCGCGCGCCTCGGCCCGGCCCGCCACGGCCCGCTGGACCGCCTGGCGAATCGGGGCGGCGTCGGCGACCAGCCGGAACATGATCTCCGCCCGCGCCTCGTCCGCAATGACGTTGGGCGCGCGCCCGCCCGAGATCGTCCCGATGTTCAGGCTGCTGGCGCCCAGCACGGCGTCTTCGGGCAGCGGGATTCGCCGGATGGCCTCCAGCGCCTCCAGCAGCTTGTCGATGGCCGATTCGCCCAGCTCCGGAAACGCCGAGTGCGCCATGCGTCCGCGCGCCGCGACCTCGTAGCGCAGCGCGCCCTTCGATCCCAGCGCCAGCTTGTTCTCGGTGGGCTCCCCGTTGATCAAGTACCGCGAGCCGCGGCGCTCCCGCGCCGCCTTCAGCGCCCCGGCGCTGTTGCGCTCCTCGCCTACCACTACCAGCAGCGCGACACCGCGCCGCCCTTCCTCGAGCAGCCCTTCGAGGGCCTTGATCATGGCGGCCAGGATGCCTTTGGCGTCGCAGGCCCCGCGCCCGTAGATGGACTCCCCGTCCTCGCGCGAGGCAAAGAACGGCGGCACCACGTCCATGTGCGTCGAGAGCGTCACCACCGGCTCACCCCACCAGGCCAGCACGTTGAAGCGGTCCGGCGCCACCTCCATCCGCTCGAGCTGCCCGCCGGTGCGGCCGGCCAGCTCCGCGAGATAGTCCAGCAGAAACTCCCCCACCGCCCTCTCGCGGTTGGTCACCGAGTCGATATCGATCAGCCTGCGCGTCAGCTCAAAGAGTTCCATCGCGTCACCGGGCGAGGATGGGAGGCCAGCAGGAGGGATACCAACTCCTGATAGCGCTCCATCCGCTCCTCCAGCAGGCTGTTGAAAGACCCTGCCGCAGGCTGAAGCCTACGCCACAAGGCTTCGCGGCCCGCCGAAGAGCTTTTCAACAGCCTGCTAGAGAGCCGAATGACAGTGGGCAGGTCTTACCCTTACCCCCCAACCGCTGCGGAGGCGCCGCTTCCGGCAACGACTTCGGCGGAGAAAACTGCTGCCCCTTTCGCGCGGGCCTCCGAAGCGCCTCGGAACTGCCGGCCCGGCTACTGATGGCCTCCGCGCCTCTATCCTGGGAAACCCCCAGGATACTGAATCCGCCGCGGCGGAGTCAAATCGGCCGGAATCCGCGCCGCGGGCGGATGACGGAGGAAGCGTCGATGTGGTATAACGGTTATACCACGATTGCGATGCGCTTCCGGTTCAGCCAAGCCAAGAGCAAGTCCTTGCGAAAGAACCCGAAGCGGGGCATTGGCTTCGAAGAGGCCCGGGAGATCTTCGAGCGCCCTTACTACCAAGACCAGCGCTCGGACGACCCCGAGCAGTACCGCGCCATCGGCTGGGTGAGAGGCCGCCTCTACACTCTGACCTTCGAAATCAGGCAGGACCGCCTTGGCGAGTACTACCACCTGGTGACGCTATGGACATCAACACACCAAGAGAGAAAGCTGTATGAAGCGAACGCGTAGGACGAAGGAGGTTCCGTCCGCCGAGGCTATCGCCCGACTGGCGGACCAAGGACAGGATGTGTCACGCTACTTCACCAACCGCGGCCGGATGATGCAGCCCATCCAGCGCGTGAACGTGGATTTCACCGCGGAGATGTTGCAGGACCTGGACCACGCTGCGTCGGAACTGAACGTGAGCCGCCAGGCGGTCATCAAGGTATTCCTGCGCCAGGCGCTCGATCAGCACTACCTGGCGCAGAAGGCCCGGAGAGCAGGGTAATGAACCACGGCGCCTCTCCCACGCGAGGCGGAGCCGCTCTCCTTCTGCTTAACGCCGCGCCCACGCGCAGTTGTCGGCGACCAACTCGCCGCAACGCTCGACGCGCCTCTGGACCGCCGCATTGGGGGAGAGCGAGCAGGCGATCCCGTAGGGGTCTTGAAGGCCTTACCTCCCGGTTGAGGCCCGCCCGTGGCAACGCCCCGTCTCAGGTGCTAGTCATGAGGCGGTCGAAGTCGAAAGAGGCAAGATCATCCTCCTCGAACCGTTTGCTGTTGTGGTAGTGAATGGCACGCACCACGTTGACTGCTGTCTCACCGGGAAATGCGCTAGGCGCCCGTAGCCAGTGGGTCCTAAAATGCCAGGCAGCCAAGTCCGCACTCTGGACACCCGGGGAGGATTCAGAGCTGGCGGGCTCGATTTCCACTGCCCTGCTCATAACCGAACCGTGTTTACGCTCGCGCCAGATCTCCCCTGCCAAGTGCGAGAAGCGGTCCCCTCTGTCGAAAACAAAACTGAGATCACCCTCTTGGTAGAAGTCGCCTACAGACCAGAGGCAGTACCCCAAGCATAATTCCTCAATTGGAGCCAGCCTCCGCTTGGTGGACACCCGCCGATAACCGTCAATCGAGAGCGCGCACGCCGTGCCAGTAATGTCCAGCTCACGATGACTGAGTGCGGCCATCAGGGAGTTTAGGAAAGACTCGGCGCGATCGTCAGCCCAATTGTGATACTCTCCACGTCTGGGCCTGGCCATCAGGTCCGTTGTGTGAAGGGCCTTCACTCCGAAATCCTTCAGGACAGCCCGCCACTTGGACTCCATCCGGGTCCAAACCTCCAGTGGGGCCGAATGGCACACAAGCATGACATAGCCCGTCTGGTCTGATGATTTTCCTCCGGCGTCGCAGTAGCTACGAACCAAGGCACGCATAACCCCTTCGTGAAGCACGTCTGACAGCAAGTACATTATCGAACGCCCTCGCTCTCAGGGTCAAGTATGTTCGGAATTCCGGTCTTCGAGCGGATGATATCTTTTACCTCCGGGCAGATGGGAGCCGGGCCACCAGCGCGGTCAATTGCCCAGTTCGCCGCCCGAACAGCGCGCGCCCCCAGGATGGCCCGGTGCGCAGCATAAGGTTCTTTCTCTTGCACATCGGACGAGCATTTGGCAGACTGGGTCCATGCCCGAAACGACTTTCGTTGTGCGGCTGAATTGGCACCGCCTCGGGAACGACGGTGATCCTCGCTGGCAGTACGAGCGCGCGCTGTACGCGTAGCTGCCACCGACAAGAGGAAAGCCCTACTACATCGGCAAGTGTTACGGTACCACTGTTCGTGAGCAGGGGCGCTACGACCGCAAGAGTGATGTTTGGGACTGTATCGAGGAGCAGACCAAGCATCACGTGCCAATAGTGGCCGACATCGAACTCCCCAAGGGAATGCGGCTGAGCAAGAAACTGCTGGCAGACATCGAATGCCTGCTGATCTACCGCGTGCAGCCGGACTGCAACGTGCAGTGCAAGTCTTCCCGCGGCAAGTACCGGCGCCCTGGTATGAAAGTCGAGTGCGGTGGCGCTTGGCCGTTCTCGCAGAGGACATTCAGGGACGAAGACTGACCCCTGGCAGCTCCGCCCTTCGAGAACGTGACCGAGCGGCGATGTGAGGATCCTGGGATGGCAGCACACGTTCCTGGGAGCCCGGGCCTCCGAAGCGCCTCGGAACTGCCGGCCCGGCTACTGATGGCCTCCGCGCCTCTATCCTGGGAAACCCCCAGGATACTGAATCCGCCGCGCGCGAGTCAAATCAACTTGGCCGCCGGCGCAGGAACAGCCCACCCAGCGCCCCCAGCCATGCCAGGGCGCTGATGGCCGTCATGAGGCGCTGCTCCCGCGTGCCGTGGTAGTGCAGCGTGATGCGCGCCTGCGCCGCGGGCTCCGCCCGCAAGACCAGAAACCCCAGTTTGTCCTTCTCGATCGGGATCCGGCGTTCGCCTTGGACCGCCTCCCAGCCCGGGTCGTGGCTCACCTGCACCGACACCCGCATCCCCGCGGGCACCGGCCCCGCCACCTCGAGCTCGTTCGCGCCGCGCCAGGTGGCGGTGAGCTTCGGCCGGGAGGCGTCCTCCAGCGCCGCCACGTAGGGTTTCAGAAAGTAGATGTAGCCATGGATCGGCGGGTAGGGCGGCAGCTCGTCGGGCCGCACCAGGTGCGCCAGCGAGGAGAACGGCAGGCGGTAAATGACATCATCTCCCTGGCGCCAGACCGCTTCCAGGAGGCCCTCGAACTTCTGGGGGTTCTTGAAGTCCTTCCAGTGCTCGCGCGAGCGGGGACCGTGCACCACCACGTACTCGACACCCAGCCCCTTGAGCTGCGCCACCGCGTCGCGCCCGTCCTCGCCCGGCCGGCTACCGATCCCGGTGCGAATCTGGTAGCTGAAGTGCACCGGGATGCGGTTCTTCAGCCCGGTCTCGAAGGTGCCGTTCACCTGGTCGAGGTCGAACCAGGAGTTCAGCCGGAAGCACGTGCCCCCGGTGACGAAGACGCGGCCGGCCGGATTCCGCTCGGCCAGCCAGCGCCCCACCTGGTACTCGACGGTTTGCTCCGGCGGCCCCGGTCGCCACTTGCGGTTGTCCTCGGTGAGGTAGCCCCACGGCTCCCGGCGACCTACCCAGATCAGCCACACCAGCAGCCCCAGCGCGCAGAAGTTCACCACCAGCATGCGGTCGCGGAACCCCCGCCGCAGCACCTCGAACAGCCAGAGCATCAAGAACAGCTCGAACTCCAGAGCGTAGCGCCGGGATTCCGGAATGGTGGGCTGGCCGTGCCAGTAGTACGCCAGCACGATGAAGCCGAAGGCGAACACCGACAGCGTGAGAAAACACAAGTAATCCCGCCCCGGGAAGCGCAGGAAGACCGCGCGCAACGCGAGGATCCCGCCGGCCAGCAGCAGCAACTGCCAGACTTGCTGCTGCTGGAGCTGGTAGTTGAAGGCGTCGAACGGCCAGTTCAGCGCCGTGGTCTCGACCAGGCTCGGAAGCAGCCAGAAACACGCCAGCAGGTACGCCAAGACCCCCGCCGCCAGCAGCCGCCAGGCCCGGAAACCGGTGCGTTTCCCCGTACCCGCCAGGGTCAGCAGCAGCAGCACGCAGCAGATTGCCAGCGCGAAGGCCGCCACCCAATGGATCAGCGCGATCGCGGCCAGCGACACCGCGGCCAGCAGGATCTGCCAGTACTTCCGGCCCACCGCCGCCGCCCAGCTCGCCATCAGGGCCAGGGGCAGCAGCGTCAGCCCGGTGCTGTGCGGGCCCTCGCCGTACTTCACCAGTACCTGCACGCGCCAGGGAAGCTGCGCCACCCCGCGGTCCCAATTGATCTGCCCGACCAGCCGGTAGCACGGCGAGAACAGCGTGTAGCCGGCCGCGGTGGCCAGCGCCCACCAGCGGTTCTTGACGAAGTACAGGGCGAAGAGGAACACCGTCACCGGCCCCAGGCAGGTCAACACTGCCGTCACCAGGCGGTAGAGGTGCGTAATCTCGACGCCCGGAAAGACCCAGCTCAGGGCCGCGGTCAGGTAAGACAGCCCCGGCAGGTAGGTGGACTGCGCCGGCAGCCCGCAGTAGACCGTCGTATTCCATCCCCAGGGATTCGGGTTTTGCGCGTAAAACCGCGCCATCGAGGCGTAGCCGCCCTCGATCGAATCCCGGTAGGGCATCTCCCCGGGCAGGAAGGCATTCACATTCAGAAGCGCATTGACCAGGAACAGCCCCAGGGCCAGGCCCGTGTTCCACACCCACGGCTTGCGGCTCAAGCGGCGCCCTCCCGCCTGCGATAGCCCAGCGCCACTAGCCACACCAGGGCCGCCACGCCGAGCGCGGTCACTACCCGGCCCACGGCGTTCTCGAGCGGCAGCCCGAAGACCAGCCGCAGATCGTGCGTCCCCGGCGGCGCCTCCACCAGCATGAAGCCCACCACGTCCTGGCGAATCACCAACCGGCGTTCACCGGAATAGGCCCGCCAGCAGGGGTCGTAGCTCACCTGCACCAGGATGGCCTCGCCCTCCCGCACCGTGGCGCGTATCCGCAAGGCGTCGGTCCCTTCCCAACGCGACACCGCGGGTGAATCCGGGCCTTTCTCGACCCACTCCGCGTACGGGCGCAGGTCCTCGAGGTCGGCGTTTGAGCGGAAGGGTTTCAGCGTGTCCGCGCGCGCCCGCTCGACCACCCGCGCCAGGCCGGGAAAGCGCCGCGGCACCCGGTAGAGGACGTTGCCCCGGCCATCGTCGTGAAGCACCGGCAGCGCGCCCTGGAACTTCCCGGTGTGCACGATGTCGTGATAAACCTCTTCGGAGTTCTTCTCGTGAACCCCCACGGCGTCCACGCCCAGCGACTGCAACCACAGCACGCTCGGCTCGGCGGTCTCGCCCAGGGCAATCTCCCATTGCGGCGGAATGACCATGCCGTTCAACACCCCCTGCTCGGACCCTCCCCCGAGCTGCGCCAGGTCGTGCCAGGCGTTGAACCAGAACCGCAGGCTGCCGCTGGCGGCCACGCGCGCTTCGGGCGCGTTCTGCGCCAGCCACGCGGTGAGCCGGTACTCGACTCGCTGCCGGTAGTCCTGGGCCGGCGGGTACAGCTTCCAGGCATTGGCCACATAATCATGTCCCTGCCACAACCCGGCCACGGCCACCCCCACCGCCAGCAGCCGCCCCAAGGGCAGGGTCTCCGGCCGCCACGCCCACAGCCGCCGCAGTGCCTCCACCGCCAGCAGGATGATCACCAGGTCCAGCTCCGGCGCCAGGCGCTCCGGCTCGCCCATCACCCGGAACTTGAAGTAGTGGTTCCCCAGGACGTTCAGCCCCATGAACAGGCAGGCGCCCGCGGTGAACACCACCCAAGCGGCTGCGCGGCGCCCCCGCGCTAATTTCCAGCTCGCCAGACAGAACAGCGCTGCCACGCCGAGCGCCAGCCACCGCGACCAGGCATTGCCCGGCTCGGAAACCAGCCTCATGTTGTAGAGCGTGACGCGCAGGTAGGACGGCGTCAGCCAGAAGGCCGTCAGCGCACAGGCCAGCGCGGCGATGCCGGCGGCCCGCAGCCACATCCCGCGGTCGCGGTGCGTCACCCACAACGCCCACAGCAGCACCGGAAAGAAGATGGCCAGCGCCGCGGCGCCGTAAAAGTTATTGGAAACCACGAGCGCCGCGCCGACGCCCGCCAGCGCTAGCGCCCAGGGCCGCCAGCGCTCGAGCGCCCGCCAGGAGGCCGCCAGCGCCAACCCCAGGCAGGCCACGGCGCTGATGTGCGGCCCCTCGCCGTAACGCACCAGGGCGTTCAGGCGTTGCGGCAGGAAGAAGTAGTGCGCCACGTCCTCCCGAATGTTGGCCTTGAACAAGAAGGCCGGCGAGAGCACCGCCGCCGCGGCCGCCGCCAGCCACGCCGCGCCGCGCGAACCGCTTCCCAGCCGCACCAGCAGATACACGCCCGCGATGCCCAGGCAGTAGAACAGCGCCGTGTAGAGGTGATAGGCCCGCGCCGTGCTGATGCCGCAGGCCCGCGCCAGAGCCGCCGTACCGTAACGCAGCGCCGGCGGGTAGATGTAGTCCCACCTGGTTCCGCAGTACCACAGCGGCTGCCACTTCGGATGCGGCCAGTGGTCGTTGAGGAAGCGCGCGTCCGCGATGAAGGTGCTCTCGATCGAGCCCCAACTGTCGAGGTACTCCAGCCGGAACAGCGGCCAGATCAGTACCGCCGCCAGCAGAAATACCGCCACGCTATCGACGAGAACCGTGACCCAGGGGCGCGTCTTCAATCCGACTTCCCCGGGGGAGCGCTTTCAGTCTGCGCCGGCACGCTGCTGTAGCGGCGTCGCAGGCTTTGAAACCGCCGCTGGCGCACCAGCCCGCTGCGGTGCAGCCCGTAGCGCGCCAGCAGCCACAGAATCGAGAGCCCATAGCGCACGCTGGCCAGCCACGAGGCCGAGGAGGCCAGCGGGAAGTACCGCGTCGGCACCGGGATCTCGACCACGCGGAACCCAAGCTCGACGATCTGGGCCATGATCTCCTGGTCGAAGATGAACCGGTCGGAGTTCATCTCCAGGTTCACCGCTTCCAGCACCTCGCGGCGGTAGGCGCGATAGCCGGTGTGGTATTCGGCCAGCCGCAGGCCGAACACCCAGTTCTCCAGCGCGGTCAGGAACCGGTTCGAGACGTACTTCCACCAGGGCATGCCGTGCTGGAGGGGATGGCCGCCCAGCAGGCGCGAGCCCAGCACCACGTCGGCGCGGTCCTCCTGGATGGGCCGGATCATCTCCGGCAGCAGCCGCGGATCGTACTGGTAGTCGGGATGCACCATGGCCACGATGTCCGCACCCGCCTTCAGCGCCTCCCGGTAGCAGGTCTTCTGGTTGGCCCCGTAGCCATAGTTGCCGTTGTGAACGAAGATCTCCAGCCCCAGCTCGCGCGCGATCTTGACCGTCTCGTCCGAGCTGCCGTCGTCCACCAGGATCACCAGGTCCACCACGTCCTGGGGCAGCTCGGCGTAGGTCATGTGCAGGGTCTTGGCGGCGTTGTAGGCCGGCATCACCACCACCACCTTGGGCTTGCCTTCCTTCATGCCGGTCCCCGGTGGCACGCCAGAACGACGAACTGGTAGGCGAACAGCCGTTTCCACAGGCGGGCCGCCGCGTAGCCTAGAGCCTCCAGCGCCCGTACCGGCAGCGTGCCCTCCCAGCGCCGCAGCGCCAGCCCGAAAGGAATGCCCGTCGGCACCAGCTTCTCGATACGGAAGCCGGCGGCGGCCAGCAGCTCGACCCACCCCGACCAAGTGTAGAAGTGCAGGTGGGTCCGGTCAAACAGGCCCCGCTCGTGCCTGGGGAACCTGCCGCTCAGGACATTCAGCCGGACATAG
>Ga0315289_10003942_pt1 | contig 22299 bp, 25 predicted proteins | sample YL17G11_40_MG_FD_203452 | JGI IMG/M metagenome (GOLD analysis project Ga0315289, IMG submission 203452) | Sediment microbial communities from Yellowstone Lake, YNP, Wyoming, USA - YL17G11_40 | ecosystem: Environmental > Aquatic > Freshwater > Lake > Sediment | place: USA: Wyoming | collected... | reverse complement strand
AAGTTTAAGGGGCAGGTTTATGTTTTGAAGAAGGAGGAGGGTGGCAGGCACACGCCGTTTTTCAATGGGTATCGGCCGCAGTTTTATTTTCGGACGACGGACGTGACGGGGATAGTGCATTTGCCGCAGGATCGGGAGATGGTCATGCCGGGGGACAACGTGGTGATGGACTGCGAGTTGATAGCGCCGATAGCCATGGAGAAGGAGTTGCGCTTTGCCATCAGGGAGGGCGGCCACACGGTGGGCGCCGGAGTCATCACCGAAATCGTCGAGTAAAAGGGTGCAAGCATGCTGAGAGAAATGATCATTCTTGCCTGCACGGAGTGCAAGCAGCAGAACTATACGGATATGAAAAACAAGAAAAAGCATCCCGATAGAGTGGAGTACCGGAAATACTGTCCATATTGTGGCAAGCATACTCCTCACAAGGAGACCAGATAGGCATTCGCAGGACAGTAGCTCAACTGGCTAGAGCAGCGGTCTCCAAAACCGCAGGCTGGGGGTTCGAGTCCCTCCTGTCCTGTTATTAGAGTGAAGGTAGAACGCCGATGTTCAAAAAGGTAAAGAAATTTTTTGGGGATGTATATCAGGAGCTGCAGAAGGTTGCCTGGCCGTCTCGCGAAGAGCTGTTAGGGTCGACCGCTGTAGTCATTATCATGTCGCTGTTGATGGCGGTATTTATTGGAATAGTCGACAAAACGCTGAGCGCCATCATTAACTTTTTTGTCAGGATGGCATCAGGCTAAAATATTATGGCCAAGAAGTGGTATGTGGCCCATACGTATTCTGGGCACGAGAATAAAGCGAAGAAGTACTTGGAATCGGCGGCTGAAGCCGAGGGGCTGAAGGAAATGTTCGGCCAGGTCCTGGTGCCGACGGAGGAGATTGTCGAAATGCGCCAGGGCAAGCGCTCGACCTCCGTCAAGAAGTTTCTTCCCAGCTACATTCTCGTTGAAATGGAACTCAGCAAGGAAACCCAGCACCTGGTGACATCGACTCCAGGGGTAACGAACTTCGTTGGCGCATCGGGCAAGCCGGTGGCATTGCGCGAAAACGAGGTCAAGCGCGTTTTGGCGCAGATCGACAGGTCGAAAAACCGCGAATTGCTGGATATTCCTTATAAGATCGGCGAGGCCGTCAAGGTTACCGATGGTCCATTCTCGGATTTCGCGGGCACTGTCAGCGAAGTCAATCCTGAGAAGCGCAAGCTCAAGGTCATGGTCTCCATTTTCGGTCGCCCCACTCCCGTGGAACTTGACTATCTGCAGGTAAAGAGCCTTTAAAAGCATTTTTCAAGGAGTTGTTCGTGGCCAAGAAAGTCGTTGGCATGGTAAAATTACAGATTCCGGCGGGAAACGCTACTCCGGCGCCTCCGGTAGGTCCGGCGTTGGGCCAGCAGGGGGTCAACATCATGGAGTTCTGCAAACAGTTCAACTCCAGGACCCAGTCGCAAGGCGGCATGATCATTCCTGTCGAAATCACGATTTACCAGGATAAATCGTTCACGTTTATAACCAAGACGCCTCCCGCAGCCATCCTGTTGAAGAAGGCCGCCAAGTTGGAGAAGGGGTCCGGCGAGCCCAACCGCAACAAAGTCGGCCGGGTGACGCGGGCGCAAGTCAGAGAAATAGCCAAGCTGAAGATGCCCGATCTCAATGCCATGGACGTGGAGATGGCCGAGCGGATGGTGGCCGGCACCGCCCGCAGCATGGGGATCGACGTGGTGGAAGGATAGCATTCTTTTCGGGCGCGCATTTGTCGCTCGGCATGACTTTAAGCTACCAAATATGAGAGGTCGTTAAGGGGAGACCGAGAATATGAAACACGGAAAGAAGTACAGAGAGGCCGTAAAGAAGCTCGAGCCTGGCAAAGCCTACACCCTGGGCGAGGCAGTGAAGCTTTTGCGCCAGACGGCGCAGGCCAAGTTCGACGAGACGGTCGAGGCCGCTTTGCGCCTGGGAGTCGATCCCAAGAAGGCTGACCAGATGGTGCGCGGGACCACCATTCTGCCTCATGGAACCGGCAAGTCAATCAAGGTGTTGGTTCTGACAAAGGGTGACAAGGTCAAGGAGGCCGCAGAGGCAGGGGCAGATCTTGTTGGCGCCGAGGAGTATATCGAGAAGATCCAGGGCGGCTGGGCCGATGTCGACGTGATAATCGCCACGCCCGACATGATGGGGCAGGTCGGTAAGCTGGGCAAGATTCTGGGACCCAAGAAATTAATGCCGAACCCTAAATCGGGCACGGTTACAGCTGACATAGCAAAAGCGGTCAGATTGGTTAAAGCCGGTAAAATTGAATATAGGGTCGATAAGACGGCTAATATCCAGGTCGGCGTGGGCAAGGTGTCGTTTACCGACGAACAGATACTCGACAACTTGAAGACATTTCTTTCTGCCGTAATGAGAGCCAGACCATCGACTGCGAAAGGGGTCTATTTGAAGAACGCTTCCATAAGCAGCACCATGGGACCCGGCATAAAATTAGATGTCAACGAAATAGCGGTTATGGGCAAATAGAGGCAGGCATCAATTGGATAAAGGACAAAAAGAGAAGGAACTGGCCGTCCTGAAGGAGAAGCTCAGTAAGGCCAAGCAGATCATGATAGCCGATCACACCGGCATCAATGTCGCCGAATTGACCGCCCTGCGCCGCAAACTCAAAGCGGCCGGGAGCGAATTCAGGGTCTCCAAGAACACGCTTCTAAGATTGGCCGTAAGAGAAACAGACTATCAGGTGCTGGAAAGTCATTTTTCGGGGCCGACCGCGGTAATATTCGGCTACGACGACCCATCGGTACCGGCGAAAATCATCTACGATGCCATCAAGGAGACGGAAAAGCCTCGTTTCAAGGCGTATTATGTCGATGGCAGAGTTTACGGCCTGAACGACATGAAGAAGATCGCCGAGCTGCCTTCCAAGGAGGTTGTCCTGGCGACCTTGACGGGTACGATAGAGGGGCCGATTTCGCAGTTTATTTCGCTTCTCGAGGCGGCCACGCGGGAGTTCATCGGCACTCTCGACATCCTGGCGAAGAGCAAACAAGGGTAGATTCGGGCAAGCTCCGCCGGCCGGCGCTTCTAAATCGCCATTGGGAAAAGGCGGTTTCGGCCAGGGGCTGATCGTTTTGATAAGAGGTCAATTAAAACAAAAACATTTCCCCTATCAAGGGGGCTTTGCGAGGTTATAGACATGAGTGATAAGGTTCAACAAGCATTCGACATTATTAGAGAGATGACCGTTGTCGAGCTTTCCGATCTTTCCAAGAAAATGCAAACGGAGTTCGGAGTCACGCTGGCGGCGGCAGCGCCGGTTATGATGGCCGGGGCGGGTGGCGCCGCGGCGGCGGTTGAAGAGAAAACCGAATTTGACGTGGTTTTGGAAAACGCGGGCGCCAAAAAGATACAGGTCATCAAGGTTGTACGCGAGCTGACCAATCTAGGCCTCAAGGAAGCCAAGGACCTGGTCGAGGGCGCTCCCCAGAAAGTGAAAGAAGGGGTGCCCCGCGAAGAGGCCGAGGCGGCCAAGGCCAAGCTGGAGGAATCCGGCGCCAAGGTAATCTTGAAGTGATATATCGCCCGACGATGGGCGGTCATTCTATAACTGGGATAAATCCCAAGAGGAGGTTTCAGTGAGACCATCTACGAGGGTCGAACGTCATAGCTTCTCCAAGTTGAGAGAGAGAGTCGAGATGCCGAATCTTCTCGACGTTCAGCTTTCATCTTACGAGGGTTTTTTGCAGCGTGATGTGCCTCCGGAGAAAAGGGTTAATAGCGGCCTTCAAGCGGTGTTCACGTCGATTTTCCCGATCACGGACGTCCACGAGCTATATTCGCTGGAATTCGTGAAATACTCGCTGGGCGAGCCGCGTTACTCAATCAAGGAGTGCCGGGAGCGGAATATGACGTACGGAGCGCCGCTTAAGGCGACGCTGAGGCTGGTGGTCAGGCAAACGGGGGCGGATGCAAAGGAAAAAAGCGTCAAGGATGTTATTGAGAGGGACGTTTTCCTGGGAGAATTTCCTCTTTTGACGGAAAACGGCACATTTATCATAAACGGGGCCGAGAGGGTGATCGTCAGCCAGCTGCATCGTTCCCCCGGCGTCTTTTTCGACGAGGAAGTGCATCCCAACGGCAAGAGGTTGTATTCGGCCAGAATCATCCCCTATCGAGGGTCGTGGGTCGAGTTCACGCTGGATGTCAACGACATAATGTTCGTGCATATTGATTCGCGCCGGAAGCTGACAGCCACCACATTGCTGAGAGCGCTTGGTTATTCGACCAACGAAGACCTCCTGAAGGCGTTTTACAAGCATACGAGCGAAACGTTATCCTCGAGGAAAGGAAACAGGTTCATCGGCGCCATTGCGGCCGAGAGCGTGGCGGTCCACTCGACCGGCGAGGTGGTTGTTGCCGCCAACACCGAAATCACCGATGAGACGTTCAAGAAGCTGCTCGAGCTCAAAGTTGAAAAACTGGACATCCTGGATGTTGATTTCACCACCGATGCCGGGATCATACGCAACACGATCGAGAAAGACAGCACCTCATCGTACGAGGAAGCCCTCTTCAAGATCTATTCGCTAATCAGGCCGGGGGACGCTCCGACGCCGGCATTGGCCCAGGAACTGCTGGAAAAGCTCTTTTTCAACCCCAAGCGCTATGACCTGGGCGAGGTAGGTCGCTATATGATCAATCAGAGATTGAATCTCGATGTCCCTCTCGAGGAAACCGTCCTCAACAGAAAGGACTTTCTGGCGATCATAAAATACTTGATCGACCTGCGCAACGGCATCGGCGACGTTGACGACATCGACCACCTCGGCAATCGCCGGGCCAGGTCGGTCGGCGAGTTGCTGTCCAACCAATTTTCAGTGGGGCTTTCGCGGATGGCGAGGACGATTCGTGAAAGAATGAGCCTCAAGGACCAGGAGCAGATCTCACCCCACGATCTGGTGAACGCGCGCACCATCTCGGCGGTGATCGACAGCTTTTTCGGCTCATCGCAGCTTTCACAGTTCATGGATCAGACAAATCCGCTGGCGGAGCTTACCCATAAGCGGAGGCTCTCGGCTTTGGGTCCCGGCGGCCTGACGCGCGAGAGGGCGGGGTTTAAAGTCCGCGACGTGCACCATACTCACTACGGCCGCATCTGCCCGATAGAGACGCCGGAGGGTCCCAATATCGGCCTTATCGCCTCGCTCGCGACTTATGCCAAGATCAACAAGTATGGTTTTCTTGAGACGCCGTATTGTGTGGTTAAGAATGGGAAAGTGACCGACGAAATCAGATTCCTGACAGCCGATCAGGAGGATAGGTATAAAGTCGCGCAGGCCAACGAGCCTTTGACGGACAGCGGCAAGTTCGTGAGCAACCTGGTAAAGGGCAGGCATCGCGGCGAGTTCATCGTCGCCAAGCCTGAAGAAATCGACTTTATGGATGTTTCCCCCAAGCAACTGGTATCGGTGGCCGCGGCCCTGATACCGTTCCTGGAGCACGATGACGCCAACAGGGCGCTTATGGGGTCGAACATGCAGCGCCAGGCTGTACCGGTTCTCAAGACCGATCCGCCGATCATCGGCACTGGAATGGAACGCAAGGCGGCGGTCGATGCCGGCGCCGTGGTGATTGCCAAACGTCCGGGAACCGTGGAGTATGTCGATGCCGAGAAAATCGTCATACGCCCGACCAAACGCGGCAAAGAGAAGCTCATGGAATTGGTCGAGTTCGACCAGTACGAGATGATAAAATACATGCGCTCCAACCAGGATACCTGCGTTGACCAGAAGCCGATTGTCAACATGGGTGACAAAGTCGAGGCCGGCGATGTCATCGCCGACGGCCCGGCCACGGCGGGGGGCGAATTGGCGCTCGGGGCCAATGTCTTAGTGGGGTTCCTGCCCTGGAGAGGATACAATTTTGAGGATGCCATCATCGTCTCCGAAAGGCTGGTCTCCGACGACATATTCACATCAATTCATATCGAGGAATTCGAGCTCCAGGTGCGCGATACCAAGCGCGGCCCGGAGGAAATAACCAGGGAGATACCCAACGTCTCCGAAGAAGCCCTGTTGAACCTCGACGAAAGAGGCATCGTGCGCAATGGCGCCGAGGTCGAAGCCGGGGACATCCTGGTCGGGAAAGTTACGCCCAAGGGCGAGACGGAACTGTCTCCCGAGGAAAGGCTTCTGAGAGCTATTTTCGGCGAGAAGGCAGGCGACGTTCGTGACGCTTCTCTAAAGGCACCGCCCGGCATGAAGGGGATTGTTGTCGATACCAAGGTCTTTTCCCGCAAGGAGAGGACTGAGGAGGCCAAGAAACAAGAGCGGGCAGAAACCAATAAAGTGAAAAAGAGCTTCGCCAAGCAGATAGATTACATAGTTGGCATGCGCAATCGCAATTTGGGGATGATGCTTGAGGGTCAGACAGCCAGAACTGTCAAGGACGAGAACGGCGAAGTGGTAATAAAGGCCGGGACGAAGTACAGGCCGGAGACGTTTGAGGATATTCACGCCCTGGATTTGCTTGCGGAGAACGGATTCACCAGCGATGATCGGCTCAATGCCAGGGCTGAGGAGTTATTGGAGCAGGCCAGAGCCTTGATTCAGAAGAAGCAGGCCCAGCTTGAGATAGAGCTTGAGAAAATCGTCCGGGGGGCCGAGTTGTCTCCGGGAGTTGTGCAGCTGGTGAAAGTCTCCATCGCTACCAAGAGGGCGCTTTCTGTGGGGGACAAGATGGCGGGACGTCATGGCAATAAGGGGGTCGTGGCGAAGGTCGTGCCGATAGAGGATATGCCCTATATGCCCGACGGGACTCCGCTCGATATTATATTGAATCCCCTGGGAGTGCCGTCGCGCATGAACGTCGGCCAGATTCTCGAGACTCATCTTGGCTGGGCTGCCAAGTTGCTCGGAATGCACGTCGCCACACCCGTGTTCGACGGGGCCACGCTCGCCGAGATCAAGGATTGGCTGAAAAGGGCCAATCTTCCCGAAAGCGGCAAGACCGTTCTGCACGATGGGCGAGGGGGGGACAGATTTGATAATGAGATAACTGTCGGCCAGATGTACATGATGAAGCTGTCGCATCTTGTCGATGACAAGATTCACGCCCGTTCCATCGGCCCCTACTCGCTCGTCACCCAGCAGCCTCTGGGCGGCAAGGCCCAATTCGGAGGTCAGAGGTTCGGGGAGATGGAGGTCTGGGCTCTGGAGGCATATGGCGCTGCCTATACGCTGCAGGAAATGCTGACAGTCAAATCCGACGACGTGGCGGGCAGGTCGCGCATATATGAAGCGATCGTCAAGGGAGATAACCCTCCCGAGCCTGGCATTCCTGAGTCGTTCAACGTCCTTGTCAAGGAGCTGCAATCGCTTGGTATGGACGTGGAGCTGATAGAGAAGTAAACAATAGTTCCTTTCGGGGCTTTTTAAATAAGGAGACTTTCGTGGTCGACCCTTTTGCAAAGAATCAAAGAAAACCCTCGGACTTTCAGGCGATGAGGATCAAAATCGCTTCGCCGGAGGTTATCAGGTCCTGGTCCTATGGCGAGGTGACCAAGCCGGAGACGATAAATTACCGCAGTTTCAAACCGGAGAAAGACGGCTTATTCTGCGAGCGGATTTTTGGGCCGGTCAAAGACTGGGAATGCAACTGCGGAAAATACAAACGGATACGTTTCCGGGGCATAGTTTGCGACCGCTGCGGCGTCGAGGTGACGCAATCGAAGGTGCGCCGTGAGAGGATGGGGCATATTGACCTGGCCGTTCCCGTGACTCACATCTGGTTCTCGCATTCCTTGCCGTCGAGGATCGGTTATTTGCTCGACCTCACGGTCAGGGAGTTGGAGCGGGTCATTTACTATCAATCGTACGTTGTGATTGATCCCGGTAATACGTCCCTGAAGAAGATGGAGATTATATTAGAAGACCAGAGCTATGAGATCGAGGAATCCGGCAAGCAGTTCGTCGCCAAAATGGGGGCAGAAGCTATCCGCGACCTCTTGAGAGGCATTGACATAGAGGAATTAGCGGTCTCGCTTCGAGCCCAGGTCAAGGTCGAGACATCGGTTCAACGCAAGAAAGACACGCTCAAGAGGCTTCGAGTTATCGAGGCGTTCAGGCAGTCGGGCAACAAGCCGGAATGGATGGTCCTCGAAGTCATTCCGGTCATTCCCCCGGATCTTCGGCCGCTGGTGCCTCTCGAGGGGGGACGCTTTGCGACATCCGACCTTAATGACCTTTATCGGCGAGTAATCAACAGGAATAACCGCCTTAAGAAACTCATCGAAATCAAAGCTCCGGAGGTCATTCTTCGCAACGAGAAGAGGATGCTCCAGGAAGCTGTCGACGCTCTGTTCGACAACAGTCGCCGCTCCCGCTCTGTAAGAGGCGATTCCAAACGGCCGCTGAAATCTCTTTCGGACCTCCTCAAAGGGAAGCAGGGAAGGTTTCGCCAGAATCTGCTTGGCAAACGAGTGGATTATTCGGGCCGCTCGGTGATCGTGGTTGGGCCGGAGCTCAAGCTGCATCAATGCGGGCTTCCCAAGAATATGGCCCTGGAACTCTTCAAGCCGTTCATTATCAACAAGCTTGAGGAGAAAGGTTACGTTCAGACGGTGAAATCGGCCAAAAGGCTCGTGGAGCGCGAGAGGCCGGAAGTCTGGGATATACTCGAGGAGATTATTCGCGACCACCCCGTGCTTTTGAACCGAGCCCCGACGCTGCACCTGCTCGGCATTCAGGCGTTTTATCCGGTGCTGGTCGAGGGCAAGGCGATCAGGCTGCATCCACTGGTTTGCACCGCTTTCAACGCCGATTTCGACGGCGACCAGATGGCGGTTCATGTGCCTTTGTCGTTCGAATCCCAACTTGAGGCCAGGATTCTGATGCTGGCGTCCAATAACCTGCTCCAGCCATCGTCCGGTAAGCCTATCGCCGTGCCGTCACAAGACATGGTCATCGGCTGCTACTACCTGACCAAGGAGCGCAAAGGAGTCAAAGGCGAGGGCATGGTGTTCAGCTCGCCTGACGAGCTTATTTATGCGCATTCCGTGGGCCAGGTGGATTTGCACGCCCTGATCAAAATAGCATTGCCAGGGCGTAAGAAGCTGCTTGAGACCACCGTCGGAAGGGTCATTTTCAACCAGATATTTCCAGCGAAGCTCGCCGCTCAGGGATTTTTCAACAAAGTGGCATCCAAGAGCGAATTAGAGAAGCTGGCCACGGAGGCGCATCGTCTGCTGGGCAACGAGGTGACGGCGACATTTCTCGACAACCTCAAGAACCTGGGGTTCGAATACGCGACTATGGCAGGTGTCACCGTCAGTATCGATGACATCCTCGTGCCACCGGAGAAGGAGAGCCTCCTTAAGGCGGCCAACAAGGAAATAGAGCAGATACAGAGGCAGTACGAAAATGGGGCCATCACCAACGGCGAACGTTACAATAAAGTGATAGATACCTGGACCAGGACCACAAACGAGGTGGCGCGGGTGATGTTCGATCGCATTTCCAAGGTCGATCAAGGATTCAACCCGATCTACATGATGGCCGACTCGGGCGCTCGCGGGTCCCGCGACCAGGTCAGCCAGCTGGCGGGGATGCGCGGCTTGATGGCCAAGCCTCAGAAAAGGATGACGGGCCAGATCGGCGAGATTATCGAGTCGCCCATCACGGCCAATTTCCGCGAAGGCTTGACAGTGTTGGAGTACTTCATCTCGACCCACGGCGCCAGAAAGGGCCTGGCGGATACGGCCTTGAAGACCGCGGACGCCGGCTACCTGACACGCCGCCTGGTCGACGTTGCTCAGGACGTCATCATCACCGAGCAGGATTGTGGCACTATTCTGGGAGAGGAAATCGGGGCCTTGAAGGAAGGCGAGGAGATAATTGAGCCTCTCAAGGACCGTCTGCTGGGACGTGTCGCTCTTACGGATATTTACAATCCGATGAATGCGGACGAGATCATTGTCCCGGCCGACCATGAAATCGATGAATCTGCAGCCCTCATACTCGATGAATCCGGGGTTGACAAGGTCTTGATTCGCTCGGTTTTGACTTGCGAGTCCCGCCGCGGCGTCTGCGTCATGTGCTATGGCAGAAACCTGAGCACCGGCAAAATGGTGAACCTCGGCGAAGCAGTAGGCGTCATCGCGGCTCAGTCTATAGGCGAGCCGGGCACTCAGCTGACTTTGCGCACATTCCACATCGGGGGCGCGGCGGCGGTTATTTCGGAGCAATCCAAGATCACGGCCAAGTCTTCCGGGAAGGTCGTACTCAGCAAGGTCAGGAGCGTCCCCGGAGAACAGCCCGGCGACTATATTGCCGTTTCGAGAGATGGCGAGATACAGGTCGTCGACGATGAGGGGAAAATCAGGCATCGCTCCAGTGTCCCCTACGGCTGCACCCTCAAGGTACAGGGTGGCCAGATGGTGGAGCGGGACGATATTCTCTTCGAGTGGGACCCGCACACCAACAAGATTCTGACCGAGAAAACGGGCCGGGTAGAATATACCGACATCATCGAAAATGTCACATACCGCGAAGAGCTTGACGAATCCACCGGCCTATCGGCAAGAGTTATCATCGAGCAGCGCGAAAAAACCCTCAGGCCCCACATAGCGATTATCGACTCCAAGGGGAAAAGGCTGGCCAATTACTCGATTCCCACCGGGGCGCACCTGGCTGTGAAGGACGAGGATGATGTCAAGGCGGGGCAGATGCTGGTCAAGATTCCGCGGGAGATCTACAAGACCAAAGATATCACGGGTGGTCTGCCCAGAGTGGCGGAGCTATTCGAGGCCAGACATCCCAAGGACCCGGCGGTGGTCTCCGAGATAGATGGCTCCGTGGAATACGGCAAGATCGTCCGCGGTAACCAGCAGATCATCGTCCATGGCGAGCACGGCGAAAGCAAAGAGTACCTGGTGCCGCACGGCAAGCATATGTTGGTGCACGACGGCGACTCGATTCTGGCCGGCGACAGGATGTGCGAAGGCCCTATCGACCCTCACGATATCTTGAGGATCAAGGGTCCGGGAGCCGTGCAGGAGTATCTGGTGAATGAAATCCAGGGAGTTTATCGCCTCCAGGGGGTCAAGATAAACGACAAGCATATCGAGGTAATCATTCGCCAGGTGCTGCAGAAATTCCGGGTGCTCGACCCCGGCGATTCGAGTTTCCTGGAGGGTGAAACCATAGATCGCGTCAAGTTCCACGATGAGAACAGCAGGATTATCCAGGAAGGCGGCAACCCGGCCACATTTGAGCCTTTGCTCCTGGGTATCACCAAGGCGTCGCTTTCGACGGAGAGTTTTATCTCGGCCGCATCTTTCCAGGAGACGACAAGGGTATTAACCGAGGCATCGATCAACGGCAAGACCGACAATCTTCTGGGACTCAAAGAGAACGTGATTATAGGCCGCCTGATTCCCGCGGGGACCGGATTTGAGTATTACAACACCCTCGAGGTGGCGGAGGAGGAGGAGACGGAGGCAGCCGCAAAAAAGATAGAAACGGTTGGATGAAAAGGGCTTGACAAAATTGGATAGAGGGATATTTTGATAGTTTGTATTTTTTTGGAATGGGAGGTTGTTTGCCGACGATCAATCAGTTGATCAGGTTAGGTCGAAAGAAAGTAGGGATAAAGCCGAAGACGCCCGCTCTGGGCAGTTCGCCCCAAAAACGAGGTGTCTGCACCAGAGTTTACACGTCAACGCCCAAGAAGCCGAATTCGGCGCTTCGCAAGGTGGCGCGCGTCAGGCTGACCAATGGGATCGAAGTTACGTCCTATATTCCCGGGGAAGGCCATAATCTTCAGGAGCACTCGATCGTTTTGATAAGAGGCGGAAGAGTGAAGGACCTCCCCGGCGTCCGCTATCATATCATCAGGGGAACGCTCGACACCGCCGGCGTCGCCGACAGAAAGAAGGGGCGATCGAAATACGGGGTAAAAAGGCCCAGAAAATAGATTGAGGTTTAATTTTGCCGAGAAGGAAGAAAATAATCAAGAAGGAGAGGTTGCCCGATCAGCAATTCGGGTTGCCCGTGGTGACGCAGTTCGTCAACGGACTGATGCGCCGCGGCAAGAAGGCGGTTGCCGAGGGTATCTTCCGCAACGCCATTGACTCGGTTGGAGCCAAGACCGGGCAGAACGGCATCGAGGTTTTTCAGAAAGCTTTGAATAATGTGAAGCCTATGCTCGAGGTCAGGTCTCGGCGCGTGGGCGGGGCCAACTACCAGATACCGGTGGAAGTCCGACCGTCCCGCAGGTCGGCTCTGGCGGTAAGATGGATGATCGGATACGCCAAGACTCGTCCAGAGCACACGATGGCCGAGAAGCTGGCCGCCGAGATTATCGCAGCCTCACGAAACGAAGGCGCGGCCGTAAAGAAGAAGGAGGATACCCACAAGATGGCGGAGGCGAATAAGGCATTCGCCCATTTCAGATGGTAAGTCGGGAGCAAGAATCTTTTTTTGAGGATGACTAAGACTCAAGAATAACCGAAAAGGCGAGGTGAATCCGCTGCCGCGGCGCCTGGCTTTTCGGGCGCCGATTGAATTAGGGTAGTGGATTTTTTTATGTCGACTGACAGGCAATTAGAACAGACGCGCAACATCGGGATCATGGCTCATATCGACGCCGGTAAGACCACGACCACCGAGCGGATATTGTTCTATTCTGGAAAAGTGCACAGGATAGGCGAGGTCGACGAGGGCTCCGCCACCATGGATTGGATGGAACAGGAGAAGGAACGGGGGATTACCATCACCTCGGCGGCCACCACCATATTCTGGAGAGACACCCGGATCAATATCATCGATACCCCCGGCCACGTGGATTTCACCATGGAGGTCGAGAGGTCGCTGAGGGTGCTCGACAGCGCTATCGCCTTGTTCTGCTCGGTCGGCGGCGTGGAGCCTCAGTCGGAAACGGTCTGGCGCCAAGCCGATAAGTATGGCGTGCCGCGCATCGCCTATATCAACAAGATGGATCGCATCGGGGCCGATTTCTTCGGGGCAGTCGAGATGATGAAAAAGAGGCTCGGCGCCAACGCTGTCCCCATTCAGCTTCCCATTGGCCAGGGAGACCTATTCACGGGGATAATCGACCTTATTACCATGACGGCCCGAAATTATCGCGATGAGACCCAGGGCCTATTATATGTCGACGGCCCGATACCTTATAGCCTCTACGATCATATGCTGGAAAAACGTGAGAAGCTGCTGGAGAATCTTTCCGATTATGACGATGGCCTGCTCGACAAATTCGTAAACAACCAGCCCATCGAGCCCGACGAGATCAGAATTGCGCTGCGAAAGGCGGTGCTGGATCTGAAAATCACGCCGGTCCTGTGCGGATCGTCGTATAAGAATAAAGGCGTTCAGGCCCTGCTTGATGCGGTTGTCGATTATTTGCCATCGCCAATGGATTTGCCTCCCATTACCGGTAAAGACCCCTATAGCGGCAGGGACGTGGTCCGGCATCCATCTCCCGATGAGCCGTTCGCGGGCTTGGTATTCAAGATCATGACCGATCCTTACGTGGGAAGATTATCATATGTGCGAATTTATTCCGGTTCGTTGAAGCCCGGCGATACGGTTTTCAATCCGTCCAATCAGAAACGTGACAGAATCAGTCGCATATTAGCGATGCATGCCAACAAACGGGCCGACCTTAAACTGTGCCAGGCTGGCGATATTGTGGCAGTTGTGGGCCTTAGGAGCACGACCACGGGCAATACAATCTGTGTCGAGGACCATCCCATAGTCCTGGAGCAGATTTCTTTTCCCAATCCCGTCATCTACGTGGCCATCGAGCCCAAGACCAAAGCCGACCAGGACAAACTCAGCGAATCGCTAAGCAAGTTAGCCGACGAGGACCCCACGTTCCAGGTCAAGACCGATACCGAAACGGGGCAAACCATCATCTCCGGGATGGGGGAGCTGCATCTCGAAATACTTATCGACAGGATGAAGCGCGAGTTTGGAGTCGGGGCCAACGTCGGCAAGCCGCAGGTGGCTTATCGTGAGACTATTACGGCGACGGCTGAGGCCGAGGGCAAGTTCATCAGGCAGACTGGTGGCAGGGGCCAGTATGGGCATGTCAGGGTCAGGGTTTCTCCGAACGAGAAGGGCGGAGGGTTTGAGTTCCTTGACGCCACTAAGGGTGGCGTCATACCCCAGGAGTTCATTTCGGCGGTATCTCAAGGCGTAAAAGAGGCGCTGGAGAACGGCGTCATCGCCGGATATCCTATGGTTGACATTAAGGTCGAGTTGCTGGATGGTTCTTATCATGAAGTGGACTCGTCAGAGCTGGCGTTCAGAATTGCCGGCTCGTTGGCGGTTCAGGAGGGTGCCAGGAAAGCCCAGCCGACGATTCTCGAGCCAATCATGGATATAGAAGTTGTCATGCCGGAGGAATATATGGGTGATGTCATCGGCGACCTAAACTCGCGGCGGGGAAAAATCGCAGGCATGGTGCACCGGCCCGACGCCATAGTTGTGGCGGCCGAGGTCCCGCTCTCAGAGATGTTTGGCTATGCCACGACTCTGAGGTCGCTTTCCCAGGGGCGCGCCGTTTATTCGATGCAGTTCTCGCATTATGCCGCGATCCCCGAGGTCCTTCAGGAAAAAATGCTGCAACAGGTTCGCGGCGTGCTGGTTGGGCAAAGAAGATAGAGATAGAGGAACTGATAGATCGAGAGGTAAGCTTTCATGGCCAAGCAGAAATTTGAGAGGACGAAGCGTAGCATGATTAGGAATGCTTGGTGTTATTATTTACTCTGCATTGCCATGTTACTTGTTGCCGCTTGTCTTGGGGCCTGCAATAATGACAAACTGAAGGTAGAACCCCCCGGCGTATATATTGCCGGAATTGTGACCGACAGTCTGACGCAAAACCCAATTGACGCAGCATGGGTGAGCAATGATAGCATCTTTGATTCTGGGGATGCTCTTACTGATTCCGCAGGGAATTATACGATGTTTACGGGAACACCGGGGATCAGTCGCGAAGCTTTCTGTGGAAGAGAGGGCTACATTACAAAGAAGGAGATCTTTTCCACTACTTCAGAAGACACTACAATAGTTAATTTTGAATTGGTACCAAGGTGATTTTTCCGGGTTTCGATAAGGAAATGAACGGCAATATGATACTGAAAGTGAACGATAATTCGAAAAAGTCTATGAATACGGTCTTGGTGGCCGCGCTAATTTTAATAGGAGTGTTCGCTTACATATTTATGGCGGGTTGCAGAGATGATACCATTTATGAAAAAGCGCCTGGGTTTGTCGATGGGTTTGTTACGGATAGCATTTCAGTACAGCCTATTTATCAAGCTTGGGTTAGCCCCGATAGTTTGTTTGACACGCTCGATGTGTTGACGGATTCCTCTGGCTATTATGTCATTAAGCCCGACTTTCCCGGCACCCATAGATTGGCATATTGCGGCAAGGCCGGGTATATCACTCGAGGCAAAGAATATTCTGTTTCTTCTGATGATACCACAAGAATGGATTTCGAGTTAGTTGGGGAAAGTATTGGATTACCAGTCAACGAATAGAAAATATCAATGGATATGATTGGACGAGAGGAATGACTCATGGCCAAGCAGAGGTTTGAGAGGACGAAGCCGCACGTGAATGTGGGGACTATTGGGCACGTGGATCATGGCAAGACGACATTGACGGCGGCGATAACGATGGTCTTGAACCGCAAGTTCAAGGGTGTGACGGTTCGGGATTTTGACAGTATTGACAATGCGCCTGAGGAGAAGGAGCGGGGGATAACGATAGCCACGGCGCACGTGGAGTATGAGACTGACAAGCGTCATTATGCGCATGTGGATTGTCCTGGTCATGCGGATTACATTAAGAACATGATAACGGGGGCGGCGCAGATGGACGGGGCTATTTTGGTAGTCAGCGCTGCTGATGGTCCCATGCCGCAGACGCGGGAGCATATCCTTCTTGCCAGGCAGGTGGGGGTTCCGTATATGATAGTTTACCTCAACAAGGTGGACATGGTTGACGATCCGGAGTTGCTTGACCTGGTTGAATTGGAAGTTCGTGATCTTCTTTCGAAGTATGAGTTTCCCGGGGACGAGATACCGGTAATCCGGGGGAGTGCATTGCAGGCGATGACGAAGGGTTTGGACGCGAATGTTTCTCTGGATGCTCCCGAGTTCAAGTCGGTATTGGAGTTGATGGCGGCGGTGGATTCGTATATACCGGAGCCGGTGCGGGACACGGAGAAGCCGTTTTTGATGCCGGTGGAGGATGTATTTTCGATTACGGGGAGAGGCACAGTAGGTACGGGTCGCGTGGAGCGGGGGATAGTGAAGCAGGGCGAGGAGATGGAGATAGTGGGGATCAAGCCGACGCGCAAGACGGTGGTGACGGGAGTGGAGATGTTTCGCAAGCTTCTCGACTACGCTCAGGCTGGGGACAACATAGGTTTGCTTCTCCGTGGAGTTGACAAGGAGGAGTTGGAGCGTGGGATGGTGGTAGCCAAGCCTGGTTCGATCACACCGCACACCAAGTTTAAGGGGCAGGTCTATGTCTTGAAGAAAGAGGAGGGTGGACGTCACACGCCGTTTTTCAACGGTTATCGACCGCAGTTTTATTTTCGGACGACGGACGTGACGGGGATTGTGAAGTTGCCGGAGGGTCGGGAGATGGTCATGCCTGGCGACAACGTCGTCATGGATTGCGAGTTGATAGTCCCCATCGCCATGGAGAAGGAGCTGCGCTTTGCGATACGCGAAGGCGGCCATACCGTCGGCGCCGGAGTCATCACCGAAATCGTCGAGTAAAGGGGAATCGGATATGCAAGGACAGAAGATAAGGATCAGGCTGAAGGCGTACGATCACGCGGCGCTCGACCGTTCGGCCAAGGAAATCGTGCGCACGGTCACCCGCACGGGCGCCAAGATATCGGGGCCTGTTCCATTGCCGACCAAAAGGACGGTATACACGGTGCTGCGGTCGCCTCACGTGGACAAGAAATCGCGCGAGCAATTCGAGATGCGTATTCACAAGAGATTGATCGACATCTATGACTCCAGCCAGCAGACCATTGACTCGCTCATGCGCCTTGACCTGCCCGCAGGGGTTGACGTCGAGATAAAAGTTTGATATATTGAAAGACTTTGTTTGAATTATGAATGCCGTTTACGGAAAGAAAATAGGGATGACGCGGATATTCACCGCCGCCGGAGATTCTGTCGGAGTGACCGTTATCGAAGTAGAACCGTTGACCGTTGTTCGAGTCAAGAGCAAGGAGAGCGACGGTTATGATTCGGTGGTGGTTTCCTTCGGAAAAACCAGGCCCAAGCTTGTCAAGAAGCCAGCGAAGGGACAGTTTGAAAAGGCCGGGCAGGAGGCCGCCAGATACCTGCGCGAGCTTCCCCTTGATAGGGGGGAAACTTTCGAGAAAGGCATGAAAATCGGCGTCGACATCTTCAAGCCGGGTGAAAAAGTGCACATTTCAGGCATCTCTCGTGGTCTCGGTTTCCAGGGCACCGTGCGGCGGCACCATTTCAGCGGCGGCCCCAAGACGCATGGTCAGTCCGACAGGCTGAGAGCCCCGGGATCAGTAGGAGCCTCAAGCTACCCGTCGCGCACTTTTCCAGGCCAGAGGATGGCCGGTCACATGGGCCATACCGGCGTCACCGTCAAGAATGTAAAAGTGGTGGCTATTGAGCCAGAGCAAAATTTGTTGTTGGTGGACGGGCCGGTTCCTGGCCACAGAAACTCCATCGTTTACGTGAGAAGGGCCAGGTAGGGAATGCCGGAAGTCAAATTCATCTCCCAGGACGGGACGACAACAAGAACTGTCTCGGTGAGCGGGCCGCTTTTCGAAACGGAGCCGAAGGAGCATATTCTTCAGGAGTACGTCAAAGGGTTTCTGAATAACCAGCGCCAGGGGACAGCATCTACCCTAAACAGGGCGCGAATGAAAGGGGGCGGCAAGAAACCGTTTCGCCAGAAGGGGACCGGTAGAGCCCGCGCGGGAAGCAACACGTCACCGCTCTGGACCGGGGGCGCCGTTGTTTTTGGACCGACTCCCAAGATTCATGCTTCCAGGCTTCCGAAGGCACTAAAACGAAGCGCTATGCTGGCGGCTTTTTCGCTGAAGGTCAAGGAAGAGAATCTCCAGGTTGTGGAACTACCCGCAATCCCTGAGCCGAAGACGAAGCATATAGTCGGCTACCTTAAGAAGGCAGGCCTTTACGATAAGAGGACGATTCTTCTGCACGAAGGCGATAACGAGAATCTCGTGATGGCGTCGAGAAATCTCAAGAACTTCGATGTCAAGCGGGCCGAGCAGGTCAGTCCTTATGATCTCCTGCTGCACGAGCGTGTGTTGGTGACGGAGCAGGGCCTGGAGAAGATAAAGGAGTTATTCGGGAATGGTTAAATCCGGCGACATACTATTGAAGGCTCTTATCTCGGAGAAGGCGACGACACTTCATGAAAAGGCCGACTGCTATCCGTTCAAGGTCGCCAAAAGCGCCAATAAGATGCAGATAAAGATGGCGGTTGAAGGTGCTTTTAGCGTCAAGGTCAGGGATGTGACAACGGCCAATGTGAAAGGCAAGAATAAGAAGCTTGGCAGATTCGAGGGGAGACGACCGGACTGGAAGAAGGCATACGTGTGGCTTAAACCGGGCGACAAAATCGAGTTATTTGAAAGCGTTTGAGGAATAACGGATGGGCGTAAGAAAATTCAAACCGGTGACTCCCGGGCGGCGTTTCATGACGGTATCCGATTTTGCGGAAGTCACGCATGGCAGGCCTGAAAAGTCGCTGCTTCTGCCAAAGCCGAAAACCGGCGGCAGGGGCAATACCGGACGCGTGACCGCCAGTCATCGGGGCGGTGGACACAAGAAGGCCTACCGCATTGTCGATTTCAAGCGCGACAAGCTTGGGATACCGGGCCGCGTGGCGTCGATAGAATATGATCCCAATCGTTCTGCCAGAATCGCGTTGATTCATTATGCGGATGGGGAGAAGCGATATATTATCGCCCCCGCCGCCATGGAGGTAGACCAGATTGTCTATTCGGGCGAAGAGTATGATATTAAGCCCGGCAACAGCTTGCCGCTGGCGAAAATTCCTCTCGGCATGAATATTCATAATATCGAACTCAGGCCGGGCAAGGGGGGGCAGGTGGCGCGTTCGGCGGGTGCGATGGGAGAGCTCCTTGCCAAGGAGGGCGATTTCGCGCATGTCAAGATGCCGTCGGGCGAGGTTCGTCTCTTCAAGTTGGAGTGCAAGGCCACCATCGGCCAGGTGGGAAATATCGAGCATGAGAATATTTCACTTGGCAAGGCAGGTCGTTCGAGGTGGCTGGGAAGGCGGCCGCGGGTTCGAGGCGTGGCCATGAATCCGGTCGATCATCCCATGGGCGGCGGCGAGGGCAAGTCGTCCGGTGGAAGGCATCCTTGCAGTCCCTGGGGGCAGCTGGCGAAAGGTCTCAAGACGGGCAATCGCAAGCGGGCCGCAAAACTGATTGTCAAACGGCGGGAAAAGTAGGTCTGGAGGAAATCATGGCTCGATCCTTGAAAAAGGGACCGTTCATAGATGAGAAATTGTTCAAGAAGATAGAGGCCCTGAATATGACGGGGGAGAAGAAGGTCATCAGGACCTGGGCGCGGCGGACAACCATCTCGCCGGAGTTTGTCGGCCATACGCTGGCCGTGCACAACGGCAACAAGTTCATTCCCATTTATGTAACGGAGAATATGGTAGGCCACAAGCTCGGAGAATTTTCCCCGACCCGCATATTCAGGGGGCATTCGGGCAAGATCACCGAAAAGAGCACGGCCATAAAGTAGGATGATTGCATGGAGATAAGAGCCGTATTGAAATATGTTCGCATGTCGCCCCGGAAACTTCGGCGGGTGGCCGAACTCATCAAGGGGGAGTCGGTCGATAGGGCGCTCGGCATCCTGGAGTTCACCCCCAAGGCCGCCAGCATGGCGCTATACAGGACCCTGAAATCGGCGGCCTCAAACGCCATCGCCTCCGAGGGGACAGCCAAGGTCAAGGTCGAGAATCTATTTGTTAAGAATATCGAGATCGATAGCGGGCCGACCTGGAAGAGGATTCGACCCGTGGGCATGGGAAGAGCCTATTTGATAAGAAAGAGGACCGCGCATATAGGCATCACCCTGATAGAAAAGAAGCCCAAAGTTGAACCAGCGGCGGCGAAGAAAGCGAGGAGGCCGAGTGGGACAGAAAGCCCATCCGTACGGTCTAAGACTCGGGGTAATTAAGGATTGGAAATCCAAGTGGTTTGCCACGAGGAATTTCGCAGATCTTCTTCAGGAAGACCTGCTCATACGCAGGTACACCAACAAGAGGCTGGAGCATGCGGGTGTCGCCGAGATTGTGATATTACGGGCACCCAAGAGAGTGACAATCGACATTCACACGGCGCGTCCAGGCATCGTCATCGGGCGTAAGGGCGCGGAGGTCGACAACCTCAAAGGAGAGCTCGAGCTTCTCACGAATAAGGAGATATTGCTGAATGTCATCGAGATAAAGAAACCGGAGCTTTCGGCGATGCTGGTCGCCCAGTCGATCGCCAAGCAATTGGAGGGCAGAGTCAGTTTCCGCCGAGCCATGAAAAAGGCCATGGGGGCAGCCATGAAATCGGGCGCCGAGGGTGTCAAGATCAGATGTGGCGGGCGCCTGGCCGGCGCCGAAATTGCGCGCACGGAGAAATATCATGATGGCCGGGTGCCGCTGCATACTCTCAGGGCCGATATCGACTACGCCCAGGCGACCGCCAATACCACCTACGGCACCATCGGCGTCAAAGTTTGGATCTGCCACGGCGAGAAGATTGGCGAGGAGAGGATTGAAACTGAAGCCACCAGAGAGGCGGCCCTGGGTATTGACGAAAAGCCGGCCGAGACCAGAAGGCGCCGGGCCCGGCATAAAAAGCAGTTGGAGAGCGCGCCCGAAGGCGACAGAATCAAACCGTCCGCCAAGGCTCTTGACAAAGCCCATAGGCGTCCCAAATGGACTGGTCCTCGTCGGGACAGGGGCCAGGACGGCAGGCAGCAGCAGGATGGGCGCGATAAGCCGTCCCCAGGCGACCAACGCCCTGGCGGAGGTAAGTCCTAATGCTGATGCCGAAGAGGGTCAAGTACCGCAAACAGCAACGGGGACGACGCTCCGGGAAGGCTTATCGGGGTTCCGAGGTGGATTTTGGCGATTATGGGCTCAAGGCCCTTGAGCCGGCCTGGATAACCAACAAGCAGATCGAGGCCGCGCGCGTGGCACTCACACGGCATATCAAACGTGGCGGCAAAGTGTGGATCAGGATTTTCCCCGACAAGCCGGTCACCAAAAAGCCGGCCGAAACAAGGATGGGAAAGGGTAAAGGCGCCCCGGAATTCTGGGTGGCCGTGGTCAAGCCTGGACGAGTGCTTTTCGAACTCGAAGGGATTACCGAACCGCTGGCGAAAGAAGCGCTCAGGCTGGCCGCCGCCAAGCTCCCGATCAGGACGAAATTCGTGTCGCGACACGACTTCATCAAGAATTGATTGCTATGAGACCGAGGGAAATCAGAGATCTGACAAAAGAGGAGGTTCTAACCCGCAAAGAGGAGTTGGAGCGGGAAATCTTCAATTTGAGGATAAGGCAGGCGACTAAGCAGATCGAGAATCCGCTGAAGATTCGAACAATCAGGCGGGAGCTTGCCAGAATTACAACAATCCTGCGCGAGGACGAGATGAATATCAGAAAGTTGGCGTCCAAAGGAGAAATCGCCCATGGTTAGAGGCACACGCAAAGTCAGAGAAGGCGTGGTCGTCTCCAACAAAATGAACAAGACGATCGTGGTCTCCGTAGAGCGTCTGATGAAACATCCGGTATTCGGCAAGACGATTCGCAGGAGCAAGAAGCTTTACGTGCATGACGAGGAGAATAAGGCCAAAATAGGCGACAAGGTTCGCGTCATGGAAACAAGGCCCTTATCGAAAACGAAGAGATGGCGTCTTTTGGAAATCACCGAAGCCGCCGAGTGATGGTCAGGGGAAGACGATGATTCACGAGTATTCGAAACTCAATGTGGCGGACAATTCCGGGGCCAGGATCGTGCAGTGTTTCCGGGTGCTCGGGGGCACGCGCCGGCGCTACGCGCGCATTGGGGATGTCATAGTGGTCACCGTCAAAGACGCTATCCCCGGCGCGGCGGTCAAGAAAAGCGACGTCGTCAAGGCCGTGGTCGTGCGCACCACCCGCGAGACGCGCCGCAAGGACGGGTCTTATATACGCTTTTC
>Ga0315289_10003939_pt1 | contig 22323 bp, 20 predicted proteins | sample YL17G11_40_MG_FD_203452 | JGI IMG/M metagenome (GOLD analysis project Ga0315289, IMG submission 203452) | Sediment microbial communities from Yellowstone Lake, YNP, Wyoming, USA - YL17G11_40 | ecosystem: Environmental > Aquatic > Freshwater > Lake > Sediment | place: USA: Wyoming | collected... | reverse complement strand
TCCCGGCAAACAAAATATCAGCGTCAGCGTTGAATGCAAAGAAGATGCGGACCTCACTAACAACGAGCTTAAAGTCCCGGTTGAGGTAACGGCATCCGAAAAGCCCGCGGAAACGAAAGTCAAAGAAGAGAAGAAAGAAGCAACACAGGAAGAGGAGAGGCCTAAGGAAGATAAGGCTGAAGTAGCGCAGCCGGAAGGAAACAAAGGGTATTTCAAATAAGTAAGGGCCTGCCTTTCGAACATATCTGTTTTAGATAGGCGATTATATCTTTTGTGGTCGAATCTGGGGTGGATGCGCCGGCGGTGATCCCCACGGTTCTTGCGCCCCTGAACCAACTCCTGCGGATATCCTTTTTTGAACCCACCCAGTAGCTTCGCTTATTCAGCCGTTTAGATATTTCATAAAGCCTTTTGGTATTGGCGCTGTTTTTTGAGCCGATGATGATCACCACGTCATTCTCGATCGGAAGGCGTTTTGTTTCTTCCTGGCGCATGCGCGTGGGCTTGCAGATGGTATTAAAAAATCTCAAATCGGCGATGCGGGGCCTTAGGGCATCGACGATCGTAAGCACCTTTTCTAAATTCTGCGTTGATTGGGAAACGACGCAGGCTTTTCGGATTTTTTTGAGCGTCTTGACCGGGATGCGTTTTATCTCATCGATGACTATCGCTTTTCCTTTAAGCTGTCCGCAGATCCCGTGCACTTCGTCATGCAATTTATCCCCGATGACGATAATAGCATAACCTTTTTCTTCCATATCGTGCGCTATTTTATGTATCTCTTTTACCATCGGGCAGGTGGCGTCAATGATAGCGTATCCGGATTGCTTTGCCTTTTTGAAGGTCTTAAGGCCGGTCCCGTGGGCGCGGATGAGGAGGGTCTTGTCCTTTCCGGAAGAAATGCGCTTGATCTTTTTTATCCCAGATCCTTCGATCTGCCTGACTACGTCTTCATTATGCACTATATCGCCGAGCATATAAATATTCCTGCCTGAGGCAGCCGTTTTAAGCGCGATATCGATCGCCCTCTTCACCCCGAAACAAAAACCTGCGGATTTAGCCAGATTAATTTTCATAAGTGTATATTCTACACTCAATTACGCCCGAAGACCACTAAAATCTGATTGAAATCATCCGATATATAAGTTAAAATAAAAGATTAAGAAGTTGGAAAAGGGCCCCGCCTCGTAAACGCCGCAAAAATTTTCTGGCGCTTCGCGCCTAAAAATTTTGCGCACTCGGCGGGGTGATTCGCCCGAAGAAAAAAGAGGGCTCATCAAGGAGGTAATTATGTACCCATTAGTATTTTTAAGCATAACACTCTGGGCAGCGGCGATCCATCTGATATTGCGCAAGAAGAAAAAACGCGTCAGCCCCAAGCGGATCATCGAAGTGATCTTAGCCTATTTTCTATTTATCAATGTGGGATGCACCTGTTTATTCGCTTTTATGGGCCACGCTTTTTTCCCCGACAACGTGGCGATAAATATCGGCTGGCCCACCGGAAGCCCGTTTCAGTTTGAGGTGGCGATAGCTAATCTTGCCTTCGGGGTCCTGGGTATCCTGTGCATGTGGCTGCGCGGGAATTTCTGGATAGCGGTAGCCCTGGGCAGCTCCATATTTTCCCTCGGAGCCGCAACCGGGCATATCCGCGAGATGATCGCTAAGCAGAATTTCGCTATTTATAATGTAGGGCCGGTGCTTTTTGTGAATGATATCCTAGTACCTCTGATCATTCTGGCGCTGGTGGTCGCGTACAAGTCGACGCGTAAGTAAAAATAAATGAAAAAGCTCTTTATCGCTGTATTGATATTTATTGGTGCCGCTGATGCCGCTGCTTTATATTATCTGGTACAGAAGCAGCAAAAAGCGCAGAGTCGCCTGGAAGAAAGTATCCAGAAGGACATTGATGAGCGCTGGCAGATAGCCCAGGATGTCCGGAAGCAGGTAGAGACCAATAAGCAGGCGCGGGATTTTATCGTGCGCATGGATTATGAGAAACAGATGGAAGAATATGATCAAAGGCTGGAGGGGTATAAGGCGGCCTTCGAAGAGTTGAATAAAAAAAGCGAAGAGCGCATAAATACCCTTGAGGCTTCCCTGGACCAGTTAAGCGAGCTTGAAAAACAATCAGAGAATAAATCCGGCCAGGAACTCGATAAGTTAAGAGCGCTCCTTGAGCAGTCTAATAAAAGTAATGCTGCGGCACTTGATGAATTAAAGGCTCTCAACAAGCAGGTCAAGGCGAAGTTGATAAAGATCGACGATTTTTACAGCCGTAAAGTCGAATCTCTTGAAAAGAAGATCGCTTTGCTTAGCGAAGAGTTGGCCTTGGTTAAGGAGAAGATTCCTTCTCCGCCATAGATAGGATTACCCCTTGCCTAAACGCACCAAAAATCTCTTCGATATTTTTGGTGCAGGCTTCGGGGTTAATTTGCTGACTAGTTAAAGATAGCAAATTAAGGAGATCAATATGTCTGAATTACGCTATAGTCTTGTTTCTGGTGATTGGGTGGTGGTGGCCACGGAGCGCGCCAAGCGGCCGAAGGATTTCATTAAGGCAAAAGAAAAGAAGGAGCTACCCGCGTATAAAGACAGCTGTCCGTTCTGCCCGGGTAACGAAAAGCTTACTCCGGGGGAAACATTTCGCCTCGGCGATGAGAAATCCTGGAAGGTTCGTTCAGTGTTTAATCTTTACGGAGCGCTTTCCCCGAATACCGAGCATGGCAGAAAGCTTGACGGGATAAATCTTTCCATGGGCGGATTCGGGAATGCCGAGGTCCTTATCGAGCATCCGCTGCATAATACCATCATCCCGCTGATGAAGGACGAAGAAGTAGAGAATATCATCCAGATGTATAAGCAGCGCTATATCGCCATGACCCGCGTGGAGGGGATAGAGGCGATCATTATCTTTAAGAACCACGGGCCCATGGCCGGGACTTCGCTTGAGCATCCGCATTCGCAGATGATCGCTACCCCCATCGTGCCTCCTCAGGTGCGGGGCCGCGTGGAAAAAGCAGTGCATTATTTTGATATGACGGGAACGTGCGTTTTCTGCAAGACTCTGGAGGAGGAATTGAAGGCCAAGAAGCGCCTGGTCCTTGAGACGGATAAATTCGTTTCCTTCCTCCCCTTTGCCGGAGCGTCCCCTTTTACCATCTGGATATTCCCGCGTAGGCACATGGCTTACTTCGCCCACATCAATGATGAGGAGATAAAAGACCTGGCGATAAACCTTAAAAACACCCTGCAGAGACTCTATTACGGCCTGGACAATCCGGATTTCAATTACACTATTCGGTCTATACCCGTAAAAGAACGCGGGACGGAATATTTCCACTGGTATATCAGTATCATCCCGCGCATGACCCAGCCGGCGGGGTTTGAGCTGGGTAGTGGTATGTTCATCAATACCGCCCTTCCCGAGGAGAGCGCTGAGTTCCTGCGGCAGGTGAAGTGGTGAAATAAGAATAGGTTACTCTTGTTTCTTATGATAACATATTTATTTAATCCACTATGAATCTGGCTATGCGATATGTGACCCTTATAAGTATTTGCGGTTTTTCTTTCCTGGCGTCCGGTTGTCACCTCATGCGCCTTCCCCCTGCGCCATCTAAATTATCCGTTGATACGCTTGAAACGCAAGAACTGGAGCAGGCGCAGGCTTTTGCCCAAAGCTTTGCCTATCAGAAGAAAAACGAGGCGGGGAAACGCCCTGAACTCAAAACCCCTGCTAAACCGGTGAAACCGGCGAAAATCACTGACCCTGCCTGGAAATCCATCCAGAAACAGAAGGCCAGATCAGGGAAGATTTTCACCCTGACCGAACTTATTGATATGGCGCTGGACAATAATCCCCAGACGCGCCAGGACTGGGATCAGGTCCGGGCGGCGAGGGCAGTGGAAAAGCAGGCAGAGAGCAAGCTTTATCCGCAGCTTACCATTTCCGCCACCGCGACCCGGGAGAAGCAGGTGGCAAATCTTTCCGCCAACAGGCTCAATGACCTGCATTACGGCCCCAGCGCCCAACTTACTTATCTGTTGCTTGATTTCGGCGGAAGGGGTGCTGACATCGAGTCTAAATTCCAGAAGGTCCTTGAGGCGAATGCCCAGTATAATCAGTCTTTGCAGGATCTGATCCGCGATGTGCAAAAAGCCTATTACGCTTACTACAGCGCTAAGTCAGAAGTAGAGGCAGGCGAGCTGGATGTGCAGAACACCAAGACCGATTACGAAGCTGTCCAGCAGAAATTCGATGTGGGCCTGGTGCCAAAGCTCGATGTGCTTCAGGCAAAATCCAATTACGAAAACTCTCTTTACAACCTGGAAAGCGCCAAGGGCAAGGTAAAGACTACCAAGGCAGACCTTGCTCAGGTGATCGGAGTAGCCGCGGATACTAACTTTGATATCGTGATACCCACTAAGGAATTGCCCACCGAGATAAATGAGGATGATGTCAGCATACTTATTGAAGAGTCCATGCAAAAGCGGCCGGATATCACAGCGCTTCGGGCGGAATTAAAGTCAAAGCAGGCAGCGGCAAAGGCGGCATTCTCTGACCTCATGCCGAATGTCAATGTGGGCGCCAACGTCGGGCGCAACAAATACAAATATTATAATTCAGGCGGGCTGAAAGACGACCAGCGCGATTACTCCGGATACGCGGCTGTTTCCTGGGATGTCTTTGACGGCTTTAACAATCTAAATATTAAGAAGCAGGCGGATGCCGAGACAGCTATAGCGCTGGATAAACTGATCCAGGCGGAGCTCGCCGCCAGCTCTGATGTATGGGTGAAGTATTATGATTTTAATACCGCGGTGCAGAAACTTAAATTCAGCCAGGCTTTTTTTGAGACTTCCACGACTTCTTACGACTTGGCGCTCCAAAGTTACAACGCCGGCTTAAAAAGCATCCTGGACCTGATCCAATCGCAGAGCGATCTTTCCAAGGCGCGCAGCCAGCTTATTCAGGCAAAGAAGGATGTCTTTATCTCGCTGGCGGAACTGGCGCATTCGACCGGTACGCCGAATATAAAAATTGAGTTGACGAAAAATAAATGATGAATGCCCCGCCTCGCAAAATATGCCAAAATTCTCTTCGACAATTTTGGCACGCTCGGCGGGGTTAATTCGCAGACGCCCTTGACATCGCAGATGTCAAGGGCTACAACTTACGTTCACTCGCTATGCTCGTTCCGTAAGTTGTCTGCTCATTAAGGAGTCTATTATGGACAAAAAAGAAGATATCAAGGTACAGCAGCCCGCGAAGGCTGCGCCGCCTAAACTGGTAAAAGTAAAAATACCGGGCAAGCTCCTGCAGATGGCTGTTATCGCCTGCGTCATCATCGCGGGATTCTTTATTTTTAAAGGCTGCTTCGCCAAGAAGCCTGTCGCGCAGATGCCCCCGCGGCCGGTCGATGTCGGGGTGGCTTTTCAAAAGGACGCGCCCGTTTACCTCGAATCTTTCGGTAATCTTTATTCGCTTAATAATGTGGATATAAAAGCGCAGGTTACCGGGCAATTAAAAGAGGTCAATTTTATGGAAGGTGCGGATGTAAAAAAAGGAGACCTGCTTTTTACCATTGACCCGGCGTCTTTTCAGGCAAAACTGGATAAAGCGCGCGCTGCCTTAAACCAGGACCTGGCGAATTTAAAACTAAAAAAAGTCACCTTTGAAAGAAACAAGGTCCTTTTCGACAAGCAGCTTATCTCCAAACAGGATTTTGATCAATATACCGCGGATTTAGCGGGTGCCGAAGCGCAGGTAAGGCTGGATAACGCGGAGGTGGAGCTGGCCAAGATCAATCTGGATTATTGTTACATCCGCTCTCCGGTTGACGGACTCAGCGGTAAGCACCAGGTGGATATAGGCAATATCGTCACCGCCAATGACGGCCCGACGCTGGTAAATATCAAGACCATCGATGAGCTCTATGTCGATTTTACCGTTACTGAGACAGATTTAAACAGGGTGCGCGAAGCGATGAAAGAAGGGGTATTGAAAGTGGAGCTCTCTACTGATAATTCAGGCAAAGTCTATTCAGGCGACCTCACGCTTCTGGATAACGCCGTGGATAATACTACAGGCACGTTTCTTTTGCGCGCCACGGTCTCCAATAAGAACAGGGAATTATGGGCCGGGCAGTTTGTCACCGTCCGACTTATTTTAGGCATTGAGAAAAACGCTACCCAGGTGCCTTATGACGCGGTCCAGCTTGGCCAGAAGGGAAGTTATTTATTCGTGGTGACGCCTGACAATAAAGCGGACTTAAGGATCGTGAAAATCGGAAACCGCCAGCAGGATAATATTGTCGTTGAGGAAGGTATAAAGCCGGGTGAAAAAGTGGTCACTGCCGGACAGCTTGGTTTAAGTCCCGGGGCATCGGTCATCGATACCGCGCAAATGAAGGCTATGGAAGCCGCACAGGCTACCCAGGAAAAAAAGAAGAAATAAAAATATGAATTTCTCGGAAAATTTTATACGTAAACCGATCATGACCACCTTGGTAATGGTGGTGGTGCTTTTATTCGGTATCGCGGCGTACGTGAAACTTCCCATCAGCGACCTGCCGGTAGTGGATTATCCGGTCATCACCGTTTCCGCCGCCTATCCGGGCGCAAGCCCTAATACCATGGCCATGACCGTGGCTTCTCCCTTAGAAAATCAGTTCACCCAGATCCCCGGGCTAAACACTATTATTTCCGATAATACCGAAGGCCAGACTAAGATCATGCTTACCTTTGAGCTTAACCGCAGCGTCGATCTGGCCGCGCCTGACGTGCAGGCGGCGATTCAGCGCGCTACGGGAAATCTCCCTACGGATCTTCCTGCTCCACCCAGCTACTCAAAGACCAACCCCAGCGATACACCCATCATGTATTTATTGGTCAACTCCGATACCCTTACCGCCGGCCAGCTCTATGATTTCGGGAATAGGACCATCGGCCAGCGCCTGAGCATGGTCGAGGATGTCTCGCAGGTGCAGACCTGGGGGGCGAAGACCGCGGTAAGGGTCCAGGTCGATCCCAACAAGATGGCCGCTTATCAGATAGGTATGGCCGAAGTGGCTAATGCCATCAATACCGGAACAGTCACTGTCCCCGGCGGAAGCTTGAATGGTGAAGTGCGCACATTCTCAATTGAACCTAAGGGTCAGTTGTTTAAGGCCAAGGATTACGAGAATGTCATCGTCGCCTACCGCAATAACGCGCCCATCCGGCTTAAAGATGTCGGCAGATGTATCGATAGTATCGATAATGATGTAATGAACGTCAATTACGGAAAGTCCGGCGAGGGGTCAAGAGGCGGGACAGTGGTGGTGGCGATTTCCCGCGTGGGAGGCTCCAATACCGTGGCCCTTGCCCAGCGCATCAGGGATACGGTAGAGCAGCTGCAGAAGGAGATCCCCGGTTCGGTGCACTTGAGCATATTCTATGATAAATCTACCACCATTATGGAGTCGGTCAATGACGTGAAACTTACTATCGTTATCGCGCTGATCCTCGTCATTTTGATCATTTATTTATTCCTGGGCAGCCTTACAGACACCATCATCCCCAGCATCACCTTGCCCTTATCCATCGTGGCCACTTTCATCCTTATGTACGCTTTCGGTTTCAGCCTCGATAACCTCTCGCTGATGGGCCTGACGCTTTCCGTCGGGTTTGTCGTCGATGACGCCATTGTGGTTTTGGAAAATACCGTGCGCCTCATCGAAAAGGGGATGAAGCCGCTGGCCGCGGCCATTGAGAGCGCCAAAGAGATCACCTTTACGATCATCTCCATGACTTTATCCTTAGCGATCATTTTCGTTCCGCTGGTATTCATGGGCGGGACGGTGGGGAGAGTATTTCGGGAATTCGCGATCACCGTGATCCTGGCGATCCTCTGCTCCGGCGTGATCTCCCTGACACTAAGTCCGATGATGTGCGCGCGCATGTTAGTGGAGAAGGGCAAGGAAAAAGAAAGCGCCCTGCAGAAGCGCATGAATAAATTCATGAAAGGGGTCATCGATACCTACGGAGTGTGGCTCACCTGGACGCTGAAGCGGCCGATGACTACTATTATCGCCTGGGTATTCTGTTTTGTGGGGACGATCGCGCTCTTTATGGTTTTGCCGCAGACCTTTCTTCCCGAAGGCGACAGCGGTTCTATCACCGGCGGGATACTGGTGCCTCTTGGGACCTCCACAAAGAAAATGCAGCAATATCAGGACGCCATCGACCGGGCAGTCTTAGATGATAAAGCGGTGGACAGGTTTGTCACCGTCACCGGGCTTGCTCCCGGAGCGGACCAGTCTACAGGATTTTTATTCACTATTCTAACACCGCGCGAAGAAAGAAAGGTGAGCATCCAGGATGTCACCAAAAGGCTGCGCGGCAAGCTGGCGAGGATCCCCAGCGGCTTTGTATTCCTTGAGCCGGTTCCGACCTTAAAGATAAGCGCCGGAGCCGAGAGCACGGCATCGGGCGCTAAGTATTCATATGTTTTGACCGGCCCGGACCAGGACCAGCTTTATAAGACGGCTTTAGACTTTGAGAAGACAATGAGAAAGCTCACCGGACTTCGCGACGTGCAAAACAGCGTGAAACTGAACATGCCTCAGCTTAACATCAAGATCAACCGTGACCGGGCGTCTACTTTTGGCATCACTGCCGAGGATATCGAGAACGCGCTGGCCTTAGCCTACGCGCAGGGAAAAGTCACCACCTTTAAAACCGACGTGGATATCTATAATGTCATCGTCGAGCTGGATAAGAAATTCCAGAAGAACCCCGAGAACCTTTCGCATATATATTTGCGTTCTTCGTCGGCCGCGGCTCTTGTGCCTCACGGAAGCAAGGGCGGCAGCCTCGTGCCATTAAGCGCTATTGCCGAGTGGAGCCAGGGAGTGGGGCCGCAGGATGTGCCGCATTATAACCAGCTCAATGCCGCCACACTTTCTTTTAATGTCGATCCGGGGGTGCCCATCGGAAACGTCACTGCTGACTTAGGAAACGCGGCAGCCAAGGCATTCCCTCCGGGAGTCACTGGATTTTTTCAGGGCGAAGCCCAGCAGTTTCAGGAAGCGGTGGCAAGCTTAGGCATCCTGATCATCATCGCCATTTTTCTCAAATACATCGTCTTAGGGATCCTCTACGAAAATTACGTGCATCCGGTGACCATCCTGACCACGCTGCCTGTGGCTACCTTTGGCGGCCTGCTTACGTTATTTCTATTCAGGTCTGAGCTTTCGCTTTACGGTTATGTCGGCATGTTCATGCTTTTAGGTATCGTGGCCAAAAACGGCATCATGATGGTCGACTTTGCCAACGCCAACCTGGAAAAAGGAAATACTACCGACTTCGACGCGATCTATGAAGCCTGCATCGTGCGCTTCCGCCCGATACTGATGACCGGCTTAGCCGCGATCATGGGCGCGATACCGATCGCCCTTGGCTTCGGCGCTGATGGAGAATCCCGCAGGCCGCTGGGCCTGATCGTAGTCGGCGGTTTAATATTCTCGCAGATCATCACCCTGTTTGTCACCCCCGGGTTATTCCTCTACATGCAGAGATTCCAGTCAAAGTTCCTCGATAAATTCGAGCTTACCCGTTCGGAAGCCGCGCGCAAAGCCATGGAAGGCGCAGAATAAAGAAAGACGGGCCCAACGCAGATAGGGACGGTTCTCAATGAGAACCGTCCCTGTGGTTAAAGGAGGTAAACATGTTCCGTAAAATCATATTTATTATTTTATTGATGCCGTTCGTGGCGACTCTGGGATGCGGAAAGTGTCCGGTAATAACAAAGTCCGGTGATACAAGCCAGGTAGAGGCTAAGGCAGGCGAAGGATTCACCGTCTCTCTTTACGCCAATCCTTCAACCGGTTACACTTGGGAGCTGGCTGAACCTTTGGATAAGGACTTGCTGGAGCTGGTAAGCGCGGAATATTCTGGAGGAAACCTTAAGCTGGTAGGTTCCGGGCGCCAGCAGGAGTGGAAGTTTAAAGCGCTTAAGCCCGGTAAGGCCTTGATTAGTCTGAAATATTTCCGTCCGTGGGAGAAGCTGGTTCCGCCGGTAAAAACCGCGGAATTTGAAGTGACTATCCGTTAGCTTATTTCTGCTTAGTTTCTTTCTTTTCTTTGTTCATCCGGTATTCGATGGCTTTTCTCGCCTCAAAATACCCGGCAGAGATGAGCTTATGCAGATCTTCTTCGTTTCTGTCAGGCCGGGCCATTTTTTTTAGCTTTGCCACCAGCTCTTTCATGGACATGCTTGGCTTATATTCGGGATAGAAGTGGCCGGTCATCATGATCGCCTCAAGGACGATCAGTATCCTGATGACTTCGGAGAAACTTAAGTCGTATTTCTCCGCCAGAAACCGGATATATTCTTCCTGCCAGTCACTAAGCAATACCTGATATCTTTTGAGCATATTTCCTCCTTAAAGTTTATAGGTTGCCTACGGTTATCTTATTGTATACAAAGCGCTGGTTTTGGCAATACTATTTGCAATTTTTTGGCTTGACAATTAGTCGGAGAATGCGTATCATATAGTGGTAATTTTGATAAGTATGTTAAGTATGTAATCTGAAAAAGGAAAAGCCATGGAGAAGGAGAAATACGAAGTAAGCGAAGAGATCAAAAAGCGCTCAGGTGTTTGCCCGCACAGCCACCGCTGCTTAACCGATCCGGCAGATACCGTATGCAAGGCCGAATACCTCCTGGCTGACCAGAATCTCTTTGTGAAAGAAAAAGAAAACCGCAATTGCGAAAAGTACCTTTCCTACGGCGTAGCCGGCATCTGCCGCTGCCCCGTCCGCGTGGAACTCTACCGCCGCTACCGGGTTTAGCCTTAATCGCCTTGAAATCCCCGCCTGTCCGGTTATAATATATCCATAAAAAAGAAAAGCCAATTCTTACTTGATTTATGCTTCTTTAAAAGTTAAAATATATATGGTATATAGCCGGAAAGGAATTTAGAAGGCCATGAAGAGACTTAAGATTTTACAAAGAAGCTTCCGCTTTAAAGTCACCCTGATTTTTATCCTCTCCATGCTTTTTGTCGGAGGATTGAGCAATTTTCTTGTCTATAGATTCGCCCTCAACTCCCAATTTAACGAATTAAGAAACAAGCTGATGATGGTCGCCCAGACAGCAACCCTGATGATCGACGCGGATATGCTTATGCAAGTCCCCTTAAACCATCAAGGCGCAAACTCACCTCAGTATAAGATTATTTTCGAGCGGTTAAAGAAGATCAAAATAGCCAATCCCACTATCAAATATATTTATACTATGGCCAAGACGGAGACGGAGGGCACCTGGCAGTTCATAGTCGACCCCGATCCGCTTTTCCCGAGCAAGAAGAGGCAAAAACTGACTTCTTATCCGGGGGATAAGTATAACGCCGGGCGTTTTCCGGAGATGCTCAGGGCTTTTGACGGCCCCAGCGCGGATGAAAAAATCGGGGCTGATGAGTGGGGGGTCCTTTTATCCGGGTACGCCCCTATCCGCGATAAAAGTGGTGAGGCGGTTGCGGTGTTGGGAATAGACATTACGGCGAATCAGGTTTACACGCTTCAAAAGGGGATCCATAAGAGAGCGCTTCTGGCTTTGTTTCTGGGGGTGATCCTGTCGCTGGCGGTGGGGGTGTTTGTCTCAAGGAGGATCACTGACCCGGTCAAGAAATTGGTGGAAGCAACCCGCCGCATCGGCGCGGGAGACCTGCATTATCAGGTGAAGATCAGGGGCAGTAATGAAATAAACGAATTAGCCGACTCCTTTAATCAAATGGCGAAAAATCTGTCCGAGTCAAGGAACAGGGTCCTTAAATATTTCTATGACGTGGTGCAGTCAATGGTACGGATCCTGGAGGCAAGGGATCACTACACCAAAGGGCATTCTGAAAGAGTTGCCGATTACGCCGCAAAGATCGCCGCGAAAATGGGATTCCCCAAAGAAAATTCCGACCTGCTCAGAGAAATAGCGCTCGTCCATGATATAGGAAAATTGGGTATCCAGGAGAGCGTCTTAAACAAGCAAGGCAATTTGACAGAGGGTGAGTGGGAGACGATCAAAAAACATCCGATAATAGGAGAAGATATATTAAGGCCCGTAATTCTCAATAAAGAGATGTTAGCGGTGGTCCGGGGCCACCACGAACGTTACGATAGCAAAGGCTACCCTGACCGCTTAAGCGGCAGCAATATCAATATCTTCGCCTCGATCCTTTCCGTAGCTGATGCCTTTGACGCGATGACCTCGGAAAGGCCATACCGGCCGGCCTTAAACAGGCAGGATGCCATCGCGGAACTTAAGGCAAACAGCGGCACCCAATTCCACCCCAGAGTCGTGGATGCCTTCCTCGAAGTCCTAAAAGAGGAAAGGGGACACTTCTAGGCTCCGTAACTTATTATTTTGTAACATGTTGCAATAATCAAAAGGGACACCCTTTATTGCCTTGAAATTCCCCTGCTTGACTAAAGAAACAGACTTCACATTCTGAGCAGGATGCGAAGTTCCTTAAAAAGTCCAAAAAAGCTCAGTTTTAGGGCGTAAAATATAGCCTCCTTGCCTTGAAAGGGCTTTCAAAACATGTTATACTAAATCCTATATCCATTCAAGGAAAAGGAGAGAAAATGAGGAAGAAGTTGTTATTAGCATTGGCGTTACTCTTGGCTACTGTTTCAAATGTATTTGCACAACAAATCCAATATTACGGAGATGATAGAAGTTATCAGGGTAGTGCTCAGAACTTTAGAGATCAGCCCCAGTTTTACGGAAATGATAGTAGCTATCAAATAAAGGCTCAGAGATATGGGGATCAAGTCGGTAGCTATCAAAGAAACGCTCAGAGATATAAGGATCAGACCCAGCTTTACAGAAATGACGGTAGCTATCAAGGAGACGTTCAGAACTTTAGGGAACAGACCCAGTTTTACGGAGATGACGGAAGTTATCAGGGTCGTGCTCAAAACTATGGGAATCAGGCTTATCAGGGGGGTGCTCAGGGTGCCCAAGAAGCAGGAGACTTCCTTAAATTGCCCTAATACCAGAGTAAATCTTATAGGGGCTGGACTTAACCGTTCAGCCCTTTTTGTTTGCTTGCAATTTTAGGATTTGTGATAGAATATAAAAAAAGTGGAAAATCCCTGCCTCTCCGTAATTCTACTCGTTATGAGAGGCGGTCTCTGTAGTTTTATTAGTCTAAGACCTGCCTCTCCGTAATTCTACTCGTTATAGGTAAGCCTCAAAGCTTAAGGGTCGAACGAGCGAGGCTGATTTGAAGAAGCTGTAGGATAAGTTGATGATGCAACAACAAGCTGTTGAAAAAAAATAAAAAAAAACGGGAACAAAGATGAATAAAGAACTTCAAGATCTAATAACTCCTTAACTGATAAAGGGTAGGGTAGTTTTATGGATTCAAAATTTTCTTGTCAAGGTATATCGTTTTTGCCTTCTACGGCTGTATTAGAAATGACATATCGGTGCAATCACCATTGTCTTTTCTGCTCTTGCCCATGGATGGCTGAAAATAATAACTGGCAGAATTCCGCTGAGCTTTCTACAAATCAATGGAAAGATGTGTTGAAAATTTTATGCTTGCACGGTATTCATAACATTTGTTTTACCGGAGGAGAAGCTCTTCTTCGGTCTGATATATGGGATATCATTGATTACGCCTCACGGCTGCGAATGCCGGTGATTAAAGAAGAGCTTGGGTCGCTGGTTGAGAAGATTCTACCTGCTAAGCTGTATCTTTTGTCAAACGGTAAATGTGTTGACGACAAAGTCCTTGATGCGTGTAAGAAATACGATATTCAGCTGAGTATTAGTATGCCTGGGCTTCGAACTTTTGAAGAATTAACTGGCGGTGGGGATGTTGATAGAATTTTAAGCGTATTTGAAGGCGCGCGTAAGAGGGGGCTTAACACTGTGGTTGGAATTACGGTTACGAAGAAGAACCTGGGTGAGCTTTATGAGACCATTGCGGCGGCGTTTCTTGCCGGAGCAACGCAGCTTTTATTGAACCGGTTTTTAGAAGGTGGCCGTGGCCGTTCATTTGTGAGGGAGCTTGAGTTGAACCGTGAGGAAATTATTAAGATGCTTGATGTCGCGGATCAGGCGTTGATCGATGCACGCAAGTATGGTTCGGTCGGGACAGAACTTCCGGCATGCCTATTTGATTCTAAGAAATATCAACGGCTTGAAGTTTCCACAGGATGTTCTGCCGGAAAAGGTTTCTTTGTTATTGGTCCCTCCGGAAAGATCCGGGTATGCAATCATTCACAGGTTGAACTGGCGCATTATTCTAATATAGAAAGCTTGAAGATCGATCCCTATTGGATGCAGTTTGCTCAAAGCGAGTATTTACCGGCTATGTGTTTTGATTGTCGTGATGCTGGGAAGTGTGCTGGTGGATGCCGCGAGGCAGCGCATATTGTCAGCGGTACGATTGACGCGCCTGATGCTTTGCTTGTTTAAAGGAGGGAGAGGTGTTTTTTATTCAAATTGTTTTATTCGTAATGGTAATGTTTGGGTTGATGGTTTGGTCGGCACGGGCACAAGAAGAAAAAGCTTCTGCAAAGGAGAATAAGCCGGCAGTGACTTCGCAGAAGGTACAATCGATGCCGCGGGAGGATATTAAAAAGGCTTTAGAAAAGAGCGAACCCGCTACTAAGGAATCTGAAAAGGTGCAGGCGATGTGTTATATGGTGGCTCCGCTCACTTCCCAGTTTGAGTATATCTGTCCCTTAGATGGAGAAAAGACGGTTTATTCCCAGAGTTCAAAAGCGTATGCCTCGGTGATTGATGTGGTTCACATGAGGAATGAAATTAAGAAAACTCTTTCGCTAGCCAAGGACATGTTGATCTCTTTAGATGAGCGTAAGCTTTGTGCTAAGTGTTCGCCTGGACTCTCCGATGAAGAACGATCAGTCACGCTGGTTGTTCAGTATGCCGATGGAAGGACTATTAGGACAGAGCGTGTTAATTCGAGTGATATCGGGCATTTGGTAATTTATATTAAAGACGGATTTACTTTTATAGAATCTAATCATGGGATAGGGTCGGCTTCAAGCCCTCTGGAAACGCGTTTGAAAGTGCTTTTGGGAGAAAAGTAATTGAGGCAGGTATTCTGCGCGTATTTATCTATCAAATAGTTACGTTATTTTTAGCCAAAAAAGACCGGACAAAACGGACATCCTGCTTCGCATTCCGAATAAACTAGGACGTATATATAGTGTGTTGAGCTTCGCAATTTGGCTAGAATGCGAAGCTAGGGGAGTTTGACTTCTTAACCCGCTGTGATAGAATATATTACAGTGGGTTCTTTATTGGGATTAAAATCTTATGGTGCTGGAAGCAGTGGAGAGGGAGGAAGAAATAATGGAGAAGAGAAGGTCGGTTGCAAAGAAGATATTCATAACAATATCCGTTATCTTTCTTCTTTGGTATTCTTCTTTTATTATACCCGCTGTTGTTGATAATATAAAGTCAAAGAAAAATCAAAGGAATGTTACTAAATTGAAGGTCGGTCAAACAAAAGAAGAGGTTTTGTTGTTTATGAGTAAAACGTGGGGTTATGCGGATTATCACTCCAAGAGGAAGCCAAATTATGAAATTGTTTATTTCCAAATTAAACCTTATGAGATTCATCCTCTAAGCGTAGTGATAACTGGTGACACTTCTTTGCCAATAGTGTTTGATAATAATAAAATTATAGGTTGGGGTGATAATTTTTGTTCTCAATTTGATAAAGAGAACGATGTTTTTGGTATTTGGAGAGTAAAAAAGGCGTATGACGATATAATTAAAAGCAAAGATTCATCTTCGCCTCCACCACGGTAAGGAAGCAGTGGAGAGGGAAGAAGAAGTGATAGAGAAAAAAAGCTTAATGGGTATAAAGATAATTGGTATTATTGAAATATTATTTGGGATATTTGGTTTTATTGGCATTATTTTTAGCTTATATATGGGGGCTATGTCCCACTTCCCTTGGTTCGGGAGACCTGATGACCCAATAGAAGCAAAGCGATTATGTGGAGTATTTTTTTGCGTGTTTGGGTTTTTAGTATGTAGTCCGTTTTTCCTTTTTCTATTCAGTGGCTTTGGTCTGTTAAAGCTTCGGAATTGGGCAAAAATAATGAGTTTAATTTTATTTCCTCTTACTATCGTTGCATTTTATTATTTACGATATCCATTAAGCTTGAGTTTATTTTGGGCAATTCCATTTATATTATTTTTTGCCTTCTCGTTATTTTATCTCACCCGTTCCAAAGTTAAGGAGCAGTTTAAGTAATGCCACCGCTGCCCAGGGGCTAGGCTTAACCGTCCAGCCCTTTTTGTCTGTAATTAGAGCAAGGAATACTTCGTTTTCCGAATAAACTAGGACGTATAAATAGTGCGTTGAACTTCGCGATTGGTGAGAAAAGCGAAGCTTGGGGAGTTTGACTTCTTAACCTGCTGTGATAGAATATATTACAGCGGGTTTTGCTTTGAAAAGGAGGATGAAAATGAAACTTCTGAATTCCAAAATAATGATGTTTGTTTTAATAGGAGTATTATTTATATCTCATATGGCATTTGCCCAAGACGTAAGTAGCGTTGTCAATGCCAATAATCAATTCACCTTTGAGCTTTATTCCAAATACAAATCGAATGATGGCAATATTTTCTTCTCTCCCTATAGCATTTCTTCGGCAATAGCCATGACATATGAAGGAGCTAGAGGAAAAACAGCAGATGAAATTCAGTCAGTCTTCCATTTCCCCAAAGACGACTCTCTGCGCAGGGAATCTTTTCTGAAAATAAATAACCTAATCAACAAAAAGGATAAGAAATATAAGCTCAGCACAGCAAATGCCCTATGGGCTCAAAGGGATTATAAGTTTCTGGAGGAATATTTTAAATTAATAAAAGATTCTTATGGCGGAAAAGCAACAAATTTAGATTTTATTAACCAAACTGAGAAATCCCGTTTAACAATAAACAAGTGGGTAGAAGATAAAACAAACGACAAAATAAAAGATTTAATCCCTCAAGGTGTTCTTGATTCATTGATCCGCCTAATTCTTACTAATGCAGTATATTTTAAAGGATTCTGGTTCAAGCAGTTTGATAAGAAAGATACTAGAGATGAAGATTTTAGAGTCTCTCCAGGAAATACTATAAAAACTCCTATGATGCATTTAAGTGGTGAAGAAGCAAAATTTAATTATGGCGAAACAGAGAAGCTCCAAATTTTAGAGTTACCTTATGAAGGAAACGAGCTCTCCATGCTTATCCTTCTCCCGAAAGGAGATGATTTAGGAGCAGCAGAAGATTCTTTAACCACAGAGCAGTTATCCGCATGGAGGAATATTCTTCATGAAGAGCAACTTGAGGCTTCTCTGCCTAAGTTTAAATTTGAAACTAAGTATTTTATGAAAGACGACCTTAAAAAAATGGGCATGCCCACAGCATTTTCTTCTGGAGCAGATTTTTCAGGTATGACTGGGAATACTGATTTGTATATCAGTGCAGTAATCCACCAGGCTTTTGTAGATGTAAATGAAGAAGGCACGGAAGCCGCTGCTGCAACTGCTGTAGTTATGAGGTTGAAAGGAATCCCTATGCCGAAACCAATAAAGATATTCAAGGCAGACCACCCATTTATATTCTTAATCCAGGAGAAAGAAACAGGCAATATTTTATTTCTGGGTAGAGTTAGTAATCCAACGAAGTAAAGGAGCGGTTCAAGTAAATACCATCATTCTTACAGGGGCTGGACTTAACCGTTCAGCCCTTTTTATTTGTAATTAGATCAAGGAATACTTCGTGATTCGAATAAACTAGGACGTATAAATAGCTTGATGAACTTCGCGATTTTTGGGTAGAAAGCGAAGTTAAAATGCCCTAAGACCAGTTTTTAGGGTGAATTTAGAGGCTATTGATCGTTTCCGATCAATAGCCTTTTTTTCTGCCTGATTAGAGAGAGTATTTCTGCCGCATATTTACCGTTCATTTATGGCAAGGTATGAGTAGCCTTACGGGTAATACCTCAGAGTTATGTTTTTGTTTTACGCAGGATTTCTAAGAACTTTTCTGCGGCTTTTGGCAGGATTCTTTTTAGATGTACATACGCGCAAATATCTATGGGGGGGATCAAATAGCGTAATTGTTTAGCTTCAATTCTCTTAGTCCAATAGTCTGCGATTGAGAAATCTGGCAAAACAGACCAGCCGAATCCATGTTCTACGTAATGTAATATCGATTCAATACTTGGTAACTCCATAGCTACTGTTAGGGTTGGTTTTATTTTTAAATGTTTTTCGATATAGCTACGCAGTTCGACTCCTGCTTCAAAATGTACAAACGGTCCTGTTAAGATGTCTTTTATATTCTTTGAAGCCCCCCTTTTGTTAATTAGAAAAAAATTAGCGCTCCTTATTTTTATTGACTCGATTATTCGTTGTTTCTCTAAAAGATAGCCAACGCCCAAGTCCGCATTGCCTTCCAATATAGCTGCCGCTATATCCTTGCTTTTTAGGTTAAGCAAAACTACTTTTACCTGGGGGTATCTTTTATGAAATTCTCCTATGACAGGAGGAAGGAGATTATTTATGAGAGAAAGATTCGTGGCAATAGTGAGGGGGCCTTGAGGTTCTGTCGCCGCACGTGAAGTGAGCCGCTTTAAGTCATCTAATCTATCGAGCAGCTCTTTTGATTGCTCATATAGAAACTTTCCTTTTTCTGTGAGTACGATGTGCTTTTTGTAGCGGTCTAATAAAGGCTGTTTGAGCTCTTTCTCGAGTTTGCGTATTTGCAGGCTTATTGCTGGTTGAGTACGAAAGAGTTTATGGGCTGCTTTGGAGAAGCTACCTGTACGCACTACTTCGATAAAACACTTTAGCGAAAAATATTCCATAATTAGCCTCCTCATTATAAGTATAACATAAAAATTACAAATATTTAATATAAAAACTATTAATTTTACTTATTGAATTTCATAGGGCATACTTTAGGTACCAACAGAAAAGGAGGTGGTTTAAGATGAAGAGAATCGACAAAAGGTATATACAAGGTTACGGGATTTTAGTGTCAGTAGCTGTCTTTCTGTGTATGTTTGCACCTTTTATTAGCTTAGTGTTTTTAGCCTATGGCTTGCTGACCGTAGTCGAGTTCTTGGGGCATAAGCTTTCGGGTACAGGGACTTTTTCAAGCGAACTATCAGCCCATGAAAGAAAGGAGGTTCCGGGGGTATTTCATCAACTTATGAAACCGGAGATAGTTGAAGATTCGGTAATTGTCTCCTATTTATATGTTATGCCTTGCGGTTGTGAGGAACCCATCAGCCGGGATTTGATTGAAAGGATGAAGAAAGAGGCAGTACGGGATCATCCGGCAGAGGCCGATGAAATCAGCAGGGTAATTAGCGCCTGCTTCCTGTTCCCTGCAAAAGGGCTCACCATTAAGGAGTGCGAGGACCTGCTGAATAATTTCTCAGAATATTATGATCTTCTTGATAAGGCACAACTTATTTCGATAGCTCTGAAATTTAGTTTTAACCTTAAGAAAATGCAGGAAATTGATAAGGGGTACTCGGGCTCTATGCTGGTTAAGTATCTGCATAATGATGGGCACGGGAGGCATATTGCTCAGATGCTTTCGGATCATTCTGCGAAACGATTGGGCAGATGCTGGATTTCTTATCGCATCATAGGAAATCGATCGCTAACGAAAGTTCGGGAAGATATGTTTACCATCCCTGCTCAGGCAAAATATGCGACTCACTGCGAAGATACTATTCTTACATTAAGATACGATGGATATGAATGCGGGTATAGATCGATGTTGGAAGGCGCGCTTGAGGGCGGAAGGGGTGAATGCCATGGATTGGACAATTCCCTATCAAATAAATAAATTGCAACTTCGCATTCTGAATAAACTAGGACGTATATATAGTGCGTTGAACTTCGCAATTGAGAGCAGGATGCGAAGTTCATCAAGAAGATAAAAGTATAGTAAAGTTTACAGGGGCTGGACTTAAAATGTTTCAGCCCTTTTTGTTTGCTTGCAATTTTGAGATTTGTGGTAAAATATGTTGCAGATGTCGAAGTAGAATAATAAAAGGAGAAGGAAAATGGAACTTCGGAGTTTCAGAATAATGATGCTTGTTTTAATGGGAGCATTGTTCTCAAGTGTTTCTTTTGTTTATGCTAAGACCGCAGATGAATATTGTAATAGCGGAAATGCCTATTATCACCAAGGTAATTATACCGAGGCTATATCTGACTATACTAAGGCTATAGAAATAAGCCCTAAAGAAGCAGGGTTCTATAATAACCGTGGGATTGCCTATAATAGTAAGGGCGACTTTACCCAAGCTATCTCTGACTATAACAAGGCCATTGAAATAAACCCTAATTTTGCATATGCCTATTACAACCGTGGGGCTGCCTATAGCAAGCAAGGCAACTTTACTCAAGCCATTTCTGACTTTGACAAGGCCATTGAATTAAATCCTAAAAACGCAGTAGCTTATTACAATCGTGGTGTTAGTTATTTTGAGACAAAAGAATTTGACAAAGCCTGGGCAGATGTGCATAAAGCAGAAGAATTAGGGTATACTGTAGATGCTAAGTTTCTTTCAGAGCTAAAAATAGCAATTGGTAGGGATAAAGCTGAAACCGCGGAAGAATATTGTAACCACGGGCTTGTTTCTGGCAGGCAAGGTAATGAATCTCAAGCCATTTCTGACTTTACCAAGGCCATAGAAATAAACCCTAAATATGCAGAGGCCTACTACAGCCGCGGGCTCGCTTACTATGTCCAAGGTAATTTCAACCAAGCCATATCTGATTGCACTAAAGCTATTGAAATAAACCCTAATCTTGCAGATTCTTATAGCAACCGTGGACTTGCCTATTATGGAAAGGGTGATTTTACTCAAGCTATCTCCGACTATAACAAGGCTATTGAAATAAATCCTAACTATGCATATGCCTATCGCAACCGTGGGGATGTTTACTTAAAACAAGGCAACTTTCCTCAAGCCATTTCTGATTTTACTAAAGCTATTGAAATAAACCCTAATGATGCAGTTGCTTATAACGATCGTGGGCTTGCCTATGTTGGCCAAGGTAACTTGTCTCAAGCTATCTCTGATTTCACCAAGGCTATTGAAATAAACCCTAACTATGTAGATGCATATAGCAACCGTGGTGGTGCCTATACTAAACAAGGTGACATTACTAAAGCCATCACTGACTATACCAAGGCTATTGAAAGAGATCCTAACTATGTAGCTGCTTATAGTAATCGTGGTAATGCCTATGATATGATAAGTAACTTTTCCCAAGCTATCGTTGATTATACCAAAGCCATTGAAATAAATCCTAATTGTGCAGAGGCTTATTATAACCGTGGAAATACTTACTACAAACAAGGTAACTTCGCTCAGGCCATCTCTGACTATACCAAGGCTATTGAAATAAATCCTAATTATACAGATGCCTATAATAACTGTGGGCTCGCCTACGGCAAGCAAGGTAATTTCGCTCAGGCTATCTCTGAATATAATAAAGCCATTAAAGTAAATCCTAAACTTGCAGGGTCCTATAATAACCGTGGGCTTGCCTATGACAAACAAGGTAACTTCGCTCAGGCCATCTCTGACTATACCAAGGCTATTGAAATAGAACCTAATGCTGCAGATGTTTATAGCAACCGTGGGAGTGCTTATAGTAGCCAAGGTAATTTTACCCAAGCTATCTCTGACCTTACCAAGGCCATTGAATTAAATCCTAAATTTGGAGCAGCTTATTACAACCGTGGCATTGCTTATTCAAAGGTTAAGGAATATGACAAAGCCTGGGCAGATGTGCATAAAGCAGAAGAATTAGGATGTGATGTTCCTCTAGGTTTCCTTGATACATTGAGTAGATTATCAGGAAGGAATAAATAGATTAGCTTATTTTTATTCACTCTCACAGGGGCTGGATTTAATCGTTTCGGCCCTTTTTGTTTGTAATTAGATCAAGGAATACTTCGCTATTTGAATAAACTAGGACGTATAAATAGCGCGTTGAACTTCGTCTTACCAGTGAAGTGCGAAGTTCGACAAACCGTCTAGGCACGAAACGCCCTATGGTTATCAAAAAACTTAGGCTTGAACCTGAGGAGCTAAAATCGAAAGTGCCGAAGAGAAGAATGGGATTTCATGGGGATTGAGTTGTGTTTTTGATTTGCGGCGGAACTATTTAGAGTTATAATAAATAAAGGGGATGAGATGAAGGTAAAGGGGAAGGTCCTATTTTTAATTACCATATTGTTGTCTTTTGTGATATCTAATGTAG
>Ga0315289_10003938_pt1 | contig 22330 bp, 21 predicted proteins | sample YL17G11_40_MG_FD_203452 | JGI IMG/M metagenome (GOLD analysis project Ga0315289, IMG submission 203452) | Sediment microbial communities from Yellowstone Lake, YNP, Wyoming, USA - YL17G11_40 | ecosystem: Environmental > Aquatic > Freshwater > Lake > Sediment | place: USA: Wyoming | collected... | reverse complement strand
TTGAATTCTTCTGAATCCCTGGAAATCTGGGAGGACTGGTGTTGGAAAACAGGTGGATGAAGGTAAAAGAGGTTGCTGCATACCTTCAGATCAGCAAGGACCTTATCTACAAGTGGGCGCAACAAGGGAAAATCCCCGTGTCGAAGATCGGCAACCAATGGCGTTTTAACAGGGAAGAGGTTGAAGAATGGGCAAAGGCCCAACGACCACGGAAGCAAGCGAAAAGATGAGCCTATCTGAAAACATAAGGAGAAAGAAATATCCTCAAGCCATAGCAAACTGGCCTGTTGAAGAACGCCCACGGGAGAAATTACTTCTTAAGGGACCGGAATCCCTTTCGAACGCTGAACTTCTCGCTATCTTTCTTCGAGTAGGTGTAAAGGGTAAGACTGCCATTGGCTTGGCTCAGGAGCTTCTTTCTCGATTTGGCTCTTTACGAGAACTCTACGCAGCACCCCTAGAGGAATTGGAAAGTGTGCTCGGTGTAGGTCGGGCCAAGATCGCTCAATTTAAGGCAGTGATCGAGTTGAGCAAACGTTACCTTGCTGAAGGGTTTCAGAATCGTCCCTATGTGGAGTCTTCGGGCGATATTCTTAAGCTTCTCTATCAAGAAATGCGCGACTTGGACCAAGAGGCCTTCAAGGTCCTTCTCCTGAATGGGCAAAACCATGTCTTGAGAATCGAGGAAATAGCAAAGGGAACGCTGACGACCGCTCGAATTTATCCGCGAGAGGTGGTCAAGGTTGCCCTTCGACATTCCGCCGCTGCGCTCGTGTTTGTTCACAATCATCCATCCGGAGCCGCACAGCCCAGCGAAGATGACAAAAAGATTACACAGGATCTTGTTTTTGCATGCCGACTCATGGGCATAAAAGTTCACGACCACATCATTATTGGAGATAATGAGAAGTTCAGCTTCGCTGACACCGGGATAATCGAACAATACAATAAGGACTTTGATTCGAGGAACGCTCCGTGACCACGGTCAAGAAATTCGAGAAGGCGGAAGAGACCGAAAAGCGAGAAGGGCAGATCCGGGACTTTGTCTCCGGTCACTGGGTAAAGGCTAGCCCGGAAGAGGTCGACGCGGTCCAGATTTTTTCACGACGCCTGATTGAAGATTATGACTACCCGAAATCGTATATTCAAACTCGGCCCCAATACCGTGTCCGCAAGCGCCCATCGGACGAGGAAAAGTCTTACCCGGTGGATATTGCCGTTTTCAAAAACAGCCGTCGGATCGAAGACGATCTATTCATGGTTGTTGAGTGCAAAAAGAAAAACCGAAAGGATGGCCTTGCGCAGCTCAAACTCTACCTGGATATGTCAGCAGCAGAGATTGGGGTCTGGTTCAACGGTTTTGAGCACGCATATCTAAGAAAGGTCTACCACAAGGATGGACGGCGAACCTACCAAGATCTCCCCAGCATACCGCGCTACGGCCAGCGTATCGAGGACATTGGCCTTTTCAAGAGGAAAGACCTCAAAGTTCCTTCAGACCTAAAGGCCATCTTCCGTGATCTTCGTAACCACCTCGCTGGCAATGTCACGGGTATTACCCGCGACGAAGCCCTGGCCCAACAGATTATCAACCTCCTCTTCTGTAAGATTTATGACGAGATCAATACTGGAGCCGATGATGTTGTCACCTTCCGTTCTGGGATTGACGAGCCACCACGTGAGGTGAGGAAGCGGATACTGGCCCTCTTCGATGACAAGGTGAAGGGAGACTTCAACGATGTCTTCGATAAGACAGACTCCATCACGATAGACGCCGAGAGTCTCGTATACGTTGTTGGCGAGCTAGAGAACTATTGCGTTACGGAAGCGGCAAGGGACGCAGTCGGTGATGCTTTTGAGGTCTTCATCGGCCCCGCCCTTCGCGGTGGCGAAGGTCAGTTTTTTACTCCTCGGAATGTTGTTCGGATGATGATTGATATCCTTGATCCGGAACCGGGAGAAATGATCCTTGACCCGGCGTGCGGTTCTGGAGGTTTCCTGATCATGGCCCTAGAACACGCCTGGAAAAAGATGGAGGTGCAGGCTAAAGCGAAGGGCTGGAGCGCCGTACAACTCGATCGGAAAAAGCGCGATATTGCTGGTAAGTGTTTTCGCGGCATTGACAAAGACTCTTTTCTGGCGAAGGTGACCAAAGCCTACATGGCGATCATTGGTGACGGACGCGGCGGAGTTTTCTGCGAGAACAGCCTGCTTCCTCCTAAGGACTGGCACCATGGTACACGAGACAGCATCGAGATCGGTTCTTTCAATGTAGTGCTAACCAATCCTCCCTTCGGAACGAAAATTCCGATCAAGGGGGAGCGCGTGCTGGCGCAGTACGAACTGGGATACAAATGGAAAAAGGACAAGAAGACCGGCAAGGTTGAAAAGACAAACACGCTCCACGAGGACCAGCCGCCTCAAATCCTCTTCCTAGAACGTTGCCTGCAATTTCTTGAGCCTGGCGGACGTCTCGGGATTGTCTTGCCCGAGGCTGTGTTTGGAATGCCCACGTACGAATATGTCGTGACGTTTCTCCGCGAGCGGACCAAAATTCTTGGCATTGTCTCGATGCCTGAAGCTCTATTTAAGACCAGTGGTAAGGGCGGCACCCATGCCAAAGTTTGCGTGGTCTTTATTGAGAAGACAGTCCCGAAGGAAGGTGAGGCCTACGTGATCTTTATGGCAGATGTTAAGTGGTGCGGTCACGATTCCCGCGGCAACCCCACAATTCGAAAGGATTCTTCGGGGGTTGTAGTCCTTCTCGATGATGTACCAAAGGTTGCCGAGCGGTTTAAGGAAATTGTTAAGGGTGGCAAATGACAGTGTACAATCACCTTGGGTTTCTCTTAAAAAGCTCAGCGGTTCGTGGGTCTGTTCTTATCCCCAAATACTACAACCCAGAGATTAAGACCCATCTTGACAACCTCAGACATACCCATGAGCCAGTACTTCTCGGAGAACTCATTCACCGGGGTCATATCCAGACTGCCACCGGTGACGAAATAGGCAAAATGGCCTATGGCACGGGGCCAATCCCGTTCATTCGAACGTCCGACATTTCGAATTGGGAGATCAAAGCTGATCCTAAACAGGGTGTAAGCGAGACCATATATGAGCAGTACGCTTCAAAGCAAGATGTGCAGCGTGGAGACCTGCTCTTCGTTCGTGACGGCACCTACCTCATAGGTGCAACCTGTCTCGTAACCGAGGCCGACTCCAAAATCTTGTATCAGTCTCATATTCTGAAATTCAGAGTCGCGGCCGATGCGCCGGTCTCTAGCCCGTTACTCCTGGCACTTCTTAGTGCCCCGATAGTACGTAGGCAGATTCGAGCCAAGCAGTTCACGGCAGATATTATTGACACGATCGGAAACCGTTACCATGAACTTATTCTGCCACTTCCAAGACATTCCGAAATTCGCTCAAAAATAGAAAGGTCGGTCTTGGCTGTCGTTCACGATCGCGTGGCTCTACGAGAGCGGTTACGGCGGATACCTCTCTGGTCGCAGGGACTCATACAAAACGTTTCGGCAGAGCTCCCAGACATAGATAACGACCAATTCGAGCTGAGCGGGAACCCCGGTTTTGTCATCCGGTATGGCAAGGTCCGATATAATATCTTCATTCCTCGGTATTACGATCCAGTAGCGGATGAGGGACTTCGTGGCTTGGCTACCACCCATGAACTCATTTCGATCAGTGACCTCGTCAAGAAAGGCGTGCTTGCATTTGATACAGGCATCGAGGTCGGCAAGATGGCCTACGGGACGGGTCCGGTGCCGTTCATCCGTACCTCCGACCTCTCCAACTGGGAACTCAAAGCTGATCCAAAGCAGAGCGTCAGCGAAGACCTCTACGATGAGTTTAAAGACAAGTTGGACGTGCGCGCCGAGGACTTGTTTGTCGTACGCGACGGCACCTACTTGGTCGGAACATCGTGCATTCTGACTGAGCATGATACCCGCATTCTGTATTGTGGTGGACTCTACAAAATACGGGTGAAGAAGAAAGACCAGCTTGATCCCTATCTTTTGTTATCTCTGTTGAACTGTCCCATCGTCAAGCGGCAGATGCGTGCCAAGCAATTCACTCGCGATGTGATTGATACTCTGGGCAAGCGCATTTTCGAAGTCATATTGCCCATTCCAAAAGACAAAGATCTCCGAGAGCGGATAACCAGGGAAACGCAGGAGACCGTGCTGGGTCGGGTGGCTCTCAGGAACAAAGCCAAGCAGATCTCCCTGGATGTCGAAGGTATCACCGAACTGGGAGAGGAAGATAAAGAGCTTCTTGAAACGATTTAGTTTTTAGAGGTGTATTCTGATGAGTGATTTGCACTTGCCCACTGTGAAGATCGAGTTCCGCCACACCCAGGTCGGAGCAATGTTTCAGGAAGGAGGTCGGTTATGAAATGGCCTGAACCAATTTCCAAAGTGCTGATGCTGCCAGGTGGCGCATGTTTTTATAAGTGTGCCCTTCAGGTAAATCCCTCTCATTACGCAAGAACTTACCGCGGACGGAACCATGGCATGAATGAAAGTGACTACCTTAGCGGCCTTGTTGCAAAGTGCATCGAGTTGGACATTCGCGTCATTGCTATAACAGACCACAACCATGCTGGCTCGATCGATCATATCCGCGATGAGGCGAAGAAAAATGACATCTATGTGTTCCCTGGATTCGAAATTTCCTCATCCGAAGGTGTGCACATTTTGTGTATTTATCCGCCTGACACGTTGACAGACACATTGGGCCGCTACCTTGGAGAGTTCGGTATTCGTGACGTGGACCCCTCCGCCAAACTTTCGAACAAATCAATCGCTGAAATTCTGTCCTGCGTGAGGGAACAGGGCGGTGTGACCATCGCAGCACACGTCACGCAAGAGAAAGGCCTTCTTAGCGTTCTTCACGGTCAGTCCAGGATAAATGCATGGAAAGACAAGAATCTGTTGGCCGTTCAAATTCCCGGAACTATTGATGATGTGCCGGACGACAAACGACCCATTTTGCGCAATGAGAACCCGGAGTACAAACGGGTTCCTACTGCCGCCCCGAATCTTGCTATGGCTGTCGTGAACGCGAAGGACGTTACGCAACCAGAGGAGCTATCGGACCCATCAGCGACCTGTTGGATCAAAATGTCCGAAGTCACCGTCGAGGGTCTACGTCAGGCCTTCCTCGATCCTGTCTCCCGCATCCGACTTGCAAATGCCCCGGCACCAGAGGATCATACCGAGTTTGTTGCCATGGCCTGGCAAAGTGGGTTTCTCGATGGGGGCGCCATCCACTTCAATGAAAACCTGAACGTCCTCATCGGCGGGCGGGGCACAGGCAAATCAACGGTGGTCGAGAGCGTGCGGTATGTGTTGGGTTTGGAGCCACTCGGTGAGGAGGCTCGCAAGGCCCACGACGGGATTATCCGACAGGTCCTTCGCAGTGGCACAAAGGTTTCCCTTCTTGTCCGTTCTCACCGGCCGGCAAAGCGCGAGTATCTGATTGAAAGAACGGTTCCCAATCCACCGGTGGTGAGGGATAACACCGGGAAAGTGATTACCCTAACTCCAGCGGACATCTTTCCGCAGGCCGAGGTGTACGGGCAGCACGAAATCTCAGAACTTACGAAGAGCCCCGAGAAGCTTACACGCCTTCTAGAGCGTTTCGTGGACCACGATCCCAGCCTATCACAGCGCAAGATTGATCTTACGCGAGAACTGGAACGATCCCAAGTCCGTATTCTTGAGGTAAAGAAGGAGTTACGCCAGATTGATGAGCGTTTGGCATCCCTCCCCGCCCTGGAGGAAACTCTCAAGCGCTTTCAAGAAGCGGGCCTTGAGAAGAAACTCAAGGAACAGAGTCTTTTAGTCCGCGAAGAGCGAATCCTACGCACGGCAGGGGAGCGTGCTACTCCCTTCCGCGAGATCCTAGACCAGCTTCGCCGGGCCATACCGATCGATCGTGCGTTTTTATCGGTGAAGGCGCTGGAAGAGTTGCCAGGAAAAGAGATCCTTACAGAGGCGGATAGAGTTCTCGAGCGGCTTGATCGGGATATTAGGGTTGCTATTAATCAAATGGCTAAGGCTCTTGAGGAAGCTGATAAGGGACTTGCCACAGTCCGCCAGCGATGGGATGACCGGAAGAAGGATGTTCAAGCCGCCTATGAAAAGATTCTCCGCGAACTTCAGAAATCTAAGATCGACGGCGAAGAGTTTATACGGCTCCGGCATCAGATTGAGGAGCTCCGTCCGCTCAAGGAGAGGCAGGGGACGCTTCAGCGTGACCTGAAGGAACTCGAAGACCAGCGCCGTAACTTCCTGGCCGAGTGGGAAGATCTTAAGACCGCAACGTATCGGCAGCTTGATCGGGCGGCGAAAAAGGTGAACAAGGCCCTCGCTGACCGGGTTCGAGTTCAGGTGACCTCTGCGGGGAACAGAGAACCACTGTTCCAACTCCTCCGGGAGCAAGTTGCCGGGCGTCTCGGTGAAGCTGTTGATGCACTCAAAAAACGAGATTCGTTATCACTCAAGGAGTTTGCCGACGCCTGTCGTGCAGGGCGTGATGCCCTCGTGCAAAACTTCGCGATTCCACCGGCTCAGGCTGAACGCCTTGCTCAAGCTTCATCTGGAACATTTATGGCGATGGAGGAATTAGACCTTCCTCCGACAACTCGCATTGAACTCAATATAGCCGGGGAGGGTCAGCCGATTGCCTGGCAGGTCCTGGCGGATCTCTCCACGGGGCAGAAGGCAACAGCGGTGTTGTTGCTGCTCCTACTCGAGGGCGAGGCGCCCCTCGTGGTAGATCAGCCGGAAGACGACCTCGATAACCGTTTCATCACAGAAGGGGTAGTACCCAAGATGCGCGAGGAGAAACGCCGTCGTCAGTTCCTATTCGCTACGCACAATGCGAACATCCCTGTCCTTGGCGATGCAGAACTGATTGTCGGTCTTAGGGCAGCAGGCGAAGCTGGCGAGGGAAAGGCTGAGATGCCGATCGAACACATGGGGTCGATTGACGCTCGGCCAGTGGCGGAACTTGTCGAAGAAGTTCTCGAAGGCGGCAAGGAAGCATTCGAGACGCGCCGCCTGAAGTATGGTTTCTAAGGATCATTCATGACGAAGACGGGACTGATCGAGCTTATTCGAAATGGCGAGAACTCTGGCGTGGAGTTCAAGCGGGACACTATTGATAACCGTGCTCTCGCGAAGGAACTAGTGGCCTTTGCCAACTTGCAGGGTGGCAGCGTGCTGCTGGGCGTAGAAGATGATGGTACCATTGTCGGCCTGACTAGGGCTGATCCCAAGGAGCCTGCGGACGAGGGGGAAGAGGGTGCTCTACGCACCTACCAGAGGCTCGAAGAGTGGGTAATGCAAGCCTGCAGAGACAAGGTGCGACCGGAACTAATACCTTACTTCGAAGTCATCCGTGAAATAGAGCCGGGACGAGATGTTGCCATAGTGCAGGTCGAGCGGGGCTGGGACGCGCACCATGTCTGGCACGATCAGCACCGAACTTATTACATCCGAATCGGGAGCTTGAGTCGAGAAGCCAGTCCAGAGGAACTCGAGCGGCTGTTCCAGAAGCGGGGTGCGTTTCGATTGGAGATCCGACCAGTTTCGGGTTCATCGATCAAGGATTTGGACCTCCGTCGGCTCAGGGATTACTTCGAGCGCATCCGGTCCCAGCAAGTTCCTCCGGATCGGCCGCCCGCTGAATGGAAGGAACGCGTTGAGGCGGAAAAGAAACTGGCGGACAAGAGCCGATGGAGGGAGATTGTCGAGTCACGGGAACGGCAGTGGTACCAGGATATTGAGACGGAATGGGAATCCCTTCTGATTAACACCGAGTTTTTGGACGACGGCGAAAGACATCCTGTCACAGTTGCCGGCCTGTTGCTATTCGGAAAAAACCCGAATCGCTATCTCCCGCAGGCCGGAATCGACGCAGCCGCCTATGCAAGCCGTGAGAAGGAGTACGCGGCTCGCGAACGGTCTTCCTTGAGGGGAACTATGGTCGCCCTGCGCGCAGCCGACGGTTCCATGGTGGAGTCTGGCCTCGTCGAGCAGGCCGTCGAGTTCGTCAGGCGGAACACGAGATTGACGGCGCATCTGCAAGAGGGAGCCATGCGGAAAGAACAATGGGCTTATCCGGAGGAGGCCGTTCGAGAGGCAATCGTCAACGCACTTGTGCACAGGGATTATCTGCTTTCAGGCACAGACATAGAACTCGGTATTTACGAGGATCGACTTGAGGTCATTTCTCCAGGCCACCTGCCAAACGGGATCACACCTGAGCGCATGCGGACGGGTTGTCGGAGCGCCAGGAACCAGCTCCTGAAGGATGTGATGCGGGACTACGGCTACCTAGAACACATGGGCATGGGTGTGCCCCGCAAGATCATCCGTGGGATGCTCGATCACAACGGAACTGAGCCCGAATTCATAGAGGACGGGGAGCGATTTATAGTCCGTCTCTGGAAGGAGCTACAGAAGCCATGAAAGTGTTCTGGCTGGGTCAGCAAGGGAAAAGAGGTGCAGTTGTACTAGCTCACTAATTCAAGCGGAATTGATGATCTGGTCTTGCTTCTTGCATTTTTAAAAATTGCTCGCAACGGCAGGATAATAGAGTGATTGAGGCTGACACCCAAATCCGTCTCTGGCGGACTACTCAAGCCCTCAACCGTTATTGCTGTCGCACCTGCAAATGTGAAGGAATCGCGGCGACCGAAAACTGAATTATTGAGATGATGACCCTTAACTGCACAAAGAAGTTTGCCAAACGTCTCCCTTTTTCGGTGGTGCAAAATCCCCCTCTGTCGAGCAATAAGTTGGGCCCCTGGTGCGCCAATTCTTTCAACATCGGAAGGTTTCCGATGATTATTCTTACCAACGAGCGGACGTTGCTCTCGGTCGTTATCCCAATTAAAGAAGTCCGGTCGTTTCATGACCGATTTCTCAGTTCTCTGGAGTTCCTTTTACATTCTATCACCCTCTCATCACAAGACATCCGTGCCGAACTCGAAGAGATGAAGGTCATTCAGATCACGCAAAATACGAATCGAAAAAGTCTCGGTTCAATGAACGATTTCGTTCACCACGTCAGGGCAATGCTCTACTATGACCAGAATCTGTCGCTGGAGGAAGTAGGCTTTCGGTTGAGCGGAATCCCGTGCGCACCATTGAAATATGGATACCCGAGCAAGGCGGTTCTCGAGGTATTCGATCCGCCACCGCGCCCAGAACAATTTAAAAGAGGGCCTTAGCCGATGGACGTCTGCGTGTCGCGAGCAACGCTCCAGCAACGCACGCATAACAGCGCGTTATCCTGAAACCTTTAGCTGAAATGCCCTGGAATTGATGTAATAGATTATGAATGTAATATTATCAGGACATACCCAAAATGAGACTTAAAGTAGATAAGGAAAATGACGCTCTTTATTTCCAGTTAGATGAATCACCTATTATGGAATCAGAGGAAGTACAGCCTGGCGTAGTTTTGGACTTCAATGCAGATGGAAAAGTTGTAGGAGTTGAGATACTAAATCTAAGTTTCAGGGTGAAACCTGAACAACTGAATGTTCTTCAATACGAAACAGTATAAAAATAACGGGCCGGATAAATCAAATGGGTTTAAACTGGAGTTTCCTGGGCGACCTTCTCTCGATAAGCCTTGGTGACTAAACCAGTCCTCAAACAACGCGTGCAGACATAGATCCTTTTCACTGTTCCTTCTCGTATTGCCTTAACTCTCTGGAGATTGGATTTCCATACCTTTTTGGTTCGATTATGGGCGTGGCTAATATTGTAGCCCACCTGTCTTCCTTTTCCACAAACCGCACAGACTTTAGCCATTAAAATACCCCATCAGGAAATCAGTCGTATCTGATTACCATAATCGCTCAATCTTTACAAGAAAAATTCCTGAGTGGGAATAGCGTTCCTGATGGAAAAGAAATCTACCTAAAATGGAATTGGACGTGGAGAAACAAATTTTTTACACAATGTTATCTTCCTGGTACAGCATATTCGTCCTTCTGCTTTATCAGGAGCCATTCGTTCCCTTTTCCCTTCCCTTTGAGATGGAGCAGGGTGAAATTTCCCTTAAGCTTTTCCCCTTTTAGGAAAAAACTGATCTTATCCTCCTTCTGTTCAAGAAGGCTGTAAGTGCCGCTGTCCCAGATCGCCACTGAACCAGATCCATATTGGCCCTGTGGGATTATCCCTTCGAAATCAATATATTCAAGCGGATGATCCTCTACCAGTACAGCAAGCCGCTTTTCAGATGGGTTCATGGATGGGCCTTTCGGAACAGCCCAGGAACGAAGCACGCCCTCCATTTCCAGGCGAAAATCGTAGTGGAGGTGGGTGGCCTCATGCTCGTGAACCACAAAGCGAGGATTCATGGCAAATCCCTGAAAGTGATGTCTTTTATGAGAAGACTTAAGAAACCCAGGTAGTATCAATAGTATCTCCGTACGGTCTCTTGGTCAAACGTTAAATGTGCTGTGTCAGAATTTTTTAAAGTAATCACTTTTTAATGATTGACTCATGTATCCTGATTTAGTAAACTCCTGGTAACTTGAACCCTCCAGCAATATTCTTTAACCCATAATGGCATAAGTCCTGGAGACAAGTTTAAACTGATTTTTTAGAATGTGTCTTTTATCTCATCGATGAATAGTGAAGTCTAATATGAAAATCCTTTTAGTTTATCCCAAGTATCCGGATACCTTCTGGAGTTTTAAATACGCTTTAAAATTTATTTCAAAAAAGGCGGTCTTTCCACCCTTGGGATTACTGACTGTAGCAGCCATGCTTCCTGAACGCTGGAAGAAAAGACTCGTTGATATGAATGTAAGAACTCTAAAGGATAAGGACCTTGCATGGGCCGATTATGTGTTCATCAGTGCCATGTCCATTCAAAAGGAATCCGTAAAAAAGGTTATCAGTAGATGCAAAGGGCTCGGGGTTAAAATTGTTGCTGGTGGTCCTCTCTTTACCGCTGCCCCTGAAGATTTTGGGGATATAGATCACCTTATACTGAATGAAGCAGAAATTACACTCCCCTTTTTTTTAGAAGACATGAAGCATGGAATAACGAAACATATCTACACATCTGAGCAATGGGCAGATATAAAAAAGACACCTATCCCACTCTGGGATCTCATCAATATGAAAAAATATGTCAATATGAACATTCAGTATTCCCGGGGTTGTCCTTTCAATTGTGACTTCTGCAATATTACAGTTCTGTATGGACATACACCCCGAACAAAGGATAAGGGACAGATAATAAGAGAATTGGAGAGTCTCTATGCTCGGGGCTGGAGAGGTGGGGTATTTTTTGTCGACGATAACTTTATAGGGAACAAGAGGAAGTTAAAAAAGGAAATTATGCCTGCTCTGATTGAATGGATGGAGAAAAAGAAACATCCTTTCGTCCTTTCCACGGAAGCCTCGGTCGACCTTTCTGATGATGAAGAACTCATGCGTTTCATGGCCCAGGCTGGGTTTGACCAAATTTTCGTAGGTATTGAAACACCCCATGAGGAAAGTTTGGTCGAATCCAATAAGTTTCAGAACAAGAATCGTGATCTCATAGCGTGTGTTAAAATCATTCAAAGGTTTGGTTTGGAAGTGCAGGGGGGATTTATCTTGGGCTTTGATAGCGATCCGACTTCAATCTTTGAACGACTTATTCGATTCATTCAAGAAAGTGGAATTGTCACCGCCATGGTCGGGTTATTGAATGCTCCCCGTGGCACCAGACTCTACCAGCGTCTTGTAGAAGAGGGAAGATTATTGAAGGATGCAACGGGTGACAACACAGACCTTTCAATGAACTTCATCCCTAAAATGAACTACGAAGCACTCATCAATGGGTATAAAAAGGTTCTCAACACCATATATTCCCCTCAGCATTACTATGAACGGGTTATACGATTTTTAAAAGAATACAGACCCTTGCAAAAGAAGTCATTTTGCTTTCGATTCAGCTACCTGGGAGCATTCTTCAAATCCATAGTCTTCCTGGGAATAATGGGGAGAGAAAGATTTCATTTCTGGAAACTATTTTTCTGGTCCTTATTCAAGCGTCCACGACTCTTCCCGTTAGCAATTACTCTTACGATTTACGGATTCCATTTTCGAAAGATTTTTGAAAATTACCAGTTGCTGTTAGAGAAAAAAGGTTTTGCACCTCTTTCCTGAAAGTTTTTCTCTATTTCTTCCTCACGGTTAATCTTTCCACCCTGTTTGGCGTATTCCATTTTAACCCTACGTTTCTCTCCTCCACCAAACCCTGACATATTTTTCCCCTTCTGGATATTCTAAAATGAGAACAATTATTATATTATTATTACAAGTAAAAAAGATGAATTTGAAATTCTAAAGAGTGGTCAAAAAATGACAAAATAAAGGCTGAAATCCACGAGAGCCTGGTAATTGACAAGTGGGGATGAGAGGGGTATACAATGATACTCACTTGTCCGTGGATTGATCTCTCATTCTGGCCTATCAGGAAGGAGAGCTGTTGCGGGTAGCGATGTATTACCATAATCGGGATGTCCGTCTCGAAGAGATGCCCAGGCCTAAAATCAGTCCGGGGGAGATGTTGATGCGAATTGAGGCATCAGGCATCTGCGGCTCGGATGTGCTCGAATGGTACCGCATTCACAAGGCTCCTCTGGTCTTGGGCCACGAGGTTGCAGGTACGGTGGCGGAGGTAGGAGAAGGTATTACCCGATACAAGGTTGGAGAGCGGATAGTTGCCAGCCACCATGTGCCGTGCTTCACCTGTCATTACTGCATACATGGTCATGAGACTATTTGTGACACCCTACGCTCGACTAACTTCTACCCCGGCGGATTTGCAGAATACGTAAGGCTCCCTACCATCAATGTTGACCGGGGTGTCTACCGTCTTCCCGAAGGGGTGGATTTTGAGCAAGGAACCTTTGCCGAGCCGCTGGCCTGTGTCCTGCGGGGCCAGCGGGTTGCAAGATTCGAGCCCGGCGTGAGTGTGCTGGTGTTGGGAGCTGGTATCTCCGGACTGTTGCACATTGCTTTAGCTCGGGCCACGGGAGCAGGCCGTATCATCACAACTGACAAGAATGCATACCGACGCAAAGCCGCTGTACTTTTCGGTGCTGACGCGGTATTCGATGCATCGGACAATATCGCTGCACGCGTAAGAGAAGTAAATGATGGACGATTGGCTGACCGTGTTATTGTGTGCACCGGCGCCATCGAGGCCATGCAGCAGGCACTCGGATGTATCGAGCGCGGTGGTACGGTGATGTTCTTCGCTTCAACCAGACCAGAGGAGGTGTTGGAGCTCAATATCGAGCGTACCTTCTGGCGTACGGATATTACTCTCACCACTTCCTATGCTGGCAGCCCCGCAGACTACGTCAAGGCGCTCGAACTGATCCGTACCAGGGCAATACCGGTAAAAGATATGGTAACCCACCGTTTCCCGCTGGCTGAGACACAAAAGGGCTTCGGGTTAGTGGCGGGAGCTCAAGACTCAATCAAGGTGATTATCAAACCGCAGGAATGATAAGAGAAGGGGTCAAGGAGGCGAGGGAAAAATTTTATCGTAAGAACGACCAAACGTTTTATGGAGGGATAAGCAATGCCAGAAAAAGATAAAGAAGGGAAGGATTATCACTTAGACATCCCTATAACGTGCGAGGGTTTCTTTTTAAAAGGCTCAAACTCGCTCGATTGGGGGATGAAAAACCGCCTGTCGCGGATATTCAATCCCGACAGTGGTCGCACTGTAATGCTTGCTATAGACCACGGATACTTCCAAGGACCAACCACCGGCCTGGAACGTATCGATGTAAACATCCTACCACTTACTCCTTATGCTGACACCCTTATGCTGACCCGTGGCATCTTACGTACCACGGTTCCTCCGACTTTCACTGGTGGCATCGTCCTGAGAGCGAGCGGCGGCCCAAGCATTCTCAAGGAGCTATCCAATGAACAGATCGCCGTTGACATGGAAGATGCTGTTCGTCTCAATGTGTCAGCACTTGCTGTGCAGGTTTTCATCGGTGGTGAGCACGAGACACAGTCAGTACATAACATGACCCGTCTTGTCGATATGGGCTCCCGGTATGGTATTCCCATCCTATCGGTTACTGCTGTGGGCAAGGATATGGCCAGGGATGCCCGGTATTTCCGTCTGGCGTGCAGAATATGTGCTGAACTGGGAGCACACTACATTAAAACGTATTATGTTACCGAAGGTTTTGAAACGGTAACTGCCTCCTGCCCAGTTCCCATCGTTATGGCAGGTGGGAAGAAGATTCCCGAGCTCGATGCGCTAACCATGTCATACAGAGCCATCCAGGAAGGTGCTGCAGGGGTTGATATGGGCCGGAATATTTTTCAGTCCGATGCGCCAATAGCAATGATCAAGGCTGTACGGGGTGTAGTGCATAATGCGCTGAAGCCCGGACAGGCGTATGAACTGTATCTGGATCTGAAAGCAAAGTCTAAAGGGGTGAAAAAGGCGGGCAGGGGGAAGTAGGCGAGATGGGCAATAGAAAAATTCCAAATGACCAAGCTCAAATGTCAAATTTGGAATTTGGATTTTGGCATTTGACATTTCTCTTGAATCATTGACCCTGTATTAAATGAGGAGACCCGTATGGATCTCAATGAGGTAATCAAGAAAGAACAAAACCTTGCCTCAATGCTTCCAGCAAAGCCCAGGAAACTGGCCAGGGATGAATTGAAAAAAGAGATTATCCAGTTCATCAGGAAGCATAAGATCTGCACCCTTGCCACCTGTTCGGGAAATATCCCCCGCTCAACGCCGGTTCGGTACATGAGCAGGGGGATGACCATCTATGTGTTCGCCGAGGGTGGGGGCAAGATGGCAAATCTCCGGAAGAACCCAAACATCTCCTTGAGTATCTATGGTGCCTACCGTGGGTTTAAATCGGTCAAAGGGTTACAGATGTGGGGTGCGGCTGAAATCTTCTACCAGAAAGATAGGGAGAGATTTGCAGAGGCGAAGAGGATGTGGGAGACACAGAGGAGAAGGGATATTGATTCCCGGATCAGACTGCAGATCCCTCCAGTCATGAAGGCGATTAAGATAACGGTCAAAAAGGCACGGTACCTCAATTTTGAAAAGGGGATCATAAATCAGATCTGGAAGGCATGAAATACAGGGTTCAAGGCGGTTAAGAAACCATTAAAACTCTTATCCGGTATTGGATCAAATCTTAGTTTTTAAATCTTATTAATAAATAAATAGTGGGGAAAATAGTTGGAACTGAAAAGACAACTGGGTCTTGAGACGGCCATACTAATCATCATAGCTGATGTTATCGGTACCGGTATATTTATGACAACCGGTCAGGTTCTGGAAATGACAGGAAGTGCACTGTCAGTGCTCATACTTTTCGCTCTTGGCGGCTTAATTGCTGTTACCGGTTCACTTTGCTATGCTGAACTTTCAACCATGTGGCCCGACGATGGGGGCGAATATATCTATCTTAAAAAAATATACGGCCTGCTCCCATCATTTCTTACCGGATGGATTTCACTATTTATCGGATTCTCTTTAGCTGCGTCCCTGTCAGCAATTACTGCCGTTAACTATATCAACAAGTTATCGCCTGATGGGATTTTCCCGGGGGTATGGTATTCAAAATTATTCGCTGCCGGTATTGTACTGGTATTTGGTATTGTCCATCTTCTCAGTGTCCAGAAGGGAAGCTTTGTTCAAAATGCTTTAACGGTACTGAAATTGCTAATCGTATTTTTATTTATAAGCATAGGATTTTATTTTATTCATTGGGAGCAATCAAACAGGCTAATCATGAGCTACGACATCCCAGAGCAAAAATCAATTCTCGAATATGGGGCCGCACTGATAATAATAATGTATGCATATTCCGGATGGAATGGGACTACCTATATTGCTGGCGAAATTGAAAATCCTGAAAAAAATTTGCCGAAGGCACTACTTTTTTCAACGGTTTTAGTCACCTTAATTTATATTGCCATCAATGTCGTTTTTATTATGTCCAGTACTGGCCATGAGATTATTACCGACGGTAAGTACACGATCGGTGATCTCGCCGCAAGAAAACTATTTGGGAATAATATTTCTCCATTTTTGAATATAAGCATTGTGCTGATTCTTCTCTCATCTGTTTCTGTCCAGATAATGGTTGGGCCCAGAGTCTGTTACTCAATGGCAAAGGACAGAGTTATTTTCCGTTCTCTTGAAAGAATCAATAAAAAATATCAGACACCTCATGTGGCGATAATAATACTGACTGCAATCGCAATTTTTTATACATTTATCGGCTTTGATGCAATTCTGAAGATGCTCATTTATATGGGGTTTGCTTTAAGCATATTCCCTTTTCTCGCTGTTCTCGGAATGGTCTATTGGCGCTATAAAAATCCCGATATCCACAGACCCTTTAAAGTTCCTCTCTTTCCTGTTGTGCCCATCATTTATCTTTTCCTGTCATGCTGCATTATGGTAGCGACCCTGATTACAAAAACAATCCCCTCTCTCTTTGCGCTTGGAGTAGTTGCAGTTGGAATCGGAATATTTTTTTTATGGCAGCGATTCCTGAATAAGGAATAGGTATTAGTATGACTCTAATGTTTTTGTGAGGAGGATGAAATGAAATTCCGTAAAGTTACAACTTTGATAACGTTAACAGTGCTTTTTGTTCTCGTGTTAATCAGTTTAGACTTTTTAACCTTAACTGATAAGTGGAGATTTTTTGGTTGGGAAATATTTGATAAGAATTATAGTAATATAAGTTATATAATTCAAAAATCAGGAACAAAATCTGGACCAGTAACGAGTTCAGCAATATCAGGGCAGGGACTTTTCCCAAATTCTCCTTACGTGTTTACAATGGCTACGTAGTTGTTTCACATCTTAGATTGGCAAAATCATTTGAAAAAAATTAAAGGAAAACCAAACATACATGCCTTGGAAATAGGCTCTTATGAGGGGATTTCTGCTATATGGCAGCTCGAAAATATTCTAACAGATCCCTCTTCAACTATTACCTGTATTGACATCTTTGATGACAAAGTAATCGAAGATCGGTTTGATCGAAACATTAAGGCAACAGGTGTCGCATATAAGGTAATAAAATTAAAGGGCAGTTCAGAAAACATGCTAAGGGGGCTCAAATTCGAGCAATACGATTATGTCTATATTGATGGCTCCCATATGCCAAAATGGGTCCTGAGCGATGCAGTCTTAAGTTGGGACCTGTTAAAAAAAGGTAGATTAATGATTTTTGATGACTATCATTTTATAGAAAACAAACCCAAAGAATTTAGGCCAACCAGAATAGACGTTATCGACAATTATCTTTGGAAGAAACGGGTGTGGAACACGTATAGCTGTAAGGTAGCGATAGATGCTTTTTTAAAAATCTATGGACCATGGCTTGAAGTAGTCTTCAAAAAATATCAGGTGGTTGTTAAGAAATTGTAGTTTAATACCCTTGGATGGCATGCTGCCCTCTTGGAATTATCGGAAAAATGTTCTTAAGCGACGGGAAACCCCCTTTTAGAGATATTGACAAACTGCTGTGATTTTGTAATAAATAAAACTTATAAATATAAAGAGTTCCCCCATTAATTCTTGAATGAGAAAGGAGAAAGGTTTTATGGCAACAAAAAAGGTTAAATCACCCGAGCTTCAGTTTATGGAGCAGCACTGCAAGGCTTTTAAAATGAGTCTCAAAGATTTAACGGTGGCATCCTTGAGATCCCTCTTTGGTCATGTCTACTACATATGGAGAACGTTCAAGCCAGCCCTGGGTGAACGGGATGGCCTAAAATATTATGGCAATGTGTGGGCGGCTTTAGCACGGATTTCATTCGGGAATGCCATGAAGGCATTTAATCTCAAGGAGGTCAAAAATCTCCCTACCCTGGGCAAGATCGTCCAATTCTGTTTCACTGGAGTTCCTGCCCTCTACCTGGTCAGGAGGAACGAGAATAGTGAGCATGTGGGTCATGTCCTGTGGTGTGCAAACCCTGCGTATGGCCCGGCTGATAATACGTATTGTCGTCATGACTACTACCGTCAAGAGGTTTATCTTACCTATGTGTATTTATGGGCTCTGATTGAGGAAGCAAAGAAGGTGGGACTTAAAAAAGAAATATTGGTTGAGCTACCCTCAGGCAGATGCAGGGATGGTTCCGCCTGTGCCTGCCAGATTGTACTAAGGACGTCCGACGCAAATCCTGACCGACCACTGCCGGAAATTGAAGATCGGTTCCTCGACCTTGAGATCGGGAAACAGGAACCTGTCCTGTTCATCCTGAAGAAACAGAAAAGAACATTAGAGGAACAGGGACCAGGCTCTTTCATTGGATTCTTTGCTGTGGACTTCCTCGCCTGGCAACAGCTCAATGAGAATGTAAAGAACAAGGCAACAGATGTTTACCTGGAGTTGTGGAGGACGTTCCCACCCATGTGGGTTAAGGATGCCAAGCTTGATCTTGAGATAGGGCGCATAAAGAAGGTCAATGAACTGGCCAGCATTATCAGCTACTGCCAAAAGAGAAAATACATCGCCTATACGGTAACCTCCCGTACCGATGGTACCATCACCCTTACTGCTAGAATGGATCCATTTGTCCAAGTTGGTGGTATGCTGGCGGCTCCGGCAGGCTATATGCAAGCCCTTGCAAAAATGGATCAGGATTTTTTAAATAATGTGCTTAAAGAGGTAAAGATGGACAAAAAAGCTACGGCTACGTTTACTTCTCATCTGGCAAAGGGTGCTAAAGCAAGTGAGATTGTAATAAAAATAAAGTGATTCACTCCTCAACGTTGATAAAAAAGGGGCTCTTAAAGGGCCCCTTTTTTATCCAATAGTTTGGATAGGACTTTAAATAACACAGAGGGAGGGAAAAGAAATGCAGGTTCTGGTAATGTATTATTCGAAAACGGGGAATACCAAAAATCTGGCTCAAAGCATAGATAGAGGGGTGCGAGAAGTTCCTGATGTAAAATGTGTACTGAAACCGGTATCTGAAGTCACCAAAGATGATTTCCTGTTATCTGATGGTATTATCGCTGGTTCTCCTGTTTATTTCGGAACAATGGCTGCTGAATTAAAAGAGGTCTTTGATAGATTTGTTGGTATCAGGAAAAAGATGGGCGATAAAGTAGGTGCCGCTTTTGCCACTGCTGGCGATCCATCCGGGGGAAAGGAAACTACGATTATTTCAATTCTGCAAGCCATGTTGATCTATGGAATGATTATCGTGGGAGATCCTTTAGATGCAACTGGTCATTATGGCATATCATGTTCAGGAGCACCTGATAAATAGACTGCATTGAATGCCATGAAACTGGGAAAGAGGGTAGCTCTATTGGTCAAAAAATTAAAGAGTTGATTAACCTTCCAGATAGTCCTAATTGCCTGTGCAGTATTTTACATTCGCCTCTTTACCCTGATTGAAATTTTTTTCTCCATTTTACCTCTCACGGGTTCTTAAAGCGCGCGCAGTGCTTCTGCTACCGGGAGGCGAGCTGCTCGTATGGCCGGAAATAGTCCTCCTACCAAACCCATAATCAGGGCAAAAAGTATACCTTCTCCCAGAAGATCTAGCGTGACTCGAAAAGCAAAAGCTAAATTGGAAAAGGTCTGCCAGTTAATCGTCGAGGTAGTGAATCCATTGATGGGGAGGACAACGATGCAACCGAGGACTCCCCCGATCAGTGAAATGAAAAAGGATTCACAAAGAAATGAGAGGACCACACTTCCTCCACTAAAACCGAGAGCACGGATGGTGGCAATTTCACGTACCCTGGCAGCCACAGCAGAATACATGGTGTTGAGTGCACCGAAGATTGCCCCGATCCCCATGATGGAGGTGACGAGGAATCCAAGCACACGAATCATCGTAGTAACCGCATAGGATTGCCGTTCGTAATAGTCAATCTCCCGCTCCACCTCAACGGTCAGGCGCGGGTCAGTAATGAGGGCGCTCTTAAACTCTAAAAGGGATGAGGGTGAGCTTAAGTGCACGGTTACTGATTGAAAAATGTATGCGGGCCTGTTGTAGGTTTGGTTCAGGACTACTGCATCGCACCAGATCTCAGAATCAAATGCACTGCCCTTTGAATCGAAGATGCCAACCACCGTCCATTCCCTCCCCCCAAAGTGCGGTTTATCACCGAGCGCACATTTGCGGTACATATGTGCAGCGTTGCGCCCGACCACAATCTCGGCGAGGCCTGGACGGAAAAACCTCCCCGCTGCAATCTTTACGTTATCCCGAACTTCAAGGGTTCGTTCGGAAACACCCCTTATTTGCACAAGGGCGTCTGTACCTGTGCCCCTCTGGGGAAAAGAGGCAATGACAACCACTTCGGGACTTACCAGTGGTGTTCCATCAGCTTTCCTCATTACTCCCGGGGCATCGGTGATTACCCTGATCTGTTCGAGTGTGACAACACTCTCCATCTCTGACATGGAACCACCTCGCCGTACCATAGCATTGTGAGGTGACCCTGATGCTACGAGCGTTGCCTGAAATCCTCTTGCCATGGAGAGCATCGCCACAAATACCCCTACTACTCCAGCAATCCCCAGTACAGCGATAGATGTGGAAGTCCAGCGAACTTTTACACTTCGAAGGTTGTATATCAGGGGAATAGCCATCTTCACACTCTCCTCAAGGCTTCTACAATCCTCAATCTCATGGCAAACAGGGCAGGAATGATTCCAGCGGCAATCCCTGCAATGAACGCAATTCCAAAACCCATCACCATCTTTTGTGGTGCAAGGTAAAAGAACGGCAAGAGACCTCCTGTGGGATCACCCTTCATGGTGAAGAGTTTTGCCAGAGTAAGGCCGACAGCAGCACCTGGGAGTGCATACAGGAGGGATTCTGCGAGTATCAGAAAGAGGACGGTCACATCGGGAAAACCCAGTGTCTTCAGGATCGCAAGCTCACCAGTTCTCTCCCGTACCGACATGGCCATGGTACTTCCAGTAACGAGGAGGAGGGTGAAGAGCACCACGCTGCCAATGGATATAATGATGAGCCTGATATTTCCGATCTGTTTTATGAATCCAGCAGCAAAAGACTTTTCTGTTTCAGTTTTCGTTTCATACGGGGAGTTGGCGAATAGTCCGTCAATAGCCGCGACCACGTTTGGCGCATTATCTGGGGAATCAACTCTAACAATATACCAGCCCACTGTACCTTTGCCAAAAAGCCGCCGCTCATCCAAGTAATTATAGTGAAACCAGAATTGAGTTGTGTCATCCTGTTCGCGAGTCCCATCGTAGATCCCGCGTATGTTGAACTCCCAGTTTCCCGGATAAATGGTTCCTCGGAAAGGAATCCGATCCCCAATTTTCCACCTATACTTCACCATGGTTCTACGCCCCACGATGCACCCTTCCCGGTCGTGCACAAATGCCCCCCACTGTTGTTGCCGGACTTTAAACTCAGGATACATCTGTAACAGGCTTTCAACGTCGATAGCCATTACAGGGATAAAATTCCGCTCATCCTGATAGATGCCCCCAAACCAGACTCCAAAGTTCACTCCCTTTATACCCTGAACCTGAAGGATCCGCTCTCTATATGCATAGGGAAGGGGTTGAATGATAGATCCCTTATTTAGTACTACCAAGCGATCTGCTCCTGCTACTTCCACCCCCTCATTAAAGGTAGCATCAATCGTAACGAGAAGGGCGAAGAGAAAGAGCGCCACAGCAAAAGAGCCAATCGTCAGGGTGGTACGGATCTTTTTCCGGAATAGATTTGCACAAATGAGGGGCAAAAACTTCACGACGGTCCTTCCCCTGTCCGACACTCCTGACACTCAATCAGAACACCTTTATCCAAGTGTAGGATTACTCCAGCACGTGCGGCTGCACGCGGGTCATGGGTAACTATCAGGACAGTCTTACCGTAGGTGCGTACCAGTTGGTCGATGAGATCGAGGATTCCATCAGCGCTTGTCCGATCGAGGTCTCCGGTAGGTTCGTCACAGAGCAGGAAAGTGGGATCAGTCACGAGGGCACGCGCAATGGCTACCCGCTGTTCTTCCCCTCCGGAAAGCTGGCGGGGGTAGTGGTGCATCCGGTTGGAGAGACCAACCACAGCAAGGGCTGTTTCCACGTGCCTTTTTCGTTCTGCCCTCGAGAGGCCTGTGAGCAGCAAGGGGAGTTCAACATTCTGGAAGGCAGTCAGTACGGGTATCAAGTTATACATCTGGAAGATAAATCCGACATGCCTGGCACGCCAAGCAGCGAGCTTTTGACCAGACATGCTGGTAATTTCGTCGC
>Ga0315289_10003936_pt1 | contig 22341 bp, 22 predicted proteins | sample YL17G11_40_MG_FD_203452 | JGI IMG/M metagenome (GOLD analysis project Ga0315289, IMG submission 203452) | Sediment microbial communities from Yellowstone Lake, YNP, Wyoming, USA - YL17G11_40 | ecosystem: Environmental > Aquatic > Freshwater > Lake > Sediment | place: USA: Wyoming | collected... | reverse complement strand
AGTCCGCTACAGTCCTTGCGATTTTGATCCTGCGTATCACTTTCGTTCGCCCTGGCCGAACATGTCGGCCAACAGATCCCAAATCCGGTTATCTTGGTCCAATTCGCCTCGGTTCAGAACCTCCTGGAGCTCGCTTTTGTCGAGCCAAATGCCGTCTGTCCGCCGGCACCGGTCAATCAATAAAGGCGGTTTCGATGCTCCTACGGCGATTTTGGTCATTTTTTTCTCGCAGATCGGGCACCGGCGCGGCGGCTCCAAGGCGGCCGGGGCCTCTTGGAAGGAGTCGAGAAGCTGCCGGGCTTTCCGTGGGTCGTCCAGAAGGAGCTCCAGCTCGCCCGTATCGAGCCAAATGCCACCACAGTGGACGCAGTGATCGATCTCGATGTCTGCCAATTCGAGAGTAACCATGGCGCTTCCGCATGTGGGACAATTCATTCGAGGACTCCGAACTTATCCATCGCGGCGAACTCCACGTCTGATTATCGGTTCCCCAACGGCCATCGTATGACTCCCGGTCGGTCAAGCACCGCGGAATCCAATGACTATCGGTATAGACGCATCACTCGCCCGGATATTCGAGGCGGCTCCCGAATCACGCCGGGCTCTTACGGATACGATCCTCCGTCATGCGCACCGGAATACCAGGCGGACAGCCTGCTCGTGGCTGCAAAGGACATGGTAATCGTGTTGGTCCGACCGGTCAAGGGCCATGGCGCATGACAAAATGGCCACCTCACAAGGTCAGACGCAAGAAAATTGCCGATTTTGACATTCCTTCATCTACATCGGCTCATCCAGAATCGCCCTAAATAGCAGGAACGCCTCTCGGGCGGCCTGTGGGTGCAGCGAAGACGCGGGGTCGGAGGGGGCGTCTTCGCTCTTTCTTTGTCTGTGCACAGCCGGAATCTCCCCCCCTGGGATCGAATCGCCCCCTGGTCACCCAGGGGGCGGGGCATTGGGGGCGGCGGCTCGCGCGCTCTTGTGGGGCGACAGCGGGGGCCATTTCCGCCGGTCCCAAATGGGCCATTTTCCTTGTTCGTTGGGGCTGTGTAGCCGGTCGATATTTGTTCTTGACGGGCTGACGACGCCCGACTTAAGATAATTGGCTTTGTAGAATGACCTGCGGTGAGGGGGTGGCCTGCAGGAACAGGACAGAGCCATGATCGTCGATTGTCACACACACGTTCGTTCGTTTGAAGGCACGGAGGTCTCCGAGCACCTGGCGGCGGCGGAGACGGTGGACGCATGTATTGTTCTGGCCGCACATGACGGACCACGGGACGAGATCAACAAGAAACTGGCGGAGTATGTCGGTCAGCACGGGGAGAAGATGACCGGATTTGCGGTCGTTGACCCCACGCAGGACAAGCCGACCGACAAGGCGCTGGCCTCCCTGACGGAGAAACTCGGTTTCAAAGGGCTCGTTCTCTATTGCTCGATCAACGGCTTTCACCCGGCTCACAGCCAGGCTATGCGGTACTACGATGCCCTCCGGGAAGTCGGGCTGCCCGTCTTTTTCCACAACGGCAGCCATAATCTCGGCGCGCGAGCGGTTCTGGAATACGCACAACCCTACCTGCTGGATGAGGTGGCGCGGGCGTTTCCCGACATGAAGATCGTGATCGGGAACATGGGAGTCCCCTTCGTCGAGCAGACGCTGGCCATGGTGTCCAAGCATGAGAATGTTTTCGCGGACCTGACCATCCGTCCGAGCAAGGTCTGGCAGACCTATAACATCGTGGTGGCGGCCTACGAACAGGGCGTCATGGACAAACTGTTGTTCGGCAGCGGCTCCCCTTTGGGAAAAGCCAGCGAGTGCATGGAGACGCTCCTGGGATTCAACATGCTTCTGGCCGATACCAAGCTGCCGACAGTCCCCCGCGGCAGCATCCGCAACGTGATCGAGCGGGATTCGCTGGAGTTGTTGGGCATCCGGCATGCGGCCGCCGGATAGGCATGCCACGGATGCCGGCATGCCTTGACACGGACAACGTGCGGCATGACGTCATGTCATCGCCGTGAGCCGAGGAATGCGGGGACGGCCTACTTGGGCTTGAAACCCTTGACGCGGTCGCTGGTATACTTGCCGCAGGCTGTCTCCAGATCGACGTCCGTGATATTCGCCAGAGTGCACAACCAGGCGAAGACATCGGCAAACTCCTCCTCGATGTTCGCCCGGTCTGTCCCGGTCGCCAAGGCGGTGGCGAGTTCGCCCACCTCCTCCACGAACCACATGAACGTGCGAGGCACGCCTCGCTCCTGATCGCGCGCCTTGTACCGGCGGGCGATCAATTCCTGAAACTCACGAATCTCCATACCGCGCGCGCACCTACACCGTTGCGTGAAAAAGACGTTCCACCTACCCCTCAAGCAACCGTCGTCCGATGCGTCGGGCCAACCCTTCGTCTACTTGCCGAGCAAACTCGCCAGTTTTGTCTTCTCGAAGACACCTTTGGCCTGGGAGATGGCCCTATTGTAGGTTTGTTCCGCCTTGGTGGCGTACGGATCGTGGCCGGCCTGATCGGAGAGGTTCAGTTCGCCCGTGAGAGGACCATCCACCGCCTCGATCACTTCCAGCATGGTGATCTTGTTTGGCGGTTTTGCCAAAGAGAATCCGCCGCGCGGCCCGCGCTTGCTGCGCAGCACGTTCGCCCGGACCAGTTGCTGGAGAATCTTCAGCAGATATTCCAGCGGGATATCGTATCGTTTCGAGATATCTTGGGACAATACGACGCCATCACCTTGGTTCTTGGCGATATAGCCCACGGCCAGCAGCGCGTATCCGGTTGATCGACTGACTCTCATTTGATTCTCCTTTTATAAGGAACCTGTCAATAGCAGTTCGAAGGCAACAGCAAAACGACGGAGTCTTCCATGAACCCCGCAGAAGCCGGTGGACAGCGAGCCGACGCGACAAAACGTGGATCACCCCACGGCAATAATGGTATTATTATCTATTGTATACTTCAAATGACAAGAGCTTTGTCTGCAAAAATCCGAAAATTGTGAATCTGACGGCATAATTCCCAAAATAGCCGGCTTTTGGCAGGATCGCCGAATCGGTGCGGGCGGTCGGCAAAAGGGCTTGACAGGGCCGCCGGGGCCTCTTTAGGATACAATATTTCTGTGGCCGTTGTGCTGGGAAAACTGTTATGGCTGCGATTCAGCCGCGTATCAACGTCGAATATACCGAAGATGCCACGATTATCGCTTTCACGGATGAAAGAATTCTCGAGGACACCGACGTGCGCGCCCTGCGGGAGGCGGTGGAATCGATTGTGGAGCAGGCGCCCCGCATCCACCTGGTGCTGGACTTTCGTCACGTGAAATTCCTGTCGTCCGCCGTCCTGGGCCTGTTGATCCGAATCAGCAAGAGGGTCTACGAACAGGAGGGCGAGTTGCGGCTGTGCAATATCCATCCGGGCATCTATGAGGTTTTCAAGATCACCCGGCTGACCAACGTGTTTGAAATCTACGAGGACGTCGAGAGTGCCACGCAGAGCTTTTCCCCGCGGCCCTGATCCGTCGCGCGGCGTTCCGCTGCACGTGGCGCCGGCCCAGCTCCGGCGGCGCCGGCCCTCCGGGCCCTTGAAATCCTCCGGCAGGCGCATCCGTATGGACGAGAAGGTGTCGCATTATGGGGGCTGAGATGCCGGTCAGACGTTCCGTTGCCGTCGAGAGCAGACCGTCCGCCTTCGAGGCATGGTGGCGGGAAATCCTGTCGGCACTGGAGGCCCAGGGGTTCAGCCAGGATGACATCTTTGCCGTGCACCTGGCCATGGAGGAGGCCTTTCAGAACGCGGTCAAGCATGGGAACCGGATGAATCCGGCCAAGAAGGTGATGATCGACTATGCGGTGGATCCGGAGCAGGTCGAGGTCCGCATGACCGACGAGGGGGCGGGCTTTGATCCCCGCAGCGTACCGGATCCCCGTGTCGGGGAGAATCTCTATCGCCCCGCGGGACGCGGCCTGCTGCTGATCCGTTCTTACATGCACACCGTGGAATACAACGAGCAGGGCAACAGTCTGCGGATGGTTCGCCGCAAGAGCCCGCCGGTTCCAAAGAGCTGACGTCCTGCTGATTCCCCGCAGAAGATCGTAGCGGGATCGCACGTCCCATAAGCTCTGCCGGGCAAGGACGGCAGGGCGGCTCTCCGGCAAGAAAACCGTCAATTCCCCGATCCGGGTGCCTGCGCTCGCAAAGTCGGACCTCTCGCCAGCCGAAATCTCTGTTGCGCTTGTGGTCAGGATCATGGTTAAGGAGCCGGCTTGATGGACACCTGCGATACGACATTCTCCGCCACGCACCTGCTCAGCGAGCAGATTGCTCGCCAAGTTTTCGACGTTCTTCCGGAGCGAGGTCCCCTCGTCATCATTATGGATCGCGACGGCAGTTGTTGGCCCAGCCAGCCCGAGGAGTTTGCCAAGCTCGACCTGAGCGAGGCCCTGCTGAAGGACCTGCGGGCCAAGGTCGATGACGGGGCCGAGCCGGTCATCACCCAGGTGGGCGACGTCAGTGTGATCGTCGCGCAACTGTCGACGGATCGGACCCACTGCGGGTACGTGGCCGTCGCGCTGGCCCGCCATAGCCCGGAGTCCACCCTGGCGAACGTCGATCTGGTGGAGGCCATGCTCAGTCAGATCACTCTCATCGCCCGCCTGATCGAAAAAAGCAGCCTGCTGAGCCGCTCGCACGTGAACCACTACGCCGCGTATAGCGCCTCGCACGCCGCGTCGAACTGACCACCTGCCACGAGAGCACGTGCCCGAGAGGGCGGGGTTTTGTCCGGCTCTTTTTGCGATTGCGTCAGGGCAGGCCCCTGCTATAATGCAGCAGCCGTGGCTCGCATGTGTTCGCGGGTATCGAAGCTCCAGAGGTACAGGGTCAGGACGTTTGAGTGAAGTTCCAGGTTTTCAGAGAAGGCAAGGTCGTCAACGATTTCACACTGTCTGGTGCCTATCTTTTTGGGACCGACGGCATCAGCATCCGCCGGGCGAAGATCGCCTTCGCTGACGGCGCCATCGAATGTATCCGACCGAATTTGGAGACTGCCGGCCTGGGGCTGCTGTGGCCTATCGAAGGCTTTGGCCGCGTCCTCCTGCCGACCACCTGTCTGCCGGAACGGGACCGGCCTTACATTCTCAACGTCGAGTTGGCCCGCGCCAAGCTGATGCAGATCACGAATCGCCGCGAGGACTGGTCGTTCTTCGACAGTCTCGAAGGCATGGAGGACATTTCCAGAGAGTCCCAGGAGCTGTTCATCAAGGCGATTCAGAGCATCAAGGACGCCCCGGCCGCCGCGCAGTTGGCCGATGCTTCGCTGCGCAAGGCGACGGTCTACTCGGAGAAGCTGGCGGTCCGGCAGGGCAAGTCCGTCTTCGACAAGCGGCGGAGAAGTCACGGCTTCGGCCGGGGCTGTCTGGGTTGTCGTCTCGATCCGGGCCTGATTGCCAAGTCCCAGTATCTGGACCGGGCGTTGGAGTATTTCGCCGCGGTAACGCTGCCGATTAACTGGGCCCGTATCGAAGTGCGCCAGGGGCATTTCGACTTTTCGGCCCTGGATGATTGCATGGCGGCGTTGGGCCGGCGCAAGGTGGTGATTTCCGCCGGACCACTGCTGCACTTCGCGCAGGATCATTTGCCGGATTGGCTGCTCCACTCCGGCGCCGGCTTCGAGAAGATGCGCGAGCTGGCCTACCAGTTTGTGTCGAAAGTCGTCGCTCGTTACGCCCAAGTCGTGCATCGCTGGTGTGTCATCAGCGGCTTGAATGCGTTCAATCAGTTCAATTTCAATTTCGAGCAGATTCTGGAAATGACGCGGGCCGCCAATATGGCGGTGCGGGCGGCGGGCAGCCGGGCGATCCGGATCGTGGAGGTCACCAGCCCCTGGGGCGAGTATTATGCGACGACGCCCAACAGCATCCCGCCGTTCGTGTACATGGACATGGTGGTGCAGAGTGGCACGAGCTTTGACGCCTTCGGCCTGCAGATGCGCTTCGGCAAAGATGAGACCGGCGCGCACCTGCGGGACATGATGCACATCTCGTCGCTCTTGGACCAGTTTGCTCCGATCGCCAAGCCTCTCTACGTGACCGACGTGGAGATCCCCAGCGAGAACGGCAAGCACAAGTTCAATCCCGATGTCGCCGGCGTCTGGCATCGCAAATGGGACCCGACGCGGCAGAGTCAGTGGCTGGAGCGGTTCTATAAGATCGCTCTGAGCAAGCCCTACGTGGAGGCGGTCAACTACGGAAGTCTGGCCGACGGCGACGGCGGCGCGATCGCCCACAGCGGCCTGCTTACCGAAGCCCTGGAGCCGAAGGAGTCCTTCGGCACGCTCCAGAGACTGTGCCTGTCCATGTTCAAGCGGTGAAATCCTGCCGGTTCAGGGGAACCGTATGGCGGAACGGGAGATGCCGGATCAGATGGAAGCGGGGCGCGGTCCCACCTTGCGGACCACGCAATCCCTGGCGTTCCTCGTGGGCCTGGGTGTTTGTCTGGTGCTGACGTTGGGCTTCGCTGCGAAGATCCTCGAACGCACGGAACACGCCCCAATCAGCGGTTTGGTCGAGCGGATCAACCCCAATGAAGCGCCCACGGCCAGCCTGATGAGGCTGCCGCAGATCGGTGCAGCGCGTGCCCGGGCGATTGTCGCGCATCGCAACCGGGCAGGGACGCAGGAAGGGCAGGCGCCCGTCTTCAAAAAGGCGGACGATCTGCGACAGATCAAGGGCATTGGGCCGGCCATCGTGGAGAACCTGCGACCCTGGCTCCAATTCGACGATCTGCCCCAGGACGGCAATGCGCCTCCCGCGAGATAGTCGTGTCGCGCGGAAACTTGACCCACGGGGCGGATTTGTGCTAAGATAAGACGGATTCAGCGTTTAGGAGGGTGTCCCCAGGGGCGCTCTACGGGCGGAGGGAAAAGTCGCCACGGTTTTCGTGCAAGGGAGGAATGAGTGAGCAGGCCGGTCAGGTTTACAGGGCTCGGCGTAATCGCGGCTTGCGTTGCCGTTGCGGCGGTAACCACGTGCTGCGTCGCGGTCTTCGGGGCGAACCTGCAAGCGGCCGCCGTCCCGGTGGCGATCAATGAAGTCCTTGCCTCAAACGGTCACACGCTCGCCGATCCACAGGGCGAGTATGAGGACTGGATCGAGTTGTACAACCGAGGCACCGCGCCGGTCAATCTCGGGGGCATGTACCTTACGGACGATCCGGCCGAGCCGACGAAATGGCAGTTCCCGAATAACACCCCCGCCCAGACGACGATCCCGGCCCACGGTTACCTGCTGGTTTGGGCCGACGGCGAGGTCGGCGATTCCGGGCTCCACGCATCTTTCAATCTCAGTGCCTCCGGCGAGAGCATTGCCCTCTTCGACCGTGACGGCCTGACCCTGATCGACAGTGTCGATTTCGACGCCCAGAGGACGGATCTCTCGTACGGCCGGTTCCCCGACGGCGCGGATACCTGGTCTCCTTTGACGCCCCCCACGCCGCGTACACAAAACGTCAGCCTGTACCAGGGTTTTGTGGAGAAGCCGCAATTCAGCCAGGAGCGTGGCTTCTACGAGAGCGAAGTCCTGGTGTCCATCACCTGTCCTACGCCGGGAGCAACGATCTACTACACGACGGATGGCTCGACACCATATCAGGCGGCGGCCAGTGGTGTACGGTCCGGCACCCTCGCCAGCGTCTATGCGGCGCCGGTTCGCATCGCCAAGACCACTTGTCTGCGGGCGGCGGCCATCAAGACCGGCTGGTACCCCTCACCCGTGGAAACCAGCACCTACATCTTCGTGAAAGACGTGATCCCGCAGTCGCCGACCGGGGCCAAGCCCGGTCCCGCCTGGCCCTCCAGCGGCGTGAACGGCCAGACCCTCGACTATGGCATGGATCCGGACGTTGTGAACGACCCTCGCTACAAGAACCTGATGGACGACGCCTTGCTGGCGATCCCGTCCATATCCCTCGTGACGGACCTCGCGAATCTCTTCGATCCCCAGAAGGGAATCTACGTCAATGCGCTGAACCTGGGACCAACCTGGGAGCGGCCGGTATCGGTCGAGTTGATCTACCCCGACGGCAAAGACGGCTTCCAGATCGATGCCGGACTGCGAATCCGCGGAGGCTACAGCCGTGCCGATGGCAACCCCAAGCATGCCTTTCGTCTGTTCTTCGATGCCCAATATGGCGCTCCCCGGCTCCAGTATCCCCTTTTTGACGAGGAGGGCGTCGGGGAGTTCGAAGCCGTCGACTTGCGGACCAGCCAGAACTACTCCTGGAGCTATGAGGGCGGCAACAGCAACAGCCACGATACGTTCGTACGCGAGGTGTTCTCGCGCGATACGCAGCGCGACATGGGCCAGCCCTACACCCGCAGCCGGTACTATCACCTGTACCTCGACGGACAATATTGGGGCCTGTTTCAAACCCAGGAACGACCGGAAGCCTCGTTTGCGGCGTCCTACTTCGGTGGCGACAAAGAGGACTATGACGTGATCAAGTCCCGTGGCGGCGGCGGCGAGGGCTATGACATCGAGGCCACCGACGGCACGCTCGACGCTTGGCGGCAGCTTTGGGAGGCGGCGGGATCGGGTTTCGACAACGATAACACCTACTACCGTGTCCAGGGCCTGAATCCCGATGGCACGCGCAATCCCGGCTACCCCCAGTTGCTCGACGTCGACAACCTCATCGACTACATGCTCTGCACGTACTACGTGGGCGATCCGGACGGCCCCGTCAGCGCCTGGGCCCTTGTCGCCAACAACTTCTTCGGGATCTACAATCGTGTCCATCCGGACGGTTTCAAGTTCTTCCGCCATGATGCGGAGCATTCTCTCTACGACCTGCAGGAGTCCCGCCTGTTCGCCGCAACGACCATCGCGGTGGGCAGCTCCTTCAACCAATCCAACCCGCTGTGGATGCACACGCACCTGATGGCGCATCCTGAGTACCGGATGCGTTTCGCCGACCGGGTTTACAGGTACTTCTTCAATGACGGCGTGCTGACGCCGAAAGGGTGCACCGACCGCTTCATGGCCCGCGTCCATCAGATCGAGACGGCCATCATCGCCGAGTCCGCCCGGTGGGGTGACTCCAAACGGGCCAAGCCCCGCACCAAAGACGACGACTGGCTGCCTGACATCAACCGCATGATCGCCAGTTACTTCCCGGCGCGAACCGGGGTCGTCCTCAACCAGTTCAAGTCGCAAGGCTGGTGGCCCAACGTCGATCCCCCGGCCCTGAGCGCTCGCGGCGGGCACGTCGCCGCCGGTTCGAGTCTCCAGATGACCGCTACCGGTACGATCTACTACACGCTGGATGGCACCGACCCGCGTTTGCCGGAGAGGGCCGGCCGGACCACAGACGCACAAACACTTGTCGCCGAGAACGCCCCCAAGCGGGTGCTCGTCCCCACGAATTCCGTCAATAGCGCCTGGCGCGGCGGGGCGAGCTTCGATGACTCGGCCTGGACCTCCGTAACGGGCGGTCCCGGCGGCATCGGTTATGAGCGAGGCAGCGGTTACCAGCAGTACCTCAGCATCGATCTCGGCGCGCAGATGTACAACAAGCAGGCCACCTGCTACATCCGCATTCCGTTCACGGGGGCAAACACGACTTATTCGAACCTGCTGCTCAAGATGCGGTACGATGATGGCTTCATTGCCTACCTGAACGGGACGGAGGTGGCACGCCGCAACTTCACGGGCAATCCCCAATGGAATTCCGTCGGCAGCGCGGACAACCCGGACGCGGCCGCCATGGTGCAGGCGGTGATCGACATCTCCGGTTCTTTGGGTGTCTTGAAATCCGGGGCCAATCTGCTGGCCCTCCACGGACTCAATGGGACGATCGACAGCTCCGATTTCCTGATCTCGGTCGAACTTTCGGGCACGAAACAAACGCCGGGCAGCGCCGTGCCTGCCGGCGTGGCCGCCTCGGCCATTCGGTACACGGGGCCAATCGTGCTCGTTAAGAGCACTGTAGTCAAAGCACGAGCCCTCAGCGGCAGCACCTGGAGTGCCCTGAATGAAGCGGTCTTTGCCGTCGGGCCGGTGGCCCAGAGTCTGCGAGTCAGCGAAATCATGTACCATCCGCTCGACACCGGCAATCCCAACGATCCCAACACCGAGTTTATCGAGCTGACCAGTATCGCCAATCAGAGCGTCAACCTCAATCTGGTCCGGTTCATTGATGGGATCGACTACGCCTTCCCAAGTTTTGACCTGCCTGCCGGTGGTTATTGCCTGGTGGTGAAGGATCTCGCGGCCTTCCAAGCCCAATATGGCACCAAGCTGCCGGTGGTCGGGCAATACACGGGCAGTCTGGACAACGGCGGCGAACGCCTTGAGTTGGTGGATGCGGCCGGCCAGATGATCCAGAGTTTCGCGTATGACGACAGTTGGTTCAAGAACACCGACGGCCAAGGCTATTCCCTGACGGTCAGAAACCCGAAAGCAACGGATGTAGATAGCTTGAACGACAAGGCTGCTTGGCAGTCGAGCGCCCAGAAGGGTGGTTCTCCAGGCCGCGGAGATTTATGATTTACGATTTGTGATTTATGATTTATGATTGACTCAAGGGCGAATCGCGGAAATCGTAGATCGCGAGTCGTAAATCAAAAATCATAAGTCATAAATCATAGATCGAAGATGGCTGATTGGGAAATCAATAAACCGCTCGGGCAGTGTTGTGGAAGCGGGCGAAAGATCGAATCCGGCGAGGAGTACTACGGAGCCCTGGTGGAGACCGAGCAGGGGCTCCAGAGGCGCGATTTCAGCAATGAATACTGGGAGCGCGAGAAGCCGCCGGTGTATTGCTTCTGGAAGACGAAACTGGCGGCGCCGAACGAGAAGAAGCAGCTTTTCGTCAGCGACGACATGCTGATGGCCTTCTTCGAGCGGCTGGCCCCGGAAATGGACCCGGAGAAAGTGAGCTTTCGCTTCGTGCTGGCCCTGGTGCTGATGCGCAAACGCCGGCTGAAGTACGACGCGACGAAAAGGGACGGGGATCGCGAGATCTGGTGCCTGCGCATCCCAGGAGACAAGGACCCGGTCGAGGTGGTCAATCCGCACCTCGCCGAGGAGCAAGTCGAGACACTCACCTCCCAGATCGGTCAAATCCTGCAGGCAGACCTATGAAGACAGAGGACAGAGGACAGAGGACAGAAGACGGAAAACAGAAGACTATGAACAGCAGGCAGACTGCCGTCCTCCGTCTTCCGTCCTCTGTCCTCCTGGTTCTGCTGGTTCTGCTCGGTGGTTGCGTGACGCAGCCGCAGAAGCCGAAACTGCCGGTCTGTCCGGGCAAAGCGACGGTGGAGGAGGCTTTACAGACTCTGACGGCCCGCGCCCAAAGTGCCGTTCCCGTATGGGCCAGCGGTGACGCGGTCCTCACGTACCACACGCCGGACAGGAAGAAGCCTGAGCGGCATTCCCTGCGCATCGTGTTGCGGTTCGATCCCCCGGCGCGAATCCTTCTGCAGGGCAGCGTCACGGCGATCGAAAGGGCGGTCATTCTCGGGTCGAATGAGGAAGAATTCTGGCTGGCCCTGAGGCCCAAGGAGATCAGCAGTTATTACATCGGCCGGTGGCAGGATGTCCGGGACTTCGAGGGCCTGGTAATGAGCCCCCGCGTGGTGCTCGAAGCCGTGGGAATTGTGAACATGCCGGGCACCGAGCCCAATCCGGCCCTGTGGAAACTGGAGAACAAAGGACCCTACGATATCCTGACCCAGCGGGACGAGAGCGGCCGTCCGGTGCGACGCCTGCATGTCTATGCGTGTGACTACACGGTTCACGAGATTGAATACTTCGACCGTCGCGGAAAGGTGGTGGCGGTGGCGCAGTTGGACGGTTACAAGCCGGTGGAGAAGGGTTTCGCGGTGCCGACCCAGATCAGTGTGGTGTCGACGCGGCCCGATGGGCGGAAGGATTCCGTCGTCATGGAACTCAGTCCTCCGCGGACGAAGCCGTTCACGGAGAAGCAGCGGCAGCTCCTGTTCCGCCCGCCGGATGCCGACAAGTATGAGCACATCTATCGCTACGAAAATGGCCAGTGGGAGCCGGAGTGACAAGGGAGAAAAATGGCTGGACGGGATTTGCGCGCGAGAATTCAGAAAGATTTGTTTCTGCTGGATGGCGCGACGGGCACGCAGCTCTTCGCCCGCGGCGCCGAGCCGGGCCGGTGCAACGACTGGCTCAACGTCGAATCGCCGGACGTGGTGATGGAGATTCATCGCGCTTATTTCGACGCCGGCAGCGATGCGGTTCTGACGAACACCTTTAGCGCCAACCGCTACGCGCTGGCCCGGCACGGGTATGCCGACAAGGTATCTGAGATCAACAGGGCCGGCGCCCAGGTAGCCCGAAAGGCGGCGGGGGAAGGGGTCCCAGTCGCGAAACATCGCGATTGGGCGCCCGATCAGTGGTACGTGCTGGGCGACATCGGCCCGACCGGCGATTTCCTGGAGCCCTTGGGGGCATTGCGGGCCGACCAGGTTCGGGAGGCGTACGTCGAGCAGGTGCGCGGGCTGCGGGAGGGGGGCGTCGACGGGTTCATCATCGAGACCATGACGGCGCTTGACGAGCTTTCTCTTGCGATCGAGGCGGCGCGGTCGGCCGGCGGCGGTCTGCCTGTCTTTGCCTCCATGTCCTTCGACAAGGGCAGCGCCGGCTTTCGGACGATGATGGGCGTGGACGTCCCAACGGCCGTGTCGAAAATGATCTCGCTCGGTGTGGACGCCGCCGGATTCAACTGCGGCACGGCCTCACTCGATGAGTACGTCGAGCTGGCGGAGGCGTACGTCGCTGCCGCGCGATCTTCGAGAAAGAAAGCGCTGGTGTTCGCCGAGCCCAACGCCGGCAAGCCTGAACTGGAGGACGGACGGGCGGTCTACAAGGTCAGTCCGGCGGAATTCGCGGCCGCCTGCGGACGAATTCTGAAAGCGGGCATCCACATCCTGGGCGGCTGTTGCGGCACGAGTCCTCAGCACATCCGGGCGGTGGCTGAAGCACTGAGAGCATAGTCACGCCATTTGTTGGAGGGTGCGATGGTTCGCACGAGACATGGACTGGAGTACCTGATGTTGCTGACGGCTTGTACCTTCCTGCCGGCCCACGATGGGTTCGCCCAGGAAAAGGTCCTTCATCCCGGGGAGAACCTGGTGACCGAAGGCCTTCCGCCGATTCCCGCCTCGTTGGCCGATGAGGTGCGACGGTACACAGAATTCCGCTTCGCCTCTCTGGCTGACTGGCATCCGGTCTCGCGCGAGATTCTGATTTCCACGCGCTTCGCCAATACGGCGCAGATCCATCGGGTCAAGCAGCCCGGCGGGGCGCGGACCCAGCTTACGTTCTTTGTCGAACCGGTCGGGGCGGCCACGTACGAGCCTCAGGCCGGACGGTACTTCCTGTTCAGCCGGGATGCCGGCGGCAACGAGTTTGCCCAGGTCTATCGCTGCGACCTGGCGGATGGGCGAATCCCGCTTCTGACCGACGGCGGTCGCTCCCAGAATGGCGGCATCGAATGGAGCACCCGTGGCGACCGGATCGCCTACGGCTCGACCCGCCGCAACGGCGCCGATCGGGACATCTGGGTGATGGACCCACTCGATTCGAAGACCGACCGGCTGGCCCTGCAGGTGACGGGGGGAGGCTGGCGCGTCCTGGACTGGTCCCCCGACGACAAAGCGCTGCTCGTTGGAGAGACGATCTCGGTTAATGAAAGCCGCCTGTGGCTGGTGGAAGTCGCCACCGGCACCAGGACCCTGCTTACCGAATCCGGAAAAGAGAGCATCTCCTATCCCCAGGCTCGCTTCAGCAAGGACGGCGCCGGCCTGTACTTGACCTGCGACAAAGACAGTGAGTTCCAGCGCCTCGCTTACTTGGACCTGGCGACGAGAAAGATCGTTGTGCTGGTGGATTCCATCCCGTGGGACATCGAGGAGTTGGAACTGTCCGCCGAGGGCAAGACTATCGCGTTTACCGCGAATGAGGCAGGCATCTCCCGGCTCTACCTGCTGGATACGGGCAGCCGCCGAGTCCGGCGGATCGACGCCATTCCCGTCGGCGTGATCGGGGGTCTCAAATGGCACCCGAAAGAAAACGTGCTGGGGTTCACGCTCTCCTCCGCTCGCTCGCCCTCCGATGTCTACTCCATGGATGCCGACACCGGCCAGTTGTCGCGCTGGACCGAGAGCGAGCTGGGCGGACTGGTTGCGGCGGAGCTGGCCGAGCCCAGACTGGTTCGCTGGCCCAGCTTCGATGGGCGGGAGATTACGGGTTTTCTCTACGAGCCGCCGGCCCGGTTCACCGGCAAGCGGCCGGTCATCGTCAACATTCATGGCGGGCCCGAGGGACAATCGCGCCCGACCTTCCTCGGCCGCAACAATTACTTTCTGAATGAGCTTGGGATCGCTCTGCTCTTGCCGAACGTCCGCGGTTCGCTCGGGTATGGCAAGACGTTCGTCAAGCTGGACAACGGGATCAAACGCGAGGATGCCGTGCAGGATATCGGCACCCTGCTCGATTGGATTGCGAAGCAGCCGAACCTGGATGCCGGCCGTGTCATGGTCACCGGGGGCAGCTACGGCGGGTACATGACCCTCGCGTCGGCCACGCACTACAACGACCGCATTTGTTGCGCGCTCGACGTCGTGGGGATCTCCCACTTCGGCACGTTTCTGAAGAACACGGAAAGCTATCGGCGCGATCTGCGGCGGGCCGAGTACGGCGACGAGCGCGATCCTGCGATCCGCGAATTCTTCGACCGTACCGCTCCCCTCCACAACGCGACGAAGATCACCAAGCCGCTCCTTGTGGTTCAGGGCGGCAACGATCCGCGCGTGCCGCGCTCCGAAGCGGAGCAGATGGTGGGGCAGGTCCGCAAGAACGGCACGCCCGTCTGGTATCTTCTGGCCCGGGACGAAGGACACGGCTTCCGCAAAAAAGAGAACGCCGATTTTCAGTTCTACGCCACCGTCCTGTTCGTTCGTCAGCACCTGCTCGGCTCGCCAGGGAGCGCCGCGTCTCCCTAGCTGACGTGCCTTCAGGGCTCCTCCAGATCCTCCACATCGTCCGCGTCCTCGGAGTCCGGGGCGTGCCAGCGGCCGTGGACCTGGTAGAGAGCCTCCAGGAGCAATTGCTCCGTGCCCGCGGAGACCTTGTCCATGTCATCGGGGTGGTCCTCGATGTCGAGCAGGTTATGGCTCGACAGAAAATCCGTGAGAAAGGTGATGGCATCGACGCATTCTTCGAAAGCCATCCGGCCGCGATGAGGAGAATCGTCGGCCAGGCCGGCCGTATGCGGGACATAGCAGCCGAGCTCCGCGTCGTACCTCATCTCAATCTCCAGTCTGATATCGGGATGATCCATGCCAAGTCTCCTTAGAATCGCGGTGGATCGTAACCGAACGTAGGGAACCTGTAAAGATGCTGCCGCGCGGCGGAAGGCCGCTTCGCCCTTACCGGCTATGGCTCCGGCTGGATAGCGAACCAGCACTGGGACCACGTGACGGCCGCCTGCCGTGCCGTCGGCGGGTAATCATGATCGCCGGCGTACCAGTGATAGCGGATGCGTTCGGGAGAGCCGAGGGCGTCGGGGAACGAATCCGTTCTCGAATCCGTTGTTTTAGGGGATGTTTGGCAGTTACCGGGCCATTGCCGGGATGAAGGCATCGCCGTTGCGTGGTCCGGGTGAAACAATGGAAATGAGTTCTTATGCTGTTACAAAGGAAGGCGTTGGCATGAAACGATTGGTAATTCTGGCTGCTCTGGTTCTGGTCGTCGCCCTGGGATCGTATGCGATTTTCGCGCAGCAGTCGTCAGGCATGATGCAAGGCGGAAGCGGCGGCATGATGGGCAATATGGGCTGTTCCGGGTGCGGCATGATGCAGGGGTCGGTGGCCGCTACCGGTGACGGTGGCGTGGTGGTAGTGGCGGCCGGCAAGTTGATCAAGTACGATGCCGCCTTCAAGAAGGTCAATGAAGTGGACATCGACGTCGACTGGAATGCCGTGAACCAGAAGACGCAGCAAACGATGCAGAACTGCCCGATGATGCAGATGATGAAGTAGACGATGCTGCTGCGCCCGTGAGAAAGCGAGTCACCGATCGCCGTTCAGGCTTTTCATGATTGAGCCGAATTGCCGCCGGAGGTACATGGCTGTGCGGATGGGCAAGGAGGTGCAGCGTGAAGGGATGGCAAGCGGTCGGGCGTGAGACGGCGCCGCGTTTCCTGGAGACGACGGTCGCGCTGGAAAGAAAGTTCCTGAAGGGCCGGCAGAACCGGGCCGAGGAGTTGGAGAGCGCCGTGCGGTACTTTCTCGAATTCCTCCAGGACCTGGACGACTTCGTGCAATTCGACCACTTCTTCGTCCGCAAGGGTATGCTGGTCAAGTATTCCAGCGCGTTCGTGGTCCTGCCGGAGCGGATTCGGGACTCTGGATGAAGTGTTCGAGACCCTGACGCTGATCCAGACCTGTATGATCGAGCAGTTCCCCGTGATTCTCATGGGAAGTGAGTTCTGGGCCCGCATGGTGGCGTTCTTCAAGGAATCCCTGCTCGCCGAACGGATGATCGATCCCGAGAACCTCGAATTATTCCACATCACGGATTCGCCCCAGGACGCGGTCGAAACCATCAGCAGCATCGCACATCAGAATGCCAACGGCAAGCCGCTGTAGGCGATTCTCGGCCACCCATTCAGTAGAAAACCTCTGCCGGAAGCGACAAACGCGCTATATGACTGAGACATGACGTGGGTGGATTACCCCTGCAGATGGGTGATCGGAACAAATCCTTGGCGTGGTAGGAAAGGAAGGTGTCGGGATGAGACGCTTGATGGCTCCCATAGTGTTGGTCTTGGTCGTTGGTCTTGGATCGTATGCGATTTTTGCGCAGCAACTCCATGAAAGTCCGTGACCCGGTCTGCGGCATGATGGTCGACAAGAGCAAGGCCGTCACTCTCGAAAAGGACGGCCAGACCTACTATTTCTGCAGTGAGCATTGTAAGAGACAGTTCCAGACGCAGGCCGCCAGCGTCGCGGCTCCTGGAATACACGCAGGGCACGCGGGCCACGCCGCACAGGGAGAGAAGGAACAACTCGCGGCACACGCCATGCACGGCCATCAAGCAGGGGGGCATGTCGCTCACCACGGCCATATGGTGGCGGACTTTCAGAGGCGGTTCTGGGTCTGCCTCGTCGTGACTGTGCCGATTGTGACTCTCTCGCCCATGGTCCAGGAAATGCTCGGCTTCACTGTGGCTTTTCCCGGGGATCGGTGGGTCCTCTTCGTTCTTTCGAGTTTCGTTTTCTTCTATGGCGGCCGGCCCTTCCTGAAAGGGCTCGAGGATGAGCTGCGCGACCGGCTCCCGGGGATGATGACCCTGATCGCGGTAGCCATCACGGTGGCCTATGTGTACAGCAGTCTGGTGGTTTTCGGTGTGCCGGGGCAGATCTTCTTCTGGGAGTTGGCAACCCTGATCGACATCATGCTGCTGGGACACTGGATTGAGATGCGGTCGGTCATGGGGGCGTCCAAGGCCCTGGAGGATCTGGCCAAGCTGCTGCCCAACGAGGCACACCTGGTCCGCGAGGACGGGTCCGTGGTTGATGTCCAGCTCGACGAGTTGCAGGCCGGACAGCAGGTGTTGATCCGGCCCGGCGAGCGGGTGCCGGCCGATGGACGGATTGTCAAGGGCGAAAGCGAGATCGACGAGTCGATGCTCACGGGTGAGTCCAGGCCGGTGGGTAGGAACGTGGGGGATCAGGTGATCGGCGGTTCCGTCGACGGCACCGGCTCCTTGACGGTCGAGGTGACCAGGACCGGCGCGGAATCCTATCTGTCCCAGGTCGTCAAGCTGGTCGAGCAAGCCGGGGCCAGCAAATCGCGCGCCCAGGGTCTGGCGGACCGAGCCGCATTTGTGCTGACGATCGTCGCTTTGGCCGGAGGCTTTCTCACACTCGCCGTCTGGCTGATCTTGGGCTACCGAACCGTTTTCGCCGTCGAGCGGATGGTCACTGTGATGGTAATCACCTGTCCGCACGCGCTGGGTTTGGCTGTGCCGCTCGTGGTGGCCATGATTACGGCTGTGTCGGCCCGCAATGGCTTGCTGATCCGCCAGAGGACGCCGTTTGAAAACGCCCGTCGCCTGGACACCGTCGTTTTCGACAAGACCGGAACCCTCACCAAGGGCGAGTTCGGCGTCAGCGAGGTCGTCAGCTTCGGCGACTGGAGCGAGGACCAACTATTACGGCAGGCGGCCTCCGTCGAACGGAACTCCGAACACACGATCGCCCAAGGCATTGTACACAAGGCCGAGGAGGCAGGGCTTACGCTGGCGCCGATCTCGGATTTCGCCTCCCTGCCGGGCCGGGGAGCGAAGGCGACCGTGGAGGGCGAGGAGGTCTTCATTGGAAGCATGCGAATCCTGGAAACGCCGGGAATCAAGGCACAGGATATCGCCGCCCGGGTGGACCCAATCGCCGCCCAGGGCAAAACCATTGTGCTGGTCGTCTCCGGCGGGAAGGTCCAGGGGCTGATCGCGCTGGCCGATATCATCCGGGATGAGTCTGGAGAGGCGGTTCGTATGCTCAAGGACCTCGGTTTGGAGGTCGCCATGATTACCGGCGACAACGAGCCGACGGCCCGGTACGTGGCCGAACGGCTGGAGCTAAATACGTATTTTGCTGAGGTGCTGCCGGACCAGAAATCGGAGAGAATCCGGGAACTGCAGCGGCTGGGCAAGAAAGTCGCGATGGTGGGTGATGGGGTGAATGATGCCCCGGCCCTGGCTCAAGCCGATGTGGGGATCGCGATTGGCGCGGGAACAGATGTGGCGATTGAGACGGCCGACGTCATTCTCGTCGAAAACGATCCGAGGGACGTGGCCGACGTGATCGCCCTGTCGCGCCTGGCCAATCGCAAGATGGTGCAGAACCTGCTATGGGCTACGGGCTACAACGTGGTCGCGATTCCGCTGGCGGCCGGAGTGCTGTACCGCTACGGCGTGGTACTGCCGCCGGCGGTTGGCGCGGTCGTGATGTCGCTGAGCACGATCATCGTGGCGGTGAACGCGAGGCTGATCTCCTACCGCAAGAAGGGACGCGGTACGGACTCGGACTCGCACGTGTGAGACATCGCGTTTGGGCGCCGTCGCGGCTTGTCAGGTGAAAGATGGACGTGAGCCATTCTATCTCCGTCGGTAACCTGTACCGCTGGGTGGATTCGCTGACAGGCCGGTTTCGGGTGCTGGGACCCGTGGCCGCCAAGAGGGGGCAGAACGTCTTCGCGCGGATCGACAGCAGCGCGCAGCTCGCGCTGGACTATTGCACAACGATGACGAGCCCGCGCTGCTTCATCTATCCCTCGGTTCAACCACTGTTCAAGATCGACCGTGAGACCAATACGTACATGACGACCGATCCCGGCCCGGCCCAAACACAACTGATCTTTGCCATCCATCCGTGCGACATGCACGCAATCACCGTGCTGGATCGGACGTTTCTCGGCCGGAACAAGGATTTCTACTACGCGAAGCGGCGTCAGGAAACCTATACGGTGGCGCTGAACTGCAATCAGGCCTGTGACCAGGGCTTTTGTGCCTCGATGGGCACGGGTCCCTTTTTACGGCTCACGGAAGGATATGACGTAGCAATGACGGCCTTGGATGGCGAATACCTGCTCGAAGCCGGCTCGGAACGAGGTCAGGAGCTCATCGAGACCGCTCCCGGCTTGAAGAAGACGCGTCGGGCGCAACTGTACGAGAAATCCCAAATCGAGCAGCAGGCCGCCGCTTCGTTCACCAAGAGCCTGGAGATCGAGGGTTTGCCCGAACTTCTGATGAAGACCTTTGAGCACCCCGTTTACAAAGAGGTCGCCGATGCCCGGTGTCTCGGTTGCAGCAATTGCGTCCTGGTCTGCCCCACGTGCTTTTGCTACAAGGTGGTCGACCGGGTGGACTTTGGGCCGAGGATCGTGGAACGGAGCCGGCAGTGGGATGCCTGTCAAGACTACGGGTTTGCCGAGGTGCACGCCGGCAACTTCCGCCAGCCGCAGCAAGCCAGACTGCGGCAGTTCCTGACGCACAAGCTGTGTACGTGGCTCGAGCAGTATGGCTGCTTCGGCTGCATTGGGTGCGGCCGATGCATGACTTGGTGCCCCACGGGCATTGATATTACCGAGATGGCAATAGAGATTCAGCGCGACCCGACGCGGCAATTGTCGCTGGGGTAGACGATGGGAAACAGGATCGACATCATGGAAGGCAACCTGTTGATACCGGAGGTCGCCCGGGTGCAGAAGAAGATCACGGAGTCCGCCGACACGATTTCGTTGCGGCTGGTCCGGGTGGACTCTCGACCTCTGAGTTACCAGCCGGGCCAGTTCAACATGCTCGGCCTGCCCGGGTTCAAAGAGGCGCCATTTTCGTTCAGCTCTCTGGAGGATGACACCGGCACGTTCGTCCACACGATCCGGGCGGCGGGCAACGTGGTGTCTGCCTTGTACCGGCTCAGCCCGGGCGACGAGGTGGCGTTCCGGGGTCCGTTTGGTGCAGGCTGGCCCTTGACGCAGGCGGCGGGCAAGAATCTGATCCTGGTGGCCGGCGGCATCGGTATGGCGCCGCTACGGCCGGTGGTGGAATATGTGCGGGAGAATCGCGACCGCTTCCGGGACGTCTTTCTGCTGTACGGCGCGAAGACCTCGGACGACCTTCTTTACCGCCGGCAACTGGCCCAATGGAACGAGGAAATCACTGTCCTGCTGGCAGCGGATGAGGTGCGGGGCGAGCTGCCGCTGCCGGTGCAGGAAGGAGTCGTCACCAAGCTGCTCGCACGCGTCCACACGGCTTTGCCGGAGACGATCACGTTCCTGTGCGGGCCGCAGGTCATGATGAAATTTGCGGCGGGAGCGCTGATCCTCGACGGCCAGTCACCGGGCGACATCTATGTGTCGCTCGAACGCCGGATGGAGTGCGGCTTGGCTCAGTGCGGGCACTGTCAGATCGGCGCCAAGTTTGTCTGCAAGGATGGGCCGGTCTTTGCTCTGGCGGACATCACGAGATTCCAGGACACGCTGCTGTAAGGAGAATGGAACGATGGAATACTGGAATGTTGGAAGATTGGGAGGCGTGCGGATCATTTCCCCACCATTCCATCATTCCGATATTCCAGTATTCCAATGGATCAGGAGTTCATCGTGAGTGACGGCAAACCACGAATCGGGGTCTTTAAGTATAGCTGCTGTGCGGGCTGTGAGTTCCAGTTGATCTTCTTCCAGAAGCACGTGCTCGAGACTCTCGGCAAGGTCGAGATCGTGTTCTGCCGGATGCTCCAGTCGGGGGGCATCGAGGAGGGGCCTTTCGATGTGGCCCTGATCGAGGGGACGATCACCGAACAGTGGGAGGTCGAGCAGTTGCGGAAGATCCGGAGCGTCAGCACGTACGTGATCCCGATCGGTTCCTGTGCCGTCTGCGGCGGCGTGCCGGCGATCAAGAACAACGAGCAGGAGTACCCGATCCAGAACCGGGTCTATAAGGACACGTCGAAGATCACGTCCATCCGGGCCCATTCGATCAACCAGTACGTGCCGGTGGACGGTTACATCAAGGGCTGCCCCATGGGCGAGCGCGATCTGACGGAGTTCGTCACCTCGACGCTGCTGGGCAAGCGGCCGGACTTCATCCAGTACCCCGTGTGCGTCGAATGCAAGCTCAAGTATAACATCTGCGTGCTGGTTGCCTACAACTGGCCCTGCATGGGACCGGTGACCAATGCGGGCTGCGGCGCTCTGTGCCCCTCCCACGATCGCGAGTGCTATGGCTGCTGGGGACCCATGAAGAACGCCCATGCCAGGGCCTTGGCCAACCGGTTTGCCAAGATGGGATTGAGCGAAGAAGACATCTTCCGGCGGTTTACGGAATTCGGGGAACCCACGGTGGAGTGGAAGCCTGGACAGGTGCGACGGTGGGACGTGGTACAAAAATAGAAGTCGATTACATGGCGCGGGTGGAAGGCGAAACGGCTCTGACGATTGAGCTGGACGGCGCGCCGTTTCTGCAACTGAAGATCTTCGAGCCACCCCGGTTTTTCGAAGGTTTCCTGGTCGGCCGGAAGTACAATGAGGTCGGGGACATCGTCTCGCGCATCTGCGGGATCTGCCCGATCTCGCACATGACCACGGCGATTCTGGCCGTGGAGAAAGCCACCGGCATCCAAGTCAGCGAGCAGACGACCGTCCTGCGCCATCTCCTTTCTGTCAGTCAAATCGTGGCCAGCCACCTGGTCCATTTGTACATGCTGGCGATGCCGGACTACTATGGTTATCCCGGCGTT
>Ga0315289_10003935_pt1 | contig 22341 bp, 22 predicted proteins | sample YL17G11_40_MG_FD_203452 | JGI IMG/M metagenome (GOLD analysis project Ga0315289, IMG submission 203452) | Sediment microbial communities from Yellowstone Lake, YNP, Wyoming, USA - YL17G11_40 | ecosystem: Environmental > Aquatic > Freshwater > Lake > Sediment | place: USA: Wyoming | collected... | reverse complement strand
CTTATTCAGCAGTTTTCCTATTCTTAACTCTTGAGGACAAAGATTTCATAAATTTTGACTGATTCATATCCTTATGATGGTAAATCGCCCAAATAAGTATTCTCGTTTCATCTTTGCTAATTGTGAAAACAATTCTCACAGGAAAGCTTTTAGGGAAATTTCTATACTCGAACAGTAAAGGAGAAAAACCTATTAACTTCAAATTATTCTTGGTTTGTTTCTCAATACCCGATAGAACCTTAACTTCTTGTAGATTAATAGCATTCTGAAGCTCAAGATTCTCGAGTTCATACAAGGCTTTTTCAAGCAAAATTCGAAATTTACTACTTCCCATGGAGAAGCGGTTAAACTCATCTGCTGCTTGTTTTGTAAGCTCTACTGCATAGCTCATTTCTTCTTCTTCGATTCCTCGATAACCTGCCTTGCTGTTAGGGTTTCTAGATTCTGTTTTTTCGCAGCTTTATTAATTCTCTTCTCTGTTTCCTCTCTAATATAGATTTCGAAAAGAAGTTCTTTAAATTTTTCATCTCCTATAAACTCATTGAGCATATTTATAGGAATAAGCGCAGAAGAAACTTTGCCTCTCTTTATTATTATGTTGATTTTATCACTTTTTAGCTTGGCAAATTTTGCTCTTGCTTCTCTTGCAGACAATATCTCACCAATCTCAATCTTTTTAATCATAAATATTACCTCCTTTGTGCACACCTATATGCACACAAATTATAATTTCTTTTTATTATTTTGCAAGAGCCTGTATGAGTCACATACATTTGAAACTCCGTACAATATTTTGATACAAGCAAAACTTACAGTGAATGAATTTATGAAGGATTTGTAATTCGTATTTGTTCTTAAATTAAAACAAAACATAGAAAAACAAATGCTGAGACCACCACGCCTTCGGCTCGCTGTGACAGGCATGGCGTCATTCTGCACTCTTTTCCTTGCGTAAGCAAGTCGACCGTAGGAGTGTGAGAATCTCAATTTGTCTTTTTTGTTTTTGGGTGGAGTCTTGAGGAGGGTCTTTCCACATCCTCAAATTTAAGACCGCCACGCTTCACTTCGTTTCGCTCGCAGTGACAAAATAGCAAGAGGTCATTGCGCAATCCTTTGTGGCAATCGCCTTTTACCTTCCCTTATGCCACTCAATTGTTTTTCTTTAATTCTTTGTATTTGCTACTCTTTTCCTGCAAATTATCCTCTGTATTCATTCTCCTTTTCTACTATGAATATTCCTTCTTCAAGAGAATACTCGGTACAAAACCTAATTCTCTTTTTGCCATATCTGCATCAAGACTAATTCTATGTACTTCCCCTTTTCGAGGTGGCACATATTCAGGTTTTATTTCACGACCTAACACTTTTGAAAAAATTTCTATAAGTTCATTTACAGATATTTCTAAAATTATTATCCTACATCTTATTTAGTGAGGGGACGTATGCGTATTTTGTAATCACTTGCTACAACAAAATGGTCTAACTCACCTCTATCATTTTCAAACTATAGGACAAAAATTGACTTTATCAAGAATTTGTACACGTTACAAAATTATTTTATACTATTTGATTGTGTCGATGGTTTTAAGAAATTCGGGAAAGTTTTCTATTTGACCCGGGAGAGTTTCAAGGATACGAAGAATAAAATTCTAAAAATTTTAGGTTTCTTAAATTAAGGTAGTCTAAATAGCTGCTCCAGGATAATTTTCTAATTATTTTACTAACCAGCCTGTAAGGAATTTAAATGAATATAGACTGAAAGAATTAGAACAGAATTACCGGCACCAACTAGAATTGATTTGAAGCGGCTCTGTAAAATGAGCCCAATAATTTTATATTTACTATGAAACCAATTGGCGTAAGAAGTATTTAGATAATGAATACCCCGAGATAGGTTAGGGTGTTTTGAGCTTAAATAAAGTTATGTCAAATGTTGAAACCCTTTATTTTTGACCCCTTTATTTTGAGAGGGGTATCCGAAGATACCCCTCTGTTCGTTCTATCAAGCAAAACATTATGCTTAATATACAGTCCCTAAGGTTACCAGGAAAGTCCACCTGGGTTAGTAATCTCAGTATACCAAGTGGTATGTGATCCCCCATTCGAGTGGTAGTAATCATAGAAGTAGTTATACGGTACAGTGATGGTGGTACTTTCATACGGTGGTATCCAAGCCACAGATGGCACTACCAGGATGTAAGGCAAAGTCAGCCCGATTAAGCGGGCATCGCTACCAGTTGTACTGGTTACAAACTGCATGTCTCCTATGTGGAATAGACTCGTGTAAAGTGTCCCCCACTCCCAGGGGTCGTAGTTTGCCATGAATGCCATAGACATTTGATCTAGATCCCACCTTGGGGCTGTCGGGATTACCTCCGGATTCAAGCTTGGGTCAAGCACCACTATCTCTACCGTCACTATCTCACCGATTTGTTTCGACGGTTTGGGATATTTTGCTGTGTCAAAGAGCACAACATCTACATTACCGGTAAATGGGTAGGTACCCGCTGGTGTCTCACCACCATAGGAAAGGACTCCTCTGGTGACTGTCACCGTTGAGTCACCAACAATCGGTCTTTTGATATGAATCAAGTGGTCCATACCCGAGTCATATACGGCCGCTTCGAATGTCATTACGACTTTAGTGAGATCCATATGGCTGCTGGTTCCCCAGTAGTATTCAACAGCACTAAAGTACATGCCAAAGTCGTTATAGTCGAAGTCGCCGTTACCCCAGTCCTCGTAGCCGATGTACGTATTTATGATTTTAGGCTTCTCAAACTCACATTGAACTGCGTAGTTAAAGTAGGTCGCCCAGTTTGCACCAGGAAAATCTTCACCTGCACCCCAGGCGGTTTCGGTTTCACAGGTTGTCTGCTCAACCTGAAGCGTCAGGCCCAGCTTGTGCATACCGCCACCCACACAGAACTCTTCTGCGAATACGTTTAGTTCATTTAGACCTTCGACAAAGAGTCCACTCGGAATCGCAGGGAAAGTACCATCAACATGCCAACCATCAGTCTCAGGGAACGTAGGTTTATCCTGAGGTTGCGTGTCCTGTCTCTCCATGCCCAGAAAGTGCGTTGTGCCTGGGTCAACTACCTTGATCGTACCACCCCAGAAAAGGAGCTCCTCATTTACGAAAATGTAGATATTGTCATTTATCGGTATAACATCTTCGTATCCAGGATTCACCGAACCCAACATGCCACTGGTGACAGTGTAGCCTGCAGGGATGTCAAAAGTCGCCTGGAAGCGACGCAGGTCAGTCCCACTGGTAGATCTACCGTTAGAATTCTGTGTGCACACCCAAGAGGCCCAGCCGATATCGCTTCTTGTGCTGTATCCCATAAAGTTTTGGCTTACTGTCCCGCCATCCCATACCTCTTCGTTAGGATCTAACACAATGGCGAAACCCTGCTCCTTGGTCCACTTGGCGCCGTAGTCGGGATATACCGCAACGCTTTCTTCCGAGCTTCTTGTCCACGTCAGTTCGGGCTCAAATGTGAACGATTCAGTCTTACACTTCTTTACTACAGCATGTGCGGCAATGTAGAGGTTGGTTTCACATCCTGCTTCTAGTGTATCTAGTGGGATTGTGTAGAAGTCGCTTGTAACACAGCTTAGGTCTTCATGCATATATGGGAATTGTCCCGGAGGCGGATTGCCGCCGTCTGCCTGAGGAATACCCTCAAGGGAAGTTGCAACAGCCAGGTGTGTTTCATCTAAACACCAGCCTTCCTCGGTGATCTCATACTTCACATACAGGTTATCGGTGTCGTTCCATACGTAAACACATCCAACAATGATGTTTTGACCAGCTATCAGATTTGCTTTGGTTGCTCCTTCTGGTACGGTTGGTACATCAGCAAATACAGTAGCAGGTGCCGAGATTGCAGCAGGTGCCAATAAGGCTACCACCAAAAGTACTGTAATAAACAATGAAACAAATTTCTTCATTTCATTTACCTCCTTACCCTTAGTTTAAATTTCGCTTTTGCGATCTAAGGAGAAAAACTCATTAATAAGTATTTTCTATACCTCTTTAAACAATCTTTTACTCGCCTTTTCAAGTCATTTAAGCTCTAATCTCTCACCCCCTCTAAAAAATAAAAATGACTACAATTAATAATTTCTTTTGGCTTTGTGAAGAATGGAAATGGTAAGATAATAGTTAATTTTGGGATGATGAGTTTTCAGTTGCCTCTTTTGTTTTTTTCCAAAGCTTTCCATAATTCTCTCCTTTTAAGGATTAAAAAAAAGGAGACCGGTTTTGCCATTCGCTCCGTCTGGAATAAGGCAACCAAGTACGTTCCAGATTTCTTAGCTTTCCCTTAACAATCCTTAACCAAGTTTAACTATATTTTTCTTTTTGTCAAGAGGATGTACGCGTTACATACATTTGAGATTGTCACGTTGGTGATAAAGCCACCTCCTCAGGGTGACGGAGTGAAAGGCTGCTATCGAGCAGTCTTTTTGTTTTTCTCTATCATTACGAGGAGCGCCTTTTACGAGCGTGGCAATCGCGCCCTTTGTCATTCCGCAATCTTTTCCTTGCTAGGCAAGCACTTGGTTCGGAATCTCTCCACTGGTAAACATTTAGACCCTGAAATAAATTCAGGGTGACGGAGAAGAGACAAGCTCAGGGTGACAGGGTGACATTACTTGAAATTGTTTTTCTTATTCCTTCTTCAAGAGAATACTTCGGCACAAAACCTAATTCTCTTTTTGCCTTTTCTCCATCAAGACTAATTCTATGTACTTCCCCTTTTTGAGGTGAGACATATTCAGGCTTTATTTCATGCCCCAAAACCTTTGAGAAAACTTCAATAAGGTCGTTTACAGATGTTTCCTTTCCTGTGCCAATATTGTAGGTTCCTTCTTTTCCGCTCAGAGCAAGAATGTTTGCCTGTACCACATCTTCTACAAAAACGTAATCTCGCGCTTGGTTCCCATCTCCATAAATCACAGGTTTCTCTCCTTTAAGTATTTTCCCTGCAAATATTGCAACAACTCCTGCCTCTCCTAATGGGTCCTGCCTCGGTCCATACACATTTGCATATCTTAAGATTACTCTTTCAATTCCATAGAGCCTTTTAAAGTAATTTAGGTAATTTTCAGCACAATACTTTGCAACCCCATAAGGAGAAAGCGGTTCTATGGGAGTATCTTCTGAAGCAGGAAGCTTCTCAGGCTCTCCATAAAGTGCACCACCTGTAGAGGAAAAAATAATTCGCCTAACACCATAGTTAATAGAGAGCTCAAAAAGATTTATAGAACCGATTATATTTATTTCTGCATCAAATGCCGGATCTTCGACTGATTTTCTTACATCAATCTGTGCAGCATGATGGTTCACAACATCTGGTTTAAACTCTCTAAATACAAACTCAAGAGATTCTATGTCTGACAAATCAATATTGTAAAATTTAACTTCAGGATTTATATTTTCCTCTTTTCCGGTTGAAAGATTATCTAAAACTGTTACTTCATGACCGTCTTTTACAAGAGCATCAACAACATTAGAACCAATAAAACCTGCCCCGCCTGTTACAAGAATTTTCATAATACCTCCAATACAAGATTAAACTTTGTGCTCTGAAATTATTTCTTTAAGCGCAGATTTAATTTCTTCCATGTCAAATTTTAAAGCAGCTTTTTCAAGTATATCAAGTTTTGCAAAGAAATCTTCCTTATTAAATGAATTGTCACTCTCGACAACCTTTAAGATATAAGGATTTTGAGTTTTCTCCACTGTCTCTCTTTCACTCCAAAGTTCTTCTTTTAACTTTTCTCCACCACGATTTCCGACAATCTTAATTTGAATATCTTTGTTTAACTCAAACCCAGAAAGTTTTATAAAGTGCTTTGCAAAATCCAAAATATTAACAGGATCTCCCATTTTTAAAACGAAAATTTCTCCATTTTTACCCATAGCACTAGCTTGAAGAACAAGTTGAACTGCCTCAGGAACAAGCATAAAATACCTTTCCATTTGTGGGTCTGTTATTGTTAATACACCAGTTTCCTTGATCTGCTTCTTGAAGACCTCTATCACGCTTCCCGTGCTCCCAAGGACGTTTCCGAATCTAACACTTGCAAATTTTGTTTCATTTCCATCATTTGAATAATATTGGAGTAACATTTCTGTAACCCTCTTTGAGGCGCCCATAATGTTTGTAGGGTTTACAGCCTTGTCAGTTGAAATGTTAATAAATCTTTCAACTTCATTTTCCAAAGAGGCATCAAGAAGATTTTTAGTTCCAAAAACATTGTTTAATATCGCCTCATCTGGATTTTTCTCCATTAAGGGCACATGTTTATGCGCAGCTGCATGGAAAACGATGTCAGGCTTATACTGTTCGAGTACTTTAAATATCTTTTCTCTGTTTCTTATGTCGCAAATAACAGGAATTGCTTCATAAAAATGCTTCTTTTCCAAAACCTCTCTTTCAATGTCAAAAATTCTATTTTCTCCCCTGCCTAAGAGAATTACTTTTTCAGGCTTAAAATTAACAACCTGCCGTGTAATCTCGGAGCCAATTGATCCTCCCGCACCAGTAATTAGAACGACCTTACCTTTCAAATATGCCTCTACAACTGTATTATCCATTTTAATAGAGGCCCTTGGAAGTAAATCTTCAAGCTCAACATTTTTTACATCTTCAATCCTTATTCTTCCTGAGACTATTTCCCAAACTGCAGGTAGAGCCTTAATTTCAGCAGTTGTTGAAGATGCAAGAGAAACCACCTTCTGTAAATGTTCTCTTGAGGTGGAAAGGATAGCATAGATAATAACATCAACACCGTATTCCTTCACAACATATGGCAATCTCTCAATTTCACCTATTACCTGATAACCATGAATTCTTGTTTTCTTTTTTGAAGAATCGTCGTCAAGTAATCCAACAATTTCATATGAAAGCTCAGGATGTGAGATAATCTCTCTCAAAAGCTTTTCACTTGCATCCCCTGCGCCAATTATAAGAACTTTCTTTTTTCTCTTCGAAAGCGTTGCACCTTCTTTATTTCTAACTTCATAAAACAGCCTGAAAAGAATCCTAACTCCTGCAATAAGCAAGAATGCAACTACGAATGAAGCAAGATATGCACCTCTTGAAAAACTTACATTCCTTCCTAATAAATAGAATATCGGATAAGAGACTGCTTTTGTAAGGAACACTGCAACAAAAATATCAGACACCTCTTTAACGCTTGTAAACTCGAAGCTATGCAAAGGCAACTGGAAAATAATTTCAAAAACAATAAAAATAACATTTTCAACTATTCCAAATAGGTCATCTATATGAATAAAACTCCCTTTAAGAGCGAAATCGAACCGCAGAAAAACAGCCAGAACCGTAGAAACATTGTACAAGAATACATCTATAACAAGCTTAGCAAAAGTAATTATTAGAGTTACTTTGTTTCTCATAATTTTGAAAAAATATTCCTTCATCTTTTCTCTCTCTAACTTTCTACATAATTATAAGCAATTAAAAACTTATTCATTAATAAATTCCTTTTGTTTTTCTGAACAGCCCGAAAGTCATCAATATAATCTTTAAATCAAACATAAACGACATATTCTTCAAATAATATTCATCGGCCTTTACTTTTTCATCAAGGCTTAAATCCTCTCCACCAACTATTATAGCCCAACCAGTCATACCTGGCCTTAAGGTATGAACTCCTACTTTAGTTCTCATTTCAATCAGGTCATACTGATTGTAAAGAGCAGGCCTTGGACCCACTAAAGACATATCACCCTTTAATACATTTATCAACTGTGGTATTTCGTCTATCAAGCTTTTTCGTAAGAAAGGACCTATTCGAGTCATATACGAACTAATACCTTTGTTTAATAAGACTTCCTTAGCTACATCAGGAGTATCAATTTTCATAGTTCTGAATTTATATATAGTAAATATTTTGTTGTCCTTTCCAATTCGCTTCTGTCGAAAGAAGGCAGGACCCGGCGAGTCGAATTTAATAATTAACACAACAATAACAATAAGAGGTGAAAGTATTATTAGACCACACAGAGAAACAATTATATCAACAACTCGTTTTACAAGGAGATAGGCTCTCTTTTCAAGACATAACCTCATTTTAAATAACCACATTTTCTAAGCTCTTCTACTTCTAACCTAATACCCTCTTCAAAGCTTATTGGATCATACCCAAAACATTCCTGAGCATCTTTATAATCAAAAACTCTGTCTTCTACAGTCCTCAATATCTGCTCGCTTTTAATTAGAAAACCTGGAATAATTTTATTCAACAATGAAACAGAAGTAACAATGGGAAATAAAGGAAGCCTAACAAATTTTACCTTCCTTCCAATTGCTTCTGCTATAATTTCAATAAACCTCTTATAAGTAATTGGCTCCCTTCCAGAAATATTATACGCTTTTCCCCAGCATTGCTCATTTTCCAACAAGGCAAGTAAAGCCTTGGCTACATCTTTATAATAAACAGGCTGTATTAGCGCAGAACCATCTCCAAAAATAGGAAAAAAGGTGTGTTTACTCAAATATAAGGCAATTTTTCTCACATTATTGTCGCGTCCGTTACCATAAATCATTGTAGGACGGATAATAGTATACTTTATTTCGTTTCTTGAAAATTTTTCGATCATCTCTGACTCAATAATCCTATATTCTTCAGAAGCGACTCTGAATTTTGAAAACACACCGGTTGTGTTAACAAAGATTCCCCGATTAACTTCTAATTCCTCCATTGTTCTTATAACGCTTAAGGCTCGCCTTATACCAGCAATGTGAACTACTATATTAGTTTCCGACATGTAAGCACTAAAGGTATCAAACTCATCCAAACTTCCATACACTAAACGAACATTTCGTAGTCCGATAGTCCAATCAGCATTACTTTCTTTCCTAACCAAACAGGTAATTAAAATATCCGCCTTTGAAGACAGCCTCTCAACAAGGTAACGGCCGACACCAGTTCTACAAGTACACCCTGTAACAAATATGTTCATAGCCTAGAATTCAACTTTGCTAAAAGTTCATTAATTGTAAATAGCTCTTTTTCAATTACTTTACTTTCATCGTATAATTCTTCTGCTCTCTTTCTGCCTTTGCTTCCCATTCTCTCCCTTAATTCCGGATTCTTATAGAGTTTCAAGATTGCTGTAGCAAGGGATTTTACATCAGCAGGAAGTACCAAAATGCCAGTTTCAGCATTAACCACCTCTTCTCTACTCCCTTTTATATTGCTTGCAATTACAGGCAAACCCATAGCCATTGCCTCAATAATTGAGCGAGGCATTCCCTCAAGAAAGGAGGGTAACACAAAAACATCAGTTCCAGCAAGTATCTTATTTACATCACTTCTCATTCCTGCAAAGATAACTCTCTTCCTAAGATTCTTATCTGAAATAATATTTAAAAGATCCTCTTTTTTCAAACGATAAGGTTCATCCTCGGTTATGCCTCCAACTGCAAGTAAATAGAAATCCTCTTTTAAATTATTACTTATCAAATCAACCGCTTTAAGAAGCTCCACATACCCCTTAATTTTCGATAATCTTGCCACAATAGTAAGGATAAAAGAATTATGAGGAATTCCGAGTTCATTACGAATCTCTTTTCTATAACGTTCCCTAAATGACAATGAAAACTTATCTATATCAACACCATTTCCTATTGTTAAAATTTTATCGGCAGGGATTATTCTATTTGTTATTGCATAAATTCGATCTTCCTCGCTTTGAGTAAATACAAACGTTGATAATTTACATTTGAGCTTCTCCACAAAGTTATAAAAAACCTTTTCCACATAGCTTGAATTTTCCATTATGTGCAAACCATGAATAGTGTATAAAATAATAGGAGTCTTCGCAAGCTTTGCTGCAATGCACCCATCCAAGCTTGCAGCAGTCGTATGGGAATGGACAATATCAAACTTGCGGAAACTTATTAACTTGCAAAGCCTGAATATTGAAACAATGTGCTTTATAAGGTTATATCCTCTAGCTACAGGAATGTCGTAGAAGTCTATTCCCTGGCTTTTAATGAAATCGTAATTTTTCCCAGCTTTGCATGCTAAGCCAACACTATATCCATTTTCTTTCAAGCTAATCATCAATGGTAACAAAAGATTCTTTGCGGTAAAATCAACAGCACAAACTTGAAGCACTTTCAGACCCTTTTTTATTTTATCTCCTTTTATTTTCTTCAAAATACCAGTTTATAAATTTTTCAATTCCTTCTTCGATATTCGTTGAGGGATTATAGTCAAGTATAATCTTAGCTTTAGATATATCTGCGAATGTTAATGGAACATCACCTTTTTGCTCTGGTAAGAACTTAACATCAGCTTTCTTTCCAAGCTTTTCAGAAATAATACTCACTAGATCCAAAAGCTCTATTAAATGTCCACTTCCTAAATTAAAGATTTCGAAATTGTAATCTGTGATAATAGCTTTTATTATTCCATCTACAATGTCAGTTACATATGTATAATCTCTTTTACTTGCTCCATCACCAAATATAGGAACTTTATCGCCACTAATAATCAATCTTGTGAATTTATGAATTGCCATCTCTGGCCTCTGTCTGGGACCATAAACTGTAAAAAAACGCAATACTCCCACAGGAATACCATACAAATAATTGTATGACACACAGTATAACTCAGCAGCTCTTTTTGCCACTGCGTAAGGTGAAATTTGCAAATTCAAATTCTCACCTTCATTAAAAGGAAGTTTTTTAGTTAATCCGTAGACAGATGATGAAGACCCCAAAATAAACTTTTTAATAGAAAAATTTTTCACAGTTTCAAGTAAATTCACCGTACCACTTATATCCACATCAACATAATCTAAAGGGCTAAGTAAAGAAGTTCTCACACCTGCTAATGCTGCAAGATGAACCACATAGTCAATTTTATTTTCTTTAAATACTTTCTCCAACAATCTCCTATCCCGAATATCTCCAATATACAATTTATAATTTTTATTAGTCAAAGAATTTTTAATATTATTCCGCTTCATTAAAGGGTCGTAAAAATCGTTAAAATTATCAATATTTATTACCTTCCATCCCTCATCAAGCAAAGTATCACAAAGATTCGACCCAATGAAACCAGCGCCACCTGTGACAAGTACAGTTTTTTCATTCATCTTCTTCCCACCCCTTCATAAATAAAACCATTATCTTTGGCCATTTTTAAGTCCAAAACATTTCTTAGATCAGCTATTATTGGCTCCTTCATCAAATTCTTAACTTTTTCTAAATCCAACGCTCTAAATTGATTCCATTCTGTAGCAATAACTAAAATATTTGAATCTTTAGCAACCTCGTATTCATTATTGCAATATTCAATCTTTTCACCAAAAATTTTCTTTGCATTTTCCATAGCTTGAGGATCATACGCTTTTATATCAGCTCCCTTCTCTAAAAGTTTTTCTATTATCGTTATAGTGGGTGATTCTCTCATATCATCAGTTTCTGGTTTAAATGCAAGCCCCAATATGCCAACGATTTTACCTTTTAGCTTACCCCCTAACATTCTTTCTACTTTCTTTACCATACGATTTTTGTGCTCTTCATTTGCTCTTATTGTAGCTTCAACAAGAGTCAATGGGCTTCCATATCCCCTTGCAGTAACAACAAATGATTTTGTGTCTTTTGGAAAACACGAACCTCCATAACCAGGTCCTGGATGTAAAAATTTGGGACCTATTCTACCATCCAACCCTAAGGCCTTTAGAACATCATAAACATCCGCACCAACATTTTCACAGAGATTAGCAATTTCATTTATAAAAGTTATCTTTATTGCTAAAAAGGAATTTGCAGCATACTTAATTAGCTCCGCAGCCTCTATTTCTGTAAACACAAAAGGTGTTTGAACAAGATATAAAGGTCTATAAATCTCTTTTAACATTTCAAATGCACTTGGTTTTTCAGTGCCAACTACTACTCTATCAGGATGAAAAAAATCATGTACTGCAGAACCCTCCCTTAAAAATTCTGGGTTAAATGCGATGTCAAAATTATTCTTAATATTAGATGCTTCCGTGATAAACCTATATATCTTCCTTGTAGTTCCAATAGGTACAGTACTTTTTAAAACAACTAATTTATAACTATTTATTGAATTTGCAATAATTTTTGCAGCATCGTACACCTGAGATAAATCTGTTGATCCATCTTCTTTGGATGGAGTTCCTACAGCTATAAAGATTACATCCGAATTTTTAATAGATTCACTTACATTGTAAGTAAACGAAAGCCTGTTTTCCATAAGGTTCTTTTTTACTAGTGGTTCCAAACCTGACTCGTAAAATGGCATTTTCCCTTTCTTGAGTTCTTCTATCTTTTTTTTATCAATATCCACACAAGTAACATCCCATCCAAAATCTGCAAGTCCTGCTCCTGTGACTAAACCAACATAACCTGTACCTATTATAGCTAATTTCATATTTACCTCCTCTCATATTTAAAAATTTAAAAATAAATACTTCGATTATTCTCGATTGCCAATACAGCTTTTATACAAATTGGCAGTCTTACTAACTGTTACTTGCCAAGTATGTTGGAGAGCAAACTCTACACCAAGCCTTTTTCTTGCACTCACTTCCACTTTATTTTTTACGTCTAATATATATTGAATATAATTAAAAATTCCTTCTATATCATGAACTTTAACATAATAAGCAATATTACCAGATGCTTCTTTAATTGACGAAGTATCACTAGCTATTACTGGAATATCTCTCAAAAGCATTTCCAGAAGAGGAAGACCAAAGCCTTCATAAGAAGATAAAAATAAGCCTATGGAGGCATATCTATATAGATAGTCCAATTCATCTTCTGAAATATAACCAGTCATCAAAATATTTTCTTCTAAAGAATCCTGCTTAATTCTACTATGCAGTAATTCTCTCATTGGCCCATCACCAATTATAACCAACCTCATATTTCTATTTAAAAAAAAACGTTTGTGCTTACAAAACATTTCAACTGCATCTATATGGTTTTTCCGAAAAGTTAAAGGACCTGGCATAATTATATAGCCAGAATCTCTTAAATTGTTAAGTTTAGGATAAGATTTTTCTACGTTATAATTATTAATTTTATTAATCGGATTGACTCCCATATGAATTACCTCAATCTTATCTATATATTTGTTACCAAAACATTTTAATAAGTCCGTTTTAGTATATTGAGATATAGCTATTACTTTATAGGCTTTAATTAAACTATTCAAAACGATAATTCTACGGTAGAATCTGTACAATGATGAAAGCTTACGTTCTCTAACATCATTACTCATACTCCGTAAGTCCTGTATAGTGACTACTATCTTAGTAGGAAGGTAAGTAAATGGTGTAAGATAATTTGTAAAATGAACCAAATCTATTTGGTATTTTTTAACATAAAATGGCAAGAAAAAGTTAATCCATAGAACATAAATAAGTTTTCCAATAAATCCATAAACATTTGAAAATGGATATACATCATCTAAATAAAAAATATCAAACTCATTGTAATAATTAGCCAAGTATTTCTTAAGTGCCATATTGTAATTATAAATTCCGGTTTTTGTAAATCTAAAAGGAACTCCAAAATCTAATAATATGCGCTTTTTCATATTACTCTTCCTCATCTTTTCACAAATGAGTTCTTAGAATCGCAAACAGTGATTTTATGCGTAAAAATAGGTTTCTAAAATATATCAAAAGGCATAATACGCTTCTATCAATAAACCTTAGCACAGTAAAGAAAACTACAACTAATAGGTTATTTCGCCGATAAACTTTGTAAAAATAATAATAACTGTATATTTCACTTCTTATAGACTTAAATAAAAAATTTTTCGTTGATTTACCATGTTTATGAAGGACGGCATTACATGGCACAACATACGAATGAAGTCCTGACTTTCTTAATTTCTCGGCAACAATATATTCTTCATAGAACAAAAAGGTGCTTTCATCAAGAAGCCCGATTCTTTTTATAACATCAGAAGGAAAGAGCATGCAAGAACCCGATATAGCATATACTTCCATTGGGCTCCGCAGATTTTTAGGAATTCTCACATAATACAATCCATCAATAAATCTTGACAATCCTATTTTACTCAGAAATATTCCAATATTGGAATAAACCAATAAGTCTTTTGCTAAATTAGGGGTTTTTTGTGCAATACTCTTTTGAATCTCGTCTTTAATATTATAAACTATAGGGGTGATAACGCCAATATTTTTCAACTTTGAAGAATACTTAATCAAACAATAAAATATTTGTTTATTCAAAATAATGGTATCGTTATTTAGCAGCCATATAAAATCTGGCGGTTTATTACGCAATGCAAATCTAATACCAATGTTATTACCTGCCGCAAAACCCTTGTTTTCATTTACCCCTATAAGGAATACATTTTCCCCCATGCTTATTTTCCCTAGCATAGCAACTTCTTTTACATCTTCAGAATAGCCATTTAACCTCTTATTATATCCATTTAATTGCTCTTGATCTAATAGATTATTTTTCGCCCATTCCTTTATCACTTCTATCGAACCATCTGTCGAATTGTTATCTACTATAATAACATCATAGTTTGGATAATCAATTTTCTGGATACTTTTTAAACACTCTATAGTGTCTCTCCATCCGTTATAATTCAATATAATGATAGAAAACTTTGGGTATTTATCCTCGTTTTTCATAACGAATTACTAATTTTTACCTCCTCCCTCGTGTGCATAAATTCGTTAATGGTTAAAAGGTAAAATAAAAAAAGCGTTCCAGACTGGCTGAGAATTGTTGGCTCCCACATAGAATTAACAATTACAATTAAAGCTCCTGTTACTATGCCAATTCCTAACGCTGTTTGCCTTGAAATAAACGCCGCGTGAAAACTCTTTGTCAAAAGCATACTAATCCACCAAATAAAAGGGATTGTTCCCAGTATGCCAACCTCAGCTAAAAGATACAACAAAACATTATGAGGATTACGAGGAATATCTAAATACACAAAATAGCCAAATTGTTTATAAAAGCTTTCAAAACTGCCTAACCCTTGGCCTATAAGAGGGCTATTTTTGAACATCAACCATGCTACTCGCCAATCATCCAAACGTACACTCACAGTTAGAGCAGCCAAGCCTCCTTGTACAACCTCCTGAAAACGTAAAAACAGCATAGAAGATAAATTGCTGGACAGAATTAATACTGAAATTAAGATGGTAGGTAAAAATACAGATAAAAGACTCCGAAAAGAAATTCTCCTAAAAGAAAAAATAAGAAAAACAAGTAAACCAAAAATAAAGCTCAGAGCAGCTCCTCTTGAACTAGCTAGTACAATACCACCGATTGAAGATACCACCCCAAGCCAAGCAAAGATACGCAGTGGCTTATTCTTAGTAGAAATAGAAATTCCCAATAGTATTGGGGCAAATGCAGCAAGATATGTCCCTAAAGTATTTGTCTTTCCTACCCCTGGTACATAAAACTTTCTTGCATTTATCATTTGACTTAAAGTAATTCCTTTAAAAAGTGCGGTCAGAAGACCAACAGAAAATATTAAAATAGGGAATAAACACAGCGAGAAGTATAACAATGTTTGCCTTCTAAATGAACTTGAATTCAGCATCACAAGTCGAGCAAGAAAACTTATAATAACTATTTTTACTATCCAAGCGCCTCGAAGAGGATCGGGCGAAATCAAAAGTGAAATTATCCAGAAAAAACACATTGCTGTAATTAGTAAAACCTCTTTTATTGGTAAAACAACTGATTTTCTTCTCGCAAATAACACAATTACTAACAAAGGTATTAGGAAGTCAATAATGTTCAAAGACAAATGTTTCCCTGAAATAATAAACTCTGTCGTATAGGTTCCAAAAAATATCGCAAATAAAATTATAATTGGCATCTTTTTACCACTTTAACAAATGGAAACTCTTTTCGACATTGGCAAGATAAATATGTTTAACTAACATCATACACGCTTGAAAAATCATGTTTGCAGCTTTCTGAGTTAACACCAAAGGATAAGTAACATTACTTAAAAACTTATTCCATAAAACCTTTCCCTTTTTAAGAAGCCCTTCTGCTTCCGCTGTTTTCTTATCATGCTCAATATACGGTATTAGTTTTTGTACATACGGATGTGTTAATAAGTACAAGAAGTTCTTAGAATTAATTCTTGCTTCATGTTCTTTTTCTGCCCAAGCTTTTATTCTTTCAACTGAATTATCACTTGAGCCATTACCTATAACTATTACCTGATAATTTGGGTAATCAATTCTAAAAACACTTTCAAGGCATTCAATTGTATCTTTCCAGCCATTCCAGTTGAGAATTATTATGGCAACCTTTGGAAAAAAATGTTTAGTTAATTTAGACTCGTTAATCGTATCATTCATTATTACGCTCTATCCCTTTTTAATATTTTACTAATAAGGTTTTTAAAAACTACAAAGAAATCTTTTACAGCACTCTCTAATCCATTTGAATACTTAAAATATCTTCCATTGAACAGTTCCCGAGTTATAATTGGTAAACCTGAAAGTCCAGAACTTTCATATATTTTTATCCTTTGCACCAAAAAAGATATTTTATCCTGAATTTTACTATTAATTTCTCCCAACAATCTAAAGACTCTGTCGTTAAGGATTCCGTATCTTTGTTTTTCGATAAAATAATTGTAAACTCCTGTAGATAAGGATTTCATTGACTTCTCAACAATGCTGGATTTCTTTCCTCCAATCAACTGTGAATTATGTTGGCGATAATATATTAATGGTTCATCAATAAAACATCCCTTGCCAAAAATACTTCCCATAAGAGCAATCCAGGCATCATGAAACCAAATATTAGGTATAGGTAAAATGTTTTTTTTCAATTCAGAACGAAATGCCATTGTTGCACCAGTAACTACATAATGTTTTAGGAGAATATCCAATTGAAAACCTTTTTTAAAATTTTCTCTTTGCCGTTTGTTAAAAGAAATACTCTCCCACATTGTATAGCCTGATTGGTATAAATTTTCATTAACGACATATGCATTAGAAAAAACATAAGAACAATCTTTTTTGTTATCAAATACTTCTATTACTTTTTTAATTCTTTCGAGCATCCACACATCGTCTTGGTCAGACAGGACAATTATGTCACCAGTGCATAAAGAGATTGCTCTTTCAAAATTTTTAGAAACCCCAAGATTCTTTTTGTTTAAATAAATTTCAAAAGGAATGGGAAAAATTTTGCGGAACTCATCTAATATCTCAAGCGTTGAGTCCGTTGAGCAATCATCACAAACTATTATCTCGTCAGGAAGATGTGTTTGCTTCAATATGCTTTCAAGCTGCTCTCTCAAATACAACTCTCCATTGTAAGTACATAATGCAACTGATATTTTATTTTTCATAAAATTCTCCATCATTTTTCCAGTCATTCCAGTTAAGAATTATTATAGCAACTTTAGGATTCATGTTCTACCACCATTAATTCTCGATTTCTTTAACAGCGTACAATTGAAATGCAAGTTTTGGATGCCGATAAGTTATTTTTTGAGTTAGAACTGAGATTATTTCCCAAAATAGAGTCGATTTGTATTTTACTGAACCTTTATATTCTCTGAGTTTTTTACAGCCATCCATACCAAAAACCTTAAAACCAAACATCTCTAATTCTTCAACGCTCCAACCAGATTTATGCTCCTGTAGTGGGTTATTATCATAACCGTCTCGCCGGAGATACTCGTTTGGCGTTGTAATGATAATTTTCTTTCTCGCCCATCTTTCCATTTTTTTGATTAATTCATATCCTTCTTCCTTTGTTAAGTGTTCAAGAACTTCTAAGCATAAAACAGCATCAAAGGATTTTAGTTTGAATTCAACTTTTCTAATGTCTGCTTTCATATATTGATTATGAATACCTTTCTTCTTGCTTTCTTCTAAATATGGTTCAGATAACTCAACTCCAACTGAAAAAGGCACATTATAATATTGAATTGGGGAATTACGACCACATCCCAAATCCAAAACGGTATCACAATCGGAAAGTTCTCTTTCCATGCATTCAACAAAACTCGTGAAGAGTTTTTTATAAATATATTTTCCAACATCATCTAATAGAAGTATTAATTTGAGAAGCATAACTTTATTTTTATGATATTTTTTAAAATATTTTATTAAACTTGACCTATATTCTTTGCTTTTCCAGTTGCTATCTGCTTTTTTGAAGGAAGATCCCTGAAAATGAATTACTTCTGCCGAAGGTAACAAGAAAATTTTATAACCTTTATCGTATATTCTCTTACATAAATCTACATCGCCAAAATAAAATGGAAAATCTACATCTATTATATACTCTGTAGCTATTAGATTCCGTCTAAACATAAAACATACCGCTGCAGGTTGTTCAACAACTATTATTTTATTTGGATCAATATTCCCACCAAAATTATCTCGCTTAAATCTATCTTTAAAAAATAATTTATCTATTAATCTACCGGCCAGAGTTGAAAAGAATACCATTAATAAATTCCAAAACTTAAAATAATAATTTTGTGGCGAGCCGTCAGGATTTAGCAATTTAGCAGTTACTGCTCCCGCTTCTTTGTTGTTATCCAAAAAATCTACCATTTTCTTTAGGCATTGAGGAAGCACAATTGTATCGGGACCCATTAACAACAAATATCTTCCTCGACAGTAAGGCAGAACTTGATTATGCGCTAGACCCCCTACATTTTTGTTGTTCTCTATCCAAGTAAAGTTTGTGTATTCTGAGAATTTTTGTTTGACTTTCTTAAAGTCTGTGCCCGCAGAATTGTTATCTATTATCATCAATTCATAAGAGATGCTGTCTGTGTTTTGAATAATCGAGGTTAGGCACTGTTCTAATAATTTAGCTGTGTTCCAATTTAATATCATTATTGATATATCTGGCTTGGGTTTGTCATCGTTACCATCTTTATATCTCATTTACGCAACCATCCTCTTATTATATTAGTAATGTATTCTACCTCTTCATCTTTAAGTCCTGAAAATATCGGCAGTGATAGTATTTCTTTACTTATCTTCTCAGTTACAGGTAAATTAGCATTGTATCCTAAATTTAGATAGGCTTTTTGTTTGTGGACAGGTATTGGATAATGTATTTGTGTTTGGATCCTATTTTTGAGAAGATATTGTTTAAGTTCATCCCTGTTTTTGCTTCTTATTACAAAGAGGTGATAAACATGCTTAGCATAATCTTTTTCAATAGGCAAAATTACATTTGAATCTCCCAAAAGTTTATTATATAGTTTGGCAATGTTTTTTCTTTTTTCGTTCCACTCATCCAAGTGCTTTAATTTCACTCTCAATACTGCTGCCTGAATTTCGTCTAACCTGCTATTCACACCTATAAAATCATGATAATATTTTTTAGACTGACCATAATTCATCAGCATCTTTAATCTCTCAGCTATTTCTTCGTTATTTGTTACTATCATCCCCCCATCGCCATAAGCACCAAGATTTTTTGTAGGATAAAAACTAAAACATGCAGCATCTCCAATTGATCCCACTTTCTTTCCCTTATACTCTGAACCATGTGCTTGGCACGAATCTTCAATAACAAACAAATTATACCTGTGAGATATATCAAGTATTGGCTCCATATCTGCTGGATGACCATACAGATGAACAGGTAAAATGGCTTTTGTTTTTTTGGTTATTTTTTCTTCAATTTTTGAAGTGTCAATGCAATAAGTCCCAGGATCTATATCAACAAATACAGGCACTGCCCCGTTCCTAACAATAGCATCCACAGTAGAAATAAATGTATGAGACACGGTTATTACTTCATCACCACTTCCAATCCCTAAAACTTTAATTGCAAGGAAAAGAGCATCGGAGCCTGAATTTACACCTATACCATGTTTTGTCCCAATATATCTTGAGAATTCTTCCTCAAAAATTTTTACTTCTTCTCCCAAAATAAACCATCCACTTTCACAAACTCTTTGGATTGCTTGACTAATTTCTCCTTGTATTTCTGCATATTCTTTTTTTAACTCAATAAAGGGGATCATAAATCAATCGCCGACCTTTTTCAAAATTTGTCTTCCAAGAACTCTATCTATTGCAGTTTCTATTTCAACTTTAATCTCAGAGTATCCTCTAATCAAATTAACAAATTGTACCATTATTTCACCCTAATTATTTTGCCACTTATCTTTTGGTATCCTTTGCCACAAATGCACACAGCACAGTCTCCGTCAAACATTAAGTCTTTTCCACATTCACAAACATACTTTTTTACACGAGCAGGGTTTCCGTAAGTCAATGAATAATCAGGAATATCTTTTGTAACAACACTACCAGCTCCAACCATAGCCCACTTCCCTATAGTTCTCCCACAAACAATTGTCGAATTTGCTCCCATACTTGCTCCTTCTCTTAAAAGAGTCTTCTCAAACTCTTTAGGATATACTTTGCTTCTGGGTCTTGAATCATTGGTAAAAACAACTGATGGACCAATAAATACATTATTTTCAACGGTAATTCCCTTCCACAAATAAACTCCACTTTTTATAGTTACGCTATTACCTATAGTAACCCCATCTTCTATAAAGACGTGGTCGCATATATTGCAGTTTTCTCCAATTTTAACCCCATTTAGGATGTGGACAAATGCCCAGATTCTTGTTCCTTTCCCTATTCCCTTTGATTCTACTATGGCCTTTGGATGAATATAAACTCCATCAATTTCTACGTATTCTTCTTTCATCATTTTTCTCCTTTCAATTCCGTTAAAAATTGAGCATAATCCCTAATATAATCATTTTCATTGTAAAGCTCGGATGCCAGAACCAAGCAAACAGAACCAGAGGAGAAATTATCCAATTCACGCCATATCATAGGGCATACGTACAAACCATAATAGGACCTATCCAGATGAAATCTTTTCTTATTGTATCCATCATCTAAAATAACATCAAAACTTCCACTTGCTGCAATAATAAGTTGTTGCAATTTTCTGTGCGCATGCCCACCTCTTGTTTCACCTCCAGGAACATCATACAAATAATAAATTCTCTTGATTTCAAAAGGAATATGCTTATTTCCTTCTATAAAGGTCAGGTTCCCTCTTACATCGGTTATCTTTGGAAGGTCTATTATTTTACACTTTTCAATGCCCATCTTTATCCCTTAGCTTTATTATACAAATACCATTTTACCGTACTTCTCATCATATCCTTAAAATCTACAGTAGGAGCCCACTTCAGTTCTATATTTATTTTCTCAATACTCAAGGCATACCTCCTATCATGTCCAGGTCTATCTTTTACAAAAGTAATAAGTTTTTTATACTCGTCAACTGGCTTTCCTGATAATTCACCAAGGATTTCGCAAATAAGGTTCACAAGGTCAATATTTCTCCACTCGTTACCACCTCCGATATTATAAACTTCTCCGATTTTTCCTTTGTGTAGCACTAAATCAATACTTCTACAGTTATCTTCAACATATATCCAGTCCCTTACATTTAAACCATCCCCATAAACTGGCAAAGATTTTCCTTGTAAAGCGTTAGTTATCATTAAAGGTATAAGTTTTTCTGGATATTGTCTCGGACCAAAATTGTTTGAAGAGCGGGTAATCAGAACAGGCATCCCATAAGTTACATAATAAGCTCTTACCAATAAATCAGCTGATGCTTTTGATGCAGAGTAAGGACTATTTGGTTTAAGAGGAGATTCCTCGTTAAACTTATCTGAGCTTTCCAAAGGCAGTGAACCGTAAACTTCGTCAGTGCTAATTTGCAGAAATCTTGCATAATCAAACATACTCTTTTTCAACCAAAATTCCTTTGCTACATCAAGGAGCACTTGAGTGCCGAGTACATTTGACCTAATAAATACTTCTGACCCTTCAATGCTTCTATCTACGTGAGATTCTGCTGCGAAATTCACAACATAAGTAGGCTTAAAATTTTCAAAGGTATACTCTATTAGTTCTTTATTGGCTATGTCTCCCTTTATAAAGCGATAATTGGATTTATCATCAATTCCTTTAAGATTTTCAAGGTTGCCAGCATAAGTTAACTTATCAAGATTTATAATTCTATAATCTGGCTGTTCCTTAACAAAATAGTGTATGAAGTTGGAACCAATAAAACCTGCACCACCTGTTATTAGGATAGTCTTATTCATTTAAAAGCTCCTCCTTATATTTATTTACGAAATCGTCAAACGCTTCTTCCCAGTTTCGCATTATACTTTTACCTTCGAGTTTAAGCATGTAATTATCAAACACAGAAAAACTTGGTCTTTTTGCTAAAGTAAGAAATTCATCAGTTTTAATAGGTA
>Ga0315289_10003934_pt1 | contig 22345 bp, 28 predicted proteins | sample YL17G11_40_MG_FD_203452 | JGI IMG/M metagenome (GOLD analysis project Ga0315289, IMG submission 203452) | Sediment microbial communities from Yellowstone Lake, YNP, Wyoming, USA - YL17G11_40 | ecosystem: Environmental > Aquatic > Freshwater > Lake > Sediment | place: USA: Wyoming | collected... | reverse complement strand
GTGGTGCTGGTGGTTATGTTAATATTAAAGGGGGTATTGGTGTTGGTTTTGGTGGTGGTGGTGTAAATATAAATGGGGCCATTGCAACTTCAACAATTATTGGTGGTGCTGTAGACATAAGAGGTGGTTCAACTAGTACATCACAACTAGGTGGTCAACTAGCAATACGTGGCGGTGATGCGACATCAACAGGTTTCCCGGGAACATTATATGTATTAGGTGGTAATTCAAGTAATACCAGTGCTGGTGCAATTAATGTAACTGGTGGTCAAACCAGTTCAGCAACAGGAATTGGTGGATTGGTTACTATTAATGGTGGAGCAGGTACTGCATCAGGTTCTAAAGGAGGTACTGTAACTATTGCTGGTGGTAGTAGACAAGTAACTAGTGCTGGTGCTAATGGCGATGTTTTCATTAATGGTGGTGGTAATAGTGGCTTTGGAGAAACTACTGGATTTGGTAATATATACTTACATAATCAAGCTGGCTTTGTATTATCTGGTACTAATGGTAACAAAGTTACACACATTTCTCAAGCATCTGCAAACCCATCAACAGCACCTGCAAACGGTGTCATATTATATTATGATGGTACTAATTTGAGAGCATGGAGAGCAGGTCAAGGTGCTTCACAAATAATTGCATAATATAAAATTTATGTGTATATTGCAAACTAATTAAGTTGATATATGATTTTAAAATTAAGTGAAAAACAAAAACTAATTTTAGCAAGTTTGATTGATAAAAAAAATTTAATCAACAAAGAACTAGAATTGATTAATTTGAGACAAAAAGAAATTGCTGAACTCATATTAGATTTTAATGACATCAATATTAATGATGTAGTATCAATGGATTTTACCGATGGTTCATTGACTGTAAAAGTGATTGAAAAAAATATTGAAGCACAAAATCTTGGTGAAAAAAGTCTTATGTAAGATTTTTTTCTGCGAAATCTCTGCTTAAATAAGCACTTTAGCGATTGCAAGGTCGTTTCGACCTTTTTTTTCTATTTATATTTACGTATTTTTGCAGAACGATGAATAATCTTACTAAAGTAGTAACTATGAGAAAATTAAAATATGTATCACTTCTAATCTTTTTTCTGTTGATACCAAGTATACAGGGCTTCGATGAAGCAAACAGATTTAAGATATTAGAAGCAACAAAAAAAGAAGAATTCACAGCAATAATTCAATTTCAAAGTCGTGCTAAATTCCTTCCAGCATTCGAAAGAATAAAAAAATATGAGGGTTACTATGTTAATCATCCTCATGATCATGGTAAAGAGACATATCAAGGTATTACAAGAAGATTCAATCCAGAGTGGACTGGTTGGAAATATATTGATTTACATAAAAAAGAGTTTGGTAGACCAAAAACAAATGAAAAGCTTAATGATCTAGTAAATCACTATGTCTTGGATTATTATTTGACTCTATGGTTAGATGAAGGGTTCGACAAAATTAAATCACAAGGCTCTGCTAATTATTTCTTTGATTTTAGAATTAATGGTGGGATTTCCGTTATCATAACACGTAGGATGCTTAATCGTATGGGTTGTAAAATCGAAGGGAATACATCTGTGGTTAATGAAGAATTAATTAATGCTATCAATAGTATCGATCCTAAAATCTTCGTTATCGCATTGAAAAATGAACGTATGGCATTCTATAATGGAATTGTTAAAAGAGATGCTACTCAAAAGATTTTCTATAGAGCATGGAAAATGAGAACTATGGATATTGAAAATATTAATAGCTAAAAGCTTGCTTTTTTCGAAAATTTGAATTAGTATTACGTTTGATGAGCAAGAAATTTCTTCAATATCAACGAATTGCCGAATATGGCATGTTATATTCCTTTTTGGAAGTTTTTATATTTGCAATAGTTGCCTTTTTTTTAAAGGGGCCAGTAATTAGTATGCTTCTAGGTGTACTTGTTATAATCTTATTGGTGTTTACAATAATTAATACTATCATGAGTTTGATATGGTTGACGAAGTACATCAATGATGTGATAGACAATCTCTTCAAAGAATATGAAAAAGAGCATTTCTAATTTTTTCAAAAAGATATTAGGCTTTTTTAAGAAGAAGCCACTTCCAATAGAACGATCACAACAAGAAATTGATAATGATAAATTCAGACATAAGTATAGACTTGAATTTTTGTATGATGTTTATTTCGTTCAATACTTCTTCAATGAAGAATGGTGGTATTTGAGATTTTGGGATGAAGATTATGTTTTTGAAGAAACTCCCGGTAATGCCTTAAGAATTCAACATCCTGAGTATCTTGAAAATATTATTACTGCCCATCAAGAATGGTTAAAAACAGGTAAATTTTTTCTACCTTTTAGATAAATAAATTATGAGTTATATAGTAGTAGACATTGAGGCCGATGGCCCTATACCGCATCCATATTCAATGGTATGCTTCGGTGCAGTAATAGTAGAACCGACCCTCCAGAAGACATTCTATGGCCAAACAAAGCCTATCTCGGACAAATGGATACCAGAGGCACTAGCCATCTCAGGATTCAATAGAGAGCAGCATATGACGTTTGATGACCCTATGGAAGTAATGAGGAAATTTGATCTCTGGATTAAAGAAAATTCAAAGGGCCACCCAATATTTGTATCAGACAATTTAGCCTTTGATTGGCAGTGGATAAATTATTACTTTCACACATATATGCTAAAAAATCCTTTTGGGTTTTCAGGAAGACGTATCGGGGATATATATGCTGGTTTGATGAAAGACACTTATGCAAAATGGAAGCATTTGCGCAAGACAGCACATACACATCATCCTGTTGATGATGCTAAAGGCAATGCGGAAGTATTATTAATGATGAAACAAAACATGGGACTAAATATCAAATTAACATGATAACGATATTCAAAGATAGAATAATTTACACATCTCATCGAAATAAGAAAACTAAAATTCCTGTCGATATATTATTTCGTTATCTAGGTGATACCGTTACTCTTGATAAGGGCGTTACGTTTGGAACGATCATGGAATTATTACATGAAAATGATGCTCTTACAAATATCGTATTTGGTAATACATTGGGAAGTTATGATTTCGATCTCTTCTATCAAGATTATTTAAAACCAATACCTAAATCAGGGGAGAATGATTATAAATCTGAATATCTTGAAGTTTATTATTACCCTGATTTATTCAAATATGAAAAAAACGAGAGATTCGAATTAAATCATGTATGGGGTTTTCATCTAATAAAACCGAAAGAAGATATTACCTATTCTATATCATTATCTGCATTATCTGAATTAAAAAAACATCCACTCAGAATTAATTATCAGGTAGATATGATACCATATGATTCTACAAAAAAAATAACGAAGAAATCATTAACTACTCCACTATTGCAAACAACAATGGATGGTGTGAAATTATTTGATGTGCTGTGGGCCATACTTTATGAGATTAGCTGGCATGGAGCACCAAATAAAAGAGATGAATTTGCTAAAGAGTTAACAGATAGAGTCTACGATTTTGAAACTGCAGATAAATCGAAGATGGTTTCCTTAGATCAACTAAGGGAGGCATTAAAACCCAATAAGAAGAAATAAAAAAAACCAACCTTACGGGGTTGGCTATTATTTGAGAAATAATATTAAGATACTGATAAATACTACCAGTAAACGAAAAATCAGATTTTACATCTAAAATTAACAGACCAACCAATTGGCATGAACTGTGGTTCCATAGTATCTATGAAGTGTTGTCTCCATCCTTGAATGAATTCTTCGAAAGCAGCGTGGTTAGTAAATTGCTTAATAACCATTTTACCGTGAAAGAATTCATCAATATCAATGACTTCACGTTTTTCCCTAGCTATTGACTTGTTCAGTTTTCTTCTGATCTTATCAAGTTCCTCGAAGTCCAGTTGCATAATATCGAATTTTAACATAGTACTTACTTCTTTACCTATGATTTCGATTTTGCTGATTGGTATGTCATTGAATTGGTCAAGAATAGTGTTGAGCAATTTACTGATCTTAAATTTAGTTCTAAGTCTTTCGACCACAGTAGTAATGTAGGCATTGTTCAATTCTTCAATTGTACCAACGCTATATTTTCTCGCAATGTGAGTCTTATAACTTTTTGCAATCATTTCGTACTCTTCGTGATGCATTCTACAGATCAATACGACATCATGGTGATTTCGTGATTTGTAGTTTATGGGCATGAATTTTCTATAGTGATATGGAACTACGTGATGTCTTTGAAGATTATCTGTAGACCCACATACAACACACTGATTTATTCTTGGAAGTAATCCAAAGATTTCATTTTCGGAAAAACCATCCCCTTTAGGTACTTTTGTTAATTGAATTGAATTCTTGTCAATAACAATAGCACCTGCTCTACGCAAATACCAATCGGCTTTTCTTTTACTCGTGGTAAACATATGCTTACCATTCGGGTGAAATACTTTCCAATTGTCATTCGTATCAAATTTTCTGCTACCACTTTTTAATACTTGCATTAGTTCAGGTTTTCTCTTATGATTTTGTGGTATTCGACCACTTTATTTTTTGATATTATCTTAACAGCATCAAATTTATCGATTATTTCTTGTTTCCAAAACAATTTTATTCCAATTCTTTTGCAATCGTTGATAAAGTCATCAATTGTATCTGGAAGGACTGGAAATTTATATTCGTGACCCGATAGAAATATTGAATACGAATTGAATTCAATATTGATATTCACATCGTTATCAATTCCTTGCAAAACTTGCCAATGTTGCATATCTTTTACAATCCACCCATCGAATAACACTTCACGATCTGCGAGTTTCCACCTCTTTAATCTCATCGCATATCCCTCGGTAGTTTCATGAAAATCCACACCAAATACAGGCATATTTCCATGTTTATTTCCAAGATGCTTTACATCAAAAGGTTTGTTATACAATTCATTCTTTATTACTTGGTCACCAATGGTGTTGATAAATGGTGCTGCCTCGACATTACTTTTCATACTTATCTTATTGAAATTAGTTTATTATTTATTCCTACAGTCAGATAATAGATCGTATTTGTTACATCATTTTTAACAATCTGATTATCGTATACTGGTTGAAGCATAATCATTGATTTTGTTACAACTCCAGACTTTCCGTTCTTAAAGATGAATTCACAAGGATGATCACCTGCTCTGATATTGTATCTCTTAATATTGTGAGCGTTCATCTTTATAGCGTCATATCTAACCACTAGAATCTCATTATCTTCGATCTTAGCCAAACCAAATGTCTTCTTTGAAGATATTTGAATCGTGTCTTGTATCACAGTAGTCCTTTTACCTGTATACGTATTCACGCTATAATAGTTACCCTTTCCATCGTAACTAATTACGTTAGATGCATTATCAGTAAGTATGGAGTATATCTCAAATGATCTTTCTGTCGTCATTATCAACGTCTTATCCATAAGATTCGATGCATCGGCATAGAATATCTCTCTGATCTTTCTATCAGAGAATAATGACCTGTCCCAATATCCTAATAGAATTTTATTGGATTGGTAGTCATAGTCAAGAATGGAATATGATTGCAGCCATGTAACTACTTGATGCCCTAACGTATATTTATAGATGTTTTTAAAACTTGATATTAAGATTCCTGATTTTGTAAACCAAATCTTTAATGCCCCCTGATTACTATTAGATATACGTACTGTGTCAAATACATTTAATGTCTTTTGGTTGAATAAATAGGCCGTACCATTCTCATCAGTATATGCACCAAAATCACCAACATAGTCAAGAGTTACTTGACCTAAATTGGAAAATTTTAAAACTTTAACTATGGAATCGTTTTTATCTAGAACCACCATTCTACCTTTAGTCGTTGAAACAAATAATCTGTTATTTGATTTCGATAGACACAACGTTAGAAATTGTTCACCCTTCTCAGCAACAATTAATTGGCGAGTATAGAACTCACCAGTACTGGATTGTTTTACTGATTTCGATAAGTTCAGTTCACGGCTTATCATCGCAACTTGTTCTTTTAAATCATCGAGTTCATTTTCTTTCTGTTTGTTAATGACCAATTGTCTTAAGGATGTTGTGTCAATGGTAACTACTGCTTTCATCCAATACTTTGCACCATTCCAAGATTGATCCAATACTTTAAATTCGGATATACCTGCACTGATACTGGAGATATTTTCAAAGAAGTCTTGATTGAACCTACCATTGATTTCAGAAGTCTTAAGTATTGTTTCACTTTTGATGTATACTCCAACCTTATCCAAAAGCATTGAACGTAGCCTTGTTTTGGCAATATCATAGCAGATGTCTTTGCTATCTCTATCACCTGCAGTATAGACATATTCTTCAATGAAATCCTTTTTCTGAGCCATTAAAGCAGAGAATTGAAGTAGGATTGTTAATAAAATGATCGTTTTTTTCATATATTTACCATTATCCTATTATACGTTAAAACCGTACAAAATGTTTAAAATTTGGGGTATTTATTGAATATGGACACTTTTATACCATTTGGAATAGAGGAAGCGACTGCATCCTTCGAAATAGACCGTAAAACCTTCAAGGTTGATTCGAAGAACTATTATAGTACCAAGACCAAGAAGACACAGATAATCCTTGCTGGAAGCCTTAGAAAGGGCAGCAACCGTATCCTACGCTTAAAGAAAAAGGACTTCGGATTAACCAAGATTTGGCCTATGTTTACCATTCGCAGAGATGGTAAGATTTTTCAGCATTTTGATCCTAATTACCATAGTGATTTTATGGGCAATAAGGAGATAGATAGAAAGTCAATTTCTATTGTATTGGAGAACATGGGTATGTTGTCATTTGATTATGAGAAAAACAAATATTTGAACTGGATTAATGAAGAATGTGACGAGAGTAATGTTCATGAGAAATTGTGGAAAAATAACAGATACTGGGAAACATATACCGAAGAACAATTCACATCATGTGTAAAGCTTTGTGTTTACCTATGTAGAAATTATGGCGTTAAACAGGACTGTTTGGGCTACTATGTTCATCATGAGGCAGCATTATTATACAATGGTATATTAACTAGAAGTAATTATGATTCCGAATATTGTGATCTTAACCCATCCTTTGATTTTAAAAGATTTCTTAAAGAACTCAACATTTTCATTTAATAATTGTATTTATATCATACTATATAACTCATGAAAGGCGACATTTTACAACAGATTACCGAACGAACAAAGAGCTTTGAAAGAAGATACGGTTTTGAATCAAAGAAACCAGCCAAAGAAATGTCAATGAGAGACATGTTAGGTGTTATGAGAAAAAAGGTTAATGAAAACCTCGATCAGACTAGAAATCTTACACAAGCCGAAGTGGATCGTGAGCAAGAGAAAATGTTGAATTATTTCCAAGATGATAATGTCGATATTCAATTTGAACCACTTAATGTATATAGTGATGGAATTTTTTGGGGTGGTAGTATTGATGGTCAATTATTGTTTGCATACAAAGTAACTCCAGATGAGAAGACTAGCGGTGTAGAGGTGAAATATCTTGATGGTTTTGACCCTTCCGATCCTGATAATGATAAAATAATTAAAAAGGTACAGTCGTATTATAATGACTTCTACAAATATTGGAGAGATAACGAACTTCAAATATCTAAATAATATATGAATTCATCTGCTACATATATTAAGTCATTTCTAGAAAAGGGAAAAATCGTTATTAACGATAAACATAGAAATTTTGCAGATAAAAAGAAGTTGTTTCACTCAGTATTAATGCAATTGCATTTAGAGCATCCAAGACTTGTTGAAGAGTGTACCAGCGAGAGAATTCTTAAAATAGACCACAAGAATCTCATAATTGAAATCGTTCATTAAATTATAATTTTTTATAGAATAGTATTTATCTGAAACAATACTCAGATGGATATAACATTGAATTTCGACAAAAGGAACCTTCTTATCTTGGTTCTATTACTATTACTAGGCTTTGGTATTTCATATCATTTCTACATAGTAGAGAAAAATAAAGATCAAATCAAACAAGAAAAAAACCTACAGAATGCTCTTACTGATAGTGTAAAAACTTATCGTAATAAGGAAAATCAGTGGGTAAGTGAAAAACTATCGCTACAAGCAGATACAAAAGATTTGAAAGATAAGAACCTTACCCTGAGTAAAAATCAGGCCGATCTTATTAATAGAGTAGATCAAATCAATAAACATAATCAGGTTATTTCTGCAGCCTTAATTCAGATGGGTGTGAAAATAGATGGATTGGCTAATGCAGACCCTGTACATCAAACAGATTCAACTGTTGAATTTGCTGCAAATACAGATAGTTTATCCTATGATATATTAATTAGTAGAGTAAAGCCTATAGGAAAACCAGTACTGGAATTTAAGAAGTTTGCCCTTCCAAATACTCAATTAGTTGAGTTCCATTGGAAGGATGAACGTAAAGAAGGGTATCCAGTATCGTTTACGGTTACCAATAGTAATCCATACTATAAAGTGTATAATCTGGATAGTTATGCTATTCCAGAACTGGATAAGACTAAAGTAAAACCAACTTTCTGGAATAAACTAGGTACGTTCTCAAAAAGTACTGGTGGTAAGATAGTATTTCTTGGAATTGGATTCGTAGCTGGTGCTGCATTGGTTAAGTAAAATTCTATATTAATTTATAAGAAAGCACGTTCGAAAGACGTGCTTTTTTTCGTTATTGGTGAGTATTTATAAGGTATAAAGAGAGATAATCACTATGAGCGCAAGCGAAGTTAAGGAAATTGTTAGAGCCGAGGTCAAGAATGTTATTCGTGACGAAGTGTTAAAACAGGTCAAAGCTTCGATGAAAAGTGGTGATATGAAGAAGGACGTAAATAGATTAATTAAGGATGCTCTAACTGAACTATATAAATTCATGTGGGTTAGAAAGAGTGTTTGGCAAGGTGAAATTGGAAGATAATGAGTGATCAAAATTTTAACTTAAAGTCATTCAAACCGACAATGAAACCGCCCTCAGATATGGGCAAAAAGATTGATACTGGGTTTAAAAGTAAAATGCGTAATGCAGGTGTAAATATGAATAGCATAAAAGAAAACAACATTCCTCTAAATGAAAAAGAAGAATCATTAAAGAAGAAGATTTTTAGTCTTCCTAAGATGGAGACTCTTGTAATGACTGATGAATACTTGTCAAATATTTACAACAAATTAAAGCAAGATGCGCAAGAGACTTATGGGTATCATTGGAACGAGACTATCATGAACATTTTGTTCAATGAGTATGTTTTAGATGATGCTGGTTATCTTCAAAAGTACAAAAACACAAAGACTTATAATAAAAAAAGAAGAGGACAAGAAGGTGTTGAAGAATTAGAAAAAGAACTTCAAAATAAGGTTGCAGATGTAAAGGCTAGTGGCGATGAACCTGTTTTGAAAAGAGATAAGAAGGTATCAGATATTGACAGCAATAAGGATAACTTAGATAAATTCAAAAGAGGCGTAAAACAAGATAAGGAGAATGACGCTATGGCTAATGAATCGCAAAATGAAGTTGCAGAAAAAATGAAAGCTGTAACAGAAGGTTTAGATAAAGAAATGAATGAGCTTTTTGGTTTTGGTGCTCCTGCTCCAATGACATCACACAAAGCAAGTAAAAACGATACATATTTCGTTGATAAAGGTAACAATAGTGCTGTTGGTGTTATTTCAACTAATTTAACTCCACAGCAAAATCAAGAAACTGCAAATAAGTTTGCGGGAAATACATTGAAGTATAGCAGAATGCCTTGGTTTGTTGCAGTTCAAAACAAAGTAAAAGGTGTTCCTCAACAAGTGACTGATGGAAGTATTGCTGATTTTCAACAAGATGCAACTAAATATGCAGGTGTACCTGCATTGGGTGAAACTACTGGTGCTGCAAGTAGCGGTGCTTATGCTCCAGCATTAGATAATCAAGATAATACATATCAAAATGAAACAACTACTTCTGCAAGTAGTGGAGCATTTGTTGGCCCATTCCCCGGTAAAAGAAAGTCAGTACTTGACAAACCATTATGGGTTGGTGGTACTATATTAAAAGAAAGTAAAGATTACTTAGGTAATCCAGAAGCATTTAAGAAATATGTCGAATACGTTGAAAGTATAGATAAACTTGAAGTGATGTTAAATGAATCAGTGGACGAGGGAACTCTTTCGATGAAACAACATGCACAGAATGTATTGAACAATTTGACTCAGATGACTAAACAAAATCCAGAAGTAGCCCAACTTCCTGAATTTCAGGAAACGTTGTCACACTGGAAACAATTGGCTTTAACAGGACAAGCACCAAATCCAGAGGAACATCCACAACAAGCACAACAAGTATCCGAAGATCATTTGAATACGAAAGAAGAAAAAATTGATTTCATTGTAAAGAATAGTCAAGGTAAGTGGAACTCATTTCCTATGGCATATACTCCAGAACAATTACTTGCAATGACTGATGAACAGGTGGATCAAATTTATCATACTATTGAACATGAAGCTGGTGTGAATGAAAATGAAGTAGATGAGATGTTTGGTTTTGGTGGCGGTGGTATGGGTTCTAGACTTAATGTTGGAAGTTCTCCATCATCATTGAAGGGTGCAGGTTCTCCTCAATTAACAAAATTGAGAGGTGATATGAGAGATAAGATGTTTGCTACGAATCTTAGCGGATATAAAAATCACGTGATTAATGCGTTAAGACGTATGCCATCTGGTGATAAGGTTATTGGTGTATTAGATAAAATTTACGACCAAATTGTAGATACAAACATGAAAAATAGTGTATCTCCAGAAGAGACTGCACAACAAGTACTTAAACATTGGTCAGGTGTTGCGGAAAGTAAAGCATCAAATAGAATCAATAAAGAAAAGATTCATATTAATGAAAACCCTAGTTTTAAAGATGCTATGGTTAAAGATATAAATTTTAGTCGTGGTAAAGCTAGTGATAGTGAGTCTGCGGGTGAACTTGAAGCTAAGGACGGATTATTCAAAGGTAAGTGGAATAATAATGAAGATGTAAGCGAAAAAGCGGTGTCAAAAGCACAACAGCAGTTCATGGGTATGGTTCATGCAGAGAAAAAAGGAGAATTAAAAAATCCAAGCCCTGCAGTAAAAAAAGCTGCAAGTTCAATGACAGATAAAGCTGCTACGGATTATGCATCGACAAAACAAGCAGGATTACCTGATCATGTTGATGAAATGGGTAATGATTATTTAATGGGATGGCCAAATAAGGGTAAAATGATAACACCAAAAGAAAATCCTTTTGATAAGGTTCAATTTGCAGATAATTCAAAACATACTGCATCTGATGAAAATATATTCGTAAAAATTGCTAAATTAGTGTTTCCTGAGACTAATAAAAATTCACAAGAATTAACGGCATTAGGACAAAAATTCGTACACGATTTCTTCGGAACAACTCCACCAGAAAGAGCATACGATCTTTTATATAAAAAATATCAAACTATGAATTTAGCAGAAAACAAAACGATCAATCACGCAGATTACAAAGAATTCTTCAAGAATAAATTGAAAGCTAGTGGCAAATCATTAGGATCAATGTCTCCAGAGGAAAAGGAATCTTTCTTTGCAATGGTTGACAATGAATATCAATCAAAAGGTGAGCAAGGTGTTCAAGAATCAATGGTTGATGACCAACCAGATTCTATGGCACGTACTATGGATTCACCTGAATTAAATGTATCAGGTGCACCTATGGGTGGTTCATCAGCACCTGTTGCAGAAGCAGCACCAGAGGTTGATGTTGAAGATAGAGAATCTGATCAAGGAGATAGACAGAGCAAAGAAGCAAATGCAGATGCAGCAAAATTCAGAGAATTTCTTCAATCTAAATATGGCGTACAGAGTGTTGCTGAATTGTCACCAAGACAAAAGCAGCAAGTTATGAAAGACATGGATGCAGCAAGAGCAGCTAATGCACCTGCAGAAGAAAAGCCCACATTAGATTTAAAAAATTTCGCAGCTACAGATGCTGAAAAAGCTTCATATCAGGCAAGAGATAATCAACAATTAGGTTTTGTTGCTCAAAATAATGATAGAATCAACACTATTCAAGATTATCTAGCACTTGAAAAACAATATGCTCAGGAAAAAGGAGAAAAAATGTTTCATCCTATGGCAATACTTGCATCAATTCAAGCTATGCCACCACAAGAAAGAGCACAGTTTAGTAATGTAGAAAGAGTATTAACTACCCAAATGAAGGGTGGTAATGTTCAAGAATCAAAAGAAAAATCAAAACAAAACAATATGAACGAAGAAAGAATGTCAAATTCAATGCTTAATTTGCAAAAGATTAAAAAAGAAACTGCTGCCATAGCAACAAAACAAATGGCTGATGCTGATGCATTGAAACAAGCTAAAGTATATCCGAACCCTGACGAATTTTATATCGAACAAGATAAGGATAAAATACAGAAGTTTAAAACTGGTGAAGAGATTGAAAAGGAATCTCTTGCTAAAATGGAAGAATTGAAAGCATTGGAAAATGTTGGTAATTCAACTGGTGGTGATTCAACAACTGGTAATGATGCAGCACCAAAGAGAAATCTTACTAAAGAAGAAAAATTGAGATTAGCTATGGATAGAGGTGATGGTATGCATAATATCGTCTATGACAATAAGCCTTCTGAGAAATTCGAAAAAAGACTAAAGAAGGACATGGGTGAGGATCAATATAAATTAAGACAAGAAAAAATCAAATACAGAGAAGATATGCCTAGTTACAATAAAGACACACAACCAGTTGAAACTGGTGATGATAAAGCACAAGACACCAAATTCAAAAAAGGTTATAATGAAGAATTTACTGGTAAATATACCAATGACTATGGTAAATCAAAACTTGTTGAATTCCAATTGGAGGATACGGAAGAAGTAACTTCTATCAATGAAGGTTCTTTCTTATTAACTCTTGAAGGATTAGGTAATAAGTACACACAAAAGATTAACGAAAGTAAAATCTTCGCTGATGTGATTAAAGATTACGATTTCTATTTAATGGAAAATAAGGTTGTAATGATTAAACGTGATCCTAATGCGATACCTGCAGCACCTGTTGAGCCAGAAGTCATAACAGAAACCATCATGAATAAAATGAACCATTTGATTGGATACAATTCAAATGAATTTGTAAACACGAAGAAATCCGTGAAATTCTAATATGGGTGATATTCTAGATTTGAATGACATAGAATTACAGTCATTACTAAGTAGTGCTGAGAGACCTGTCTTCGTAGATTTTTGGGCTGAATGGTGTGGGCCATGTAAAATGATGGAACCAGTTATCGATGAATTATCTAAACAATATAAAGAGAAATTTTTATTTGTTAAAGTTAATGTAGACGAAAACCCACAATCAACTGCAATGTATGGTATTCGTACTATTCCAACATTTATTGTAATTAAAAACAATGAGTTGGTAATGAGACAGTCAGGAGCATTTCCTAAATCACAATTCGTTGAAAAATTGAATAAGTTGCTTAACTAAAAATTAATAAATATATTTTTTCAAAAAGGTGTTTTTCAACACCTTTTTTGTTTATATTGGGGTTTAAAAGTATTTATGTGTAAGTGGAAATAAATTTTTTTATAAAATTTAACAACATGAAAAATAATAACAAGGTACGAATTGAGAAAGTATTTAAGGATGAAGGATATAGTGAATTTGAAATTATGAAAGAATTAAAATCAAATGGTATTATGAAAGAACGAGTTGAATTGTATCGTGATTTTGTTGTAAATTTAATTTGTTATGCACACACCACTTATTTCGGTCGTGATTTCTTAAAAAAAGAAGAGGATATAAAAGGTCATTTTAGTTGGGCCTTTAATAAAGTGATTAGCGAATTTGCGCAGGAAGGAATAATGTTTATCAATACTGCTGAACTCCACGAATATTTTTTAGAGTATTTTACACAGCAATTCTATAATTTTGAAACAATACCACCAGTTAAGCAATACATCTCTTTTTGGGATGATATATTCGCAATTCACCCTAAAAAGCAGAAAAACATAATGAAAGTGCTTCTTGATTTGTACCAAATATTCGATAAAGCCTTAGATACAAAAAAATCTTTAATAGAAGCATAAAATTTGTTTGGATTATTCGATTATTTGGTTATCTTTACAGCTAAATAATTTTAATAAAAAACAAACAACAGAAATGGAACTAACAGTCATTAAAAATGACGTAGTAAATGAACTACGTAGCAAGCGTTACTTCAACGAGCAAGAAGTTGCACGTTTAGTGCAAAGTGATCAAATTATGTCTCACAAAGAAAGAGTGGAGAAGATTGCATCTTTGGTAAGACAAAACGTCAATCTCATTGAGGCTGATAAATTGGTTGAAGCATACTTCCCAACTAAGCAAGTTGCACCACAGCAACCAGCACCTGAGCCTCAGCAAGAAATCACACCAACAGAACCTGCGTAATCTTATGGACTTTTCAGAACTTTACCAATTCCTATTTATAGGTAGTACACTATTTTTGGTGAATCATTTATTCATGTTTACATATAGATTTGTAAGACGTGTTCGATACAATATCGAAACGGCCTATGACATTGGTATCATTGGTAAAGTTCTACTTTGGTTATCAATAACAGTTTTTTTGGCGTACCTTATTTAACAACGCAATGATTGACATAGAGAAATTATCCAAAGAAGATGTGGCTCAACTGACAAAGCATTTTCTTGAAAATCGAATTATAAAATTCAAAGACATTCTTCAACCTATTGAAGAATATTTTTGGAAATTCGATTTTAATGCTACAACACAGAGCTATGAATTATATTTGGGTGTACCTAAAGATTGGGTACATGATATGTCACTACATGGATATGCAATTGAATTAGTCAATGAGAATGATAATGGGAAGATCATTAAACTTCTAACTACCTCAGAAGAGAATGTGGCTGATGTTGATGATCTGATATTATTTGCTATCGATATTAGCCAACGCAATACTGCAATTCTTGCTAAGATTAGAGAGAAGGAATCTGAACTACAACAGATGAAAGAAAAAATGGTTGAAAAACAATTGGAGTTGGATAGAGAGATTGAAATTTTGAAAACGGTAAAAGGTGAACCAGAACCAATTCAACCCGAAGAAGAGGTTGTTGTTGCCGAACCCGTTGCCGAGAAAATTATTGTATCAAAAGAAGATACGGAGAAATTCGTAGAGTTAATGACCAATGGCAAAAAAGGATGATGATAAGGATAAGAGATTTGAAATACTCAAACTCGAATTAGATGAAGCTCAATATAAAGAAGTCGAACAAGAAAAACTTCTAATACAAAATGAACTTGACCAAAGTAAGAAGTATTTAATTGAAGAAGTACTTGAAGAAGGTGAAACTCTCCTTAAAGAAATTGATCAAAAGGAGAAGAAAACCCTTTGGGATAAGATTATGGATTTCATCTTCAAATGAAAGTAACATACAATATAGATGAAGAGATTAATAGAATAGAAACGGGTAATACGGTTCTAATATCTGGTCTATATGGGAGAAATTTTAAATTCATCAATAATAAATGCGGAATAATAAAAAACATCTATCTTCGTAATGAAGGTAACGAACTATTGCATTTAGCTGATGTTCAAATGTTTGAGGATGGTTTAATTCATTCGATAAATCTAGATTTTATTTTCAAGTTGAATTCGGGAAGAAAAGTCGATAATCCTGTGCAGCATCTCGTAAGTATAGAAAATCCAGTATTATACTATATTCGCAAAAAATCAATCAATACCACTATGAATTTCCACGATGAATTAGGACAGTGTATGTCTTTTTGCGTAGATAAGGGAGGTAAATCACACGTCTTATTATTTTCTGGTATTAATTAAATTTTGTATATTTGTGTCAATTAACCAATTGACATATGAATAATTACAATTTCACTTCACTTTCAAACATGCTATTTCTCGACATTGAAGCTGTACGAGAATATAAGACATTTGAAGAATTCGTAACTGCTAGGAGCTTAGATAATTGGAAGAAAGTATCAGCCAAACATTATAGTGATGTTTTAAAGTCTGACGTAAAACCTTCTGATTCGGAAATTTATCTTGATAAGGCAGGTTTATATGCTGAGTATGCTAAAGTTGTATGCGTTAGTCTTGGAATGGCTGATGTCGTTTATGATGGTACTAAATATAATGTCACAAAGAAATTATATGATATAACATCTCACGATGAATATCCGATACTTGTAAAATTCGCAAGTCAATTGGAAAGGGCTATTGATAAAAATCCTAGCACATTGTTATGTGGCCATAATATCTTAGAATACGATATTCCATTCTTAGTAAAGAGAATGATCAAGTATAAAATTAAGATTCCACAACTTTTGAAGAGTTCCATATATGGAAAGCCTTGGGAGATTAAAGTGGTTGATACTATGAGGGATTGGAGAATGAACACCAGCAAGTATATGTCAATGGATACTATTTGTGAATTTGTAGGTATCCCATCCTCTAAACATGGTGAAGTTAACGGAAGCAATTTGAGTGCTTATTACTGGGATAATACACATCTTCATAATGAGGCCGATAGAGTCAATGATCCAATTCTACAGAATATCGCAATATATTGTAAATTAGACGTATCTAATGTAATCGATATTTGTACATATCTTTCAGAAGTATAACCCCAAATCGGGGTTTTTTTATGCTTCAAGTATTTATAAGTAAATAAATACAATATGAAAGAAGTAGTAAAAAACAACATTAAGGAATTATCTCTAATGGCATTGGCCTTTGGCACATTTGTAGCTGTTGCAATATATGTACCAGATGATTCGATTTTCAAGAAAATATTTGCGGGATTTATCGTTCTCGTATTGATTGTTGGTGCTGTGTTATTAACACCTCTCGGCAATCCATTAAAAAGAATTTACAGAAAGTGGAAGGGGCTTGAAAAATAATTATGACATTTCTATACGCATTTTTACAACGTGTTATGTCTGGAATAGTTAGCTATTTCGGATACTCGCATAAAGCAGTGGGTTTAGTATTGATGTCTTTATTAATGGTCGTATATCCATTTATATCGATGGAATTTAATTTTTTCTTCATTCTTTTCTTTATTGTAAATGCGATAACTATAGTAATGAAGATGGCTAGTTTTGATGTTGATTTAGGTCTATCATCGCTTAAATATAAAGATATTCATCTATGGGAAAATTTGGTAACTGGTGGATATGTAATGTATCTTATGCTTACTGGTCATAATATAATTTTACTTATGTGCTCGGTGTATCCTGCACTAATCCTCCACAAAGGATTTATTAATTGGGGTAGTAAACTTACTTTCTTTGCAGAAGCAACGGATGATCCTACAGGTAAGACATATGGAATTCCTTTACTTGGAATAAAGGTTAAGAGATCAAGTACTAAATTTAGACTAATCGCTGCTGGTGCATCAATACTTATAGCAGTAGCAGTACTGGTATTAAATTTTGATATTAGTATTGGATGGTTTAAAGATACTCCATTCTTATTCCATATAGGTAGATAATCATTTCAGGTTGAAATCCTGATCCACCACGATCATAATATCTCCAATTGATTCGATATTTTTGAATGTGTTTCTCATTATTTGATTTACGAAATCGTTAGAAAAGTATTGGTATACTTCCATACTGTCTGTAGGTAGACTAAGTATAACGGTATTATTTGATTTTTTTACAAACTTAACCGTTAGTCTTGCTGTTGTTTTTTGGTAGTTTTTCATTCTTCTAGTTTTATTGTTGATATTTTATTGCTGTCGATAGTTGCTGAGATTACATAATCTGGTTGAATATCGTGATTTTGTTCGATGATGATGAGCTTCTTTACACGCTCCTTAATGACCTTTATAAAGTCTAGGAATTCATCGATACTCTCGTCTTTCAATTTGCCCATAACCTCATCTAGCATGAATAGACTAGGCTTAGACTTGATGTTAATTTCATTTAATGCAACCTTTAGAGAAATGCTCGAAAAGGTACGTTCTTTCCCTGATCCACCAAGACACTCTATAACTGCATTAGGATGCATTGCATAAGACATCTTTAACTTAAGGTCAGACTCATCCAACCAAACATTGAAGTCAACTGGCTGCAATAGATTGGATAGGGTAGTGTTGATCTTAGGAAGTAGATTATTACGTAGGATTTGAGTAGGAACCCCATCACGATGAATGCAATTCATATAGATGTCCATTACGACATCATTCTTTTGTTGCTCCTTAAACCTTTTAATCAGTTCGTTCTTACTAGTAATTTGTTTTTGATTAAATGCAATGTCATTATCCATACGGTTAATATCACGCATGAGATTATCCTTATCAGTTTTTAATCGAGTAAGATCGACTAGAACTAAATCCAATTCCTTTTGGGTATTGATATTATGCTGAATTTTTGAAAGTAATTCATCATGCTTTTTTATTTTATCTTGTTCTGCACGTATCTTAAGTTGCAAATTTTCATACTTGATAGGAATGGATTTCAGATCATCCAATAATCGCTCCCTCTTCTCCACTTCAAGCTTATCGTTATTCAATGCTCCAATCTCAACAGTAATCAATTCAAATCCTATTGATTTTTCGGCAATGATTGCTTCAATATCAGATATTGATTTTTTTAATTGAATGATTTTAAAATCAAAGGTTTTATCTGCTGATTTAGTCTTTATTTGATCAGCTATATTAAACATCTCACTCTCCAGTGCTTTGATTTTTTCTTGAATAGGAATTATCGTTTCCTCAGTCTTTACTCTACCACAAGTTAAGCATGTCTTGCTATTATTTAAATTAGCGATTTCGTCCTTTTTAGCCTTACCTTCTCTTTTTAATAATTCGATTTCACCATTGAGTTTGTTGGAAAGCGATATGGTTTGTTCAATCAATAGACGATGATTATTGATCTCTGTTCTTAATTGAAATTCCTCATTCTTGTGATTCTCCTTTTTTACTATAAGAGAAGCGAGTTTCTCTGCATCATACGAACTCTTCAATCTGACTATATTACTATTCAATAGACTGGTGGACAATTCTAGATCATCAATTTCTTTGAGATAGTCATGAATTGTCTTTTGAATTTGTATAACATCAAGTTTTGCAATTTCGGGGTCAATTTGATGAAATTGTCTGGTGATGCTATCTCTATGTAGTTCGTAACTATAAAGACTCAAATCTAGTTTTTCTATTTTTTCATAGAGTAGAGCTATGCGCATTTCGTTTTCCGTGATCTGCTTATCCAGCATATCAATAGCTGAATTTTCAACCTCAAGATTACAGCTAACACGATCTGTGGCAATAAGCTCCTTCTTATAGTTCTTAAATTCTTTCAATCTTACATCAAATATATCTAAACCAGAATCAACTAATATCGAATCTAAAAACACAGAATTATCTGTGCTAAGAATGTTATTGAGTGTATCTGCTGTGGTTAATGTGATACGAATGAAATTTTCATATGTGCCAATAATCTCATCTATACGTTTCTGTGTTTTTACACGATCTTCATCATTTAAAGCATTGAGATCATTCTCGTTACTGAAATCATCGTCTGGTGATGTTAGTTTATGATAGTTTACAACAGTACTGGCTTTGATTATTTCACCTTCTTTATTCTTGTTAATGGTAGTAACTCTTTTAATACCATAGTATTCCCCATTGCAGTCGATAACTAACCCACCCTCACAGCTATTGATGTCAGTTCTATTGTTAACAAATCTAGCATCCCCAAATTTCTTTCTGGAGTCGGTTTCTAATGATTTCCCATGCTGAATATACGAAAGCAATTGAATTATTGAAGACTTACCAGCCGTGTTCTTTCCAGTGATTTGATAGAGGCCATTTTTATCCCTCCAATCGATGTCAATAGATTTGATATTACGGAAATTTTTTCCCCAAAATCTAACTATAGACCATTCAATATTTGTTAATTCTTCAACGACAATACGATTTTCAATAATCTCATCGAGCTTTAATACATCACTGACGATTTCATCATCGTGACCTATTTTCTTGAGATAATCTTCAAAGATTTTGTGAAGTACTTCTCGCTTGGTGATATTTTCAATAACATCTACATCCTGAGTATCGATTTTATTTTCTTCGACAAATTCAACTTTATGTTTGAATGATACTGGTGCATATTTATTTGAAATATATGTCCAGAGTCTTTTCTCGTTTTCAGTGTTTTTTAGTGCAGGAAGCGTTTGCCATTTTATTCTGATTGATGGCTTAAGTGATATATTCTTTATATCAATATTAAGATTCTCAAAATCGGTGAATCTATTAACTATTACTGTATGATAGTTATATTCGTTTTTTATGGGTACGTCTTTATGGGTTTTCTCTAAAACATCCCACATGATATAACCATGAAATTCATCATCACCCTCTGCATAGTTTTGGGCTATTAGTGAACCACAGTAGGCTTTAGTTTCATTGAGAAAATATTGATGTTTGTGAATATCGCCAAAGAATGAAAAATCTCCTTTGAAATCGTTTATTGATCTATAGGTCTTACTTTCAAATTCATATCCTGCAGCATCAATACATCCATTGATAGGATCGTGGAATAAATCGATATAGACCTTCGTAGGGTCTTTAACGAAATCCTTTGGCCAAGGGTTATTTCTCTTTTCACCGTGTTTCCAAACGCACCATACAACGTTTTCATCCTCAACCATTCCAGTACTGTTGAGATATGTTATTTTAGGGTTAGCTATTGATTCTACGATAGCCTGTATTGAATCAATTCTATTAGTTGCTGCCTTTAGTACATCGTGATTACCACGAGTAATAACAAGCGGTGCTACCTTAGTTAGAGCATTGAGAAATTTAGTAACAAGAACAAGAAGCTCACCTTCGAGTTTAATGTAATCATTGAACAAATCACCTACAATAACAATTCTATCGGGTTTATCTGTTCGTAGCGATTTTATCAGTTCATTGAAAACCTGCTTATACTCATCGTGTCTTTTTATTGATTTATGCAAATGTATATCCGCAAGGTGAGCTATTTTTTTAATCATCTATTAATATTTTTTACCATGAAGTTTATCTCTGGTGGAATTGTATTGCATCTTGTGCTTTATATGATATTCAAGATCAATATTCATTTGTCCTGCCAAATCGAAGATTCTAATAACGGCATCAGCCAATTCATCCTCAAATGAATCTTTGATGTTTTCTTTAAAATTCTCTACGAATTGTTCGCTGGTATATTTACCGCTTTCTGCTAAAAATTTATCGAATGCATCGATAGCAGCATATTGATTTTTTCTGTCTGCCTCTAGAGCTTCCCCTAATTCGGAAGTTATCAGCATCAACTTTTCACCTAAATTCCAACCTGTATTATCCCAAAATCCCTTTTCCTTGGCCGTATTATGTGCCTTGGCAACTGTTTCATTAATTCCCATCTATATCATAGTAATGATAAGATTATTGCTATTTGGCCTACTGACCAATAGCAAACATAATTAAAACTGAGACAATAAACAAATCAGAGTGACTTATTTCTTTGAAGAAATTCTGCCGTTTTACGCAGAATGTAGGCTTGATAAGATTCTTTCGATTCATATTGGATGAAAAGCCATTGCTTTCTCTCTATCATAAAATCAAAAGGGATACCTGATGGTATAACATTCATACATTGGAGCAGGGCTTCCATTCCACCCAACCATCGCATTCTAGTAATACGATCCATTGTTTCTTTGGATTCCCCTCTATTAAGGAATAGAAAATTATTGTAGAGGTTTCTTAGTGTTGATTCAGGATCATACATGGCTTTTTCTTTTATGTAGGGTATTATACGTAAAATAAGAAGATTTGTTTTATAATGGTAAAATCCCTATTTTTGCCTTGAAAAACATAATATATGGTAGGATTTCTTTTTCTCTTTCATTTCATAGCAGACTTTGTATTCCAATCCAGACAAATGGGAGAGAATAAAAGCAAGAGTTTCAAGTGGTTACTGTTACACGTATCGACATATGCTGCTGTGATTGGTATTTTGTCATTTCCACTATTTTCTAATTGGTTGGCATTTACTGTTTGGATCGTGATTAATTTCTATCTACATTTGGCAACTGATTTTGTAACCAGTAAATTGAGTACGCACTTCTACTTAAAGAAAAATATGTACCAGTTCTGGAACGTAATCGGAATAGATCAAGCAATACATTTCACGACATTATATTATACCTTTATTTGGCTAACATGAAAATTGAAGACAAAGTACATATCGAATTATCTAA
>Ga0315289_10003933_pt1 | contig 22350 bp, 24 predicted proteins | sample YL17G11_40_MG_FD_203452 | JGI IMG/M metagenome (GOLD analysis project Ga0315289, IMG submission 203452) | Sediment microbial communities from Yellowstone Lake, YNP, Wyoming, USA - YL17G11_40 | ecosystem: Environmental > Aquatic > Freshwater > Lake > Sediment | place: USA: Wyoming | collected... | reverse complement strand
AGAGAAACACAAGGCGAGAGAGTCTGCAAGAAGGTCTCATCATCGTAACGTCCAACGATCATCTGAGCATAGGGATAAATCAACTACCATCAACGAAGAATCCATAATATGACAATGTCAAGTTAATCCTGGTGGCGAATTAGGATTCGCGTTCAGCGACGCATTTGGATGCTCAATAAGTCTGGACACTTTTTACTTTGGAATCTTGGTCTCGAAAAGCAGGACCTCCGCCTTAACCTATGCATTTTGTAAAGCCGCTCCATCATCCAGCTTCATCAGCTCTAAGATGGACATTGCGCACCTAATCGCCGTTTCCTACATGAGGCCATCCAGTATGCGTGCTCTCTTGATTATGCGACTGAAAACCACTCTTCACGAGAGATTCCTGAATCCCTCAAAATTCTGGCTAGCAAGTCGACGCTAACATCTTTGCCCCGGTGAGGATTCGGCAATTTCACGCGCGTGATTCCCTTAATCATGTATTCATGGCCGGAACCCACGTATGGCCCGCTGAACCCTATCTTGCTCAGTCGCCGGATCAATTCTTTTCTCGAGACCGGAAGGAGCCTATTCGACAACGGTCACCGGCTCCATGGACACATCTATGGAATGGCCGTCTATCGATGGGATGGGATGGCCCATTCTTAATCCAAGAACTATCCAGCCCTCAATAACAGAAATAAGTTGCTTGCGGCAATCCTCGAAGGTCTTGCCAGTTGCCCAAACGCCGGGAAGACCGGGGACATGAGCATAATAGGGCTCAGGATCATCGATCATCTCATATTCGGCCCGCTCCAAGGCTGCCTGAATGTATTCGGCAAACATGTCTAAGATCCTATTTACCTGGAAGAGATTTAAAGCTTGATCATATCCCTCTGTGGGATGCGGGCCAGATAAGCTATCAGAGTCTTTCCGGAGTGGCGCTCCCTTCGGGCTCACCGGAGCCGGGAGAGAAGAGCAAATCAATTCATCAGCCGTATTCGTCACGCTCCCGCCCATAGTGTCCCCCGCGGCCGCTTAGGGAAACCGCCCGCGTTCTCGCGCGGGAGCTAAAGGCATCGGGGCGACACAGGAAGATGCACTATAGCAAAGATTTGTCAGCTTCTAGCGCCCTAAGAACAGCCAGACGGGCCAATTATCGGCTAAATTGAAAACCAGACTGAAAAGAAAACAAATAACCTCATCTCCGCCTCACCCTCAGGACTGTGCCCCTCTTCTCCACAATTATCACCCTCTCACCCGGCTCCACGGCCTCGTCGCTCTCCGCCTGCCAGTACTCACCATGGAACTGGACGTAGCCTTTGGGATCCAGCCGGTCTAGGGCCACTGCCTCCTCTTCTTCGAATATTCCCACCACCGGCGGGGCGAACCTGACGCGGGCCACCTTGTAAATGGCAAACGCCAGAAAGCCGCCCATGATCAGGGAAGGCAAAATGAAGGCCGCAGCTATAGACCTCTGGTACTGGCCGGGAAGGTACCACTGTGGGTAGCTGGTGGGAACCAGGAGGATGCTGCCCGCTATCACGCAGATCAAGCCAGCCACAGCCAGGATGCCGAAAGAATGGCTGTGCAGCTCGGCCAGGATCAGTCCCAGGCCGAGCAGGACCAGGAAGAACGCCCCCAGGTTGAGGTTGAAGCCCAGGCCGATCAACCCCATGGCCAGGGCGATCACCCCGAAGATCTCCGCCCCGGCACCGGGGCTGGAGAGGCCGAATATGAGGGCGTATAAGCCTACTAACAGCAATAGCCCGGCGATCATGGGATCGGAGATGATCGCCAAGAACTGCAGATTGGCGGGGGGCTCGAAGGGAATGATCTCAGCGCCAGATGTCAGAAGGGTGACGTTCTTGGCCCTGGTGCCGTTGATCTGCTCCAGCAGATCCTTCAAGGAAGGGCTCACGTACTCTATCACCCCGTATTTCTTTGCCTCTTCTGCATTCAGGTTCAGATTGGCGAGCACAAAATCTCTGGATGCGCTCGCGTTGCGGCCGTGCTTGCGGGCCTTCTCCTCAATCAGGGCCACGATGGCGTTCTTCGTCTTGCTGTCGTTTACGGGCTCAGTCTCCCCGGTAGGAGAGAGCCTGACCGGTTGGGCAGAGCCGATGATGGTGTGAGGCGCCATGGCCGCCACATCCGAGCTCAGGAGGAGGAGGGTGCCTGCAGACCAGGCAGTGGCCCCCTCCGGGCTGACGTATCCTATTATCGGAAGCTCTGTTCCCTCCATCTGCTCTAGCATGTTCATGGTCTCGGCCAGGCCCCCGCCAGGGGTATTCAACACCATAATTACGGCCTGGCATCCTTCTGCCCCAGCCTCCTCCAGGGCGGCAGCAAAGATGTCGTCACTGGCCGGAGTTATGGTACCCTTCACCTCGACCACCAGAGCGGGATCTGCTGCCAGAGAGAGCGGGGTTAATAAAAATATTAGTAGAAACAGTAAGTATATTAAATAAAAAATTAATGAAGCTCCGGCCTTCTTGCTCCCCATCAATGATGGGCCTGGATCACCTCTGGATGCTCTCCTGAACTTCATTGCTCTCGCTGGGAAGCCACCCTGCTGAGGGCAGTTGTCAATCCTGCTACGGTCCCCGCGTCCAGCCCACCGCTTTGGGTCACCACTATGAGGTTCTTCTCCCGGGCTATCTCCGCCAGAGTCTGCAGCTCTCTGAGCTTGATGGCCACCGGCGCCTGACCGTAAAGCAGCGCTGCCTCAGTCATAGTCTTGGATGCCTGCAGCTCTCCGTCGGCCAGGATGATCCTCGACCTCTTCTCCCTCTCAGCCTCAGCCTGCTTGGCTATGGCCCTGCGCATGGACTCGGGCAAGCTCACGTCCCGCAAAGTCACCCCCACCACCTTGATCCCCCAGGGATCAGTATGGCGGTCCAGGATATCTTGCAGCCTCTTGTTTAGCTCTTCCCTCTTTGCCAGCAGGTCGTCGAGGTCGATCTGGCCGAGCACGTCTCGGAGAGTAGTCTGGGCCAGCAGGCTGGTGGCCATCCTGTAGTTCTCCACCTGGATGATCGCCCTTCCAGGGTCGACCACCCGGTAATAGATAACTGCGTCCACATCCACAGAGACATTGTCCCTGGTAATGACCACCTGCTTGGACACGTCTATGGTCACCACCCGGAGGTCGAGCTGCACGACGCGGTCGACAATGGGGATAATGAAGAATATGCCGGGCCCCTTCACTCCGCTGAACCGCCCCAAGCGAAAGATTACCACCCGCTCATACTCCCGGACGATCTTGATGGCCTGGTAGAGAAGAAACAGCACCACCAAGCCCGCGATCAAGGAGCTGATATCAAAGGCCAACTCATCACCAAAAGCTAGTTGGGCTCGCTAACTTAAATATCTACCCGGCGGAAAGGGAAAAGATCTATTTCTTGAACTCTGTGTAGCCGCACTTCCCGCAGCTCAAGCGGTTGGAGTGCTCGGCCAGGAATACCCCATTGCCGCACCTCGGGCAGACCGACTTCCTGACTTTGATGGAGTCGCCGCTCAGCTGATAATAACTTCCAACGCCCATCCTTTCCATCCCCCTTAGCTTCGGGCTCCTTCCGCCTCACCTGCGGGAGCGAAGGTGTTTCTGGCAATGATATGAGGCCTTTCCACCTGCTTGACCCTCTCCAGAGTCTCGTAGATCTTGACGTATCCTAGTGCCTCGCGCTTGCCGAAGGCGGTCTTGATCTCATCTGCAATCACCAGGCCCACTTTAGAGTTCATGGTGGCCGCCAATCTCTCCACTATGCTCTTCCGGGAGGGAGTGACGTCCTCATAAATGACCTTAAAGACCACCTCCCGCCGCTTAAGCAGGGGATTGTTTCTCTCCTCGATGACTTGTATATCCAAGAATTCATTCCTCCACGATCATCTTCTTCATTAGTTCCTCGATTTGCTTCTTCGTCTCAGGGGTGACCTTGACCAGAACGCTGCCCAGGCCCGGCTGGCCGTAGATCACCACTGAGCCCAGGGGAGCATAGAGGATGGTCGGCAGGGTCGCCAGATCCTCCTCACCGTCTACCACTATCTTGATATGCTCGTCCCTGCTCAGGGATTCCTTTATGAGATCCATGAGCTCCCGGCTCAGGGTAGCAGCGGGGTTCTTGACCCCCACAGTCCTATAGCTATCGCGCTCCAGGCTGCGCAGGACATGCTCGGGAGCCGGCATCCTCTTGGTCTTCTTATCCACTATGGCCAGGTCAGGAGCAATGGAGGCCTCATGCAGGTAGAAGGCCGTCATATCTCCCACAGCGGCGATCTTCCTGGCCGATCTCAGGTCATTGTCCATGGACCTGATGCACTCGACGCCATCGCCCCGATAGAGAGCGCCCAGAGGGCTCTTGAGCTGAGAACGTAGCTCTTTTGGAAGAAGCAGCGACCTCAATCTATCGCACCTTCAGAGCATACCTGCCGGGAAGGGTTATTCCCAGCTTCGTCGCGATCACCGACCCCTTGGGATCCAGGACCAAGACGTACCCTCCCCAGTCTTTGGAGAGCGACGACGAACCGCAAATGGGGCACACCTGGCCCTCGACTATCCTATGGCACTCTCTGCACGCCTGATCAGTCATTTAGCCTCTACACTCCGAGCCTCTGCGCTGCGAGCGGCTTCCAGCCACTCCAGCCTCCCCAGCCCCGTCTGCCTCATGGTGAGCCCGATCTTGCTCTCCCGGGGCTCCTTCTCATTGAGGCTGACGGCGATAACTCTAGCCCTGACCTTATCGGCCTCGCCCAGAGACTTGTTCGAATCTTTGCTGACCAGCCGCGCGTTCTTCTCATCATAGGATATATACTCATTGGTGATCTGGCTGACGTGAAGAAGGCCGTCGAAGGGCCCCAGGCTCAGGAAGGCTCCGAACTTCACGATCTCCACTACCTCTCCCTCCACGATCTCCTGCATCTCCGGCCTGAAGACCACTGCCTCAAAGAAGACGTGGTAGTAGATCGATCCGTCTCCGGCCAAGATGCGTCCCTCCCCGATCTCATATGCCCCCAAAACGGCAACGATTGTTCCCAGCGTTTTGTCCACCACTGCCTCATATTTATTTCGCAGTGCCCGCTCGACTGCCTCCTCTAAGGGGTTTCCCAGCTGATCGGGAGGTATCCCGACAACGCCTTCCAGCTTCATCTTCTTGTACATCAGAACTCCTTCTTCATCGCCGCTAGATATCGGCCCTGGCGCAGGTGTATTACGGTGATGCCTTTACTAGATAACCTTTTCTTCATGGCCTTGTCGTTGGTGAAGACTGCCGCGCCCTCTGATATGGCCAGCTTCTCCACGGCAGAGTCGGCATCTCTTTCCAATACATCGACCGTCCTGCACTGCCCGGCCAGGCCTTCCCCTACTCTGGCTGCCACCTTGTCTCTGCCCTTCTCCGCCCTCTCAGCCAGAAGACGGAGCTCTTGGCAAACCTGGGAGGGGACTAGATACTCTCCATACCCCAGGCGCTGTAGCTCGGAGAAGATCTTCACCCCAAATTGCTCCGGCACCATAAGGGCATTGGTGTCCAAGACGACCTTCATCTAGCTACTCAATTATTGTGCCTACGCCTATCAGCCGCCATCTGGCCCCGATTCTTCTGCTCACTGCCACGCGGTCTCCAGTCTCGACACAAACCGGCCTCTTGAGCAGCACCTGGACCAAGCCACCCTCTCTAGCGCTGCTCACTATGCCCACAGTTGTTGCCGTGCCCACATTGAGCATCAGGGGCTCACTAGAATGGATGGGCTCAACTGTTGATTCATCTACCGCTCCCACAACCCGCTCCAGTAGCTGCATGCTCATTATAAAGGAGTTTCGGACGGGGGGGAGCTTTCCCAGCGCGCCCGCCACCTGCCCTACCAGGGCATCGCTCTTGGTTATAAAGGGATCCAGCTGTGTCCCTACCCCCACCAGGCCCCCTGGCGTAATCTCCTCCTGTTCCTGGCTGCCGGCCAGTAGCGAGACTACCTTGGTCTGCAGGGGAATCCACTGCTTCTTTCCCTCTGCCTCCACCAGCCTGCCTGGGCAGATCTCTATCTTGTCTCCCAAACGAAGCACTCCCTGGCCGAGGGAGCCTCCTATAACCCCGCCCTTGAGGCTCTCGGGGGAGGCGCCGGGCCGGTTCACATCAAAAGATCTGGCTATCTTGAGCACAGCCGACTTGGCGATATCCCGATGGGGCGTCGGAACGGTCTTCTCGATGGCCTCTATCACCATGTCGATATTGATGTTCTGCTGCGCTGAGATGGGCACTATGGGAGCATTCTCCGCTATAGTCCCCTTTACAAAATCCTTTATCTGCTGGTAGTGCTCCATCACCTGCTCTTTAGAGACCAGATCGATCTTGTTCTGCACAATTACTATCTTGTCTATCCCCGAGATGCTCAAGGCCATGAGGTGCTCCTTGGTCTGGGGCTGAGGGCAGGGCTCGTTGGCGGAGATCACCAGGACTGCCCCGTCCATTATGGCTGCGCCACAGAGCATGGTGGCCATCAGGGTCTCGTGCCCGGGGGAGTCCACGAAAGAGACTGTTCTCAAGACCTCTGAAGGGGATTGGCAGTGAGGACAGGTCTCCTCTACTGTATAGCTATCCGGCTCCGGGCAGTTGGGGCACTTTCTGAAGGTGGCATCGGCATATCCGAGCCGGATGGAGATCCCCCTCTTTATCTCCTCGCTGTGCTGGTCAGTCCAGACTCCAGAGAGGGCCTTTACTAGCGTAGTCTTCCCGTGGTCGACATGACCGACCATGCCTATATTGACCTCGGGCTTTCTAGCTTCACGCTTTCTTGCTACAGCCGGATTTTCAGATTGAGCAGTTGATTTGACCTCAGACTTTGCCAAATTGAAATCTCCTTGATGATTGGAATGGGAAAGAAATGATGGGAATCGATATATAAATACTTCATTGGCTCACCCATAGCCTCGATGAACATCTCTCAATAAAGACCCTATCTCCCTTACGAAGAGCTCATAGATCTCCTGAGAGAACTCCGACCAGCCGCGGAACTCGCTACTGAGCTTCTCTCCCAGGGCCGCCTCCTCCTGGCTGCAGCTCTTCAGACCGCATGTTTCCAGCTCAGCAACGCGGTCCTCCAGGTATATGAGCATCGCCCTCTCGGCATAGGACTTGGGGATGAGGGGCTGGAACAGGGATAGCTGATGCATTAGCGTCTCGTCCTCTCTCAACTCATCAGGGGTAATTCCCAGCTTTTGAAGGGAGATCTTGCCAGCGGAATCGGTTATCTCTCGCTTGTCGTCTGTTGATAGAGCTCTCTGGTTTCCGGAGATCTCCAGAAAGAGGCGGCTCATCTCCAGCTCGTGCTCCAAGGTGAAGGCCAGGATCCTGTCGCTGGACCTGCGGATGTACTCCGAGTTGAGGGAGATTATGGGATACCACAGACCTCTAGCGAAGAAGCGACGGTTCATGGCCACGGCGTAGTCCAGGGCACCTGGAAGATAGGAGTACATAGAAGGGTAGAAGGCCACAGCCTCAGTCTCCACAACTATGAAGTCGGCAAGCCTTTCGCCCGCCAGGCGGAGGATGCGCTCCTCATCAGAGATCTTGCGCACCACCAGGCGTGGATCCTTGAGCCTTCTGTAGGCAGTGAGCACCTCTTCCCGCTTCTCGAGGGGCATCATGGCCAGGCGAACAGCGGCATCCCTGGCCATTAGCAGGATCCAGTCCCGGTACTCTTGCTCGAACTGCTCTCTATTAGGGGGCACCTTCCACCGTGTCCAGTACCTCTTTGAACTCCTTCCATCGCTCCGCAGGGATACGGATGCCGTTCTTGGACCAGCCCGTGTATCTCTCAGAGGTGATATACTCACGGATGTCGATGCCAGAGGTGCCGCGAAACTCCGTCTTCTGTACTACGATCTCTGTGGTCTCGTTCTTCCTGATCCTGCCTATCTCCGCCATGTGTTATGCCTCCAAGCGGCATGCTCTCTTTGGCTATAAAGGAATGCCGTTAGCCTTAAATAAGGTACGTGCTACCATGCTTCATGTTAGCATAGTGAGATGATGGCATTGAGCGATATCGGAAAACGAGTGCGCATGGAGAGGATAATCGACAGAGAGAGCGGAAACACAGTCATCATTCCCCTGGACCACGGTATATCTGTTGGACCCATCAAGGGACTGGTCAATCTGCCGGAGATGGTGAACAAGGTGGCCAAAGGCGGGGCCAATGCCGTTCTGCAGCAGAAAGGCATGGTCAGGCACGGCCACCGGGGGTATGGCAGGGACGTGGGCCTCATAGTGCATATGAGCGCCTCTACCTCTTTGGGGCCGGATCCCAACAATAAGGTCCAGGTCTGCCTGGTGGAAGAGTGCATCAAGATGGGCGCCGATGCTGTAAGCGTGCACATAAACCTCGGCTCGGAGACGGAGGCTGACCAGCTCAGCATTCTGGGCCAGGTATCCGAGCGCTGCGACTTCTGGGGGATGCCCCTGGTGGCCATGATGTACCCGCGCGGCAAAGGCATCATCAACCCCAATGACGTAGAGGTGGTGGCACACGCCGCCCGGGCAGGGGCGGAGCTGGGGGCTGACATCATCAAGACCAACTATACGGGCGATCCCGACACCTTCAGGCGCGTGGTGGAGGGCTGCCCTGTGCCCGTAGTCATCGCCGGCGGCCCCAAGACGGAGACGGACATGGAGTTCCTGCAGATGATCGAAGGGGCCATAGAGGCCGGAGGGCGAGGCGTGGCCATCGGCAGAAACGTATTCCAGCACCAAGATCCCGCAAAAATGACCGTCGCCATCGCTGCCATTGTTAACCAGGGCAAGACGGCAGCGGAGGCCGCAGGATTTCTGAAGTGAATTAGATCCCGGGCTACAGAAGGACAGCCAGAGCTATTGAGAGCTTCAGATCCTCCTGCCGGCCCTCCTCACATGCATTCTTGTGAGCCAACAATAGGTTGTTTTGAATGAGTCCTATTCCCGGGCGTTATCGAGGGTGGTTCCGGAGGGGCGCTTCCCTCCTCAATGGCGCCGGGAGTGAAGAGCAAATCGATCTTTCAACCGTTTCGACGCGTTCTGCGTGTGGTGTTCCCCGCGGCCGCTGGAGGGTTGCCGCCCGCGGCTTTGAGCGGGAGCTAAAGGCACCGGGGCGACTCACGAAGAAGCGCAATAGCATGAAGTTGTAAGCTTCTAGCGCCCGAGGACAGCCAGACCTGGAGGGGGGGAGAGTATTCGGCTCGGCTCCACCTTTGCGCTACAGATGGCGTCCAGAAGGCAAGACGGCTGGAAACGCCAGCATTTAGCTTTTGCAGAAGCTGGAACCGCGGCTAGAGGGCCACGGAGTTCTCCAGAACTCCAATCCCTTCGATCTCGACCTCCACAACATCTCCCTTTCCAAGAGGACCAACGCCGGGCGGCGTCCCCGTGGCAATCACATCCCCCGGCTCCAGAGTCATAATATTGCTTATGAACTCTACTAGCCTCGGCACGTCGAAGATGAGGTCGGAGGTGTTGGAGCTCTGCTTTTCCTCTCCATTGACCCTGGTTTTGATATCCAGGTCGGCGGGATCAATGCTCGCGATCCAAGGGCCGAAAGGAGCAAAGGTGTCGAAGCTCTTGGCTCTGGTCCACTGGCCGTCGCGCCTCTGCAGGTCTCTGGCTGTGACATCGTTGAAGCAGGTGTAGCCCAGGATGTGCTTCTCTGCCTCCCGGGCAGGCACATCTTTGCAGCGATCTCTTATCAAAACCGCCAGCTCGCCCTCATAGTCCACCTGCTGGCTGGAGGAAGGAAAGACTATCTCCGCTCCCGGTCCGATGGCCGCGGTCGGCGGCTTGAGGAAGATGACCGGCTCTGACGGCAGTTGCATCTTCAGCTCAGCGGCGTGCTCCGCATAGTTCAGGCCTATGCAGACTATCTTGCTCGGGCAGGCGGGGGCCAGGAGCTTTACTGCAGTTAGGTCGAACTTCCTTTTGCCGGAGACGACGGTATCGCCATCACAGGCGCCCACCAGCACCTTGCCCTCTGACTCAAATCTGACTATCATCCTTTATTTCCCCCCTCAGCAGCGTTCTCTACTCCCCGAGGGGCCCCGTCTGTACCTGCCGAACTCGGGCTCTTTGAGCCGATCAGCCATGATCACCGGTCCTTCCACGCATACGCGCAGGCCGTCAGGGTCCAGGCAGCAGGAGCCGCATATGCCCAGAGCACACTTGAAGTGCCTGTTGACGGAAGCCTGGATCCTGCCGGCCTCCTCTCTGGCTATGAGGATTATGTCCCACATCATCGGCTCCGGCCCGCAGAGGTAGATCTGGGAGAACTTCGTCAGGTCAAGCTCTTTGAGGCCTGCAGAAGCGAAACCTTCGATGCCCAGAGAGCCGTCGTCGGTAGTTACCACCGTCCGGCCCAGCCGCGCAAACCTCTCCACGAATAGGGCATCGCGGGCGGATCGAAAGCCTATCAAGGAGGCGACATCGATCCCTGCCCTCCTGGCCTCCTCCCCTAAAAATGCCAGCGGAGCAACGCCCACTCCGCTTCCCACCAGAAGGATGCGATCTCCTCGCAGGACGAAGCCGTTTCCGAGCGGCCCGCGCAGGCCTACGGTCTCGCCGGGCTGCAAGGTGTTCAGAGCCCGGGTGGCTTGGCCTACGGAATGCACTGTGATCTCAGCCGGCCCCGAGAAGCTCATGGGGATCTCGTCGACGCCCCTGATCCAGACCATGGCGTACTGGCCTGGGGCTGGGTCCAAAGAAAGGTCGAAGCGAAGGGTCTTCACTTCAGGCGATTCCTCGCGGACCTCCAGGATGGGGGCGGCAAGGGGCTTCACCGCTGCCTCCTGGCCAGGCCGCACAGATCCTCCAGGGATAGATCCTTTCTCTCCAGATAGGCAGATAGGCCCTGGTTGATCTCTCCGAAGACCTGGTATCCTTTCTGTAGTGCTGTGCCCACCTGGACTGCCTTTGCCCCGGCCATGATCATCTCCACGGCGTCCTCCCAGGAGGCGATGCCTCCCACCCCCACCACAGGGATCTCCAGGGAGGAGGCCAGATCGTAGACGCACTTCACGGCCACGGGCTTTATCGCCCGGCCCGAGAGGCCGCCGAACCTGTTTCCGAGGATGGGATAGCCCGTCTCGATGTCGATGGCCATTGCCTTGAGGGTGTTGATGGCCACCACAGCGTCTGCCCCGCCCCTCTCTGCCGCTAGGCCAAGCTCTGCAATGTCGGAGGTATTGGGGGTGAGCTTGGCCCAGACAGGAACCTTGACGTGGGACTTGACAGCTCTGCTGACCGCCTCCACCATCTCCGGGTGCTGGCCCAGCTCAGCGCCGTAGCACTGGGCATGGGGGCAGGAGAGGTTCAGCTCAAAGGCATCTGCGGCGAGCCCTTTTGCCACAGCGCAGAACTCCTCCGGGCTGGCGCCGAAGATGCTGGCCACTACTGGGACGCCCCCGGCCTTGGCAACATCAATCTCCTGCTGAAACTCGACAAAAGATGGATTGGGCAGGCCCATAGCGTTGAGAAGGCCGCAGTCGACCTGAACTACGGTGGGCCCGAGATGGCCTTCTCGCGCCAGGGCGCCCACGGACTTCGTGACCACCCCCCCGGCTCCGGCCAGAGCCGCCCTTCGCAAGGAGGCGCCGGTAGTGCCCAGGATTCCGGCCGCCAGCATCACAGGGTTGGGGAGGAGAAGGCCGCCGACGTCTACAGAGAGGAAGGGCATGGGGCGGAGGTTTAGCTCAGAAGAGATAAAAGGCTTGTCGAGGGAGGGAGTGATTCAGGGGCGTTCCCAGCTTCAAAACGAGCTCGCTGGCAACGAGGATTTAGAGCAAACTGATCCTTGACCTTTTTCAGCGTGCCTGGCCAGCAATCTCACCGCGGATGCCGGGGGAGACTGCCCGATAGGCCTGCAGCGGGAGGGCAAAGGTATCGGGGCGATACAGGAGTGCTTCCAATAGTAAGAAACCCCCATAACTTATTTCACCCCAGAGGACGAAAATGGGGCGGGACTGTATGCAGGGCGGTTATATTGTATAATCATAAGCAAAAAGAATTCACTGCTACACGCTTGCAAATTCTTAACGAAAGAATTAAATTCTTAGGCGTTTATAAGTAACAAATATGATTTTTTACAATGGAGGAACATTGATGGCAGTAATTCCTGCCGGTCATGTGGGAGTGTCAAAAAGACGGAAAGGAGGAACTCGAATTGAATAGTCGCTTGATTGTCGTCCTCATAGCGGCCCTAGCTCTAAGCCCGATATGTGGCGCGAGTGAGCCGGTGAGTGTACCCCACGCCAAGATAGACAGCGTTGGATCCGCAGACCCCTATGTTGTGATCGGCGTTCCATTCGCGATCAATGTCGATGGAGAAGTCTGTGCTGACAAATTCTCTCATTATGGATACTATATTGAGCATACTGCGGGCTATGTTGCCTGGCCTCCGGGAATAATCCCAGGAGACAAGTCTACAATACTATATGGATCCGGGTGGGGAAGAGATACTGATGGTTGGACGGGAGGTTGCTGCTTGTGTTTCGTGCCAGGGAAGAGTGTTAATATCACGTTGTATGAGCTCGGCCACGTAGGTCTTCGTCTGGTCGTCGTGCATGCGGACTTGGAGACCTGGCACAAGAATAAGATGAACTACACTCTGGGACAAACCGCGCCTCTGGGCAATATATTGGCTTATCGAGACTTTGAAGTCAACGTAGTAAAATCCTTGCCGGATGTGAAGATCTCGGATGTTCAGTATGTCAGGGATCCGGAATCAATAGCGAGGGGCGAGACTACGCCGGTAGTAGTGAAGGTGAAATATGATCTTCCCGAGGACATGACGATGCATTTTGACATTGGAGATCTGGATACGGGCTCAGTTGTAGGTTCATGGGATTCAACACATAGGCTCTCCGGAAAGGGCGTTTTCACTTCATCACCCATAGAGATCACATATCCAGTGAACAGAGCAGGTGATTGGAACCTCAGGGTTCAAGCAAGCGCAGAATCTACGCTTTCGCCAGGTTTGGGGGCGAAAGACTCCAAGGATATCATAATCCCGGTCGCACCGGAGACCTTGCCTACGTGCAATGTGAACATAACAAAAGTCGAGCGTGTCAAGTCGCTCGATACAATCGCTCTGGGCGAAAAGACACCTGTAACAGTGACTGCAGAGTACCGAGACCTGCTACCACGTTCTAGGCTATTGCTTACGTTCAAGGATGTGGATACAGGCCAGGAAATAACTTCGCCGCTGGAGTCAGAGGCTCTGCCGGCAAGTGGAACCTACGTCTTCCGTCCGGTAAACTTGAAAGCTACGAAGGCAGGTGACTGGCATCTACAAGCTGTTGTGGAAGTGAACGCGAACTGCGAAAGTAAGGCAACGAAAAGCTTCACGATCAAGGTTGTTGAACCCCAGGGCAGCGCACAGGCCCAGATCACAGATGCGCAGTATGTGATGCCGGATGATACCATCTCTGTGGGGGAACAAACACCGGTAGTGTTCGACGTCAATTATCAGAATCTCGTTCCAGGATCCAAGCTAAAGATGTACATCATCGATAAAGCAACAAATCAGAATTTAGCTTCTAAGAACTCAATCGTCCTCTCAGGAAGCGGAACGTATACGTTTCCACCTATGGCAATTCAACCCCTTAGCCACGGTGATTGGCATCTGAGGGCGGAGGTGCGTTTAGAAGGGAATGCGCTCGACTGGCTGGAATTCACCATCAAAGTTGTATGATAACGTCGGTGGGCACCGGAGGTGAAGATGCTTGATCTCAATGTACTCTGAGCCTCCTGAGAAAATCAAGTTCGGCAACTTCGCATCCGCGCAGGCTCCTGTGCATATGCGGAGCTGGCTCCGGGTACAAGGTTGATCGGCTCCGGAAGATTCTTGCCCAAAGAGTCCGCTTGAGGCCCTCCGTTCGAAGATTCTCATGGTGGGGAGGCCTCTCTTTGGCCTCTGCTGGCCCGAGGGGGAAGTGCAAATCTTTCAATTAGCCGTTTGATATGCGCTCCACCAATAGTGTTCTCCCCGGGACCTCCCGGGCGCGGGCCCGCGATCTAACACAGTAGCTCAAAGGCATCGGGGCGATGGAGAGCAGCAAAGTAGCAATCAAAATAACGGATGTCGGGGACAGCTAGATCGGCAAGGAGATTTGGCCAGGCCAATTCTTCGCATGAAGACCATATTTTTCAGCTCCAGTCAACCCAAAAGCAGCATGACAAGGGGCATGGTCAGCAGGCTAAGGCCATAGGAAGCCACGACCAGGGCAGATGCAGTGGCCCCATCGCAGCCGTAGCGGCCCGCCAGAACTGCGGCCACGCTTCCTGCGGGCATGGCGGCCTCGATGAGCAATATCTCGATGTCCAGGGGCGGAAGATGGGCCATGCTGCTCAATGTGAAGGCTGCCAGGGGTTTTAGCAGGAGGGTGATGATCATGACGCCCGCCACAAGCGGGGCCACTCTTCTGATGGGCAAGGGCATGAGCATGAGGGCCACGGACAGGGCCACGAAGATCGCCAGGGAGCCGCCGACAACGTCCAGCATTTGAAATAAGACTGTCGCTGCGAAGCTGTCAAGGGGAAGCCGAAGGGTGGAGACGGCCAGGCCCAGGACCATGGATGAGAACAGAGGAGACCGGAGATAGTCCTTAAAGGCAGAGGACATGGTGTATCCTTTCGATTGGCTGAAGTATATGGCCACTGGAACAGCAATAGCGAAGCAGGGCACGACTACTCCCAGCTCGCTGACGATCACAACATCTGACAGGGCAGCAGGGCTTTGAGGAAACACCTGGGAGATCAGAGCGTATCCCAGGGTGGATGAGCTCCCCACAGACGCCACTAGGACAAAGGCACCCAAAGTCTTGGGCTCGAGGTGCAGAGCTCTTCCTATAATCCAGGCTGCAACTATGCAGAGAACCAGGGCGGAAGCCATAATGGCAGCAGATAGCAATTCGTCTTGTGCCAACCGCTCTCTGGCGAGGGATGTGAAGATCAAGGCAGGAAGAGCAAGATCGGTTACCAATCTCCCAAATAGCTGATTGTGGTTCACCGAGATAACGGACCAGAGCCTCAGGATAAGGCCCAGGACGGTCAATCCCATGATAACTGCCAGGGATTGCAGAAATGTGAAATAAAGTGGCGACATGCCCTATCGAGGCTTTGCCTTTCTTTTTTATTTATAGGTATCCAGAAGATCAAGAGTCTGCCATCATTTGAGTTGATAGACCCTTTGCGGATCGCATCAGCAGCGAGAGATAAGACGGTTTTCATTAGATTGGCTAACCTTTAGCTGCCATTCGGTCGGACAAGTTCTTTTGCTACCGTTTTTCAAGTTCAACAACTAAGTTTGTTGGTAGACTGGCTATTATTCTACTCGCGCTCATATATCTTCGCGAACTAGACAATACCTCTTTTCTGTCCGATCCAGGCCTTATTTGAGGGGGGTTGTTTCTAAGGTGTGCACCCCTCCGCACCCGGTCTCGGGCACGAAGGGTGAAGAGAAAATCGATCCATCAACCGTTTCGACGTGTTTCTGCACTAAGTGTCCCCCGCGGACGCTTTGGGGAATCGCGCCCGCGGCCTTGAGCGGGAGGTAAAAGGCATCGGGGCGACACAGGAAGACGCACAATAGTGAAGAAGTTGTAAGCTTCTAGCGCCCGAGGACAACTAGATCCAGGAAAAGAGAGCCGAGCTTCATGAACGATGAGCCAAACACCTGCAGATAACCTAATTTACCCTCTACGCAGTCTCTAACACAATGATCAAGTCAGGCGACCAGTTCATCGCCGGAAGGTCCGGGGGAGTGGTGGGCGCCGTAGTCCCCTGGCGGGGAGCCTATGCAGGCGTGGCCCCCGCCCACATCTTTCAGCATGCAGGCACTTATTCTCTGAGGGTTGCAGGGCTCTGCTGCAGGGTAGCCTACGTCGCCACAGACGCTGACCTGGCCTTCTTTCCCATCGTGGGGGCCTGCCAGCCTACTGAGATGGGAAAGCCTCGTGCCGGCGCGGCCACGCTCTCCAACGCCATGCACAGCATAAGCTGCCGGATCTCCGATGTCTCCTGGTCGATAGCCTACGTCATCCTGCCGCCCGGGGACCTGCCGGGACCAGGAGACAGCGGCTCGCCCCTGGTGCAGGACGGCAAGGTGGTTGGGCTGCTGCTCTCCATCAACATGCACAACTGCCGGGGAATTGCCGTATCTGCGGAGATGATAGGAAGGGAGGCGGAAAATAGAAAGTAGCATAATGGGAATAAATGATAGCTACCATGAGGGCATGATCGCCTTCGAAAAGGGCACATGTGTTGATTGAAATCAGCTAAATGCGTAAAATAAAGAGATTTCAAGGGATCAGCACCAGCTCCACTGGCCTTCTGGGGGTGTGCCATCTCTGCCCACAGCAAAAGGAAGCTGCCAGGGCCATCTCTAGAGTATGGCTTGTAGGCTTTTCGCTTCATGTCTACAGTTTTCAGCTCCGGTCAACCCAAGCGCAACATGACAAGAGGCATGGTCAGCAGGCTCAGGCCATAGGTTGCCACGACCAGGGCAGATGCGGTGGCTCCATCACAGCCGTAGCGACCCGCCAAAACTGCGGCAACGCTTCCTGCGGGCATGGCAGCCTCAATGAGCAATATCTCGATGTCCAGGGGCGGAAGATGGGCCATGCTGCTTAATGTGAAGGCCGCCAGAGGTTTTAGCAGGAGGGTGATGATCATAACTCCCACCACAAGCGGGCCCACTCTTCTGAGGGGCATGGGCATGAGCATGAGGGACACAGACAGGGCCACGAAGATGGCCAGGGAGCCGCCAACAACGTCCAGCATTTGGAATAGAATTGTCGCTGCGAAGCTGTCAAGGGGAAGCCGAAAGGTGGAGACGGCCAGGCCCAAGACCATGGAAGAGAACAGAGGAGACCGGAGATAGTCCTTAAAGGCAGAGGACATGGTGTATCCTTTCGATTGGCTGAAGTATATGGCCACTGGAACAGCAATGGCGAAGCAGGGCACGACCACTCCCAGCTCGCTGACGATCACAACATCTGACAGGGCAGCAGGGCTTTGAGGAAAAACCTGGGCGATCAGAGCATATCCCAGGGTGGATGAGCTCCCCACAGATGCCACTAGGACAAAGGCCCCCAGAGTCTTGGGCTCAAGGTGTAGAGCTCTTCCCATAATCCAGGCCGCGACTATGCAGAGAACCAAGGCGGTCGCCATAATGGCAGCAGATAGCAATTCGTCTGGTGCCAATCGCTCTCTGGCGAGGGATGTGAAGATCAGGGCAGGAAGGGCAAGATCGGTTACCAATCTCCCAAATAGCTGGTTGTGGTTCACAGAGATGACGGACCAGAGCCTCAGGATAAGGCCTAGGACGGTCAATCCCATGATAACCGCCAGAGATTGCAGAAATGTGAAATAAACTGGCGACATGCCCTATAGAGGCTTTACATTTCTTTTTTATTTATAGGTATCTAGAAGATCGAAAGTCTGCCATCACTTGAGTTGATTGACCCTTTGCGGGTCGCTTCGGCGGTACGAGATAAGACGCTTTTCATTAGATTGGCTAACCTTTAAGTGCCACCCGGGCGGACAAGTTCTTTCGCTACCGTTTTTCAATTTCAATAGCTGAATTTGTTGGTAGACCGGCTATTATTCTGCTCGCGTTTATATATCATCGCGGTCTTGACAATACCCTTTTTCCTGTCCGATCCAGGCCTAATTTGCGGGTGGCTTCCCAATTTCGCATCCTTCTGCATCCGGTCTTGAGCACAAGGGGTGAAGAGCAAATCGATCCATCAACCGTTTCGACGTGTTTCTGCACTAAGTGTCCCCCGCGGACGCTTTGGGGAATCGCTCCCGCGGCCTCGAGCGGGAGGTAAGGGCACCGGGGCGATACAGGAAGACGCACAATAGTGAAGAAGTCGTAAGCTTCATGCGCCTGTAAACGGCAGACCTGAGGGGGGGCTGAAGCAAACCATGATCAAACAAAGTAAGGTTGACGACCAATAAGCTAAACACCTACCAAAATTCAAACCTATTAAGGAATCACAACCCGATCGCCGGATTGGCATGAAAGAGCCAGCAACACGGCGGTTCCGCCTGGCGACAGAAAGCTCTATCTCTGGTCGGGATATGGTTTCTGGCCATATGTGTGCTCCTGATGGCGCACGAAAGAGCGAAAGCCATAAGATCAAAGGTCCGGCAGAGAACGAAGAGGCGATCGCCGATGGAGAAGATTGAGATCAGCATTGTTATTCCGGTGCACAACGATTATTACGCACTAGAAAAGGCGATACCCTTTTCCATCGATCAGCTGCAGAGGCTGGACCTCAATTTCGAGCTGATCATCGCAGAAGACGGCAGCACCGATGGAAGCAAGGAGCTGGCAGAGCGCTGGGCCAGGTTGGATCCCCGCATATGCCTGCTGCACAGCGATGAGCGGATGGGGAGAGGCAGGGCGCTGGCCCGGAGCTTCAAGGCGGCCCGCGGCAAGGTCATCTGCTATTACGACGCAGATCTTGCCACGCCACTAAAGCATCTGCCCGATATGATCAACGCCATACTGGGCAGCAGTGATATTGCCACAGGCTCGCGTTTTCTTCCCGGCAGCGATGCATCGAGGAGCATTGACAGGGAGATGGCCAGCAGAGCGTACAACTTCCTGGTGCGTCTCATCCTTCGATCCAGGATAGCCGACCATCAATGCGGATTCAAGGCCTTCAAGCGGGAGACAATCTTGCATCTTCTCGATAAAGTCAATGCCGAGCACTGGTTCTGGGATACGGAAGTGCTGGTGAGAGGCCAGCTCTATGGATACAAAATAAGCGAGATTCCCGTGCAATGGAGGCAGGGAAAGCATACCGCCGTCAGGCCAGAGGATGCAGTTGTGATGAGCTATTCCATTTTGCATCTCTGGTGGCAGCTCAATGTATCGAGAAGATAGATAATTCCAGAAAATGCCTCTCTTGAAGGCTGCAATGCGAGAGATGGTCGAACCGCCAGGTCGCCAGCGTGAGAACTGAGCGCGAGGCAAACTTTTCCAAGGATATGTGGGAAATGGCTAAAACTATGGAGACCAGAAGATCCCCGCATATTTTGACCGCCCTGATCCTGACGCAAATTTTGCTGATTTTTGTTTCCATATCGAATCCTGTCATTGCCCAGTCGGAGGAGAAGGTGACCATCACTAGAGTTGACTATGCAGCCCCGCCTGACACGATAGCCATCGGTGAGGATATGCCTGTTCTGGTGACCATTCAATACCATGACCTGGAGGGTGCCAAGCTTCGCCTTGGCATCAACGACGATTTTCACAATGTTCATTGGAATAACGATGAGGCAGTCACTCTATCCGGCAGCGGTTCTTACACATTTGCGCCACTCATCATAACTCCCCGCCATGAATGGGACTGGCCTCTATATATCAACCAATGGAGGCCGTATGCCAGGATACTGGGAAATTACCAGATAGCTTCCGAGACTTTCGAGGTGCTGGTCGAGAATCCGGAGAACGCTCCTCATCTCAATATTAAGAAAATCGAGTATGTAAGGCCTCCGGACACTATAGCCATGGGAGAGGCTACCCTCATCAAGGTCGTGGCAGGCTACTCCCACCTGGAAGGCGGCAAGATTGAAGCTACCGTTCGCGACGCCACTGGGATAGTGGCATCGGACTGTAGCCCGAGTATCTCAGGGGAGGGCAGCTACACCTTGAGCATGACTGCCACCCCTAACCGGGTAGGTAGCTGGGATCTGGAAGTGGCCATTGCCAACGTTGCCGGACCGCTTCTGGGTGATAAGAGATCCATCAGAATTAGGGTCGTCCAATAGGGTCGGCTCGAGATTTTTTTCTCGCCCTGGCCCCTTAAAATCATTTCAGATAATGGTCACTCACCTGGGAGATGACCTATGCAGTCTCTGGTTCTGCTCAGGGAAACGAGGATGATGTTGGCCTTCAGCTGAATTATACCCCTGGCAGGCAAGTTTCTTTAGTAGAAATGATAAGGGCATTGCCCTGGCCGATATAAGTTTATCCCGCACCTGTCCCTGCCGCCTGCTGTTCTTGGCAATGGTTTCAGCTATGGAGCTTCAAGAACCACAGTCACATCTCTTTCGGGGACCTTCAAGATTCTGGTCACGATTTCCACGAAAAGCTTCTCCTGCATCTTCCTGTCCATGCCGTACCCATCATCAAAGGCCAGACGCTCCATCTCCAGGGCCACTAGACGCTTCTGAACCTGCACAATTTTGTATCTCTGGCCCAGCACAGAGAGGACGTTCATATAGTAGCCCAGACCCCGCGGCCGCTCCGAGGACAGGTTCTTCACCAGACCGCAATCGGCGCAAAAGGGATGGGGCTTGAGGCCGCGCTCGCGCCCCCGATAGAAGTATGGCAGCCACATCTTCTCGCTGCCTCCGCAACTCCTGTGGTCACAGCCTGCCATGCTAATTGATGACTTCACCTCCCTGAAGGATATTAACCTTATTGCAGGTACTCTACAAAATTGTTTGATCCTAATAATTGTCGACTATCTTTCATATAGATTCGAGGCCTCTTTTCAGCTGGCAGCCCTGATTTCGAATCTCTCCTGATCGGGTGAAGAGAGCACTCCTGGAATTTCCTCTAAAGCTGCAAAAGACTTTTGTTACCCAAACGGGAGGATATGAAAATGCTGGCCCAATATCTCCCTCTCATTCTCGCATCTAGCTAATCGCTGGAGGACTTGCATTCGCGATAAGAGAGATCTGCCAAATGCAATTGACTATGCCGCCATTTCGAATGCTCTGGCTATCATCCAAGAGAGTGGGCCTCTTTAAGGCACGACATTCTTCTCTTCGCTTGCCAGCCCTTTCTTGAATGCTGCGGAATCCGCGGAATTGCCAGGTCAACTTTAAAAAGAGAGTTGCGAAAACTTTTTAGATAATGGATTATTAAAATAAATTGAATGGTCCGCTCATCGAAGAGCAGCAAAAAATTGATTGAGAGAATAGGAGGAAATTTATGGCGGAAGAGTCTGTGACAGAGGCCTACGAGCGCGAGATGGCCTTGATCCCCTGGTGGCTGGTCCTGCTGGAAGGCCTGACAGCTTTGATCATTGGTATTTTTTTGTTCGCCCGTCCCGTTGGAACGACCATATTCCTTGTTTCTGTGCTGGGATGGTACTGGCTCATCACCGGCATACTCTCCCTGATCAGCCTGTACATGGACAGGACAGACCAGATCTGGAAGCTGGTCGGCGGCATCCTGGGAATCATAGTGGGCATACTGGTAATAGAGCAACCGCTGGTTAGCGCCATTCTCGTCCCCGCAACCTTTATTCTGGTCATTGGCGTCATGGGAATCTGCTATGGCTTCATCAGCCTTTTCTGGGCGCTGAAGACGGGATGGGCAGCGGCCATCATGGGCCTTCTGAGCATCATCTTTGGACTGCTCCTGATCGGCGCCCCTTGGGTGGGCATAGAGCTGCTGGTGCTGGTGCTGGCAGGGCTAGGGATCATAGGAGGCATCACAGCCATTTATATGGCCTTCAAGCTGCGGTAGCCGTAATGGGTGCCAACTTGGCGGCTGGCTCTTGGTCCGGGAAGGCTCTTCTCGGGCCCCTTTTTCCCTTAGCGCAGATACATTACGCTTTCAATGAGCCGATGCTATTGGATGCTGTTGCTGATCGCAAACTAAGGACGGTGATCTCCGGGGGACAGTTGATCCTGGACCAGAAGAGGTTCGTTCCCAGGCCGCGATTGGTGTACTGTACCATTTCCGCCACCTGATACCTGCCCAGAGGATACTTCTTGAAATAATAGCCGCGGAAGGGAGTGCCCAGATGAGGTATCACCAGCTGTCCTCCGTGGGAATGGCCTGAGAGCTGCAGGCTGAATCGGCCGGTCTTGGCGCTGACATCGGCAAAATCGGGCTCGTGAACCAGCAATATGGCTGGGCCGGCCGGAGGCAGCTTTTTCATGACCTGATCCAGGCGGTGACGATTTACGATTACGTTGTCCAGCCCGGCGATATGTAAGTCGCCGTCTCCTTTGGTCAAGGTGAAGACGTCGTTGTTGAGCTCAATTATGTTGCTAGCGCGAAGTATTTCTCGAATCTCCTCTGCCCCCACCCAGTGGTCGTGGTTTCCCAAGACAGCTACGGTGGCGTCTCTGGGGCTGAGCTTCTCAAGAGACGAGGCCAGATCCTCAGCTACAGGAGTTAGGGCATAGGAGACGAAATCGCCGGTTATAGCCACCAGATCGGGGTCCTGCTTGTTGATCAAGTCCACGACACCTTTAAACCGTTCCCCCGTGAGCCATTGGCCGAGATGGAGGTCGGAGATGTGAGCTATTCTGTAGCTTTCAAAGGCGGGGTGGAGATGGGGCATTGGCACAGCAATAGGCACTACCTCGAAATCGCGGGCGT
>Ga0315289_10003932_pt1 | contig 22351 bp, 14 predicted proteins | sample YL17G11_40_MG_FD_203452 | JGI IMG/M metagenome (GOLD analysis project Ga0315289, IMG submission 203452) | Sediment microbial communities from Yellowstone Lake, YNP, Wyoming, USA - YL17G11_40 | ecosystem: Environmental > Aquatic > Freshwater > Lake > Sediment | place: USA: Wyoming | collected... | reverse complement strand
GCTTTTTGTCGCAATTTGGTGCTTTTCGCATCCATGTCATGTGCATACCTTTATGTGCATAACTTCCCGCGGACGCGCATAAGTCGTTTTGGGCGGGAAAATCTCGCATTTGACAAAGAAACAGCATTGGACGGCCGGGGAGAGAGTGATTGCGGCCCCTCGACCATGCCCTTCGACAGGCTCAGGGCCGTGAGCATGGTCGAACGGCTCGGGCCGCCCTGAGCGAGGTCGAAGGGCGGATTGCGGATTGAAACGACAAAACCGCGGACGGTTAGCCGCGACCCGAAGTTTACCCGCCGTGGCGGGGGGAGCGGGTTCGTTGTGGAACGCGTAACACCTTGTCCGGGCAGGGGTTAACCGCAGCCCAGAGTGCCCCTTTCTTACATGGGGAGGACGCCGAGGCTTGCCCTGAGTCCCGGCGCTCCGGGATTGGGGCCGGTGCAAAGGGAGACGGGTGTTCCGCAAAACACGCAATTGACAGGGTTCGGGGCAAACCTATAATACTTTGTGGCGTGCCGGTCGCGAGGACTGTGCGGTTGAGCAGTCCGCACGGCACGCTTCCGGGTGGGCTGGAAGGTCCACTCGGCCAAGGGTGCGGTGGCGTGGGGCCGCCGCAGGTTTTGGGGATGGTCGGGCCGCCATCCTCCTCGCAAGATCACTTGCAGGAGGCCGGCATGGCGACCCGTTCCAATTCTAACCCCACGTCCACCCCTCCCACGGGGCTGAGCGGCTCGGGATGCCTCCTTCGAATGCTGTGGTTCCTCGTCGCTCACGCCGTTCTCCTTCTGTCGGCGGCCATTATTGTTGCGCAACACAGCAATTTTTTTTCGCCCGCGGACGCCGTGTTTTGTGGCGCCGTCATCTTTGCGGTGGTTATCCGGTACCTCGATATCCGCTTTTTCCGCGGAGCGACCGTGACCGGCGGTCCGGCTACGATGCGCCACTGGCGCCGGTATGCCATCCTACTAGTCCTCGTGAGCCTGATCGTCTGGGCTGCGGCACATGCTGTGGGGCATTACACCGCCTGAGCGGCAGGCGGCCCTCCTTCGCCCGCCGTAGCGGGCTACTGCGGGTCTCCGCTGTGCTCCGACGCGACGGGGGAAATCCCGAGGGGTCGGGACAGGCAGCAGGATGGGGGGGCGTTCAAACGCGGAACGCGGAACTCGGAACGCGGAATGAACGGCGAAAGGCAGAGGGACGGAAATGCCTGTGTCGGCGGAAATCCCGTGTCCCCCGAATTCATCTCTTGAGTCAAGCCAATTAAGTTCTATGTCACCGGAACTCCATGCCAGTTTCGCCCAAGGGCTCATGTCGACTGACTATTATTTCACCACAAGCCCCGGAAGTCCATTCAAAAAACCTCACGCCAGTTTCTTGGCGATTTGTTCATCGAGGATTTCTTTTACGGTCAGGGCGATGATGGCCTTGCCGGAGCGGCGGAAGAAGGCGTCGATTTCGGTCAGGGCGTCGGAAGAATAATCGAAGGCGACGAAGAAGGCTTTGGCTGGCTCCATCTAAAACTCCAGGAAAGTGACGGTCTCTTCATCCAACTGTTCCAAGTCGATCAGGAGTTTGGCCCGCCGAGGGGTTCCGTCGGCGTTTCGGAAGTCGCTTTGAAAAGAACCGGACTTGATCAATGTTTCGTCGGTGATGCGTATGAAGGAGATTTGCTGAAGGTCGAAGATGACCTTGCGCAGCCTCGACCAGGCCCCGCGCTTAATGCGATCCAATTCGTACTTCGATTTTTCGCCCTTAAGCGATTGGTGCCACTTCTGAAACGTCCTTGCATCGTCGTTGTAAACCACCTTGCCCAGGGCCAGAATCAGTCCGACTTCCCCATATTGTTTAATGGCGCCGGCTATGGCCTCGCTATCATTGACGATAATATCATGGCTGCTTGTGTTAATGGCGTGTGCCTTGAAGTCCCAGGGGATCTCGCAGAACGCGTCAAAACGGACGTTGCCATATTTCGGGCCGGGGACTTCCATGATCTTGGCCAGTTTCTGCTCGCAGAGGAACTGAAAGTAAAACCCGATCCATTCCATTTGCCGCCAGTTGCGGCAGCCGTTGTCGCGCATGTCGAGGATGCTTTGTCTGCCGTCCCACATCTTGGGGATGCCGGCCTTCAGGACTTTGGCGATGCGCTGAGCGGTCTTGGCAAAACTCATTCCCGCCCCCCAAACAAAGGCATCTGTTCCGCATGCCCTTCGGCCTCTGCGGCCTCGATGCGGTAGACGTCCTTGTCCAAGCGATCTTTTGCGAATTCATAGTACTCTTTCACGATCTCAAAGCCCACATACCGCCGGTTGAGCATCTTGCTGATTACGGCAACCTGGCCTGAACCGAGGAAGGGATCCAGGACAAGGTCGCCTTCTTCGCTGGTGTATTCGAGGATTTTCTGAACAAGCGCGGCAGGGAGTTTGGTCGGCGTTTTCTTGTCCCCGTGCCAGTATTCGCGTTTAATGGTCCACACATCCTCGAGGTCCTGGTAACGGCGGCTTCCGCCGTTGTCTCTCCGCTCGTCTGCCGCAAACCTGGCGCTGTTGAAAAACTTTCTTTTGGCGTCATCCTTGCAAAGGTAGAGGCAGTGATAGTGGGAGGTGACGAATTTGCGCGAACAGACGACGCCAAACTGATATTTCCATATAATGTGATTCACCGTGATGAAGCCCAAGGCGTCCGCCGCCACGAGGACGTCTTTGAGGTTGTTCCAACCGGAGAAGACGAACATGCTCCCTGAGTCCTTCAGCAAGCGATACACCTCGGCCATCCAAGCGGACGTAAAGTCGGCATAGTCGCCGGCCGGTATCTCGTTATACCCGGTCATTACGCGGGACTGGGTGCGATTGTAGTTCGATCGGTGAGCCTTGAAATCGATGGCGAAGGGCGGATCCGTAATCACCAAGTCCACCGACCCGGACGACATCTGCCTCATGCCCTCAATACAGTCCATGTGGTGGATTTGATTAAGCGCGATGGACGACATCGAAAGTCCTCCTCGGGCCGAGCATGCTTTCCCGCGCCAACGGCTGGCATTCTAGCAGCGCCAGATCACAAACGCAAGGTTTGCGATTGCGCCAGCGAAGCAAGACCGAGGCATCGGGGGCGCATGAAGTCGAGGTAGGCTTGGGTAGGGGCGTGGCGGTCCTCGAAGGAGCGTTTTTCGCGCGTCTCGCCCCAGAAGACCTCGTAGTTGCGGTTGGAGTTGAAGGGCGGGTCGATGTAGATGAGGTCCACGGAGGCGTCGGGGAAGTCGGCGAGTTTCTGGAGGTTGTCGCCGCAGAAGATGACGCGGGTGTCGAGGAGAGGGGAGCGAGTGCAAAGTGCAGAGTGCAAAGTGCAGAGTGAACGGCGAACGGCAGCGGTGGATACGGCGCGCTTGGACGGGGGTTTCGGTTTGGGGCGAGGTTTTTTGGGCATGGCGATAGATTAGGGCAGAGGCCGAGAAAAAGCAACAGAGAACAGGCAATAGGCAAGCGGCAACAGACCGGGGCGAGATCCCCGGTATCAACGCGGAACGCGGAACTCGGAATGGAAAGCCAACGGATTCACGGCGAGACCCCTCCGCTCGCTGCGCTCGGTCGGGGTGACCCGCCGGCGAACCAAGCGTTCGCGGCTCGAACGGCGCGGGGCGGAAAACGCGGCGGCCTGGGAAGGCCGCCGCGCGGTGTTTTTTGGCGCCCGCCGCGCGGTGTTTTTTGGCGCGCGCCGCGCGGTGTTTTTTGGCGCCCGCCGCGCGGTGTTTTTTGGCGCGCGCCGCACAGTTTCTTGACACCGCAGGTCGGCGGCTATAGAATAACGTTCGATGAATCCGACGCCGGTCAATCCGCGACCGATGCTGGGCCTCGATTTCCGTGAGAGGCTGTGCCGCCGGTGCGCGGTCTATCGGTCGGCCCTTCCTGCCGCCGCCTGAAGTCGCCGCCCTTCGCCGACGTTCGCACCCGACCCGTTCCGTTCCCGGACGGTTCCCCTGGCATGAGGACCCGATGACCCGACAGGACATCCGAAACGTCGCCATCGTCGCGCACGTGGACCACGGCAAGACGACGCTCGTGGACCAGTTGCTGCGGCAGAGCGGCCAGTTCCACCACGGCGAGTTGAGGGGCGACTGCATCCTCGACTCCAACCCCCTGGAGCGGGAGCGCGGCATCACCATCTTCTCGAAGAACTGCGCCATCGACTACACCGCCGCCGACGGACGCCGATACCACATCAACATCGTCGACACCCCCGGCCACGCCGACTTCAGCGGTGAGGTCGAACGCGTCCTCAAGATGGCCGACGGCGTGCTCCTGCTGGTGGATGCCTTCGACGGCGTCATGCCCCAGACGCGCTACGTCCTGTCGAAGGCGCTGGCCAACGGCCTGAAGCCCATCGTCGTGATCAACAAGATGGACCGGCCGGACGCGCGGCCGGTGGACGTCCTGCACGAGGTCTTCGACCTCCTGGTGGACCTCGGTGCCCACGACCACGCCCTCGATTTTCCGATCGTCTACGCCTCGGCCCGCGAGGGCTGGGCCACCCTCGATCTCCACCACCTGCCGACCGCCGGAACCGGCGACATCCACGCCATCTTCCGCGCCATCATCGAGCACGTCCCCGTGCCGGACCTCGACGGGACGGCTCCCTTGCAGGCCCTCATCACGACGCTCGATTACAGCGACTACGTCGGCCGGATCGGCATCGGGCGCGTCTTCGCCGGCGCCATCCGCGCGGGCCAGGAGGCGATCGTCATCGACCGCCACGGCCGGCAGCGCAAGGCCCGCGTCGGCCAACTGTTCCGCTTCGACGGGCTCGGCCGGACCGAAGTCGACCGGGTGGACGTCGGCGACCTCTGCGCCGTCGTCGGCCTCGAACAGGTCGACATCGGAGACACCATCGCCGACCCCGAGCACCCCGTCGCCCTGCCGACCATCCACGTCGACGAGCCGACCATGCACATGACCTTCCGCATCAACGCGGGTCCGTTTGCCGGCCGAGAGGGCAATCCCATCACGACGCGCCAACTGCGCGACCGGCTCCATCGGGAACTCCAGTCGAACGTCGCCCTCGGCGTCGAGGAAACCGACGACGGGTTCGTCGTCTCCGGCCGCGGAATCCTTCATCTCGGCATCCTGCTGGAGAACATGCGCCGCGAGGGGAGCGAACTGACCGTCGGAAAACCCAAGGTGATCTTCCACGAGGAAGGCGGCCGGCGGCTCGAACCGATCGAACGGCTGGCCACCGACGTGCCGCACGCCCGCGTCGGGGCGGTCATCCAACTGCTCGGCGACCGCCGCGCGGAGATGACGAAGATGGAGGCGCGCGGCAGCCGGACGCACATCGAGTTCACCGTTCCGGCCCGGGGCCTGATCGGCCTGCGGAACCGCCTCCTCAACGCCACCCAGGGCCAGGCCATCATGCACCACCGATTCCTCGAGTACGCCCCCTACCGCGGCGACATCCCCGGCCGAACGACCGGCGTCCTGATCGCCAGCGAGACCGGTCCGGTCACCGCCTACGCCCTCAACCAACTGGCCGACCGCGGACTCATGTTCGTCGCACCCGGCGAACCGGTCTACGGAGGACAGGTCGTCGGCGAACACTGCAAAGGCAACGACATCACCGTCAACATCGTCCGCCAGAAGAGAATGTCCAACATACGGGCCTCGACCAAGGAGGCCACCGTGACGCTGAAGGCGCCGCGGCGGCTGGCCCTGGAGGAGGCGCTCGAGTACATCGAGGACGACGAACTGGTGGAACTGACGCCGCAGTCGGTCCGCCTGCGGAAACGGCGGCTGAAGGAATCGGACCGCAAGCGCCTCAGCCGACGAGCCGCCCACATTTAGCCGCCGGGCTTGCCCGGCGTTCGCTTTAACCTACCGCGCCCCCGGCTGACCGCCTCCGAGGCTCGGCATGGACACCGCGCCGGCATGTTGGTAGAGTGTTGGGGGCGTGCAAACCACTGGATAAAGGATCGGCTACTATGACCCATTCGGGTGAAACGAGGAACATGGCCCTTTTCTGCGACTTCGAGAACGTCGCGCTGGGCGTCCGCGACGCCCACTACGACCGGTTTGACATCCGCAAGGTGGTCGAGCGGCTCCTGTTGAAAGGGAACATCGTCGTCAAGAAGGCCTACTGCGACTGGGCGCGCTACGAGGAATTCAAGGCCGCCATGCACGAGGCGTCCTTCGAACTGATTGAGATCCCGCACGTGCGGATGTCCGGCAAGAACTCCGCCGACATTCGCATGGTCGTGGATGCGCTCGACCTCTGCTACACCAAGGGACACGTGGACACGTTCGTGATTATCAGCGGCGATTCGGACTTCTCGCCGCTCGTCAGCAAACTCCGCGAGAACAACCGGATCGTCATCGGCGTGGGGGTCAAGGAATCCACGTCGGACCTTCTGATCGCCAACTGCGACGAGTTCATTTATTACGATGATTTGGTTCGTGCTCACCCGCCCCGGGCGGCGTCGCGCCGGCGCCGCAGCAGCCGCAAGCCCGCCGGCAGCCAGCCCGCCAAACCCCCTGCGCCCGGCGAGGACAAAAAGCAGGAGGCCTGGGACCTCATCGTCGAGACCTATGAAGCCCTCGTGGAAGAGCGCGGCGAGGGAGAAAAAATCTGGGGGTCCATGATCAAGCAGACTCTCAAGCGCCGCAAACCCGGCTTCAGCGAATCGTACTACGGGTTCCGGTCCTTCAGCCAATTGCTGGAGGAGGCGCAGACCCAGGGCATCCTGGAACTGGAGCGCGACGAGAAGTCGGGCGGCTTCATCATCAAGGCCTGCCACGCGCCGTAACCGCCGACGCGGGGCGGTTTCATGGCTAAAAAACTCTTGACGCGCCGTGACAGCGGCCCTACTATTCTGGTGGCCGGAATCCTCTTTCGGTCCGGCTAAGAAGAGCGGTGCCATCCCCCCGGTGCCGCTCTCTCTTTTGCGGGGTTCGGCGTGCACCCCGCGTCAGCGGCCGGCGCGGCGGCGGGCGTTTTCACTTCGCCCCCTCGACCTTCGATTCGTCGCGCGCGAGCCAGACGGCCATTTCGCTCGGGCCGCGATGCGCCCAGGCATAATACGGAATGGCCGTCAGTTCGACCGGCGTCCGGCGGACCATCCCGTCCTCGTTCCGCGCGAGCGACTCCGCCCCGCCCGTGACGACCGCCACGCCGCCCAGGAGGTCCTTGCGGAACCGGGCCTCGAACTTCGCGCCGTCCGGCACAAGGAGAGCGGACAGGCTCCCGCCGTTGTCGATCCCCTCGGCGCAGTAAACGACGGGCCCCCGCTCGAGGGCAACGCGGCCGGCGTCGTCCTTGACGGCCTCGTGGGCGACGACGCGCCGGACGGGCATCGGAAGCGAAAGGCTTATCACGTCGCCGCTCTTCCACCGGCGCCGAAGGCGCGCGAAACCTTTCTCGACCTCCAGCGCGACGGGCTTGGAATTGACTCGGAGCGCGACGGCCTCGTCGCTCCGGTCGAGGAACGCGTAAAGGTCGCTCGGCACGGGCTCGTTCCTCGCCCAGCCGGGGATGCGGACGTTGATGACAAACTCGGCCTCCGTTTTGGGTTCGATCGTGATGCGGACCTCGCCGTCCCACGGATAGTTCGTCTCCTGGCGAAGGACGACGGCGCTCGCGCCCAGGGGGACGGCGGCGCTTCCGCCGATGAAGAGGTTCACATAGACGGCGTCGGCGGTGTGCGCGTAGGCGTAGCCCGGCACCGAGGGGACGAATCGCGCCACGTTGGTGGGGCAGCAGGCGCAGCCGAACCACGCCTGGCGTTCGTGTCCGCGGCGGTCGGCGGCCAGCGGGTTCGGATAGAAGAAGCGGTCGCCCTGGAGCGAGACGCCCGAGAGGAACCCGTTGTAGATGACGCGTTCGAGGACGTCGAGGTACTTGGCGTCGCCCTCGAGGAGGAACAGGCGATGGTTCCAGAGGGCGTTGGCGATGGCGGCACACGTCTCGTTGTAGGCCGACGCGTTGGGCAGTTCGTAGTCGTCGCCGAATGCTTCGCCGTTCCCGCGCGCCCCGACGCTCCCTGTGATGTAGAGTTTGCGCCCGACGACGTTTTCCCAGAGGCGGCCGACGGCCCGCCGGTACGCCTCGTCGCCCGTGAGGGCGGCGACGTCGGCCATCGCCGAGTACATGTACCCGGCCCGGACGGCATGGCCGACGGCCTCGCTTTGCTCGACGACCGGCTTGTGGTCCTGGCTCTGCAGGCCGTAAAGTTTGTGCCCCTCGGGCCGGCCGCGCTGGTCCAGGAAAAACTTCGCGAGGTCCAGGTATCGCCGCTCGCCGGTCGCGCGGTAGAGGCGCACGAGGCCGATTTCCACTTCCTGGTGGCCCGGCGGGTCGCATCGCTTGCCGGGGCCGAACACCGAATCGATGCAGTCCGCCAGCCGGATCGCCACGTCCAGCAGTTTCCGTTTGCCCGTGGCCTCGTGGTACGCGACGGCCGCTTCCATCAGGTGGCCCGCGCAGTAGAGTTCGTGGTTCGTGGAGATGCGGGTCCAGCGTTTTTCCGGCTGGTGCTCGGGCACGGAATAGAATGTGTAGAGATAGCCATCATCCCATTGGGCGGCGGCGATCTTGTCGATGACCCCGTCCACGTACTTCTCCAGGTCCGCGTCGGGACGGAGTTTCAGGCAATACGCGGCCCCCTCGATCACCTTGTACACGTCCGAGTCGTTGAAGAACGCGCCCTCGAACTTTCCCTTCTCGATGCCTGCGGCCTTCGCGAAGTTGCTGATGCGGCCCGTCTCCTCGCATTTTTTGAAAGCGTATGGGACCGTCACCGTGCGGTTCGTCTCGATCCGCGGGCCCCAGAACCCGCTGGACACGGTGACCGCACTAAACGGGACGGGCTGGAGGGGATAATCCTTCGGCGCTTCCGCCGCCCAGGCCGGGCCGAGAATCACCAGCACGGCACAGACTGCAACGAGTCGCGCGCACGCGTTCATAGCCGCCTCCTTCTTCTTCCGTTCCTGGATTCCGATGATGCCCACGTCGATACACTGGCCGCCCGCATCCGCCGGATGCGGAGGAGTTCCTGGCCTCCCCGCCGGGGAAAACCATCGCCCGCGCGGACGGATTGTATGCCCTTCAGGTCAAAAGGGGGAATGAAATCCGCGAAATCCTGGATCAACGGGGAAAAACCTCTCGGCCGGGACTATATAACAGGATTTTGCATCGTCAACCACAACCGATTATCAGAGCCTTACTTGTAGCGCGGGGGCTTGCCCCCCGCGCAAAATGCTCCACATCCCAAGGCCGCGGGGGATAAACCCCCGCGCTACAGAGCCCGATGCAAAATCCTGATATAAGAACGGGGTTGACACGCGCTGGCGCGCGTCAACCCCGCTGGTCAAGCCGCCGTCAAACAGAACCCTATCGGTTTCGCCGGCGCCACCGGCCCGCCGCCATACCCGCCAGACCGAGACCCAGCAACGCCATCGTCGCCGGCTCGGGGACGAGCAGGTTGACCTGGTTCGGGGTCGAGGTGTCGATGTAGAACGTGAGGCCGCCAGGCAACGCCGGGGCCGTGCCGATCGCAAGCCCGTTGTCCGTCAGGGTGCCGGTGTAGTCGAACAGGCGCCACACTTCCCACCCGCCCACGCTGGCGAAGGATGCGAGGGCGGTGATGTTCAGCGTGCCGTCGAGCGTGAGGTCTGTGACGCCAGTGATGAGGTCGTTGACGCCGCCGCCGACCGTCTGGTCCGCGCCGTTGAGTTCGAACTCCAGGATGCTGCCGTCCGCGAGGACGAGGCTGTTATTGATGGTCAAGGTGCCCGCGCTGGCGCCCGGGGCGAGGATGCCGCCGGAGTTGACGTTGACCGCGCCGGTGATGGTGCCCGTGCCGCCGAGCGTGCCTCCGTTAACGGTCACGGCGCCGGAGCCGGTTCCGCTGCCGGTGGTGTTATTCACGAGCAGCGTGCCGGCGCTGACGGTGGTCCCGCCGGCGTAGGTATTGGCGCCCGTGAGGTTCAGGACGCCCGTGCCTTTCTTGTTGAAGCCGCCGTTTTGGATCACGGAGCTGATGTTCAGGCCGGCCAGGGAGGGAGCGGTGGACAGGGTATCGACCGTGATGTCCCGCGTCCCGCCAGCGAAGGCCAGGAAGCCGCCGCTAATGGTCGGAGTCACCGCCACTTTGGATGGATTCGAACTGATGTTGCCGTTGACGGTCAGTGTGCCGCCGGGGTTGACGGTCGGCGTGGTCGTGCCGCCGTTAGAGTTGAAGACGATGCCGGCCAGGGTGTTGTTGCCGACCAGGGTCAGGGTCGAGCCGCCGTTGAGTGTCACGATGTTGTTCGAACCGATCTGGCCCTGGTTGGTCAGCATCGTTACAATGGAGCAGTTCATCACGAGGCCGTCGGCGGGGTTCGTCGCGTTCGGAATCACCACGGAGCCCGGGGTGGTGCCATGGAGGTACAGGGTGCCGCCGGCGGGTTGCCAGCCCTGGAGCACGCCATTGACGACCGTTCCGCCGGTATAGGTGTTGTTGGCGGTCAGATAAGTAGTGCGGTCGCTGTTGATGACGAACATGACGGAGTTCGCCCCGTTGTCCTTGATGACCGAGTGTATATAGTTGATGCTATCACTCGCCAGAGCGTCTAAGTAATCGCCATGCAGGAACAATTCACTCTGGCCGGAGGTAATGGCCCCGCGCATGGCCGGGTCGCCGATGACATTACGGCGGAACCACAACCCGAGCCAGCCGCTGGCAAGGGTCAGCGTGTCCCCTGGCGCCTGGAAAGTGATGGGCTTGGCGTCAGCAAGACCACTCCCCTGCCCATTACCCTGGAGCCCGAAGGAGTTAACCGTCTGGCCGCCGGCCTTGACTATTTGCGATTCACCCGTACTGAAGTCATTGGTCGGGCCCGCGGAAGCCAGGGTGTTCTGGCCGGTGAACCCGTGGCCGCCGGCGCCTGCCATATAGTTGTTGGGGAACCCTTGCTGGCCCACATTGCCGAAGCCCAGCCCGGGCACGTAACTCACCGGGTACAACTTGTCGTTGTCCTTGTTACTGACCATCCCCACGACGGTGCCGTTGACGATGGTCAGGCCGGTGGTGTCGTCGCCGGCCAGGAGGACGCGCGGGTAGTTGCCGATCCTGCCAAGGGGCGTGCTCGCGTCCCCACCTCTATTGAAGTGGATCATCGCGCCGGGGTTGCGGGTCAGGCTGGCCAGCGTCAGCGTGGCGCTGTTCACGCCCGTGGTCGAACTGGGGCTACCGCCGGTAAGCATAGTGATCGACGAAAAACCGGAGGCCGTCACCGGGCCGAGGGTCTCGGTCGAGTTGGACTGTGACCGGCCGACATACCGGATTGTGCCGTTGTCGAGGGTGATCGGGGCCGCGTCCCTGATGCGGTCGGCCATGTCCTTCGTGCCCGTATTGTCGAGGCACAGGGTGGCGTTCCTGACGGTGACCGCGGTCGTGTTGGGCAGCGTGCCGCCGTCCCGAAGCCACAGGCCGCGGCCGAGATCGGTGCTATCATTCCTTTCCCTGAGGGTGGAGCGGCCGCCAATCACGGCGATTGTCCCTGTGGTGGTGTTCGCACTGGTCAGGGTCAGGGTCCGGTCGCCGGTCTTGACGAGGTTGACCGAGCCCTGGATCGATCCGGCGAAGGTGGCAGTCGTTGTCTGATTGACCGCGAGCGTTCCCGAGCCGATGATGGTCCCGCCGGAGCCTTCGACCGTGCCGGCGCTCGAGAGGCTGCCGACATACTGGCTGTTGGTGCCGAGGTTGAGCGTGCCGCCGTTGTTGACCCTGAGGGCGTTGTTGACCGCCAGGGTGTTGTTGCCGCCGCCGAGGGTCAGGATGCCTTGGTTGATCGTGGTCCGGCCCGTGTAACTCATCGGGCTCGTGAACGTGAGGTTGCCCGCGCCGACCTTGGTCAGGCCGCCGGTGGTCCCGGAGATGATGCTGCTGATTGAGGCAGCGGTGGCGTAGTTGGCAATCAGTTCGGTATTGCTCGTGGAGGTGAGGAAGCCGCCGGTGATGTTTCCGCCGCCGTTGTTGATCAGGCCGCCGGCGTCGAGGGTCAGGGTCTGGCCGGGATTGATGGTCACACCCACGCCGCTGGTGAGGTTCAGGGCATTGATCGTCTTGGTGTACACGTTGCTCTGCGCGCCACTGGGCTTGACCGTATCGGTAGCCGCAGCCGCATTGAGGTCGCCGGTGGTGTAGGCGGAATAGGCCGCAATCGCCGTGTTGGCACCTGAGTGAGTAGCGAAGTCGTTACCCACGAACCAGCCCGGCAGGATGGAGTTCGTCAGCGTCGGGGCGGTCGTCGCGAACTGCACGGAAGACGTGCCGCCGCTGGCGACGGTGACCACGCCGCCGACATCGCGGGCCGTCTGGGTGGTGAAGCTCAGCGTGCCCGAGGTGTTGGTGTTGATCGAGGTCAAGCCCGCGTTGACCGTCAGGCCGGCGAGGGCCTCGCTTGTGGCACCGTTGCCGGTGAAGTTCAGCGTCGCGCCACCCAAAGCCATCGTCTTGGTGTTGCCGCCCAGGCGGTCGTTGGTACTCCCGGCGGCGTTATCAACCGTGAGTGTGGCACCGTTGGCGACGGTCATGCCGCCGCCGACCAAGGTGCCGGAGGCATTGAGGACCAGCCTGCCGGCATTGACCGCGATGGCACCGGTGAGCGGGTCAGCGTTGGTGATCGTCAGCATGCCAGCCCCGATCTTGGTCTGCGTCGCAGTCGTGCCCGAGATGGCGGTCGTGTCGACGGTGATGTTGCCCGCGCCAGCGAAGGTCAGGGCTCTCGTGGTGGCAGCGATGCCACCTTTGATGTTCAGCGTGCCGCTGGTGGAACCAATGGTGGCGGCATTGCCCAGGGTGATCAAGCCGGTCAGGTCGTTGGTGCCGCTGACGTTTTCGATGGCCCCGCCGGTGTTGAGGCCCGTGTTGCTGATATTGAACAACTCACCCGTGCTGACGCCGTTGATCTGCACGGCCGCGCCGACGTTGTTGGCCACGACGGTGTTGTTGGCTGGGGCGCCCAAGGCCCCGGCGTTGGAGACGCGCAGAGCGCCGGCGTTGACGGTGATCACGCCGGTGTAGGCGGCGGTGTTGTCGACGTTGATGTTGAAGATGCCGTTGCCGTTTTTGGAGAAGGCATTGGCGGACGCGGTTCCGTTGTTCAGCGCGGTGGTGTTCAGCGTGAGGGTGTTGCCCTGGGTGACGTCGATCACGCCGCCGCCCGCGGTGGTGTTGATCCGGCGGGCCGTGGAGAACGTGCCGCCGGCCTGAAGGCCGCCGCCGTTGAGCGAGACGATGTTGTTCGCGGCGCCCAAGTGGGCGTCGGAACTCACGCTCACCAGGCCGCCAGTGATGTTGATCGTGCTGGCCGAGCCGAAGTCGTTGCCGCTGTTGGTCAGCACCATAGTGCCGCCGCCGCTCTTATTGATGCCGTACGCGCCGGTAACCTTGCCCGAAAGGGTCAGGCCCTGGACCACAGGGGCATTGGAGCCGCCGCCGACAGAGAAGGTTGGAGTGGCGGCCGTCAAGGTGGTGGTGCCGGTGAACTCCAGTCCGAAGCCGTTGTTGTTATTGACCGTGAGCGTCTGGTTGCCGATGCTCAGGGTGCCAAGTTGCAGGGTCTTGTTTTGCGCATTGAAGACGGTGCCACTGGCGGCGGCGGTGTATTGGCCCACGGTGATGTTTAGGGTCGCACCGGTGACCGCGTTGCCGTAACTGAAGGTCTCCCGCTTGCCGTTGCCGAGGCCGTTGCCGGAGCCGTCGTTAGCCAACCAGAGGGTGCCGCTAGTCAGGGTGACCGGGCCCCCGCCCAAGGAACCGGGATTGACAGCCTTCAGCGTGCTGTTGTTTTTGATCTCGGTGCCGCCGCCGTAGGTGTTGACGGCGTTGAGGGTTGTGGTGCCGCTGTTGCTGGTGAACCCAATGGTGGGCCCTGCCAGGACCGCGGTCACGGTGCCGCCGTCGCCGGTGTAGGAAGCGCCGGTCAGCGTGCCGTTTTGGGTGGTGCCGCCGGCGAAGGTGATCGCTCCGAACGATTTGCTTAATCCGCCGAAGTCCACGGTGCCGACGTTGCTGTTGCCGTTGATGACCAGGTCATTGGTGTTGACGTAGGACGCGGGAGTGAAAATCAGCGTGCCGCCGCCGCCGCCGAGGCGATAGGTCGTTCCATTGGGCGTGAGGGTGCCGGTATAGGTCACGGTGCCCGACGCGCCGAACGAAGCGGCGGTCAGGCCGGGGGTGCTGAAGTCGAAGTTCGTGCTGCCATAGTTGTCGGCGGCGATGGCGCCCGCCGAGGTAGCCACGATTCTGTCCGACAACGCAGTCGTTATGTTGCCGGCGCCGAAGGACGGACCAAACACGACCGCGCCGGGACCCGTGACCGTGACATTGCGGGCGTTGCCGTTGATGGAGGCGACCGAGTTGAACTGGGTGACGCCGCCGGAGACGGTCATGCCGCCGGTGGCCGCGCTGTTACTGCCGGAGAGGATCAACTTTCCGGCGGAGACCGTCGTCAGGCCGGTATAGATATTGTCGCCGGAGAGGAGTAGCGTCCCCGCGCCGGCCTTGGTCAGTCCGAAGCCGATGCCGGAGATGCCGGCCGAAACGGTCAAGTCATTAAGCGCCGTCGTGCTGTCGTTGATCGTAAAGTTCCGGGTCGCGCCGAGGGCGAGGTTGCCGCTGATTGTCGCGCCCAACGGGTTATTGGCGTTGGCGTAGGTGACGTCGCCGCCGAGGGTCAGCGTCCCCGCGCCCGTGGTGACCGCCGCCCCGCTGGTCGTCGTCGATCCGCCGAAGGAGAGCGTGCCGATGGTGTCGCTGTTGCCGGCCAGGTCGAGCGTGGGGGTCACGCCCGCCGCATTGCCGCTCACGGTGACGTTCGACGCATTGGGCAGCACGTCGTTGGCGCCGCTGCGAAGGGTGCCCGCACTCACCGTGGTGGCGCCGCCGTAGGTATTGGCGCCGTTGAGGACCAGCGTGCCGCTGCCGGCCTGGGTGACGGCTCCCGAACCGGAAATGACGCTGGCGAAGTCCGTGCTTTGCGTGATGGTGTCGGACCGGTTGAAGGCCAACGTGGCGTTGTTGGTAATCGCGCTGCTCGTGGAAAGTGACCCGCTCGTGCCGCCGTTGCCGATCTGCAACGTGCCGCTGCTAATGGTGGTGACGCCGGTGTAGGTGTTGGCGCCGGAGAGCGTGGCCGTGCCCGCGCCGGTCTTGGTGAGAGTAACTCCACTGCCGGCGAGGGCCGCGCTTACTAAGCCCGTATTCGTCAGGCTGTAGGAAGAGCCTGTGAGCGTGCCGCTACCGCTTATCGTGCCGCTGGAGAGCGTGACCGCGCCGACGTTGATGGAATTGGCACCGAGATCGATCGTGCCACCGGCGATGGTCAACGCCCCGGTGCTAAGCGCGCGGTCGTTGCCCAAGACAACGGTCAAACCCGGATTGATCGTTGTTGCCCCCCACGTGTTGGTACCCGCGGGAGTGAGGGTTACCTGGCCGGTGGTACCATCAGCCCTCGTGAGTGTTAGATCATTAGTCCCGCCGGAAATAGTCCCCGTGATCGCAACCGGCGCTATTTTGCCAAGGCCAAACTGCTTGGTAGTCGCCGTACTCGCCGAATAGTCGATGTTGCCGGCCCATGTATTGGTCCCCCCGGCCGTTCCGTCAAATCGAAATAGATAGGAGGGGTTAGTGCTGTTGAGGATGAGGTTCGTGTTCCAAGTCGTGTTGACTGCAGTGTTTTCCTCTTCTGAAACGTAACTGGTACCGCTGGTCGTGATGCTCGTCAGGCTTCCGAGGCAGCCGCCTTGTTTGAGCATGAGTTTGACGCTGCCGCTGGTATAGGCCGCGCCGCTGATGGTATTGCCGGCGTTCCGGAGGCCGGGGTTTCCGGAGCCTGTGAAGGTGAACCCGTTGGCGCTATTGATGACCGATTCGATATTCCCGTTGCTCATCCAGGTGATCAAGGGCGTTCCGGCGGTTCCACCTGTTCCGGCGAGGGTTAGCGTGCTGCCGGTAAACTGCTTATCGCCGCTTGCTGAAATGGTCAAATTACCGACGGTGATGGGGGTTCCGAGCGTGACGGTGTAGGACCCACCTCCGAAGACGGCGTCGTCAATGTTGGCGTTGATCCACGCCACGTGTGGCGGCACGGCCCCCGCATCCCAGTTTTTAATCGTCGTATTCCACGTGCCGTCGCCGCCCGCGCTGGCGCCGTCGCCAGGGTCAGGGGCATTCACTGTGCCTCCATCCCAGTAGAGCGTCGTGGACGCCTGGGCGGGCTGGACGGCGACGAGTGCGAGGACGGCTAAGGCGAGGAGAATGAGGCTTGTACGAGTTTTCACCACAGGCTCCTTTGCAAGATGTGCTCGTGCTTCGTAGCGACTCTGCTTCGCCCTGCGTAGCGGGCTACGCAGAGCAGGGAGTAGCACTTCGCTACTTCGCAGAGTAGCAAAAGGATGCGCATTCCGCCTTCGCCTCGCCTCGCCCCGTCGAGTCTCCGTCGTATTGGCGACCTTCGGGCTTCCACCGTCGCCCCTTCGACAGGCTCAAGGCTAGGGCGGACAAGATGGCGGACAAGGAGGAGTCGGCTCGAATCGCGCACTTGATTTCGGCCCCTCCGGTCGGGATGGGGCAAACAAACACGAAGTAACTAAGCGGTGCTTCCAGTGACGTGGCAGCCCACCCCGGGTTTCCGACTGTACTATAGCACGCATTGGGTCTTCTGTCAAACGCCTCCGGCGGGGTCTTTTGCGTCCTTGGACGGCCCACGCCGTAAACCGTGCCTACGTAAAGACTTATGAAGCACGCGAGGGGGGAAGGGGCGCCGTTCGAGCCGGGTGCGGGAGCACCCGGTCAGGCGTGATCGCCCGTGGCACGTGCCATGGCGGGGAATGGGGGAGGCAATGCAGAATGCAGAAGGCAGAATGCAGAACGGAGAGACCGGAACCCGGAAAGAAACGGCAAAACCGCACATCGTCATGGTTAGCCGCGATCCCGGCGCGCCGGGAGAGCGGGGGACGCCAATGCGGAGCGGCGCTTGGAGCGTCGTAGGACGAAGCGCCTATCCGAACAGAACCCCGCGGCGAGAGAGGAGAAATGTAGATAGGAGACCCAACTTCCGGCTTTGTCCTTCGGACTACGCCGTGACAAGTCGCCAAGGCTTCCGCCGTCGTCCCGGCGCGCCGGGACTATGGCGGACAAGACGCCGGGCAAGCCGCAGGAGAGCGGTTTCGGCACAAGTGGGCGTCGAGCGGCAAGGGGTGGCCCTGGCGCTGTTTCTACTCTCTGCTTTCTACGCTCTCCTGCTCTGCTAGTGAAAAGGCCCGCCAACGCGGGCCTTTTCACTGGTGACCCCAACGGGACTCGAACCCGTGTCTTAGCCTTGAGAGGGCTATGTCCTAACCGCTGGACGATGGGGCCCTCAATCAACAACAAGTGCCTGAGTCCCTGAGTCCCTGAGGATACGCCTTGCCGCCACGTGCCGTTGCTCAGGCACTCAGGAACTCGAGACACTGTCCGTTCTGGTGACCCCAACGGGACTCGAACCCGTGTCGCGGCCTTGAAAGGGCCGTGTCCTAACCGCTGGACGATGGGGCCACGATTCTCCCTGGTGGTGAGGGCGGTGGGACTCGAACCCACGACCCACGGCTTAAAAGGCCGTTGCTCTACCGACTGAGCTACGCCCCCAACCACTTTTATTCTAAGCACTTACAATCCGACGCCGGCAACCAAAAACTCTCACGACAACCTTGACGACAACCACCAAACAATGCCCTGTGAGGTCGCGAAGCCGGCTCGTCTCAAGGAACTCATGCATGCCAGCCGCAAACACGAAACCGAAGAGGCGCATAAAGCCATCGAAGCCGTATCCTTCGTTTCCTCTCACGCCCCACAACAACGGTCCGTGGTGCAAGAAAATCCGCGGCAAGGTCTATTTCTTCGGCATCTGGGAAGACGCCCAAGCCGCTCTCGAGCATTACCTACGCGTAGCCGCTGACCTCCATGCTGGGCGGCAACCGCAGCTGGCAAGCATATCCGTTGACAGACCAACTGTCAAGCAGATGTGCAACCAGTATCTCACCTATCAACTCCACAAGGCAGACTCTGGTGAGATTTCCACTCGCTGGTTCGAGAGTTGTCGCATCGTGGTAGAGGATTTCGCCCGGTTCATGGGGCCCGGTCGACTTTTGTCGAACCTGTGCACCGACGATTTCTCCAAGTACCGCCAGAAACTCCAGCAGCGTGGGCTAGGCGGCAAGAAAGGCCTAGGAGGCCGCTAAAGAAGTCGGCCTGACGACGTTTTGTCTCTTTTGGTGAGGCATTTTTATGGTTGAGCGGCCTCGTAAGACGTTCCGTCCTGTCGCCCGCGGCTCCGGAACATCCTTCGGGAGCCTGGGGCGACGGCGTTCATCCCGCCGGCCGCGCCGTCTCCGTCGGCGTCAGACGCACCAGCCGCAGCAGGTTGTATGCCGCGCCCGTCACGAGCATCTCCAGTCGGATCTTCCATCGCCCCACGAATCGGGTCCGCGCCAGGTCGCCCACCGTCTTCATCCAGGCGAAGATCTCCTCGACGCGTTTGCGGATCCACTGGCTGATCGCATACGCCTTGGTCTTCTCCCGACGCTCGGACCGGCGCGGATAGGCACGTGCGGCACGGTGCCGTCGGCTTCCACGTCCGCCAGGAATCGGCCGTCGTCGAACCCCGTATCGGCTCCGGGCAGTGGTGGAACACGTCCGCCGCAAGGTCTTCCCGCCTGAAAACTCTGATGCGGTCATACACCAGGCGGGCGCGGCTACTTGATAAACTCGATGACACCCTCCCTGGGCACGGTCCTGGTCTTCGCGGGAGAAGGCCGGGGTGGCAGACTGGCCCGGCCCTCCCGAATCGCCGCCGGCGCCACGTCCCGCAGCGCCGAGTTCGCCTTGAAGTCGGTCCCGAAGGGCGATGCTCTATCGGGCTGGTCTCGATTACGGCCGCCATTTCTGGAGTAACTCGGCCACGCGCTTCTGGCCGGCGGGCGTCTGAGTGACAATCAAGGCATAGTGTGGTTGGCGGCCTGACAGGAAGTCTAGAGAGGCCGGTCCGCCCTCGTCACTCCATGCGGCGATCTCAGGATCGGCGACAGGAGTGACAGTTCTTTTTATAATATCAATTAGGGCGCCCTTCTGTGCCGCACCCTCTACGCTTACCGCACCTGGAAGCCGGACCAAGTACACCACACAAGGCAGGTTCCGCATCAGCCCCTCGCGAGTGGTGACCAGAACAAAGCCCGCCTCTACCTTGTACGCCAGATCCTTGCCGAGCATGAGTTTCAGGATTGTCTCAATCGGCACTTGGCGGACAAGCAGATCCACCGTCCGAGTGCTAAGGTCAAGCCCACTTGACGCCACGTCCGGGTCGATGACAATATTCAGTTCCGGTTGCATACCGCTCAGTTGCTGCAAGACTTGGTATAAGGATAACCTCTGAAAATTCACATCAACCTTTTTCTGAAGATAAGTCCGCGTCAAGATGACTTCCCTGGGCTCGGCCGTTATAGGCGGCGGTCGTCCTGCGGCTACGCTTGCCAGTGATTTGAGGAGATTCGCGATTCTTTCATGGCCGCGCTCGGTCTGGCTAATGATTAACTGGCCCCCTCTGTTGGTAATGGTGGCTATACCTCCTTCATCTTTCCACGACGCCGCAAGGGGGTCACTTATCTGGTTAACATTGCGTTTGATAATTTCGATAAGTTCTTCAACACCTCCAACACCTCCTTTTAAAGGCGCAAAGGGGTTAGGATAGGTACGGGTAACCACCTCGGCCAAGACCTTGCTACGCTCTTTAATAACTATCACCCCCGGCTCGATTTTGTACCCCAGGTCGGCGCCCAGAATCAGATCCAGCACCTGCTCGACCGACACCTGCTTGACCTTGAGGTCGATCACCCGGCGCGACAGGTCGATGCCGGCGGTCGCCACATCCGGGTCGATGACGATGTTGAGGCCCTTCTGGACCTCGCCGATGTACTTCAGGACGTTGTCCAGGCTGGTCCTCTCGAAGTCCATGTCAATCTTCTGTTTAAGAAGACCGCGGATATCCGCAGGAAGCGCCGGGAGCGAGGTGGCCGGCTTGCTGGCCGGTTGTTCGCCCGCTTTCTTTCCTGTTGGCGCCACAGGCGGCCCCGATACCGGTTTGGTGGGCGTCTGAGCAGCGACGAGAGAAACCATCCCCCAGGTTGTCAAGGCCATTGCGAACCCCAGGATGCACGAGCGTAAGAACTGGCTCATATCCGGTCCTCCTGAATTGCCCTCGCGTCTTGTATCAAGATTAACTGTCAGGCATATTCCTTGTCAATCCGCAACTGGCAGCAATCCAGGCACCGGCCCTTCGGCAGGCTCAGGGCGGTGGGCCCGTCGAACCGCACCGGCGGCGCCTGCCCGCCGTAGCCCGCAGGGCGAAGGCGGGGATGATTGAACTGTACGGTGTGCCGTCGGCCCGGAGGCCGGGGCGCTTCTGCACCAAGCGGCCCCAGTATTCGCTCCGGCGGGATGCTCGGCCGGCCAAGCGGCTGTAGGCGTCGTGGAAATCCCGACGCATCTGGGCCAGGATCCGATCGCACCGCCGCTTGAATCTGCCGCTTGTGCACGTCCAGCCCCACAAACACGCGATCCGCCGCCGTCACCACCACACCCTTGCCCTTCGCCGACTTCTTGTTACCCTTACGCATGGCCGTGCCTCCGAAAAGGGGTTCGTGAGAACTTCCACTTACTACCCGCGAGCGTATCGTATACGCTCCAGGAGGAACGGCGTACATTGAACTTAAGCATGACGGCACGCGGGGGGCGCGGCTTTACATCGCGCTGGCTGACGGAAGGACCGCCGAAGGAATAGGCCCGCCCTGTGCGGCTTGCACGGACCGCTGTCGTAGAAAGGTCAAGATATGAACAAGTTGCGAGGACGGCGACGAACCGGTGACCATCCGCTCCTGGTGACGACCCTGGCGGCCTGGCTGACGGCCGCTGTGCTGGGGACCTGGTGTTCGGCCGAGAGCGATGCGCCGCTCCCCGGCAGCGTAAAGGTCGTCTGGGACCTCACCAAGGCCTGCCGCGAAAAAACCCCCACACGCGAGCGCGTGTGCCTCAACGGCCTGTGGCGCTGGCAACCGGCCAAGGACGATGCGGACGTAGTGCCCACCGACAGGTGGGGCTGGTTCAAGGTCCCCGGATGTTGGCCGGGAATCAGCGACTACATGCAGAAAGATTGCCAGACGGTCCATGCCCATCCGAGTTGGAAGGATGAGAGGCTCGGCGACATCACCACGGCCTGGTATCAGCGGGAGATCACTGTTCCCAGGGAATGGACCGGCCGCCGCATCACTGTGTACACGGAATACCTGAATTCCTATGCCGCTGTGTATGTGGACGGCAGGAAGGCGGGCGATATCCGGTTCCCGGCGGGCGAGGTGGACCTGACCGCCGTGTGCCGGCCGGGCGGCAAGCACGACCTCAGCCTCCTGGTGGTGGCCATGCCCCTAAAAGCCGTCATGCTCTCGTACAACGACACCAACTCGGCCAAGGCGGCGAAGGGATCGGTGGAGCGCCGCGGCCTGTGCGGCGACGTCTACCTCGTGGGCACTCCGCGTGGTGAGCGGATTGCCGACGTGAAGGTGGATACGTCGGTGCGCAAGGGGGAGATTACGTTCGAGGCGGCGCTTGAGGGCCTTGCGGCGAACGCGCCGTACGCGCTGCGCGCCCAGATCCTCGACAACGGTCGCACCATCGAGGCGTTTACGAGCAAGCCTTTCAGGGCCGGCGACCTGAAGGAAGGTCGCATCGCATTCACCCAGGAATGGAAGCCCGCGAAACTCTGGGACATTCATACCTCTCAGAATACTTACCACGTTAACCTCTCGCTGTTGGAGGCCGGTGGCCGGGTGCTGGACACGGCCTGCCCCGTTCGATTCGGGTTCCGCGAGTTCTGGATCGACGGGAGGGACTTCTACCTGAACGGCTCCCGGATCTGGCTGTCGGCGGTCCCGCTCGACAACGCCCAAGTCGGGGCAGCGCTGGCCAACTACGAGGCTGCCCGGGAGAGCCTTCTGCGCCTCAAGGGCTTCGGCATCAACCTGGTGTACACGCACAATTACGGCTGCGAACCGGGCAGCCACCTTGGCTTCGAGGAGATCCTGGCGGCCGCGGACGATGTGGGGATGCTCGTGTCGTTTTCCCAACCGCACTTCGGCCAGTACGACTGGAAAACGCGCGACGCCGATCGCACGAACGGCTATGCCCGCCACGCGGAGTTCTACGTGCGCGCCGCCCAGAACCACCCGTCGGTCGTGTTCTATTCCATGAGCCACAACGCGACCGGTTACAGCGAAGACATGAACCCGGACATGACGG
>Ga0315289_10003930_pt1 | contig 22360 bp, 22 predicted proteins | sample YL17G11_40_MG_FD_203452 | JGI IMG/M metagenome (GOLD analysis project Ga0315289, IMG submission 203452) | Sediment microbial communities from Yellowstone Lake, YNP, Wyoming, USA - YL17G11_40 | ecosystem: Environmental > Aquatic > Freshwater > Lake > Sediment | place: USA: Wyoming | collected... | reverse complement strand
CGATCAAGGCCCGCCGGCGCGGCAAGGCCTGACCGCTTACCTCGCAAAGCCCCATGGCCATGGACCGTATCTTGGAAGTCGGGATGTTCTCGACCAGGCGTTTACGCCGCAGTTTTTTAAAGCCGTCAAAGAACATCCAAGCGCCCGCGCCGGCGGCAAACAGTAAAAGAAAAATAGTTTTTACGGTTTCTGCAGACATGCTTTAATAGCCTGTCTGTATCCCAACCGTAAAAACGCTGCGCCACGCGGTTATACCGTGGGCTCCCTGCCTGCCGGCAGGCAGGGCTCGCGCTTTGGCCTCGTCCTCTCGACTCGGCCATAAGAGCGTTTTACTTTTGGGATACAGACAGGCATAAACCCAAGCTATTGTTTACAAAGAATATTTGGCGAAACTGTCCCGGTGGATGACTTCCTTAGCCAGCTTGGCCCGTCCGCAGGAAATAAGCTCCTGCGCGGAATAATTGACCAGCCCAGCGCCCACCAGATTGCCGTCTTGATCCAGGACCTGAACGGAATCTTTCTTTTTAAACTCGCCCTCGACTTTGATGATGCCCACGCATAAAAGGCTTTTACCCCGCTCGAGGATCGCGTCCCGGGCACCGTCGTCGATGTAAAGCCTGCCTTTGGCTTTTTTGGAAAAAGCAATCCAGCGTTTTTTCGCTGAATCTATTTTTGCCTTGGGCAAAAATAAAGTCCCGATAGATTCTCCGACGATTATGCGGGGAACGACGCCCCGCTCTTTCCCTTTAGCGATGACCATGGTTATGCCGGCATGCGTACAGATCCTGGCCGCTTCCAGTTTAGTGCTCATCCCCCCGCTGGTAAAAGCGCCGGCCTTTTTGCGCACCAAACCATAGACCTTATCATCTATTTTTTCCACCCGGGGAATGACTTGTTTTCGCTCATCCAGCAACCCTTCCACGTCGGAAAGTATGATCAGTTGGCCGGCCCCGGCCAGGTCAGCAGTCAGCGCGGATAAACGATCATTGTCCCCGAACTTTATTTCTTCGTCTGAGACCGCATCGTTTTCGTTGATGATCGGGACGATCCCCAAGGCCAGCAGTTTATCGATAGTCTGCCGGGCGTTTAAAAAACGTTTGCGGCTGTCGAAATCATCCCAGGAAAGCAGGATCTGGCCGCAGAACCGGCCATGGCGCTGGAATGCTTTGCTATAAGCCTCCATCAACACTATCTGGCCCAAAGACGCCAAGGCCATCAGCGAATGGACATCCGTTGGCTTTCTGGCCAGGTTTAAACAGTCGGCACCGCTGGCAATGGCGCCGCTGGATACCAGGATGATCTGGCAGCCCTGCTTTTGAGCCTCTAAAATATCCTGGACCAACGCCGCAATCAGCTGGGGCTGGATTTTGCCTTGGGGAGCGATGATGCTTGAGCCGACCTTGACTACTACCTTTTTCATGCCCTAATTATACCTAAATATTGCTGATTTGGCTAAAGAATATTAGGCTTGTCCCACCCCCGGGGGTGGGACATAGTTTTAATACCTCAAAAATACACGCCATGGCGTGTATTTTTGAGGTATTGGTTAAGCCGATGGTTACTGGTTTACCAGTCTTCTATTCTTCTGACTGGACGTCGTACTGGGCGGCGTGGACGGCGGCGGATATTTCATCTTTTAATTCTTTCAGGCCCTTGCCTGCGGTAGCCGACACTTTTATCAGGTCTTTTATCCGGGGAGCTTTTTTTACCAGATCGGTTTTGGACAAGACCCGCAGGAGCTTTTTGCCGGCCAAAAGCTCCTCATCCAGACGCAATATCTGGGCGACCAGGGCGTTGAAATCCTTGCGGCAATTAACCGGATCGTCGCTGACCAGGACCACCACGGCTGTGCGGTAAAGGTGTTTTAAAAACCAAAGGTCTTTTCCCGGATCAGAACAATCCCGCTTGAGCGCCGGCGTGTCCATCAGGCTGAAATCCCAACCAACCGGCCTGGCCCAGGCGCAAAACCGGGTGGTGTGCGGATAATCCGCTACTTTAAAATTTTGGCCGGTGAGGGCGTTGACCAGGCTGGTCTTGCCGCAGTTGGCAAAACCCACCACTGCCGCTTCCACGCTGGCCCGAAAATCCAGGATCACCTCTTTTTCCTCGCCGGGCTCCGGAGGCAGGGTATACATCTTGCGAAAATTCCCTTCACCGGATTTGCCGCCGCGGCAAATCAACACCTCCTGTCCGTCCTGGTCCAGGTCGAATAAAAGGTTCCCCGCCGGATCAAAGCCCAGGGTGCCTTTAGGCACGCCGATGTAGATCGTCCGGCCGTCTTTGCCTTTACGATTATTGCGGTCTCCCCGCTCGCCGGCCTCGGCTAAATAACGATGCCGGTCGACTATCTTACTTAAATCGTAAAGATGCGGGTTTACTTTTATAATACAGTCGCCGCCTTTGCCGCCATTACCGCCGCCGCCGATAGTCCGGCGGGCCGACATGAACAATGACGATTCGTTTCCCGCGCCGCCGGCGCCGGCTTTGATAAAAATAGTAACTTCATCGACGATCATTCAGCTTTCTCCGAAAAAAAGGGCGCCGCGACATGATGTCGGGGCGCCCTTGGCTTGATACGCTTTGCGTTTACGCACTTATCTCGGTGATCTTAATAACGTTGTATTTCTGACGATGCCCGCGGATCTTGCGCGATTTCTTGCGGCGGCGGTAGCTGTAACTGATGACTTTGGGGCCGATATCGCGGCCCTCGACCACGGCTTTCACCGTAGCGCCCTTGATATAAGGAGTGCCGACCGCCGCGTCGGTATCGTCGGAGGCCAAAAGCACCTTGTCAAAGATGATCTCGCCCTCCTCCTGGCCCAGAAGTTCCACGTTAAGGCGTTGGCCTTTTTTTACCAGATATTGCTTATTACCGATATCTACAATAGCCCACATGATTTTACACCTCTTTTATTCCCGAAAAGCGTGTGATTATAGCATGGCCTTTTAAGCCAGTCAAACTGATTTTCATTGTTTGATCCCCTGGCGCAAAGCCTTATTTTCACCGCGCTGCTCTTGGTGATGCTGTTGATTCTCGGTTTTCTGGGACTGGAAATGCGCTTTTATGACGGTTCTTTTCTGTTCCTGGGTCAGCACGGTATCAGCGGCTATCCGGTCAAAAAAAGCCAGGTTTTCCGCATACTGGCCGTCGCGAAAAGACACGTTTTCCTGGTGTTGTTTTTCAAACTGCGCGATCAGCTCGTCTTTTTGCGCGTCGGTCAGGCGGTTGTTTTTCGCTAAGCGCTCTTTCAGGAAAGCCACGTTTTCTTCATGCTGTTTCTGGTTAAAAGCCTTGCGCTCCTGTTTCTGGCCCTGCCGATGCTTTTTTATCGCCCCGGGTTTGTTCGCGGCCCAAACCGCTCCCGATACTACCACGCAAACGCTCAAGACCAGACCGAAAGTCAGCTCCCTATTCATACCCCCCTCCTTTTTCAAAAATGAAAAAATAGTTTGAGTCATTTTCAATATTTTTTACTTCGACTAACTTTTGGTCTTTTAAATAATAGGTCTTGTAGCCGTAGCCGCGAAAAAAATCACCGACCTCGGCGGGAGAACTGCTGAATCTTTTTAAATGACCCGTCTCGACTTCGCATAAGACTATCGGCTTGTATTTCTCGATGGTCTCCCTTGCTCCCTTAAAGATCATCATCTCCGCGCCTTCCGTATCGCATTTGATGAAATCGACCCTGTCCACCTGGTTGTTTTTGCAAAAATTATCGATGGTGGTCATCTCGATCGATTCGCATATGCCCTCGGAAGCCGGGATCTTGCTGATGTAGGACAAGGAATAACCGATTTTCCCGTTTGGTTTTTTCGGCGATATTAAAAAAACCTCCGCTTGTTCATCCCCCAGGGCTTTTTTGACCGGCACGACATTGGATAAGTTAAAGATCTTTTTTATTGCCGATAAAATAGTAAAGCTATACGCGCCGGGTTCAAAACTGTAAATCCGGCCTTGGGGTATGAAGCGAGACATCGGGTATGCGTATCTGCCGTAAGCTCCGCCGATATCCAAACAAATATCATCTGCGCGTATTATGCGTTGCAAAAAACTAGCTTCGGGCTCAAATTTTTTGTTTTGCAGGTTGCGCATAACGACTTTGACCAGCATCAACAATAGGGTCAGGCCGCGAAAGCAAAGCTTGTCTTTTTCGTCGTTTGGCATAGCCTCTTATCCTCTGGTAATTATCGCTGAAAACTATTTATGCGGTTCGATTATCACTTTAAGCGAATCTTTGGGTTCGGCAGTCAGCTTAAAACCTAAGCCCGCGTCTTTAAGTCTCAGATGGTGCGTGATGATTTTTTCCGGGGCCACCCCTTTGGCGCGGATAAGCTCTATCGCTTCAGCAATATCGTAAGGCGCTGCGCCGTAAGAAGGCATTAGCTTGATCTCATTGCGCCAGAAATCATTTAAGGGAACAGCCAGCTCGATCCCCGGTTCCGGACAGGCAAAAAACAACACTGTGCCGCCCGGCTCAACACATTGCAGCGCCTGCTTAAAGGCTGGCATTGCTCCGGTAGCCACGATCACCAGGTCAGCTAAACGCCCTTCGTTTTGGGCCCGGATAGCTGCGGCTAAATCGTCTTTAGCATTCAAGGTAACATCCGCACCCTGCGCTTTTGCCGCGGCCAGGCGAAAGCCGCTTACATCAGTAGCAAAGACCTTTCCCGAACTGCAAGCTTTGGCCGCCATGATATGCAAAAGGCCGGATATACCGCTGCCCAAAACTAGCAGGCTCTGGTCGGGCTTAAATCCGGCCAGGCGCTGGCCGCGCAATACGCAGGCCAATGGTTCGATCATCGCGCCTTGCTCAAAAGAGACTTTGTCCGGCAAAATAAAGGTGCCCCGGTCTACGTTGATGGCCGGCACGCGCAAAAATTCGGCAAACCCGCCGGGATCGTAATTGGTAGCATGCAAAGTAAGACAGGCTGTGTGATGGCCGGCCAGACAATAATGGCAGCTGTTGCAGGGCACATGATGCGAGACAAACACGCGTTGACCGGGTTTATATTTTTTTACGGCCGGGCCGGCCGCGGCGATCTCGCCGGCGATCTCATGGCCTAATACCAGTGGCGCTTTTTTTATCCGGTACCACTCCAGCACGTCCGAACCGCAGATGCCTGAGGCCATGACTTTGACCAAAAGCTCATCCGGGCCGATTTTTGGCACCGGCCGCTCTTCAATGCGGATGTCTTGGTTGTTGTAATAGACGGCTACTTTCATATATTTTAACGGGCAGGTTTAGAACCTGCCCCTACAAACAATGTTATTTTGCGCTATTAAAAATCTCCAGGGCAACTTTGACGTCGGCTTTATCGTGAATGATCGCTTTTAAGGCTTTAGCCACGGCCGCGGGCTTTGGATTTTGCCAAACATTACGGCCAAGATTTATCCCCACCGCGCCGGCACACATGCCGTCGTAGACAAACTCAAACACTTCTTTAGCGGTCTCGCATTTAGGCCCGCCGGCGATGACCACCGGCACGGGGCAGCCGCGCACTACTTTGTCAAAATCCTTGCCGCAATAATAAGTCTTGACCACTCTGGCGCCCAGTTCCGCGCAGATACGGCAGGCCAGGCCCAGGTAACGGGCTTCGCGCTTATCCATCTCTTTACCCACGGCAGTGACCGCCATCACCGGTATGCCGTATGGTTCGCATTGGTTTACCAGATCAGCCAAGTTTTTAAGGGTCTCTTTCTCATAATCGCTGCCGACGAATACCGACACGCCCACCCCGCAAGCGTTTAAGCGGATTATCTCCTCGATGGAAGTGGTAAGCACCTCGTTAGCCAGGTCAATGCCAACCATGCTGGTACCGCCGGATACCCGCAGGATGACCGGCCGGCCAAGATCCGGCGCGATTGCCGAACGCAAAACCCCCCGGGTCACGAACAAAGCGTCGCAATATTTGATTATCGGCTTGATGGTTTCGGCTGGTTTCTCTAATCCCGTGGTCGGCCCCTGAAAATATCCGTGGTCGATAGGCATAAAAAAACATCTTCCGTCAGACCCGAACAGTTGACTTAACCGATTCTCCATACCCCAATCCATAAAATACCTCCGATTTGTAACCGCTTCCATTTACCCCTTAATATACCCTTGCCGAAGCACCTGAAGTAATGTTATATTTAAGGCGCACAAGGAATAAAAAGCTCTTTTAAAAATTAACCTGAAATTAAACCCTGCCTGTTACGACGACGGGCAAAGTGCTACAGCCAACGATTTGTTCGGGAGCCATTATATCCTCTTAGCTGCGGCTCGAGGATGCGGCACCCACCTAAAACAGTGGACTGTAAGCAATCTCCGTCGACGGACCTACGGTGGGGTTTTTTTATTCTCCTTCGCAGCCCCCGACTTTAGTCGGGGTATAAAGAATAACCCTGCGAAGCTTATTAGCGTAGCAGGGATAGACTAAACAGAGTTGCTTCGGAGAATTCCGCCCTAAAGGGCTTCATTTATCTTAACCCTATGCCGGATTGCTCAAGCCTGACCCGGACTCTGGTATGGATCTCATCCACCTCGGCGCTAGTGAGCGTGCGATCGTCCGCCTGATAAAAAACCCGGATAGTCAGGGCTAGGGAGCCGGCAGGCAAGTCTTTGCCGCGATAACTGTCGATTACGTCTAGGCGGTTGACGGCGCCGGCCGTTGAGCGTATCAACACTTCGGCGTCTTTGAATTTTTTGCCCGAGGCAAACAAAGCGCTGATATCGCGATAGACCGCAGGATACACGCTGAAGCGCCGCAGCAGCTTTTCCTGGCGGCCGGCGTAAAGCAGGCCCACGTCGAACTCGCCGAAGTAAAAGTCTTCTTTAAGATCAAGGCTTGCCCCGATATTACTATCCAGCTTGCCCAGGAAACCGTAAACCTGGCCTTCTATGGTTATTATCAACGCATTAGAAAAATTGGGCCGGGCTCCAACGCTAAAGACTATTTTGCCGGAAAATAGCACCCCGGACATCTCCGCAACGGCCTGCTTGAGACGGAAAAATTCTTCCTGTCCGCCGCAAGCCGCCACCGCTAAAACACAGGCCTCTTGAAAACTCCGACCCGCTTTAGCGTAAACATCGGCGATCTCGAAAAACCTGGGACTATTATTGCCGCGGTTAAGGTTATACCGGCAGGCTTTAAGCAGACTTAATAAAAGAGTCGGCCGCAGGACATCTTCCTGGCTGCGCATGGGGTTAGACAGGCTAATGCAGTCTTTTTCGCCGAGCTGCGCCAGTTGGGCCGAGCTCTCCAGGCTGTAAGTCACGGCCTCGCGCAAGCCCACTGAAGCCATCAAGGCCCTTAAATCATTTTTAAACCGGTAGAGCTTTCCCAGCGGACCGGTAGAAAGCGCGCGTTTTTCTTGCGGGACCAAAAAAGGGATACTGGTCCTGATGTTGTTGTAACCATAGACGCGGCTGAACTCCTCATAAACGTCCACTTCGCGTTTTACATCCAGCCTAAGCTGGGGCACAAGCAAAGTCATCTTTTGTCCGGCAGTCTTGATCAGGGAAAAACCCAGGTTGGCCAAAATGCTTTTGACTTTTACCCCAGAAAACTCCTGACCCAGGTAACGGTTCATATGGTCCAGGTCGATGGTGAGTTTTTGCTGTTTGACCGGGGGTTTTTTCCCGGCTGCGGCATAACCGCCGAAGGTACCTGAGCAAAGTTCGACTATTTTATCGCCGGCTTCCTGCGCAGCATATTCCAGGCAATCGGGATGGACCATGCGTTCAAAACGGTAGCTGGAATCAGTATCCAGGCCGGCGGCCCGGCGGCTGCGACGGACACTGATCGGCGAAAAAATCGCCGCTTCCAGAAAAATGTTCCTGGTACCCGGGCCGACCTCGGTGTTCTTGGCGCCCATGACCCCGGCCAGAGCGATGACTTTTTTATCGTCGGCGATGACTAGATTCTCAACGCTTAGGTTTCTCTCTTTTTCGTCTATGCCGACAAATTTTTCGCCCGATCTGGCCCGGCGGATATAAATATTACCTTCGATCTTATCCAGATCAAACACGTGCAACGGGTTGCCCCATTTAAGCATGCAATAATTGGTGATGTCCACAGCGTTGGAAATAACGCTTAAACCACAATTAGCCACCCGGTCTTTGAGCCAGCCGGGTGAAGGGGCGATCTTGGGCCCGCGGATGACTCTTCCTATATAATAGGGGCAGTCTTTAAGGTTTTCGATGACGATCCGGGGTGAGCCCAGCAGGGGTTTTTTCACCAGTTTGACCGAGGGAAGTTTAAACTGTTTGTGCAGACAGGCGGCTATTTCCCGGGCAATACCGACCAGCGACAGCCAGTCGTAACGATTAGTGGTGACTTCGATATCAAAGATCCAGTCATTGCCTGCCTTTTGATAATGCTCTACCTCCATACCGGCTTGCGTCAGGATCTCCACCAGCCCTTCGGCGTCGGCGTCGATATCCAGGAATTCCTTAATAAAATTAAGGGAAAACCGCATACGTACCTCGTTGCATACCGGGTTTGCAACTTGATTGCAAACCCGGTATGCAGCTAAAACTGGTCCAAAAATCTTACGTCGTTCTCCGTAAACAGCCGAATATCATCGATGCCGTATTTAAGCATGGCGATGCGGTCCACGCCCATGCCGAAAGCGAACCCTTGAAACTTCGCGGAATCGATCCCGCAAAATTCCAGCACGTTGGGGTGGATCATGCCGCAACCCAGTATCTCGATCCACCCCTTACCTTTACATAAACTACATTTTCCTTCTGGTCGCTTATTCTGGCATTTAAAACACGACACGTCCACCTCGGCTGACGGTTCGGTAAAAGGGAAAAAATGCGGCCGGAACCGTAAACGAGATTCGGCGCTGAAAAAGCCTTGAGCGAAATGGAACAGCACGCCTTTTAAATGGCTGAAATTTATGTCGCGAGATACAGCGAAACCTTCTACCTGGTGAAACATAAAAGAATGTGTCGCGTCCACCTCGTCCGGACGATAGACCCTGCCGGGAGAAATAACGGCCATGGGCGGTTTGTTCTTTTCCATGACCCGGATCTGGTTGGGTGAAGTATGACAGCGCAAAAGATGCCGGCCGGCGCTGACTGAGACCGCAGGGATGTCTAAAAAAAATGTGTCGAAAGAATCCCGCGAAGGATGGTCCGCGGGGAAATTCAGAGCGGTAAAATTATGCCATTCGTCTTCGATGTCCGGGCCTTCGATCACCTCAAACCCCAGCTTCTCGAAGATGGAACATATCTGCCGGCTGACCTGGCTAAGCACATGGCTGGAACCTCTGATCACGCCTTTACCGGGCAAAGTCAGGTCCAGGGCCTCGCGAAAAACCGCGGGCGCGGCCATTTTTTCTTTCAGGGACTGATCAAGGCTGTTTTTCAACTCGTTAAGCCGGCGGCCCCAGGCGGCTTTATCTTCGGCCGGCATCTGGGCCAGGCGGCTAAATAAGTCGTTGACCAAACCTTTACGACCAAGGTATTTGACGCGTAAGGCTTGCGGGTCTAAACCCTGGGCCGTGTCGGCCGCGAACCCGTCCTGTATTTTCTTTAGCTCCTCTTCCATTAATTTTTGGTGATTTCCACGATCTTGTCGAACACCGCCGGTTTTTCCGCGGCGATCCAGGCCAGCATATCGCGGGAAAGCAGGATGTTTTTGACTTTGAGCTGATGTATAAAATCCCGGTAGATCAGACCTTTGGGACGAAGCGCTCCGTTAAGCCGGGCGATCCAGAGCGAACGGAATTCCCGTTTGCGCATCCGGCGGTCTCGGGTGGCGTAGACCATGGCCCGGCGCACTGTTTCCTTTACGCGCCGGATGTTGGACTTACGCTGGCCCCAGAACCCCTTGGCCCGTTTGATCCATCCTTTTCTTTTGGCCCGTGAAGCTACTGCGTTCTTAGCTCTCATTTTATTACTCCTTTTTTAAGCGTATGGTAACGCGAATCTTATTCCCTGGGTATCAGGCTTGTTCATCGTCTGCTTTTTGCGCAACTGGCGGGCGCGTTTGGAATCCTTCCAGCCGGTCAGGTGCCGGCGGCCGGCCGGCGAATAAAGTATCTTGCCGGACTTAGTGACCTTGACTCTTTTGGCTAAGGCTTTCTTTGTCTTTATTTTGGGCATTTTGTTACTCCTTGTTATTTGGGCGCCAGGATCACCAACAACGCTCTACCCAGCATCAACGGCGGTTTATCCACTACCGCGATGGAGCTGGTATCCTTCACCACTCTTTCGATTATTTTATTGGCGATGTCTTTATGGGCCATCTCCCGGCCCTTGAACAACATGCGCAGGCGCACTTTATGTTTTTTCCCCAAAAATTCTTTTATATGATTTAGTTTGGTCTCATAATCATGCGGATCGATCCGTGGACTCAAGCGTATTTCTTTAAGTTGAAACTGTTTCTGGTGCCGCTTGGCCTCTTTCTCTTTTTTTTCCTGATCGTAACGGTACTTGGAATAATCTATTATTCTGGCCACCGGCGGATCGGCCGTGGGCGCCACCTCCACCAGGTCCAGGCTGAATTCTTCGGCTTTTCTTAAAGCCAGGTCGCGGGGAAATATCCCCAGCATCTCTCCGGTAGGGCCGATGACCCTTACGGTTTTGGCGGTTATGTAATCGTTTATCCTTACCCGGCGCGCCGCACTGTCGAAACGTCTGAAAAATGGCGGTCTTCTATCCCACATATTTTAAAAAACCTCCTTTACTTTTTCTCCTCGATCTGCCTTTTGAGCATTCCAACAAATTCTTCGAGTGTTGCCGCGCCCGTATCTTTAGTTCCTTGTCTGCGCCAGGAAACTTTGCCTTCATCGCGTTCTTTTTTTCCCACGATCAGCATATAAGGTATCTTTTGCATTTCTTTTTCGCGGATCTTTTTTTGTAAAGTCTCATCCCTGGTATCGGCCTCGACTCTAAATCCCTGGGCCGCAAGCGCGTCTTTTATGCCAAGAGCGTAATCTTTGGCGTCGGCGGTAACGTTTAAAACGCTCACCTGTACCGGAGCCAGCCACAAAGGAAACGCTCCGGCGTAATGTTCGATCAGTACGCCGAAAAACCGCTCCAGCGACCCCAAAAGCGCCCGATGGATCATGAACACCTGGGCGTCAAGGCCCTTTTCATCGCGGTAAGTTATATTAAACCTCTGGGGATTATTAAAATCTACCTGGACCGTAGAGCACTGCCAGTCCCGGCCTAAAGAATCTTTTATTTTAAGGTCGATCTTGGGACCATAAAACACCCCTTCGCCGGGATCAATGGAATAAGGCAAGTTCATCTGCTGGAGGGCTTTTTTCAAAGCATCCTCGGCCTGGTCCCAACTTTCTAGAGTACCGGAATATTTATCGGGACGGGTGGAAAGTTTCAATTCGTAATCTTTAAAACCGAAAGCCGACAATATTTCGGTGATGGTAACAAGTATCTGGGCGACTTCTTCCTGAACCTGGTCCGGCCGGCAAAAAATATGAGCATCGTCCTGGGTAAACCCGCGCACGCGCAGCAATCCGTGCAAAACACCGCTTCGTTCAAACCGGTAGACCGAACCAAACTCCGCCAAACGCACCGGCAAATCGCGATATGACCGTAAAGAATTTTTATAGATCAGGATATGTCCCGGACAATTCATGGGTTTTAGCTGAAACTCTTGGTTCTCCAAGATCATGGCCGGATACATGTTCTGGCGGTAAAAATCCAGATGCCCGGAAGTCTTCCAAAGATCAAGCCTGGCCACATGGGGAGTATAAACGAATTGATAGCCCCGCGGGGTCAAATAATCTTTCAGGTAATCTTCAATGATTCTACGGACCACCGAACCTTTGGGCAGCCAGTAAATAAACCCGGAACCGGCATCTTCGTGTTCAATGGTAAACAGGCCCAAACGCGGGCCTAATTCCCGATGATCGCGTTTTTTGGCTTCCTCAAGATTTTTCAGATAACTGTCCAGTTCTTCTTTACTGAAAAAGGCCGTGCCGTAAATACGCGCCAGCTGAACGTTTTTCTCGTCGCCCCGCCAATAAGCACCGCTTACCGTCAGCAATTTGAAATACTTGGCCCCGGATGTGTCGGACAGATGCGGCCCGCGGCAAAGGTCGATGAAATCGCCGTGCCGATAGACCGATACCGTGTCCACGTTCAAGCCCTTGATCAGTTCGACCTTGTATGACTCGTTTAACCCTTGAAAAAATTCTATCGTTTTGGCTGCCGGCCAGTCTTCTTTGATAAAGGCGAGTTTTTTATTGACCTCCTCGCGCATCAACTGCTCAAGCTTAGGAAAGTCTTCTTCCTTAGCGCCGCCGGGGATATCAAAATCATAGTAAAATCCCGCATCGATGGCCGGGCCGATACCCAGTTTAGCCGTGGGATAAAGCCTTTTCACCGCGGAAGCCATGATGTGGGAACAGGAATGTCTTAAGGTTTCTAAATCCATAATCGTAATTATTTTTTCTGGAGCCCCTTCTGGGACGACGTCCCGCTCCTTATTTCTATTTAGCGACGGAATAAAATTCTTCTATGGCCCCCTGTATATCCGAACGCCGGGCTACGGCTTGCTTGAGATTACTGCCGGCCAGCTTCTCCAGCTCATACAAAAGGTCAAAATTCATCGGGTCGTAATTGACTACCACCAGATCCTGCAGGGTACGGCAAAGCGGCAGGATAAAATTTTTGGCGGCGATCTCGTAAGGTATGGCCTTTTCCAGGTTCTGGTCGGCTGCCGGCATCAGGCGGCCGGAATCGCCGGTCAAAAGCGGCAAAGAAAGCCGGCGTGAATACATCCGGGCGATCTCGTCTTCACTGACATACCCTACCGACAAAAGCAGTTCCAGCAGTCTCCCGCCCTTACGTTTTTGTAAAAAAAGGCCTTCTTCCAGACGGTTTTTGCTGATCACTCCTTCCTTTAATAGCATGTCTTCAAGACGAATGGGCATAATATGAAATTAGAACAATAGAGCAATAGACCGCAATTGAGCCTTTCTTTCTAATTTCTATTGTTCTATTGCTCAATTGCTCTGTTTCGCCCCGCCTCCGGCGGGGCGAAACTGGGCGGTGTAGGATTTGAACCTACGACCCCCTCGGTGTAAACGAGATGCGCTGCCGCTGCGCCAACCGCCCTTAATGGCAAATGGCTACTAGCCTATGGCCAATAGCCTAACTCATACTATCAGGAAAACGTAGATAATACAAGGCTTTGGCTTGTTTGTCAAGGACGCTATGATCGGCTGATTTTGCGCCAAAACAGGGCGAAACCCGAGGTTTTACGCAAGCTCGCCAGGTCCGGATCGCGCAGGATATAGTCTAATTCCTCATAACCCAGGAGCACGGCGCGCTTGAGCTCATCGAGAGCCGCTTCGAGCGCACCGGTCAAAGACAAACTGCAAGCCAGATTATAACGCACCAGGGGATCGTCGGGTTTGAGCCGGACCAGTTTGCGGTCCACGGCCAGGCCTTCAGCGTAAAAACCCTTGCGGGTGTAAGCGTCGCCCAGGCTGGCCAGGACTTGCGTAAAATCCGGCCGTTCCTGGATCAGCTCTTCGTAAAACTTTATCTCAAAATCTTTACGTTTTTGTTTCATTTTTCTCCAGAATGATCTCTTCTTTCAGGAAAAAGAACACTTCTTCCAAAACTCTTTTGAATTCTAGATAATCCTGAGGTTCGACTGATTCGCCCTTGACCGTAAATTCTCTTCTGGACTGGAAACCTCCCGGCTGACTGGCGCAGACCGCGCTGTAATCAAACCAGCGGCTGGAAAGTCTGCGTTCAGGCGGCAAATACTTTATTTTAAGGGCTGCCGGCAAAGAGACTTTAAGCGTAGACACGCTGGCAAACCGGCCGGGAAAGTCTATTGCGAAATCGCGCTGATCCTTGGAAGCGTACCCCGGGTCTATATCGATGTCGCTCATAAAAGGGAGCATGCGCAAGCTTCCGGCAGGATTAAGTATCTTGGCGGACTCAAAACTGTAGCGCAAAGTCGGCGGTTTACTGAAATCTTCGGCGTTTTCTATTTTGTAATCTTTCAGCCGGGAAAAAGGGCTGATCGAAAGCATTTTGGAACGGATATTATCGCGGACTGAGCTTGGATGGCTGTAGATAAAATAATAACGCTGGTTGGCCGCTCCCGCGCCCTTACCTTCGATTGTACGTTCAACGCTGGCGTTTTCTCCGGCGTCAATGATCATGCTGGTCACATAGCTCATGGAATTGTCCGGCAATTTAGGAATAGTCACGATGCGGGGGCCGTCTTTAGCGAATACCAGCGCCTGGCGGTCCTGATCGGAAACCGGCAGATCGCCAAAACTCACGGTGGAAGCCGTGGCGTCCATAAACAGCAGTCCTTCCCGCAGGCTACCTGCCGGCAGTTTCGCGGCATATTTGGGATCAAGCTCGACTGCGGCTATGGCGTGATTAAAATGGGCCGAGGGAAAATCCTGGCCGGCTTGATAGGTCTCGCGCGTCGCTACCAGCGCCGGGTAAGCCGTTATGCCGGCCGACCTTAAAAACGCCACCAGCAATATCGCTTTATCTTTGCAGTCGCCGTAGCGGTTGGCAAAGACCTGGGCCGCCGGATGGGGCTCATAACCGGAATCGCCGTACTCCACCGCCACATAGCGGACCTGGCGGGAGGCGAACTCATAAAGCCGGGTTGCTTTACAAATATCGTCATCCCCGCATTGCTTGACCACAGCGGCCGTCATTTCCTGGGCCGGGGCCGGCAAATCCAGTTTATCCTTGAATAAGGCCTGCCACCAATCATAGACCTCGCGCCAGGAGTCAAAATTAGATATGGCCACCGCCGGATCGATAAACGACACCGGCGGCATGCGGTCCTCGGGGATGATCGGCGCAAGATGCTGGAATTCCCAGATATAGGCGTCTTGCCCGTCGCCAGTCTCCTGGCGCGCCTCGGCGCTGAACCCTTTGACGTATGCCTGGTTAAGGACTTTCCGGTTGATGGTAGAACCCGCCGGAAGGTCCAGCTCAAACCTGGCAGAGGCGATCGGGATGCTGTCCTGGATCGGATAGACCATGCTGAAACGTTTGCCGTCGATCAATTTAGCAGAGTGTATTTTTACTTTGTACTCGATCGCGCAGCCGACCTCCACCGCCGGCATGGATATGATCAGGGCCCGGGCGTTGGAATATAAAGGAAAGTTTAAATACTTGGAAACGTCGCGGATATTTTCTTTTCCGGCACCAATCACCAAACCGGCCGGGGTTATGGTGCGGGCGTATTCGAGTTCCACTTTTTCATAAGTAGAATCGTAACCTATTTCTATTTCGCTGTTTTCTTTACCTTTTTCATTGAGTATTTTTTTTAAGCAATAGCTGGTAAGTAAAGACGTGTTGTCGGGGTTTACCTGAAGCCGTTCATCCACCGACACTATTACTGCCTCATCCTCCGAACGCCCCTGGATATAATCTTTTTCCTGTTCCAGAAGTTTGGCCGTGGGACCGGGAACGGTTTCGCCGGTCTTAAGCGTTATGTCGTTTAGCCGCGATGCGGCAGCTACGGCATAGGGAGCCTTGACTTTAGCGTAAACAGACTTGGCTTTATCAAACAGGTTCTTAGCTTCCAGGGTCTGGCCGTACAAAAACAGGTATTCGGCGTCATCTAACTCGCCTACGTCCTCAAACAGTTGTATGGCCGCGGTATAATCTTTAAGCCGGGCTAAAGCTTTAGCCCGTATCGCCTTGGCTTCGGGGGTAGTCTCGTCTCCCAGGACATCTACCACGCTTTGATAATCTTTAAAACCATAATAAAAAAGCGCGACCCGCATGCGCAGGTCTTTATCTTCGGGGTGAGCAGCAAGCATGGTCTCGTAGCCTTGAGACTTTTGGGAATAAAGCGTTTCTAAGCTCGCGCTTTGCGCGGCGCAGCCGGAAAGTAAAAACACCAGCGTATAGCGTATGGCGTATAGCGTATAGTTTTTATTCCTGATTCTACTAAGATATTCCATAAAAAATCTTTCGTTGGTGCATTCCTATACGCTAAACGCTATACGCTTTACGCTATTATTTCAAGGACTTCTCGTATGGGCTGGCCGGGGCTTACGCCTAAGCTAACAGCGGCGCGGCTGACGCTTACGGCCGTAGCGGCCAAAGCATCTTCGATGGTGGACACGCCGGTAACTTTTATTGCTACGTCGTTAAACTTATCGGCCGCGTTCATGTCTAAATACCCGCACATTATATAGCCTTTTGCCCCGCGCAGGACAATGAGGTTTTTGGTCTGCAGCGGCAAGGTCAACCCGACAATAGTCTTTCTCCCAACTTTGATTTTTTTTAATTCCATATCAGCCCTTCGCCTTCGCTCAGGGTTAATTCGTTTAGTTGTCCCGATAAATCGGGACAAAAGCTCATTAGATCTTTTTGACGAATCGTTCCATGCGGACAATCGCTTCTTTGAGGTTTTCAAGAGAGTTGGCGTAAGACATACGCAGGAACCCTTCGTATTCTTGGCCGAAAGCCGTACCCGGCACCACCGCCACCTTTTCTTCCATCAACAGGCGTTTGGCGAAATCCATGGACGGCAGGCCGAATTTTCGAACGCTTGAAAAAAAATAGAACGCGCCCTGCGGCCGGTGCGTAGCCAGACCGATACGGTTAAGCTCACGGTGCATAAAATCGCGGCGGCGCTTATATTCCCGGACCATTGCCGCCACTTCGTTGTGGCACCCCAGCGCCTCGATCGCTGCCACCTGGGCGCCGATCGGCGCGCACATCATGCTGTAAGAATGGATCTTGTTCATGGCCTCGATTATTTCTTTTTCGGCGCAGGCATAACCGATCCGGAAACCGGTCATGGCGTAGCCTTTAGAAAACCCGTTCATCAGTATGGTGCGCCGGCGGGCCTCTTTATCCAGAGAAGCGAAGCAGGTATGCGCCACGTCATAACTTAACTCTTCATAGACCTCGTCGCTGATCACAATAGCGCCGCTTTGGGAGATCGCGCGCCAAATGCTTTTAAGCTCGCTTCGGGTATAAGAAACGCCGGAAGGGTTCGAGGGATAATTAAGGATGACGGCTTTGGGCTTTTGGGCCAGCAGCCGTTTTAATTCTTTAAGGTCGATCTTAAAACCGTCTTGCGGCCGGGTCACCAAAAACAAAGGCCGCCCGCCGGCGCATTCGGTAAGCCCGGGATAAGCCACAAAATGAGGGCTGACTACGATCACCTTATCCCCGGGATCAAGCAGGGCACGCAACGCCAGGTCCAAGGCTTCGCTCACGCCCACGGTGACGATGATCTCGTTTTCAGGAGAGTAGCTTACTTTGTGTCTTTTTTCGATTGCCGCGGCTATGGCCTTACGCAGACCGAACAGGCCTTTGTTGGAAGTGTAGCTGGTCTGTCCTTCCTCCAGGGCGGTGATAGCTTTTTCCCGGATGCGCCAGGGCGTGACAAAGTCCGGCTCGCCCACGCCCAGCGAGATCACTTCCGGCATACCCAGCACCAGGTCAAAAAACTGCCGTATTCCCGACGGCGCCAGTTGTTCTATGCGTTTTGCGATCATATACGCAAAAGGATCAGGGCCGCGACGAACGCCGTAATGCTGATGACCAGAAAGCTGACCCAAAGCGGTATGCCTTCTTTCATCTTTTGTTTCACCTGAGCTTCCTGTGTCTTGATATTTTCCTCTGCCATAAAACCTCCGATTACAAATGACAAATTTCAAACCTGCCTGCCGGCAGGCAGGTGCTCAAATGTCAAAACCGCGAAACACCCGTCTCTTGTTTTGTCATTTGGATTTTGTCATTTGTCATTTTAAAACGTAATGGCCAATCTACTGCTTTTCTCCTTTTCGTTTAAGATCACTCCGTCTTCCTTATATTTCTTAAGCAAAAAGTGAGTGGTGGTGCCCTTGACCGCTTCCAGCGGCGCGAGCTTCTCGGATACGAAACCGGCCACAGTCTGAATGTCCTTACCCTCCACCATCAGCAACAGATCGTACGACCCGGAAAGCAAATAACAGCTTTTCACCTCGGGAAATTTGAAGATGCGTTCGGCCGAATGGTCAAAGCCGACGTCTTTTTGCGGAGTCACCTTGACTTCGATCAGGGCCAAAACGTTCTTGTTGTTGCCCTTGACCTTGGCGTGGTTGATCACGGTCTTGTATTTGACGATCACGCCTTTTTTTTCATATTCTTTGACGGCTTTTGCCACGTCTTTGGTCTTTTTGCCGGTAAGCCTGGCCAGGTCCACCAAAGGCACTCTGGCATTGTCCTCTAAAAGTTGAAGTAACTCGTCCATATTTAACCTCCCTGATTTACCGTAACGGGTGTCATTGTATCAGATTATCTGCTAGGATACAACCTGCACTGCCAGCACATGGTTAAGCGGTATCTGCAAAGTCTGGCCGGAAGCACTCGAAGCCAGCAAATATAAAACGTCGCTTTGTTTGCGCAGGTCGACGGCTGAGACCTGTTCTTCTTTCACCGTCCCGGATAAAAACCATTTGATCTTCATCTGGGCGCCGGTCTCCAGGGCCTGCTTGACCCCCCGGGCCTTGGCTTGGACATTGTCCTGAAAGGCGACGTTGTTAAACCCGTAAAGGCCTAAAAATTCTCCCAGGTCTTTTATGTTGCGGGCCTTATGCATATCCAGGAGCCGGAAAAACACTTCCGCGCTGACGGCGGCATCCTGGGCGGCCCGATGCAAGCCGCTGACCTGAACGTCTAAATGCCTGGCCACAGTTTCCAGATTATAGCGCACGAGCCGCAGATTCTTTTTGGCCATACCATAGATGTCCACTGCCGGCTGTTCCAGGGGCGGCCGCTTCAGCCTTCTTAGCTCTTCGTTAAGAAACCCCAGATCAAAACGGGCATTATAAGCGCAAAGCACGCTTTGCGCCAGGACCGCTTCTATTTCCTGGGCCACCTGGCCGAACAACGGGGCCCGGGCTAATTCTTCAGGCGGTATATTATGCACCGCCTGCGCCTCCGCTGAGACCGGCACCTGGGGATTTATAAAGGTATTATATGACGACACCTGGCGGCGTTGCCGGAATTTGAGCAGGCATATTTCACAGACCGCATCCCCGGTCACCGCATCAAGGCCGGTGGTCTCCACGTCGATGAACACCAGATCGTAAACCTCGATGTTCCGGGCAAAATCCATGTCATTTTCTCCACTCAGCGTTATATTTTTTGCGCAACTGGTATTCTTCTTTCTGAAAATTTAAGAAATAATAAAGCGGTAAGCCCAAAGTAAGCACGCTTATTCCGGCCAGCGTCTCTACCGGTTTATATTTGATCGAGCCCCAGATGAGCCCGGCCGTGATCAATAAAAACAAAACCGGCAACACCGGATAAAACGGGACCTTGAAAGGTATCTCGCTGTCCGGGGTAAACATGCGCATCAATATCAGGCTGATGACCACCAGGGCGAAAAAATACCAGAATACTCCGGCGGTGTAAAAAGTAAGGTTCTCCACAAAATTGATCTTTCCGCCGCTCAAAGCTAAAAGCAAAGCCGATAAAAGAAAGTTTATCAAAATAGCCCGGTGCGGCGTCTGAAAACGAGGGTGTAACGTGCTGAAAGCCTTTAAGACCGGATAGTCCTTGGCTACGGCGTAAGTCATACGGCCGCCGGTCAAGGTCAGGCCGTGGATAGCGCCCAGCGCCGAAACGATTATTACCCCCGAAGCGATCACTCCTCCCTGCGGACCGAACCAGCGGGTCATCAGATCCGAAGCCGGCGTCCAGGTATTGGCCAGGCCCTGGGGTGAAAAGTTTTTTAAATACACCAGGTTGACTCCCAAATAAAGCAGGGCGCTCAAAAAGATCCCGGCAAACAAAGATATCGGGATATCCACGCAAGGATCCTTGCTTTCCTCGGAAACATATACCGCCTCGTTCCAGCCGCCATAGACCCACATAGTCAACACCATGGCGCTCCAGAACCCGCCGAGGACCTTCCAGCCATTAGCTTGCGCCGGCATCACCAAAGGCGCCAGGCCCCCGTCAGTGGGAACAGTCTTCAAGAGGCCCAGGCCGATGATCGCCAGTATGCTGGCTATTTTAAGAAAAGTGATCACGTTCTGCACTTGCTTGCTGACACGTAAGCCGCGGATATTGATCGACACAACAAGCCCGGTCACGACCAAAGCCGTGGCCAGCACGTAAAAAGCGGCCGGCATCGCCGCCTGTCCCGATACCTGGGCGACCTGCTCTCCCACGATCAAAGCCAGCAAAGCGATCGACGCCGGCCTGATCACGAACACCTGGGCCCAGGCAAAAAGAAAAGATATTATATTTTCTCCTTTATAGGAATAAATATTGCGCAAAAACACGTAGTCTCCGCCGGCGTCGATAAACACCGACGAGAGCTCGGCGTAACACATCGCCCCGCACCAGGCGAAAACTCCGCCGCAGAGCCACGCCAACAGCACCATTAAAGTAGACGGGTTCTGCTGGGCGATCAGGGCGGGGAACACGCTGAATATCCCGGTGCCGATCATAATACTCACGATGATCGACGAACAGTCCCACCAGCTTAGTTCTCTCTTCAAACAAGTGTGATTATTAGCCTTCATCGTCCCCCTTTGATATTACTGACCGCCGGATAAAGCCACCGCGAGGTCATTATCTTTGGCTAAACGCAGTAAATCCCTGCGCGCCTGATCTAAGTCGCGGCCATAGACCGGGTCTATTTGGAGCCCGGTCTCGAAATATCTCAACGCCTGGTTTAAGTCCAGGGCGGCTTTTTCTTTATCGGAATTCTTCAGCCAGTATCCGGCGCGTAACCAATAAGCGTTGCCCGCGTCCAAATAGATCTTGGCGGAATTATACAATACCGCTTCATTTACCCTTTCGATCGCCAGGGCAAGCCTTGATGAGGCTTTATCCAGGGCGTCCTTAAACTCCGCGGAAAAATCGTTCTGTTTGGCCATGGCGTCAGCTTTAAGCAAATACATCGCGGCTAAAGCGCCTTGAAATAAAGTGAAATTGTGATCCAGCGCGCTGTGTTCCAGCATGTTGATGCCCCGGCGGCAAAGCGCGTAAGCTTTCTGATGGTCGCCTTTATTGATATAGTTCTGGGCCTGGTCGGCTACCGTCTTGCCCAGGAAATCCGCCGTTACCAGGTATTGCGGATAATCACGGCACAGCCTGCCTGACTCGTTAAGGAGCTTAAGGCATATCCGTTCCATATCGGCGTCTTGTTTTAAGGCAGTGTAATGTTCATAAAGTAATGACAGCGTGTAAAGGCTGAACACCCGGCGCAAGCCTTCCCATTTATCGGAACGCAAAATAGTCGAATCAAACATCTTCTCCATGTCGCGCGGCTGATTTCTGTATTTTTGTAAAAACGCGCTAAAGCGGCGTTTCAGCTCATTGAGAAACCTTACCTCCTCCGAGGAAGTCTCCTGCGCTATGAAATTATCCAGCAGTTTATCGGGAAAAATATAAACCTGACTCAGCCGGTTCATGATCTCCCGCTGGCCGACATCGTTGGCGTTGCGGCTGTAAAAATCTAAAAGCATGACCAGCGCGACCGGCGAATAAGGGTCTTTAGCCAGACAGTCCCGGTAAACTTTTTCCTGCCGGCCGGGCTGGTTAGTGCAAGTGTAAGCTAAGCTGACAAGCAATAAGCCGGCCTCGGAAAAATCGCGGGAAACTTTTTCGTAAGCCGCGGCTTTTCCCTGCACCGGCGCGTCAGGAGCGGTCTTAATATTGACCCAGCCGTTAACGCTGTAAAAATTCTTGAACGCCCAGCAGTCCCCCAAGGGCGGCGAGGTCAAAGAATATTTCTTGTCGTGCAGCACCAGGATACCGCCCGTATTAAGCAATCGGGCCCAGTAGTCTTTTTTGTTTTTGATCTGGTCGGCGTCAAGATACAACAAAACGTTCAAGATGGAAATAAAATCATAGGGCGGGGAAAAATCCGGCCCGAGCCCGGCCGGCAGGTCCTCCAGGATGTTCTGATTGATGTACTTTATATGCCGGCGGAAAAATTCTTTGTCGATGGGTTCCCAGAAGCTTTGTCCGGCTACCAGATGGAAATATTTTTTTATTTTGGCCTGAGCTTCGAACGGTAACCGCTCAAGCGCGGCCGACGAATAACGAAACTGCCGGGCGGATTCGAGGCTGGAATCGTTGATGTCCGACCCGATTATCGTGAAATTTTTTATATCGGCCTCCAGAAATTCTATGGCGTAAGTTATGGCCTCTTCTCCGGTAGAGCAGGCAAACACGTGGGCCTTAAACGGCCGGGATTCTTTTTGGGCCAGCGTTTTGACCGGCCCCAAGTGATCTTTAAAGGCTTTTATGTACAACCAGCCGCGGTAAAAACTGGTGGTGGAAAGCATATAAAACTTATTGACCAGCATCCGGGTCAAGGCTTTATCTTTCCTGATATCAGAAAGTCTCTCTACCGCATTCGACTTAAGGTAGCGATATAACGC
>Ga0315289_10003929_pt1 | contig 22360 bp, 20 predicted proteins | sample YL17G11_40_MG_FD_203452 | JGI IMG/M metagenome (GOLD analysis project Ga0315289, IMG submission 203452) | Sediment microbial communities from Yellowstone Lake, YNP, Wyoming, USA - YL17G11_40 | ecosystem: Environmental > Aquatic > Freshwater > Lake > Sediment | place: USA: Wyoming | collected... | reverse complement strand
CCGTTCTTTCATACCGGGAAGTCTAGGGGTTGACCCGTTCGCCGCCGCTAAGCACCGCCCTTCAAGGGGGATGAGAAGCGGCTCGGGGTTAACCCCGGGCAGGCCCCGGAACGGGGACACGTACCGAACGGTACATGTCCCCGTTCCTTCCCCGTTCCTTCCCGTTCTTTCATGTCCCCCTTCTTTCATACCGGGAAGTCTAGGGGTTGACCCGTTCGCCGCCGCTAAGCACCGCTCTTGGCAGTGCTGGCGACAGGATTAGGGGATAGGATTAGGGGACATGTCCCGCTTCTCTCGAAGCGGTACGTGTCCCCCTTCTTTCATACCGGGAAGTCTGGGGTTGACGGCGGCGTCCTTAATCCCTATAATTCTAGTGGGAAATGTCGGCCGGGGCGGCTGAAATCGCTTGATTCGCCGTCCGGATTGGATAAACTTGATAGACGGTGACCCATGAACCTCGTCAATGCGCCCCATAACACGCCCCTGCGGATCGTCGACCTCGCCGGCGGCGAAGGCGTCCGGCGCCGCCTCATGGCCTTGGGTTTTCACAAGGGCGACATCGTCGAGCTCGATGGCCAGGCTATCTTTCGGGGTCCGCTCCTCGTCCGCGGTTGCCGTTCGGACACCACGATCGCCCTCGGCCGCGTCGTCGCCCAAAAGGTCCTCGTCGAACTCGTCCATGAGCGCTCCTAGGGTCCCAACGGTCATCTTCATCGGTCAGCCGAACAGCGGCAAGAGCACGCTTTTCAATTCCATCGCCGGCCACAAGGCCGAGACCTCGAATTTCCCCGGAACGTCCATCAAGCACACCCACAGCCGGGTTAACATCGAGGGCCGGCTCCTCGACATCGTTGACCTGCCCGGGACCTACTCGCTCTGCACGACCGACCCCGCCGAGCAGATCGTCCTGACGCACCTGTTTTCGGAGAGGCCCGACCTCGTCGTCAACGTCGTCGACGCCTCGACCCTCAGCCGCGGCCTGGAGCTCACGCTCGAGCTCGTCGAGCTCGGCTATCCGATGATCGTCGCCCTGAACATGATGGACGTGGCCGAGAGGAAGGGCATACGGGTGGACGCGGCGGCGGTCGAAAAACTCCTCGGGGCCCCGGTTACGCCGACCATCGCCGCCCACGGCCGCGGGGTCAAGGAGCTGCTCGAACGGGCGTTCGAGGTCCTGAACAAGGGGCAATCTCTCCGGACGCTCCGCTTCGCGGGCGATGTCGAAGAGAAGGTCGCCGAAGTCGAGCGACTCCTGCCGCCCGGCTTTCCCGTCATCTCCAACCCCCGGTTCACGGCCGTCAAGCTGATCGAGACGGCCGGCCACGCCTGCGGCGATTTCCTCGGCGAGGTCGAACCCGGGCTGAAGGAGACCATCGACCGCGTCCGGAGGGCCATCGAGGAGCGCCGCGGCGCGCCCGCCTACGAAGTCATCTCCGCAGAGCGCCACCATCAGGCCATGAAACTCTTCGAGGAAACCGGCCGCGTCCTCCACGGCAAGCTGATGACATGGGACAAGAAGGTCGATGCCGTCCTCATGCACCCCGTGCTCGGTTACGTCATCCTGGCGGCCGTCTTCCTGGCCTTCTTCTTCATCATCTTCAAGGTCGGCAGCCCGCTCGAATCACTCCTCCTCGGGCCCTTCAACAAACTGAAAGAGGCTCTGGCCGCGCGTCTGGGCGGAGGCCTCCTGTTCTTCCTCGCCGAAGGGCTCATCCAGGGGGTCGGCGGGGGAGTGGCCATAGTTCTGCCGTACTTCCTGCCTCTCCTTTTCCTGATGTCGGCCCTCGAGGACCTCGGCTACCTGGCCCGGGCCGGCTTCCTCCTCGACGCCTTCATGCACCGCATCGGCCTCCACGGCAAGTCGATCTCGCCGTTCATCCTGGGCTTCGGGTGCAACGTGCCGGCGATCGTTTCGACGAGGATCCTCGAATCCCAGCGGGACAGGATCCTGACGTCGATCCTCATCCCCTTCATCCCGTGCTCAGCACGGACGACCATCGTCCTGGCCCTCGTCGCCTTCTATTTGGGGCCGCTCTGGGCTATGGGTTTTTACGCCGCGAACATCCTCGCCGTCGCCGCCATCGGCTGGGTCATCAGCCGATTCCTCAAGGAGCCGTCGCCGGGGCTCATCCTGGAAATCCCTTCTCTCAAGGCGCCCCGACTCGTCTCCATCCTGCGCAAGACCTGGCTCCAGGTTCATTCCTTCATCAAGTTCGCCTGGCCCCTCCTCATCGGCGGCAGCCTCGTCCTGAGCCTGCTGAGCTATTTCCGGGCCGACCGCTGGATCAACGACATCCTCGCCCCGCTCGTCGTCAAGGGCCTCGGTCTGCCGCACGAGTTGGGCGTGACCCTCGTCTTCGGCTTCCTGCGCAAGGAGTTGTCGCTCATCATGATGCTCCAGGCGCTCGGCGTCGACTACCAGCACCTGCTCACGGCCATCAGCCGCGAGCAGATCATCGTCTTCACGGTCTTCATCAGCTTCTTCATTCCCTGCCTGTCCACCTTCGTCATCCTGTGGAAGGAGATCGGCAAGAAGTGGGCCTTCGTCTCGGCCGGGCTGAGCATTGGGATCGCCCTCGTCCTGAGCTGGATCGTCCGGCTCGTCCTCTAAATCTTCTCCATGTGCCCAAACGACCGGCGTTCCAGCCTGATTTGACAAATCCTATGGAAACGCTAGTATATAGGGTAAGCGCAGAGAAAAAACGGAAAATCAGCCCGGCGCTTCTTGAAGGAGGTCAGCATGACCAGAAAAAATTTCCTCGTAACCGGACTATTAGGCTCGTTCGGCGCCCTGGTGGCATTGGTCCAGTCGAGATGCTCGGGTTCGACGACTCCTCCTCCGCCGTCAACCTCAAAGACGTTCACTTCGACGAGCGTCAACGCCCACACCCACACGATCACGATCCAGAAATCCGAAGTCGAATCCCCCGGGGCCGGCGGGATCTCGAGGCAGACGTCGTCCAACGGACACTCGCACACGTTCTCGATGACCCAGGCGGAGCTCCTGTCGGTCAACACGGGCGGGACGGTGGTGGTGACGGTGGCGGTTACCGACCTCCATCAGCACGACATCACCATCACCAAGTGGTTCTGAGGCCGGAGCCGGGAGGGTGGCTCGGGGTTGGGTGCGACGCTTACATTCTCAGCTTCGTGACGGCTTCTTCTTTTTTAAGCTCTTCTTCGAGACGCTTCAGGACGGCCGCTGCGAGGCCCGCGCCGACGAGTTTTTCGAGTTCGCCCCGCGGGGCGTCCCTTATGGCTTCGAGGCTCGGGTAACGGGAAAGCAGCGCGGTTTTCTTCTTAGGACCGACGCCCGTGATGCCGTCGAGTCTCGAGGCGAAGCTCCTTTTAGCGCGACGCCCCCGGTGGAAGGCGATGGCGAAACGGTGGGTTTCGTCACGAATGGCCTGGATGAGTTTCAAGGCCGCGGAAGTCCTGTCGAGGCGTATGCCGTCGCGGGCCTCCGGCGTAAAAAGGACCTCCTCTTTCTTGGCGAGGGAAACGAGCGGGACGCCGGAAATGCCCAGCGCCGTCAGGGCCTTTTGGGCGGCGCCGAGTTGCGGCTTGCCGCCGTCGACCATGATCAAGTCTGGGAGAGCCCCTTTTTCCTCGAGCGCCCTCCGGTATCTCCGGGAGATGACTTCCTCCAGACTGGCTACGTCGTTGGACCCTTCGACCGTCCGGATGAGGAATTTCCGGTAGCCGTCCTTGTCCGGCCGGCCGTCCCTGAAGACGATGAGGGATCCGACGGATTCCTCGCCGCCCGTGTTGGAGATGTCGAAACCCTCGATCCAGCGCGGGACGGAGGCGAGGCCCAGGGCCGTTTTCAACTCTTCGAGGGGCTTGGCGTCTCTCGCCTGTTTGCGGAGGTGCGCTTCGGCGTTGCGGCCGGCCAGGTCGACGAGTTTCCGGTTCTTTCCGCCGCGCGGGACGAGGACGCGGACCTTGGCCCAGTCGAGGAGCGTTTGGAGCCCCGTCTTCTCAGAGGGCGGAAAGGGGAGAAGGAGCCGGGGCGGAGTCTCGTAGTCCCGGTAGAACCGGGCCAGAAAATCGCCCAGGACATCCGCGTCCGGAACCTCCGCCGGGACTTCGATGAGCCTGGCCGCGGAATTCCGGATCTTGCCCTTGCGCATGAAGAAGACGTAAGCGGATGCCAGGCCTTCCTCGCGGGCGAAGCCGACGACGTCCTGGTCCTCGAGGGCCACGGAAATCGTCCCCGGCCGGTCCCGGTAGTCCTCGATCGTGCGCAGGAGGTCGCGCCAGCGGGCCGCCTCCTCGAAGTTTTCCTCGCCGGCCGCGCGCGCCATTCTCGCCTTCAGCGTCCGGGCCAGCTCGGGCATCCGGCCTTCGAGGAAGAGGCAGGCGTTATCGACGTTCTCCCGGTAGTCGTCTTCGGAAATGAACTCGACGCACGGGGCCGAGCAGAGCCGGAGCTCGTACTCGAGGCAGGGGCGCTTCCTGTTCCTGAACACCGCCGCCTCGCATCCCCGGACGAGGAAGTGCTTGTTGACGAGGTGGATGGAGGAGCGGGCCCGGTGGGCCGGGCTGAAGGGCCCGAAATAGCGCGAGCCGTCGTCTTCGACGCGCCGGTTGAAATAGACCCCCGGATAGTTTTCGCCGACAGTCACCTTGAGATAGGGAAAGCTCTTGTCGTCCTTGAGCCTCAGGTTGAAGCGGGGCTGGTGCTGCTGGACGTAGTTACTCTCGAGGAAGGCGGCTTCCTTCTCGGAGCCGGTCAGGATGAAGTCGATGTCGGCCGTCTCGCGGAGGATGTTCCGGACCTTGAAGTCGGGGTTGGCCAGGAAGTAGGAGCGGACGCGGTCGCGCAGGGAGCGGGCCTTGCCGATGTAGACGACCTCGCCGGCCGCGTTCTTGAAAAAGTAGATGCCGGGCTTGGCCGGGAGTTCGGCCGCCCGGGCCTTGAGCTCGTCGTAGTCCGCCATGTGACGCCTAGAACCCGAGCTCGAGCTCGCCCTTCTTGAGCTTGGTCAGCTCGTCGCGGTAGGCGGCCGCCTTTTCGAATTCGAGGGCGGCGGAAGCCTCCTTCATGAGTTTCCCCAGCTCGTCCATGCGTTTTTTTCGCTTGTGGGGCGAGAGGTAGATGTCCTTGTCCTCGGAGATCTTGGTGTAATCCAGGTAATCGCGCTCGTAGACGCTCGTCAGGACCTCGTCGATGCCCTTGATGATCGTCTGCGGGGTGATGCCGTTCGCGGCGTTGTAGTCCTGCTGGATCTTGCGTCGGCGTCCGGTCTCCTCGATGGCGACCTTCATCGAGTTGGTCATGGCGTCGGCGTAGAGGATGGCCCTGCCGGCGACGTTGCGGGCGGCCCGGCCGAAGGTCTGGATGAGCGCCGTCGAGGACCGCAGGAAGCCCTCCTTGTCGGCGTCGAGGATGGCCACGAGAGAAACCTCGGGTAGGTCCAAGCCCTCCCGGAGGAGGTTGATGCCGATGAGGGCGTCGAACGTGCCCTTGCGCAGGTCCCGGAGGACGTTGACCCGTTCGAGCGTCTCGATCTCCGAGTGGAGGTAGCGGACGCGCAGGCCGAGCTCATGGTAGTGGCGGGCCAAGTCCTCGGCCATTTTTTTTGTCAGCGTGGTGACGAGGACGCGTTCGTTCCGGGCGGCCCGGGCCCGGATCTCGGCCATGAGGTCGTCGACCTGGCCGCGGATGGGCCGGATCTCGAGCTCCGGGTCGGTCAGGCCCGTCGGACGGATGACCTGCTCGACCACCCGGCCGGGCGATTTCTTCAGCTCGTAGATCCCCGGCGTCGCCGAGACGTAGAGTGTCTGACCGACGCGGCCCTCGAACTCGTCGAAGTTGAACGGCCGGTTGTCGAGGGCCGAGGGCAGGCGGAAGCCGTGGTCGACGAGGGTCAGCTTCCGTGAGCGGTCGCCCGCGTACATGCCGCCGATCTGGGGCACGGTGACATGGGACTCGTCGATGATGGTCAGGAAATCCTTGGGGAAGTAGTCGAGTAAGGTGAAGGGCGGATCGCCGGCTTTGCGGCCGGTGAGATGGCGGGAGTAGTTCTCGATGCCCGGGCAATAGCCGAAGTCGCGCAGCATCTCCAGGTCGTAGAGCGTCCTCTCCTCGATGCGCTCGGCCTCGACGGCCTGGCCGCGCCGTTGGAAGTGGGCGACCTGCTCGACGAGCTCCGCTTCGATGCCTGCGACCGCCGATTTGAGGGTGTCGGCGGGCGTCGAAAAAAAGGTCCGGGGATGGATCATGACGGTTTCGAGGCTCTCCCGCACCTTGCCCAGGAGGGGGTCGACGGCCGAAATCGCCTTGATCTTCCCGTCCTCGAGCTCGATCCTGTAGGCCGAGTCCTCGTAGCTCGGGAAGATCTCGACGATGTCGCCGCGGACGCGGAAAGTCCCCCGCTTGAATTCGCCTTCCTCGCGCCCGTACTGGACGGAGACGAGCTTTTCGAGGAGCGCCTTACGGCCCAGGGTTTCGCCGACGCTCAAGGCGAAGCTCATCGAGTAGTACGTCTCGGGCGCGCCGATGCCGTAGATGCACGAGACCGAGGCGACGATGATGACGTCCCGCCGGCCGAACAACGAGTTCGTGGCGCAGAGGCGGAGGCGGTCGATCTCGTCGTTGATCGTCGCCTCCTTGGCGATGTAGGTGTTCGACGAGGGGATGAAGGCCTCGGGCTGGTAGTAGTCGTAGTAGCTGACGAAGTACTCGACGGCGTTTTTCGGGAAGAAGCGGCGGAACTCCTGGTAGAGCTGGGCGGCGAGCGTCTTGTTGTGGGAGATGACCAGGACGGGGCGGTTAACCCGCTCGATGATGTTGGCCATGGTGAAGGTCTTGCCGGAGCCGGTCACGCCCTTCAGGACCTGGTGGCGCGCGCCGGACTCCAGCCCTTCGGCGAGACGGGCGATGGCCTGGACCTGGTCGCCTTTGGGCGCGAATTCGGAATGTAGTGTAAAAGCTCTCATATAACCGGACGAAGCCCCCTCTTCATTCCTTCATGCGGATGCCGCCGGAGAAACGGGCGCCGTTGGCGATGGTGATCCTGGGCGTGATCACGTCGCCGTTCATCTCGGCCGTTTCGGAAATGACCGCTTTTTCGGCGGCCCTGACGGTGCCTTTGAGCTCGCCGTGGAGGACGAGGGCCCGGACGCGGACGTCGGCTTCGACCCGGGCGCCCTTGGCCACGGTCAGCGTGCCCGACGGGAGCGTGATCTTCCCCTGAACCCGGCCCTCGACGAGAATGTCCTCGTGGGCCTCGATCTCGCCGTTGAGGACGATCGTCGAGCCTAGCCGGGTGACGCCGGGAGACAGGGGCCTTTCGGTGTTTTGGGGCTGAGGTCGGTTCATTGCTTCATCGGACATCTTGGGTTCTCCCTCCCGGGCGTTCTCCCTCGGATTATATTGCCGGCGGCCTTACCTGTCAACGCGCCGGAGGGGGTCAAACCTACCTTTTGCAGCAAAAGGTAGGTTTGACCCCCTCTATCCTCACCGCTCCGGCGCGTTGACTTGCCCGCGGATTGTGTTAGAATCCTAGCGCGTTGTGAGCGGGCATAGCTCAATGGTAGAGTACCGGCTTCCCATGCCGGGTGTTGTGGGTTCGAGTCCCATTGCCCGCTCCATTTTTTCCCCAGAAGGGGCAAGCTAGATGGGGTAGATGGGGTCAAACCTACCTTTTGCTGCAAAAGGTAGGTTTGACCCCATCTTGACGGTTCCGCATGAAAACGTGGTCACTGATCGTCGAGTCCGCCCCCCTTCCCGGTTCCTGGAACATGGCCGTCGACGAGTTCCTCTTCCGCCAGGCCGAGAAGGCCCCGCGCACCTTTCTCCGTTTCTACCAGTGGGAAAGGCCGACCGCCTCCCTGGGCTATTCCCAGGACGCGAGCAGGGTCGTCGACGCGGCCTTTTGCGCGGCCCACGGCATCGACATCGTCCGGCGCATGACCGGCGGCAAGCTCGTCCTCCACGACCGGGAAGTGACCTATGCCGTGGCCTCGTCCGACACGGAGGCCTTCACCGAGACCCTCCGCGACTCGTATCAGCTCATCTCCAGGGCCCTCCTGAAAGGGCTTGCGATCCTGGGCCTCTCGGCCCGCCTGGCTGAGACCCCCCCGCCGTCCTACATCAAGGGGACCATGCCCTGCTTCGCCTTCCCGGCCCGCGACGAGATCGAGATCGGCGGGAAGAAGATCGTCGGCAGCGCCCAGAAGAGGACCGGATCGATCTTCCTCCAGCACGGCTCCATCCCCCTGGAGAAAGACGAGGCCCTCCTGGCCGCCGTGTCCAAGCCCGGTGAATCGGAGGAGGGGGTTGGCATGACCTCTCTCTCCGAGGCGTTCGGCCGGCCCGTGGATTTCGACGGAGCCGTCGGGCCCCTCGTCCAGGGATTCGCCGATTTCTTCGGCGTTTGTTTCGAGCGCTTCGCCCTGGCCCCCGCCGACAAGGAGTCCGTCCGCGCCCTCCAGGCCTCGAAATACGCCTCCGACGACTGGACTTACCGGAGGGCAACCGCCGCCCGTTGACTTTTCTTCGAACCGGGTGTTACACTCGGATCAGAAACGAGGTCGACGCCATGAACGAAGTGGAAGAACTCTCTAAGCTGGACCCGGCCGGCCTTCCGCGCCTCAAGCCCCTGATGCTCGACGATCTCTACCAGAGCGTCTCCAAGAACCTCCACCTCGAGCTCGGCCGCGGCCCCGTCCTCTACCTCCTCTCGCCGAGCTTTTCCGTCCTCAACCCGACGGCCGATGAGGGCATCACCGATTTCATCACCCGGAAGGAGGCCGTCCTCGACTACCTCAAGGAGGCCATCGTCCAGAACCTGGCCATCTACTCGGTGCTCATCGACATCAGCAGCTACTTCATCGAGCAGAACAACGGCCTCGTCCTGGCCCGGCTCCGGGAGCGGGATTCCGAGGGCCGGCGCTTCGAGATCAAGTTCTACACCCACTCGCCCAAGGAGCTCCTCTCCCGCTATGAGGACAAGATCTACATCGGGCGCGATTTTCTCGACCTGTACAGCCCCAACCGGAAATACTTCGGCGTCAAGGACGTGGTCGTCTCGCTCAAGGCCCAGTTCGAGAGGCTTTGCGAGAGGGCCGGGGCCAAGCTGAAAAAGGCCCAGGAATTCGGGTCCTACTTCCAGGAGATCGGCGATTCGGTCAACGAGCTCCACAACGAGGGCCTGCTCATCCTCCAGAGCCTTCCGCCGCACCTCGATTTCGCCAAGCTCTCCGGCAAGGACCTCATCGACATCAACGCCCAGTACCGGACGATCAACCACTACGTCGTCGAGCTCCACGACACGATCGCCGAGTTCGAAAGCCTCCTCCGCTTCAAGGAGCGCTCGGACTTCGTGCGCTACGTCACGAAATACAAGAAGGACGTGACCAACTTGATCTCCTACTTCAACATCAAGGTCAACGGCGTCATCGCCCAGCGCATCCGCCTTTGTAAGGCCAAGCACGTTTGATATCGGCATCAACCGCCGGTTTACGGCGCTGAAGTCCCCCTTCTCCCCCCGGCCCCCCGGGAACCTGTCCCGGCGGTTCCCCCATCGGTTCCCGATGGGTCCCCCTCCGCTACGGGGGTCTTCAGGGGGACATTCATCGCCGCCGACGGTTTCGCCGATATTGTCTGAAATATAAAAAGGCCGGTTCCCGGGGGGGGGCCGGCCATAGTGGCGTTGTCCATTCAGTACTAGAACTTGTGGCTTGCCGCCTCGATGCGGATGTTCTCGTATGTCGTGGACAGGTAGATCAGGGGACTGCCCGATTTGGCCGTGAAGGCCTTGATCAGGGACACGCCGTTCGTCTGCTCGACGTCGGGCTTTTCCGAGAGACCCCACTCGACCTCCCCGCCCTTCGATCGAGCCTCGAGACGCGCCGTCTCGCCGGCCGGCCAGGCGAGGTGGATCGTCCCGTACTCGTTGCGGACGTCCATGCCGTGCTTCAGATCGCGGGGCTTGAGGACGACGTTGCCGTTGCGGAGGACGACCGTGACCTCCGCCGAGAAATCGTCCAAGATGACGTTTTCATAGGAGGAGGCGATCGCTATTTGATCGCCCTCGACGCCCGTCGCCGAAACGTCGGAGTTGTTGGCGGAGACCAGAAAATCCCCCTGGATCTTGGAGGCCTGGACGGACTCATAACTCGTGCTGACATCCAGATCTCCGCGAACGTTTTCTGCTATGACGGCTGTGTGGCGCGCCCGGACCGCGGCCGGACCGACGTCGGACAGAAAGACTTTTTCGTAGGAGGTCTCGACCTGGACGGCTCCCTGAACGCGGCGGGCGTCGACATCGACGTGCGAGCCGCGGATATCCGCCTTCTGCCCGGCGTCCTCGACCCGGACCTGGGCGTAGCTTGTTTCGATCCATAGGTCGCCCGCGATAGCGTCGGCCCGGACGTCGCCGTGGCTGTTCGTAATGCGGCATTCGCCCTGGATCTTCTGCGCCTCGAGGTCCTCGTAGCTCGTCTCCAGCGTGCAGGGTCCCTGGACGTCCGAGGCGTAGAGCTCGCCGTGGCGGTTGTGGACCGTCGCCTCCTTGACCCCCTCGACGCGGACGACGCCGTAGGCGTTGGTGATCCGGACGATCATTGTCCGGGGGACGGTCAAGAGGAAGCCCGTTTCGAAGTTCTTCTTGCGGAACTCGTCCCTGTTGGTGGCGAGCATCAGCTTGTCCGCGGCCGTCGTCAGCGTGTGCTTGAGCCGGCCCGCGACGTCCTTGGCCTCCTCGTCCGTCCTACGCCAGACGACTTTCTTGAACGTCAGCTGGACCGTGTCCTGGTCTCCGCCGCGCACTTCCACCCAGCCGTGGCCGTTCACGACCTCGATCGCCGGCGGCAGGGGAGCCTCGATCGTGCGCGTCTCTTCGGTGGTGTACTCTCTGCCGAACCCTGCGAAATCATCGCCCCAGTTGAGGTCGAGGTTCCAGTGCCCCGTCTGGACCTGGTAGACGACGAGGCCGGCCAGGATCAGGACGAAGACGAGGAGGACTTCCCTAAATTTCATGGTCTTTGTCCCGGGCCGACGTCTCGGAGCGCTCGCTCTTCTCCTTGAGCCCGAGATAGAGCTTGTTGGCGCCCCAGACGATCAGGATGACGGGCCAGAATCGCCAGACCTGGTCGAAGACGTCGACGTCGAACTGCTGGAGAAGGAATATCCCGCCGACGACGATGAGGATGATGCCCCAGATGAGTGAATCGCCCCTTTTTTGTCTTGCCATGATGGACCTCCGTTATTTGCCGTTTTTCGACCCTGCCGCGGATTCGATCACGAGCTTAAGCCCGATGATGATGACCGCGACCGGCCAGAAGTTGATCAGGGATTCATAGAGGATGACTTCGAAATTGGCCAGGATGAGCAGCACCCCGAGGACGATGAGGGCGATGCCCCAGAAGATCGACCCGGAAGAGGCGATCTCGGGAAGACCCTGGTCGATGCCCGTGGCCGGAGTCTGGCCGGCGGCGCCCGCGTTGATCGCTCTGGCCGATTGGATGTTGTCGAAGAATTGATAGACGATGAACCCGGCCAAAAGCAATCCGATGAAAGGCTGTCCTCCGCCGCGGTCTTGCATGTGGACAAGGCCGGCGAAGATGATCAGGTGGAGCAGGGCTTTGACGTGTTGCCCGTTGTAAAGGGCCCCGACCCCGAACGGGAACATGCCCAGGACGCCCGCGAATCCCGGCGATTTTTGCGGCCTCTGTTGGACTACGATTTTTTCTTCCATGTTTTAGACCTCCGTTGGCATTATTATTGTTTTTTCTCGTCTCCCCCGAGTAAACCCAGGGAGTTGAACGACTTGACGACGTTGCCGGTGAGCGCCCCGATCTCCCCCTTGATCGAGCCGGCCTCGGCGTAGAGCTTTTCGACCGTGCCGACGCCGCGGTGGAATTTCACATTGATCTGTTTCCTGATCCCCCGGCCTTCCGGATGGAAGAGGACGAAGGACAGGGCGATGAATAGGACGGTGAAAGCGGCGTAGACGGGCTGGAGGGCGGGCCGGGTCAGCCAATCGAAGGCCGGCCGGAAAAATTTCCTTTTCTCGCGCTTCGCGGCCGGAATGGCGTAGAGGCGCGAGAGCAGGGCCGGCGAAGGCTCGGCTTCGGGGAAGGCGGCCATGGCTCCCGTCATATCCTTCATCAAGGCGAGGAGCGCGGCGCAATCGGGACAGGTGGCGAGATGAGCGTCCACCACCGCTTTCTCCGCGGCGGCCAGCTCGCCCTCGAGGTAGGCGGACAAAAGCTCTTCGAACCGTTGGCAGGTCATGAGGTCCCTCCTCGGTATTCCCTCAGGACCTGGGCCAGCTGGATCCGCGCCCTGTTGACGCGCGACTTGACCGTCCCCAGGGGCAGGCTGAGGATCTCCGCAACCTCTTCGTAGCTCTTGCCCTGCAGGTCCCTCAGGATGATGACCATCCGCATGTCCGCCGACAACCGGTTGAGGCCCTCCCAGACGAGGGCCTTGGTTTCCTTCTCGACGAGGCTCGTTTCAGGGCCGTCGTGGGCGGGCTGGGCCAGGACGCGGTCGTCGAACTCGTCCCTCTGAGTCTTTTCCCACTTGGTCCGGCGGTACTCGTCGATGAGGTGGTTTTTGGCCAGAGTGAGCAGCCAGGCCGTGAAGTTCTTGCCGAAGTCGTACTTCGGCAGGGCGCCGTGAAGCTTGAGGAAGACATCCTGGGTCCTGTCCTCGGCTTCCTGCCGGCTGCCGCAGAACTGATAGGCCATGTTAAAAATCCTCTTGGCGAACGTATCCATCAGAGTTTTCCAAGCTCCCTGGCTCCCGGCCAGGCACTCTCTGATGACCGTGTCCAATTCCACTCAATTCACCCTGGTTGACGGAGTCGGATGGAGGAAAGTTCCATTCCCGGCCCATTTTCTTACAAAACGGCCCCTACGGCAACTGGCGGCCCTGGTAGACCTCGCTTTTTGGACCGCTAGGCTCGGGGCGAGCCACTTGGCAAGGAGGACGACTAATTCGGGGACATGTCCTAAAGGGCCCGGTAAAGGCCCTTTAGGGCGTGTCCCCATTCTTTCGGATATTTCCTAAAAGCGCGACTCCGAGTTGCTCCGTCACGCTTTTATCGGTCGCTTCTATGAATTCGCTCCCCGCCGCCCCTCCGCTACGGGGGTTCTGGATGGTCACCATCACAGCCCTGGCGGCGTCCTGCGGAGGCTGATGACCTGGTCCCGAAGTGCCGGGAGGGCGGCCTCCTCCGAGTATCGCTCTGGTAAAGAGGGACTGTCCCCATTGGGGGCAGCCCCCAATGGGGGCTGTTTCTCTTTGCCGGTAAGTAGCGAAAGGGGGCCGGCCTGCTATAATAATTGGGCCGAGAATGTAACTTTCTGGGGGAAATCGAGGTTTTAGGATTCGAGCATGGACGAACAAGAGCTGATCCGGCGCGTCCAGGACGGAGACGAGTGGGCATTCGGCCAGATCATGGGTCTCTATAAGGACAAGATCGTGAATTATCTCTACAAGTTCTCGGGCGACTATCAGAAGGCGGTCGAGCTGGCCCAGGAGACCTTCATCCGGGTCTATTTCAAGGCCGACAAATACCGGCCCATCGCCCCCCTGTCCTCCTGGATATACACGATCGCCTCGAACCTGGCCAAGACGGAGTGCCGGAGGACGAGGAAGATGGCCACCGTCTCCCTCGAGGATATCCCCAACAACTTCTCGTGCGGCACTTACTGCGAGGACCCGGCCGACCCCGGACTCGTCCGGAACCTCCGCGAGGCCCTGGAGGAGCTCCACCCGCGCTACCGCGTCCCGGTCGTCCTCAAGGACATGGAGGGTTTCTCCCAGGAGGAGATCGCCCGGATCATCAAGCGGCCGGTCGGAACCGTCAAGGCCCGGATCAGCCGCGGCCGGGAACAGCTCAGGAAGAAGCTGGAAAAGGCCATGGACAGCGAGCCCTATTCGGCCGAGAAAGAGGTGAGCGAACATGGAAGGGCATGAACTTCTCGCTAAAATGACAAGGGTCGCGGCCCCCCCGGGCTTTGAAGAGGCCGTCCTGATTAAACTTCCGGCCGCCCGCAAGGAGCGGGCGCGGGTCCGCCGGGCGAACTTCCGCTATGCGTTCGCCGGCTCGGCAGCCCTCGTCCTCGTCGGCTTTGTCCTCCTCAACCCGTCCTTCTTCCAGAAAGAACTCCCACTGACGTTCGCCGAGCGGGAGACCCCAACCGTGCCCTCCGAGGGCGGGAAGGGGATCTCGTCCGCTCGGAAGTCGCGGCTGGTCCCCGTCTTCGAGACCATGGATTACGCGTCCGAATTCCGCAACGCTCAATCCCAATCCCGAACGGTTTACATACTGGAGCAGGTTTCCGAGTCCGTATCTTCGGAAATCATTTATTAGGAGGTACCACCGCCATGAACAAGATGATCAAACCGGCTCTCGTGATCTTGGCTTTCCTCGCCGTCCTGGCCCCATCTTTCGGGGCTGAAACGGCCGGGGCGAAGGGCATCGAACCCGACATCACGGACGTCGCCAAAAAGGTCTTTCCTTCGGTTGTCCGGGTCGAGGTGCGGAACCATACGCGCCGGGTGGCCACCGGCGTCGTGATCGAGAAGGGCGGCTACATCGTCACCACCGCCCTCATTTCCCCGCGTCAGGAAAAGATCACCGTCACGACATCGGAGGGCAAGAGGATCGACGCCGAGTTCCTCGGCTTCGACACCGAAACACAGCTGGCCCTGCTCAAGGCTAAGGACGCGGGCCTGCCCGCCCTGGCCCTCGGAAAGGCCGCGGACCTGGCGCCGGGCTCCTGGATCTGCGTCGTCGGGGTTTCGCCCGAGCAGACCTCGACGGTGACCCAGGGCATCGTCAGTTCCGTCGCCGAGGACAAGTTGCGGCTCAACGTCTGGGTGACGCCCGGGTCGAGCGGCGGCCCCGTCGTCGACGCCAACGGCCGGCTGGTGGGGCTCCTCCGCGGCATCTACATGGAGGAGAAGCCCGTCGTCTTCCAGTTCAGGGACAGGGAACAGTCCGGCTCCGGATACGTCTTCAGCAGCCGGGCCGAAGCCCCCTCTTCCGGGATGGCCCTGGCCGTGCCCGTCGACGTCGTCAAGGACATCAGCGCCCAGATCAAGGACAAGGGCAAAGTCGAACGGGGCTGGCTGGGAGTGGGGATCGGCCAGAACGAGAGCGGCCAGACCGAGATTGGCTCGATCGACCCTGACAGTCCGGCCAAGCTGGCCAAGCTCCAGACCGGCGACATCGTCCTCAAGATCGGCGACAAGGACGTCAATAGCCCCGACGTGCTGGCCGCCGAGATCCGCAAGCGGAAGCCCGGGCAGGACGTCACCCTCAAGGTCGAACGTGACGGCAAGCCCATGGACGTCAAGGTCAAGCTTGGGGAATACGCCGCAAATGAAGCCCTGAAGGAGATGGAGGTCCGCTTCCCCGGGTTCTTCGGGCTGGATGTGCCGATGCCCGGCACGGCGCCGAAGTCGTTTTCCCCAGAGAAGGCCCCGAGGCTGGATGCGCCGCGCCCGTTCGCCCCTAAGACGCCCGAGTGGTCCTATGAGACGCGGAAATACATCGGCGTCTACTGCGGCGAGCTTAACCGCGAGTTGGCCGAGCATTTCGGGGTCAAGGAGGGGACGGGCCTCATCGTCTCCAAGCTGACCGAAGGCGGCCCCGCGGAAAAGGCCAAGCTCAAGGTGGGGGACGTCATCGTCCTGGTGGACGGCAAGCGCGTGGAGACCGTGAACGATCTCATCGACCTCGTCCAGGCCAAGGCCAAAGGGACCAAGGTCAAGCTCGAGATCCTGAGGGACAAGAAGGCCATGACCATCGACGTCGAGGTTTCCGAGGAGGAGAGCGGAGGGCTCTTCGACTCCGGGAACTTCCAGGGCTTCCTCGAATCCTGGCAGGGCTATACCGACGTTTTCAAGAACGAGCTCAATAAATGGCAGTCCGAGGGGTTTCCCGAGTTCCGGCAGAACCTGAAGAAGACCAGCCAAAAGGGGCTTTTAAAAAGGATCTGAGAGACCTGCTCCTGTCTCTTTTATTTCGGGGACACGTACTTCCGGTACGTGTCCCCCTTCTTTTTAGGGACTGCCCCTCTTTGATGGGGACATGTACTTCCGGTACGTGTCCCCTTTTCTTTAGGGCTCCTCACCCAGCCCTAGCCACGTCTTCCTGAGCCGCTCGAACTCCTCGGCCGTGAGCCGGGCCTTGTCGAAATAGCCTTTCGCCGCTCTTTGCCTCAGGGCCTCGTACAGGATGACCGCCACGGAAACCGACAAGTTGAGACTCTGGACCATGCCCAGCATCGGGATGCGGACGACCTTGTCGGCGAAGGATAAAGCGTCGTCCGAGATCCCTCCGGATTCATTGCCGAAGACAAGGGCCACAGGCCGGGCGAAGTCGATGTCCGTGTAGGGGATCGCGTCTTTCTGGAGATGCGTGGCGACGATCTCGAAGCCCGCTTTATTCAGGGGCTCGAAACACGCGGCGGGCGTTGGGTGGACGGCGATCTCGAGCCACTTGTCGGCCCGGGTCGAGATGGCCTCGTTGAAACGGAGGAGCTCCGGGTTAGGCGAAATGAGGTCGAGGTGGAGGATGCCGGCCGCGTCGCAGGTCCGGATGACGGCGCTGGCGTTGTGGGCATTGGTCACGCCCTCGAGAACGACGCGCAAGTCGGATTGGCGGAGGGAGAGGACGCGGCTGACTTTTTCGATCCTCTCGGGCGTCGGCATGCCGGAACTATATCAGACCGGGCGGGGGATAGGCAACGTCGTCGGGGACTGTCCCCGAAGCGGGACTGTCCCTCTTGGAACGCAGCCGGGGACATGCCCCGCTTCAAGAGAAGCGGGACGTGTCCCCCTTCTTGTCTTGACGGTTGCCGCCCGTCCTTGAATATGGGACCAGTTTCCCTTATAGTTATTGGCCGTGCCGGTGTGGCGGAATTGGCAGACGCGCGGGACTCAAAATCCCGTTCGGGGCAACTCGAGTGTGGGTTCGATTCCCTCCACCGGCACCAGGTTTCCCCTGATTTTCCCCCAATTGGGGGTCGTTTCCCTTTAACCTGGCCTATTCACGAGTCGAGGCGGCTGCAGATGCGAGGCGCGGAGGGTGAAGCAGTCCTAATACTCGTGAAGAAACGAGTATTAGGGCTGCGAACCCTTCGCAACAAAGCAGATGCGGCCGGATCGGCTCGCCCAGAGGGTAAAAATGCCGGTTCTTTTGAGACGAAACTTGGGAAACCTAATAGGAAATAGGTTTACCACAGATCTAGCAGATATCGCTTGAGTTACTACGGGGAGCAGTAAATACTTTGCATAATCCTTGCTGCTCCACGAGTACTAGCCGGGCTATATAGAAATCTGAAGACATCTATTTTCTTCCCGGCTTAGTAAACAACCCATCGGCATTTTTATGAATAAGTCAGGTTAAGCACCTTTGGCCGAGATTAGGCGAGCTTACTCACAATCTGTGACGTATTTGTGACATGGCGGGGGAGTCTGCCTGCTGATCTGGGTCCGTTGGACGGCCCTTGGCGAGCCCTTCCTGCTAACAGACCCAGCGCCCCCAATTCAAGGAAAAGGCCGGGGATAACCTGCTTAGAAAAATGCGACACCAAATTTTAGCATACGGAGCGTTGGACTCCGGATCCAAAGGTCGGAGGTTCGAATCCTCTCAGGCACGCCATCACTAATTCACTGATAATCCTGAAGTTACAAGCTTTTCCTGGTTCCCCGCCGGACTCGATTTTTCCGCCGTGTCACAACCGTGTAACAGATTTGCCCCATTTGGGACCACAAGATATGGTTTTTCCGCGAGCTTTTCTACGGCAGTCCGGCGTCTTTCCAGAGTCATGCACTCTGAGGCCAGACCACCCCGGCATATCTTGCGAGATACACTCAATAAATTGTGCAGAGATTGAGCAAACTCTTGCTCAAAATAGCTCAGTCAAGCGTAAACGTGATCAAACCATCAAGATCTGTAAATGCAAGAAAAACAAGCTGGATACGCTCCAACAGGGGAGAATCCGCCGGAGCCGATTTCTCTCGGAATCGTTTTTGAAGTCCGGAAGGCCTTTTTCGAATGAACTGATTCCGAAACAAAGGGCCCGACCTCTTGGGCTTTGTTATTGACTTTGTGGCGACCTACGCCGACTGCGGTATCAACTTGATCCTCGCCCCCCAAGGCGCATGAGCCTTTCCTTGACCAGGCTATTCCGCTTGACGGGCTTGTCGTTCTTGATGGCGATCGCAAGGGCCTTGAAGGAGCCGACGATGACGCTCAGCTTCCTGGCCCGCGTCAGCGCGGTATAAAAGAGATTTCGCTGCAGCATGATGAAGTGCTGTGTCAGCAGAGGCATAATGACAGCCAGGTATTCTCCGCCCTGGGCTTTGTGCACAGAGACCGCGTAAGCGAGGGTGATGTCGTCCAGCTCATCTTTTTCGTAGCTCACGGTCCGGCCATCGTAGTCGATGAAGAGCCTGGACTTCGCTTTATCCACGTGCCGGATCGTCCCGATGTCGCCGTTGAAGACGTCCTTTTCATAGTCGTTGCGAAGCTGCATGACCTTGTCGCGCGGCCGGTAATCCCGTAGCCCGATTTTGAGCCCTTCACCCTGCGGATTGAGCCGCTTCTGGAGCTCCCGGTTCAGGTTGTCCACCCCCACCAGGCCCTTGTACATGGGGCTGATGACCTGGATCTGCGTCGAGAGCGGGCTCAGCCCAAGCCGCCGCGGAACGCTCCAGGTGCAGAGTTTAATGATCATCTCGAAGGCCTTCTCCTCGTCCTCCCGGTGGACGAAGAAGAAATCGGCGGTCTTGTCCTCCCGTGGTGGGTAGATAAGAGACAGGCCCTCGTTCACCCGGTGGGCGTTGAGGACGATGTAACTCTCCTTGCCCTGCCGGAAGATCTGGTCGAGCCGGACGACATCGACGGTCCCTGAATCGATGAGATCCTGGAGAACGGTTCCTGGGCCGACCGAAGGCAGCTGATCCTTGTCGCCGACGAGGACGAGCCGCATCGAGGCAGGCACGGCCTTCATGAGATGATACATAAGGGGCAGGTCGACCATCGACATCTCGTCGATGATGAGGGCCTCGCCGCGGAGCGGGTTCCGCGCATTCCTCTTGAACGTCCCATTGCCGGGCTGGAACTCAAGGACGCGATGGATTGTCCTGGCTTCCCGGCCCGTCGTTTCGGTCAGCCGCTTGGCCGCTCGCCCCGTGGGCGCTGCCAGGAGGAGATCTCGGCCCCACTTCTGGAAGATGTCGACGACGGCCCGAATGATCGTCGTCTTTCCGGTGCCGGGGCCGCCAGTGATGACAAGGATCTTCTTTTCGAACGTCTGACAGATGGCCCGCTTCTGAAGGTCCGAAAAGGCAAAGCCAACGTCCTTTTCCGTGGCCGCGATCGCCTGGTTCAGGTCGAGATCTGGCGGGTGGCAGGGAAAGCCCGCGAGCTTATGGATGGCTTGGGCGACCTCTTCCTGGGCTTGATAAAAAAAAGGTAGATAGAGGGCGGTGTCGGTCCCGAGTTCCTCGCGGACGGCTTTCTTCACATTAAGCAGTTCGTCCACGGCTCGGTCCGTCCAGGCGGGCTCGACGGCTAAGTCCTCAGCGCACTTCGCTCGGATCTCGGAGACGTAGGAGAAGACGTGGCCCTGATCGTTGTCCTTTTCTAGGATATAGTGGATATAGGCCTTGACCCGCTCGATCGATCGCGGGTCCACGCCAAGCTTGAGCGCGATCTGGTCGGCCGTCTTGAAACCGACTCCCCGGATATCGAAACAGAGCTGGTAGGGGTTTGTCCTGAGGATGTTGAACGACTGGTCCCCGTATTGGCGGTAGATCTTGGTCGCCAGGTTCGTCGAGACGTTATGCTCCTGAAGGAAGATGATGAGATCGCGTATGTTCTGGTGTTCGGCCCAGGACTTCTTGATCTCGCGGAGCTTGACCTCCCCCACGCCACTAACTTCCTTGAGCCGCTCCGGATCCTTGGTCAGGATGTCGATCGTCCCGGCGGCGAACCGGGCCACAATCCGCCCGGCTAGGACCGGGCCGATCCCCCTGATGAGCCCGGAAGCAAGGAACTTCTTAATCCCTGAGGTCGTGACCGGCAGGGTTAGCGTGAAATAGTCGGCCTTGAACTGTTGGCCAAAACGGGCGTCGAATTCCCACTGGCCCTTGATTTTCAGCCTTACCCCCGGCGACAGGGGCGGGAACGAGCCGACGACGGTCAGGATGTCGTCCTTCTCGACGACGAAGCGGCAGACGGTATAGCCGTTCTCGGGGTTGTAGAAGATAATCTCGTCGACGTTTCCTTCGATCTCGTCCTTCCCGGCAACGCTCATCGGATAGCTTCTATTCTCAATCTTAAGCGTTCCCTAAAGACCGGTCAATCCCAGCCAGCAACGCATCGCGCCGCAGAATCCAAGATGGGGGACAACGATTCCTTTGCCGTCCCTTATCACGTAGTTCAAGAGTGTTAAGGAAAAGGCAAAGAAATATTGGTATAATTCGCCCAGATTCTTGAGACGTACAGGAGCTAAAGAATGTCAACACGAATCAAGATTGCTCATGCACGTGAAATCCTGGATTCGCGCGGCAACCCGACGGTCGAAGTCGAGGTCGCACTTGGCGACGGCTCATGGGGCAGGGCAGCCGTGCCCTCCGGGGCCTCCACAGGCGTTTACGAGGCCCTTGAGCTCAGGGACGGTGACAAGACCCGCTACCAGGGCAAGGGCGCGCTCAAGGCGGTCGAGCATGTCAATGTCGACATCGCCGAGGCCGTCCACGACCTCGATGCCCTCGACCAAGCCGGCGTTGACCGGGCCATGCTGACCTTAGACGGGACAGAGAACAAGAGCAAGCTCGGCGCCAACGCCATCCTGGGTGTAAGCCTGGCCGTGGCCCGGGCCGCAGCCGCCTCTTCGAAGATGCCGCTCTACCGCTACCTCGGCGGCGCATCGGCAAACCTCCTGCCTGTGCCGATGTTCAACATCCTCAACGGCGGCGTGCATGCCAACTGGCAGAGCACGGACCTCCAGGAATTCATGATCGCCCCGGTCGGGGCGCCGAACTTCCGGGAGGCGTTACGTTGGGGAGCTGAGACGTACCACGCCCTGAAGGGCGTTCTGAAGACAGGCGGCTATTCGACGGGCGTCGGCGACGAGGGCGGTTTCGCCCCCGCCTTTAAGAAGAATTCGGACGCCGTCGAGACCATCCTGAAGGCCATCGAGAAGGCCGGATACAAGCCCGGGGAGCATATCGCTCTTGCCGTCGACGGGGCCGTAAGCAGCATCTACGAGGACGGCTTCTACCATTTGAGGACCGAGGATAAAAAGGTCAAAGCGGACGAAATGGTCCGGATGTACGAGGACTGGGTCCTAAAGTACCCGATCCTCGTTCTCGAAGACGGGCTGGCTGAGGACGATTGGGAGGGCTGGAAGCTGCTGAACAACGCGCTCGGCCATAAGATCGAGCTCGTCGGCGATGACATCTTCGTCACCAACGTGAAGCGCATCGCCCGGGGCATCGCCGAGAACACCGCAAATGCCGTCCTGATCAAGCTGAATCAGATCGGGACACTCACAGAGACCATTGCGGCCGTCGAGTTGGCCCGCAAGGCCGGCTGGGGAGCTATGGTGTCTCACCGGAGCGGAGAGACGGTCGACAGTTTCATCGCTGACCTGACTGTGGCTATGGGCACGGGTCATCTCAAGACGGGGGCCCCATGCCGGGGCGAGCGAGTCGAGAAATATAACCAACTCATGCGCATCGAGGAGGATCTCGGGTCCAACGCCGCCTATGCCGGCCGCAAGGCCTTCGTCCGCTGATCTCTAAAGGGGCTATGACCGCCAGGCCTTGACGCCGGACGGCGAATCGTGTAAAAAATAGGGGCGTTCTGCGGTGATGGAGTTCACCCCAACCGCTTCCCTGTAAGCTGATAACTCCTACGGAATAATCAAGGTAGGAGTTTTCTCATGAAACCGGATCTTGTGCCCCTGATCGTCGGGGGATTGGTTTTCCTAGCCAGCCTGATATCCATCAAACTTGGCTTGTCCGTCGCCATCATTGAGATCCTCGTGGGCGCCATCGCTGGCAACGCCGGCCTTCAGCCCGAGTCGTGGATGACCTATATCGCCGGCTTCGGCGGGATCCTGCTCACGTTCCTCGCCGGGGCGGAAATTGACACCCGGCTGTTGAGGGAAAAATCCAAAGAGAGCTTCCTCATCGGGATTCTGTCCTTCGTGCTTCCGTTTCTAGGCGTCTTCCTTTACACTCGCTTCGTAGCCGGCTGGGGCGTAAAGGCCGCCCTCATTGCCGGCACCGCGCTTTCCACGACCTCGCTCGCCGTCGTTTATTCCGTACTCGTCGAGACCGGGTTGGCCAAGACCGAGATCGGGAAATTGA
>Ga0315289_10003927_pt1 | contig 22380 bp, 29 predicted proteins | sample YL17G11_40_MG_FD_203452 | JGI IMG/M metagenome (GOLD analysis project Ga0315289, IMG submission 203452) | Sediment microbial communities from Yellowstone Lake, YNP, Wyoming, USA - YL17G11_40 | ecosystem: Environmental > Aquatic > Freshwater > Lake > Sediment | place: USA: Wyoming | collected... | reverse complement strand
CGGATCCGGCCATCCCACCGAGCAAGTAGTTCATAAATGGAAGTAGGTACTCCCTAGTACCTAGTGAGTTCCTCGATGCAGACTGTCCGAGGCCCCTTCGGGATCTGGCCCTTCCCCCTCATTAACTTCTTCATGAACCTAGTGAACAGAGGGGGTTCTTCTCAGCGGTCCCTTCCTATGTTGCCTGCACCCTCCGGTTCGGTGATAAACTCGGAGAACATTGTCTGGACCGATTGGAAGGGCCGTGAGCGGAATATGTCAATCCAAAGAGAGATAAAGGAGAAATAGGAGTTGAATGACCACTCCACCTTTGCCTCCTAAGAAACAGGATCCTGAGTCCATCGAAGAGGTCCCAGCAATCACCATAAAGAACCGTCCATCCATTGACAAGCTTGCGCAGATGCTTCAAGAGAGGCCCTATGTGGCTAACCTCATACAGTTTCAACTTCTCTATGACATGGCCAGCATACTTGAAGACCTGCTCGATCTGACTAAATCAACAATCCCCGAGGGCAAGACAATCCCTCGAGAATACACCGTGACTAACAAACCGACTGAGATTGATCGCAAGATGGAGTCTAGCCTTCCCTGGCGTTCTATGGACCTCGTGAACTATGGCCCTAACAAACTCTATGTCACAATCAATGAGAGTCGGGTTGTAGAGAAGGCTCCCTTGGCAATGGGGGAGTCTATGCGAATCGACTTTCGAGCCCCGAAGATTGAGAGGATTGTACTCCTGTCTACAGGATCCTCTGTGGTCCGAATGATGGGGACCCGTTGAGAGGAATCGAACCATTGATAAGTCTCTTCCCCTAGGATAACCGTAGGTGTTCCAATGTCGTTCACAAAGGAAGCAGTCGAAAAGAAGATCAAGAACATAGACGAAGAGATTCATGGTGTCCAAAGGGACATCAAGCATCATCAGTTTGAGGGGCAGAGGATCATAGAGGCAAATCCCGAGATTCAGGAACATAACCGTCAGATCTCACAGTTGATTGGGAAACTGAACCAGCTGAACGGGAAGAAAGAGGTCTTCAAGGAGATCCTATCAACGTTTGAACCCAATTCGGAGCCTAAGCCACCGGAACCTGATGTGCCCTCTTAGTCTAGAGCAGACAACAACACGAGAGCTATCTTGATAAGGATTCATTACGGTACTTTTACCGGAGAAATCCTAAAGGCTGAGAAAAATGGGGTTACTATCGAGTCTGTTAATAGTCTTCGGCGGATACATCGCACTTACTGTTCCACTGTTCCTCATTGTACAGTTCTCAATAGCTAGCATGGAACAGACCCTTGGCATGCTCATCGCATTCATGACCGCCGAGATCCCAGCTGCACTCTGGTTCACAAATCTAGCCAGTGATTGCATGACAGTCAGGGAGAATGATGACTAAAGTCATCCTACATTGGCCTCTAGTGTCTGTATCCTGCTCTCCAATATCTTTACCTTATTGACCAACAAAGTTGTGATTACACTTGTATCTATCCCTACAAGTTTTCCTTCTCCATCGAGTGATCTTACAAAGTCCGGTGCTTCCTCAGCTATGAAACCAATTGTAGGCTTTGCATCTATTCCTTCGTGCTTCCACTTGAATAGGCGAGGTTGAAGCATATTGAATTGCTTCTCAAGCTCGATCGGGTTTGCATCGATTATGTTGTCCTTCAATTCGGCTTTTGAACTCTGGGTCCAGTGGAGATAGTATCCTGCATGAACACTAACAGATGTAGTATTGTCACAGGCAGCTGTGAGGTCGCTAACAGCATCATCAAACTCCATAGTTATGATACCATTCGTATATAGTCTCATCAGGCTCCCACTGGCTTTGAAGTCACCAGCAGCCGTAATGGTGCCACTAGAAACTATGTTGCCGGACCAAATACCAGCATTCGTGATGATTGGGCCATCTGCATTGATTGCATATGTGCCATCGCAGAACGAAACTGCTTCTCCACCACCAGAGAAGTAGCCAGCAAGATTGGCCCCAAAGCTCCCATAAGCGGCTGGCAATGAGACATATATCCCATAGAGGATTGGAGCACCCGCTGTTCTAGTGACACTTGCCCAATCAATCCTCACCCCGAAGTTGGTCTGGGTCTGGCCCAATGCTCCTGCGAAGTAGTTCAGATAGCCGTAGTAGGTCACTGCATCGGCTTTTGCTTGAGGATATGAGGCATAATCTACCTGAGTATCCGTCGTTGAACCATTCACGCTGAAACCATAGAGTGTTGCATCAGCATCCACACTGTCTGTCCCAGCCAAACTGACCTGAAAACAGACTATGGTGCTAGGAGTACCTGTCTTTGGGTCAAGAAGTCCGGTGCTCATGTAGAAACCAGTCCATGTAGAGCCTTGGTCTATGCCAGCACCACCCGTCGGAGCTGGGGTCATGTTAATGACAGTGAACGATCCCGTGGCAACAGGGGCCATTGTTATGGCCCCACCACTGAAGGTGAATATGTTAGTCCCATCTGGGTCAAGGACATGTGAGACAAAGATGTTGTGCCAAGTCAGTGTTGCCGATCCTAGGTCATCGACCAGATCGGCCTCTGGGTTACATCCGTCAACTGTGGCAAGACCCTGTGATGTGAATGCCCCAGTCAGGGTGAAGTTCCCAGTCGTGTCAAAGTATCCTAGGACATCCCATGTGATTATTCCTCCTTGGGCTATGCCTGAGTCCTTCACGAATGCAAGGCGATCAGTTGCCCCAATCATGGTGGTGTCGCCCTTGACAATCCCGTAGTTGGACCCTGCATCGGAGGACCTCCAGTTTGTCCCATCAAAGTAGGCATCAAACATGATGTGAACATTATCATGCGCCCAATTGAACAACTGCATGAGTGGGTAATTGTCGGCTGAGGTCACAAACTGCTGATGTGCTCCAGCAATGTTGGAATCAGTCCCATAGACCTCTAAGCCTGCTGTCGCACCGACAGCACCGAAGGCTCTTCCGACCCCTACTACACCTACAAGCCTTGTCGCTCCCGACACATCAATAGCATAGGTGGTATCGCAGATCGTAACAGTCCTTCCGTCACCACTGAAATAGCCTGCAAAAGACGTTCCAAAGTTGGTGTAGTCTGCCGGCATTTGGATATTCAAGCCTTGTATAATTGGAGCATTAGCAGTTCTTGTAACTCCTGTCCAACCGACCTTAATTGCACAATTGGTCTGAGTCTGACCCAAAGCCATCGATGAAGAGTTTAAGTATCCGGTGTAAGATACAGCATCAGTCTTTGCAATTGGATATGAAGCAAAATCAATCTGTACATCCGTGGTGGCACCAAGCACTCTGTAACCGACTAGAGTTGCGTTAGCATCAACCGAATCAGTGCCAGCCAAATAGACCTCTGAACCGATTATCAGAGAAGCTACTCCTGTGGCCGGATCTAATGCTCCAGTGACGATATATTCGCCTCTCCAAGTTGAACCAGCGACCAACGCTGCCGTTGGGGTGATGTCGATGATGTTGGCCGAACCTGTACCAGCGGGGTTTAGATCTATGAGTGCACCGGATCCGGTGAGATCTAGCTCCCCGGTCATGTTGATGGTCGTTGCAGTGGCAATCGCCCCCGTCAGAGTTATGCTTGTGATACCTGTTACTGCACCAGTGAGCCTTACTGCACCAGTGGCATCAATGGCATAAGTTGCATCACACAGTTTAACTGCATATCCGCCACCTGAGAAGTAACCAGCAAAATTGGCCCCAAAGCTCGTATAGTCGGCCGGAAGTTGAACATTGACACCTTGAAGTACCGGGGCCTCTGCATCTCTCGTGGCTCCTGACCAATCAACTCTCAGTCCCACGTAGGTTGCTGTCTTGCTCAAAACACTTGCCAAGTAGCTGTAAAAAGTTCCATGAGTCTTGTTAGCAGTCATCTCAGTGATATAAGCAATGAAAGCATAGTTCGTATCGGCTGCTGGTGTGCTATCAACTCTGAATGCTTGAAAGGCTGCATTTCCGTCAACTGATACAAATCCACTTCCTTGAACTACAAACGGATATACCCCAGATGCAGCTCCAGTTGCGGGGTCCAAAGCAGCAGCGTTTATGTTGACACCTTTCCAAGTCGATCCTGCGACCAGTGCTGCACTGGGGGTGATATCAATCACATTCTGAGTCCCAGTGTTAGCCGGATTGAGGTCTAACATCCCAGCAACGGTGTGAGTCAATATCAGCTGTTGATTGAAAGTGATAGCTCCGCTTGTGCTGAAGGAGAAGGCCCCGCCATCACTGTTGACTCCATCCATCTGAAGGGTCTGAGCGTCATGGAGGTGCGACGCCAACGACAATGTACTCACATAGTCATACACGGCATTCTTTGAAGGAGCAACATCGAGGACCCCATCCCAACCCGCTGCATAGACCGCATCTGATACACAGGCTGTCTTCGCGAGAGCATCCGTGTACTGAGTGATGCTACAATCGAGTGTCCTAGAGGCTGCGATGGTCCCTCCTCCGGCCATCCCCGCCCCGGCGATGATACTGACCCCCGAGTGGGCTATGTGTTCATCCGCTGCGAAGTTAGTGAGAGCATCGTGGTCTATCTGGGCCTGTACAACGGTGAATGTGATAGTGTCGGTTGCCGCAGTCCCGACTATCGTGAGGATTGCGTTGGCGGAGGCCAGAGTCAGGGTGTCGTTAATAATATCCGCTACAACATCATTCGTGATCCCTGTGATGGTCTTGAAGTAGGCAATGGTTGAGATGTCAACCCCATCAACAGTCCCGATTGTGGTTATGTTCCCTGTCGCACCATCGATCCGGGCGACCTCGGTAATCAGGTTGTCACTGTACACAATGATGTCTGAGCCCTCATCCACAAGAACATTGATACCATTGGCCTGATTACCCGCTCCCAGAACTTGGGCCCATGTCGGCACTCCTCCACCAGCCGCTGCGGGCACCCAATATCCCATGACTGCACTCCACGTCAGGACATCTCCCGCTGCGGGGACTGCGGACCCTATCTGGTCAACCTCGCCTGTGCCGTCGAACCCTATTGCCTCAGTCCCACCTCCATCTTGGATACTGTCTCCGTCAATACGAACAACCCCGGCGCTTCTGAGGCTGTTAACATACAAGTTCCATGCTGGGACATTAGTCAGGAGTGCACGATTGATCTCTGCCAAGACCGTTTCTACATTCGTTGCGATGTAATAGCCCGCAGCATCCAAAACAAACGTTGCTATCGCACTTGCACCAAAGAACTCAATCTCCGAGTCGGACATGTTCAGACCTCATTCATCTCAAGAACCCTCATGTCCACGCTGGCGACATTCGAGATCCCATACAGCGCCTCTGTGAGCCCTCGAAACACAACTCCAATGTGAGGGTATAGTGGGATGCCATCATTGATTGTGATGGCGGTGGAGAAACCTAAGTACACCGGATCCGTGCCATTGTTGTAGACATACAATGACCTCCGGCTGGTGTTTGCAGAAACCAAGACTGCAGCCGTGTTCCCGATGAAGACCCTAGTGGGTGTCAGAGGGGATATGTTCGCTGTCCGAGATCTTACATTGAGTGAGCCATCGGCATTAATCTCAACAACATAGGTGTTGTCCCGATCGGTTGGAACTCCAATTCTTCCGTGAACAGACATGAGGAACCCTTAGGGGATAATAGAGATGACTTGGATAAAGTGTTTTACCTTTCAATCCACCCTTCATCATCTCTCCAAGAACGATATCTCCACTGCAGCGACCTGTTCCGCTTCACCCTGCGAAGGCTTAGCGAGTTTTTATAAGTAACTTCTCCTAAGGAAAGGTAGTGTCTTTTTATGATGAGAAAAGGAAGGTTACTCAAGAATCTGCCCGTTCTCAGGAAACTGTCTAACGACAACGATTATTTCTCGGTAGGCAAGAATGGGAACTACTATCCAGTGTGGGATGCGGTCTATCATCCTAGTACAAAGGTGCTAGACATAACACTCATGATGCCCCCCGAAGGCGAGGAGAGAAAACTCGTCCGGGTTTCGAACATAACCAAGGTTGAAGTCAAGACATCTACTCATGCTATCATGAGCCTCAAGCAGGTTATGATAAGGGGCATGGACTGGACTGACGAAAACGCATTCTATCTGCAAATCAAAGTGACAGGGGGCACAGCCGTAGTGGCTTACTACGATGGTTGATTTTTGCTCCTCAGTTTTGTTCACGGATTTAGGACTCTCAACAGACACAAGACCCCAAGTACAATGATTACACAACCCATTGTGAACTTGATCTTCTTCGTCGGGAGCTTATACGTAATCCAAGCACCAAACATGGGGGCTAGCCCCGCTCCCAAACATAGAACGAACAGGAAGTCCAACGGCGGGATCCCGCGAAAGGCCGTCCAGATTAGGAACCCAGTGAGACATATCGGCATCTCGGCGAAGTCAGTGATGCCAATCGAGTTCTTGGCCCCAATCCCGATGATTGTCTGCCCACCCGCAACAACAGGGCCATATCCTCCTCCAGACAACCCTTTGTTGAAGGCCGACACTGCTCCAATGACTGCCAATTTCTTCCATGTGAAGGGGATTACATATCCCGACACAATGAGGATCCCCATTGTTAGAACGACCAATCCAATGTAGGTTGTCATTATCTCCTTTGAGATGCTGATGCCTATGAAGCTTGCAATGCATACCCCGACAATCCCGCAGCCGACTATGAAGTACACCTTCTTTATGTCGGCGGTCTTGTGGTTCGTGAAGTCTGCATTCTTGAAGTGATTGTGCCAAAAGGCCCCAATCAATCCGCCTATCGCCTGAGACAAGAGGATCCCTGGGACTACAATCTTGGCATCAAAGCCCAGAAGGATGAAGGTGGGGCTGCCAAGAGTCCCATATCCCTGCCCAAGCGAGGCATCACAGACTTCGAATATGAAGGCCAACACCAAGACCAGAAGTAGTGTATTCAGATCGTACATCATACCACTAAAGGTCTTCTAACTCTATCAAAGTTAAAAGACTTAGGTTTGAGTCTTATGACAGGCCCAATGCCTTTCTCAACTTCTCAGCAATGGTGTGATAGTATTCCATTGTCAGGACCTCATCCATCTGTTCCTTGCTGATGACTCCATCCTCATCTACATCTTGATTCTTACGATATTCATTGTCGATTAGGCGTTGATTAAAGAGCCCCAACAATGAAAGCAGCATCATGGCCTCATCACGGTTCAATTCAAGTATTACATCTGTCATCATCTGGCACTAGCAGTAGATCCGGCGACTCGAAGATACTTCTGTATCTCTTCAAAGAACTCGAACTCTGACTCAACCTGTTGCAACACGCGGAGCCACTCATGTATCACGCGGTCCCAACGGTGGTACTCGTTTATGAAAGTGGCTCCACAAACTCCCATGTCCCCTAGATCCTCTTGATGGTCATAGGCCCAATTCAGTTTATCAAACACATCGGACTGGTCTGGGACTGCATAGGTTGGTAACTGAGGCACATACACTGGGATCTGTTCATACACCGTATCAGGAATGCTTCGGGTCAATATCCCTCTGTCATAGATTCCTGGGCCGGATGATGTCTGACTCACGAGCTCCGTCTGGGCCGAGTTCTCAGGGACCATGACAGGTGTCCCGCAGGCCAATGCCTCACCAATCGGGAGTCCAAACCCCTCGGCGACACTGTTCTGCCAATAGAGGTCTGCTGCACTATGCAGTTCCGCTAGGACATCATTCTCAACGGGGGAGAAGATAGGGTCTCGGAGTGGGAAGTGGACATTATTCTCCATCTTCATCATTCTGCGCCATTGTATCAGGTCATACCCCTTCGGCCACATCTGATTCGGATTGGTGTGGATATACAAGTGGGCATCCCTATGTCCCTGTTCCACAAACCGCGAGAAGGTCTTAATCATGAGTGGGATCTCCTTCCGAGGCCCGATGTTAGCCCCCACGGTCATGACTAAGAACCCCTGCTCAGGAATTCCACACCTTGATAATGCCTTTCGGCCATGTTCACGAACCTTGGGCTTGAAGCTCTCCGAGATCCCGTGAGGAACATAGTCAATCCGACCGGGTGGAAAGAACTTCCGAAGTTGATTGTATCCATATTGTGAGTACGCAACGACTCGGTGAAAGGTCCTGACGTAATAGGCCCACATGTCGGTGAATGTCCCGTCGATTGGTATCCATCCGACCACTGGGACATTCACCTGACTCAGATAGTCAATCCCGAAGGCGTCCATGAACCCTACTATCATGTCTAGTTTGAACTCAGGGATGTAATAGTGGTTGATGACGTCAATTGCGGACTTAGGATCCGCGAGTGGGAGGACAATCAGATTCCTACCACTCTGGGTGGTGACCGTCTGCCGACCACCCCATACCATCACGTCTCCGACCTGCCCGATGCAGACCACCTTGTGATGAGCCGATAGTCTATCACAGACCTCCAGTGTTTGGCTGCCATATCCTGTCTTCGCAATCGGGGTTGCTGACACCCAACCAATGTTCACTTCTTCTCGGTCTCCCTCAACTTTCGATACACAAGCATCAGGGCCATGTTTGCTACATCAATAGCCTCGGTCAATCCGGGCTTCTGTTCAAACTCAACAACCTTATTCTTGAGCCTCGCGAGAAGAAGTGACATCTCACAATCCCGATATGAGAACCCGTACTTTGGAATCTTAGAAAGCATCCTCTCAAGCATAGCTTTGACAGGGGGTGCAAAATCAGTCTTCAAAGCTACCATGCGAAAGTGATCCACCTCAGACTTATCATCATTCACTTCTGTTCAACCCTCTTTCGCCTACGCTCTTGCTGTAGTTTGTTTCTGCGGAGCCTCGTGCGTTCTTTGTTTGCCGCCTTCGCTCCTTCTAGCCTTTTCGCCAATACATCAGCACTTGGCTCAGAAAGTGGTATGTCTCGTGGGAACCCGAAGGCCGTGTTCATGAGAATCTCACAATCACAGTATCCGCCTGTTTCATTGATGACCTTCAGTATCCGTTCTTGGGTTTCAGGGTCTATTGAATTGGAGGAAAAGAACTCATGTAAGTGAGGCCGTTCAGCGGTGGCTGTGCAGTCCCATCGTGTGTTTCCCTTCTCATCCTTGTGGAAGTTCGTCTTCTTCTCCAGGAAGTCAAACAGATCTCCATAGGTGAGGCTCATGCCTTTCCCTCCACACAACCAAGATTCTCTATGAGGACCTTGACAATTTGAAGCTTGTGCGACAATTTCTGTATCTCCGCTTGTTTTGGTTTCGGTAATCCCTTGTTACAGGGCTTACAGACCATCACTCCAACGGTCACGGAGAATGAAGTCATTGAGCCATCTGGTCTAAACTCTTCACCATGGAAATAGGCCGTTCTCTCAACCAATTGTTTCTCTCTTCCACACTTCACACAACACTTGTTTTTTAGTTCACTCATTTCACTGGGTTCCAAACTAAGACCTCCTTCAAGTCCTTACATTCCCCCCAACCTGAGGGGTTCACTTTCCAACGTCTGCTGCCCATATTGTCATTCACAATCCTATCATTATGCGGGTTGGGATATGTGCTTCGTTTGACTCCTATGGCACACAACGATAGGTGCATCAAGATGAGTCTTTTGTCTGTCCATTCTTGCCAATGTGTTATCCCGCCGATCTCTTTCCCATAATGAAGCCGCCAATAGAAGTCGGCATCCTCATGGCCATAACCGTCTAATTGTTCATCAAACCCACCTAGTTCATCGAACAACCGTCGTGGCAAGGAGGATCCGGACACATTAGTCAAAGCTCGAATCTCCCCTAGTCCCTCAGAGTTTGCATCAACAAAGGCCGGGAACAGAAGATACAGCCCCGGATGTTCGTGAACAGATTTGTGAAATACATCGATTATCTTCAATGTGTCTTTGTTCAGATGTATGACATCAGCATGGTTCAATATGAGTACATCACCCTTGCTCTGCCATGCAGCAACATTGATGGTCCGGCCCACATTCATCTTTGAACAACTCAAGGGCATTGAGTAGGCACTCACGGAATACCATGGTTGGATTCGGTCAACCCCTAGCCTCACAAACTCTTCGAAATGGTCCTCAGGATCCGAGCTGTCATCCACGATGACCATCTCAACATCGCACGAAGGTCGGCTCATCCGATTGTAGGACTGCATCACTAACGGGATGAGGTAGGAATAGTCATAGTTGGTGACTAGGATGCTAATCATGCTAACCCATCCACCTCTTCTTGGCCCACTCAAGGTGATCCCCGTCATAGGTCTTCTTGGTCTTTGTGAAGCTGGTTGCTATGAATGAGAGCATGGTCTTGGGGGATGGAGTGTCGTTTGCTGCGCTGACTACCAACGGCGGGAGATTGTGGTCAGAACACAACACAATCTCTGCATCCTTCCAACATCTGATGAAGAGAGGCTCTAATGAAGAGTCTATGAAGTCAAATGCTAGTTTTCGGTACTTCATCCGCTCCCCTATGATCTCATTGCCGGAGGGTGGGGGGATTCCTGGGCCATGGAAGGGATAATGGGTCTCGGCAAGATGGAAATAGGCGTAGTAAGAATCTAGCTTCTCCTCCTCTTCCAAGAAGGTCTTGACCATCTCCTTGCTTGGAGCCTGAGCCTTTCCTTCAATCCAACGGAAGTTGTCTACGATCTGTTTCTTGTCCATCCAAGGCAACATGAGCTCTAGGGTCCATCCATTCGAGGTGAAGAAGAGCAACTTCCGAGTAGTATCGCGAAGGATTGATAGAAAGAAGGGGTTGGCCCAATTGATAGCAATCTGTCGGTGATAGCACTCGGGGATCTGACAGATGGGGAGCATGCCCCCTAGGTATGCGCCACAGGATGGACGCGATCCTAGCCCCCAAGTCACCGCAGGATGTATGTTGTCGGCCCCGAAGTATCGTGTTATGTTCTTGGGCTGAGACTCCATCACAAACTCATGGGACATAGCTTCTAAGGCTATCATTATCCGTTTCTTCGAGAACATCTCATTTACCTCATAGGTTCAATCATGCCCGTACAGAACTCCATCCTCATAGATCAGGTCCTTGTATCCCCACGATTCTAAGAGAGGGACTATGAACTTATGATTTGGAATGGATGTGTGGTCTGCGTGATAAGTGGCTAACGCCACATTATGAATGATGTGGCTCTTGAACGAGTTCATTGCACCCTTGACCAGAGGGATCTCTTGGTTCTCTACATCACACGCCAAGAGGTCTATTCGCTTCAAACCAAGGATTTCCACAATCCTATCAATCGTGATTACTTGGACATTGATTATGCATTTGCCATATTCAGGATGTGCAATGGTCGCGGGATCCGCCATGCGATGGCCCGCAGGATTCCCCCATGTCACAAAAGGCGTGGAACCAACGTAATCTGAGATTGCATATTGAAGGAAGATAACATTCTCGATGTCTTCCTTCTTCATGACTAGACGGGTGATTTTCTCAGACATCGGATCCGGCTCAATCAGTATTAACAGCCCACTTGGCCCAACCTTCTTTGCAGCCTCCCTACCATATCGGCCCCAGAACGATCCGGCCTCCATGTACACCTCACCGGACCTTAGACTATAACGCCTTCCATAGTCATGTTCCCAAGATGCACTGTAGGCAAGACTCAAGAGTGCTTCATCATTGTAGTTCTCAGGTTCCGTTCAGCAGACCTCCTTTCGTTTAGTGAACACGTACTTCATCCCACCGTCTTGAGTGTCTATCCTCTTCATCAAAGTGAATCCATAAGTCTGTTGATTATGAGTAAAGAGTTCAACCCAATATAAAGGATAGAATCTCCCTGTCACATTCTCTTGGATTACAAGAAACCCATTGGGGCGAAGGGCGCGGTAGATCAGTGGGGCGATCTTCTCATGACTCTCATGGTTCATGTGTTGAAGAACGGCATGAGTGAATATAACATCAAACTGGTTGTCGAAGTCCATCTGGGTGGCATTCATGTAGATGAAGCTGCTATCAGGATAGCGTTGCTTCGCAACCCCTAGGGCGTACAGACTGAAGTCAACTCCAGTGTATCGGACATTCGGCCTGAGGGTCTTCCATGCATGATGCCAGCTGCCGATCTGACAGCCGAGATCTAGGAGGTCGAATGGCTCTCTCGTTATGATATCATCCAGATACAAGAGGGGAGTGACATCTACGTAGGGCCATTTGGCCTTGGCTGCACGCACAGCATCTTCATCCCAATTGATGTGGTCATCTCCGATGGTCATTCATTCCGCCTTCGTGAACTCTTCAGGATGTAGATGTTGATAGTACCGGAGAGGATCCTTCAGCTCCTCATCCTTCCACTTCAGCTCCGCCAATTCCTTTAGGACTGAGAGCAGATTTTGGCTGATGTTCCCCGCCTTCAGGTAGTTGTCAAATTGGGCCCATGTTATGATATGTAAAGTCTCTTGGCACACCTTTCTCAGCTTGGACCAAATTGGGTTAGCCTCTCGGCTGTTGTCCCCCCCACCCCCGAGGAATACATTTCGGACTGACCGGGGCAACTCAGTTCCAACCTTCTTTATGTGCATATACGCAGCGGAACTCTTCTGGAGCCTCCAGTTGTAGTAGTTGGGTTTGAGCCAGATGTGTGGGTTTCCATAATAGGGATCGGGAACATTCCAATGCAGTAGTGGTTTGCCTTCAGTTGACCGCTGACGCTGTACCACTTTTAGTTTCACTTTCCCAGAAGTCTTTAGGTCAACGACATCAAAGGACACAAGGTTGTATTTGACCCCTCTCTCCGATTCCCGTACTAGGTCAGGAATCAGAGCAGCCATCTCAGGGGTGGGGACCTCATCGTGGTCCAAAATCAAGACCCATTCCGTGTTCGCATCTTGGATTGCCTTGTTCTTGTAGTCGCTGAAATCGTCTTTCCACTCTACAGTGTGGACAAACACTTTGACGTGGTTCCGAGTGGACTTCCCAACCACTAGAAGGATTTCTTCAACGTCTTCCTGAGCGAAATCATCCCCTTGGATATGGATCTCCTCAACATAGTCCGCCATCACTCGGACTGATTTCAATATCATAGGAAGGACTTCATGGTATCCCATTATACATAATGCGACGCTGTCCGGCTTGGGCAGATTCTCGGCCAACCATTGAGCCATCTTCAAGGCATCGTGTTTGTGGATAGGGTCATACAATCCATCGAGGAACTCAGTCCTCTTCCTCCCCTTGAGAGCCGATAAGAACAACCCCCCAGCATCGATCTTGGGCTTGATTATGTTCCAATAGATTTGAGACCTTCTGAGTGCATCGACGAACACCCCTTCTGTTAGGTTCACAACTACATTCACCGGAATCTGTAATGGGAGCTGTTCAACCATGTCAGCTACGCCCCTCTTTTCTTTGTATTCAGGGCTATTCATGAGCTCCCGGATCAAGTCCTCTCGCTTCATCTTTCCCTCCTTTATCAACTGAGTGTAGAGATTGCGCCCCTCTTCATCAGGATGGCGTCCCAACACTTCAAAGTAGGATCGTATAACAAGGTTTTCAGCCTCAACATCCTGAGTCAATACAGGAGGATGATCTATCAGCTCCTTGAGCTTTGGAGTCACAATGTCTTTGTGTTGGATGAGATACCACTTCGCAAGTTCCCGAGTTTCTGTGCCCCAGTTTGTGGGTGGGGCCTGAAGCGCCGACTTGAGCCATTCTTCGAATTTGTCATCCGAAATCCCTTCAGCTTTGACAGCTGCCTCGAACATAGACCACGTGAAGATTTGATGAGAGGCTAGGATCTCCTTCAGAGGTTTCCAGAAGGGGTTAATATCACCCACATTGTCCCCGCCCCCACCGATGAACATGTTCCTTGCAGCATTTCTCCAAATCTTGAATGCTGATTTCTGATGGACATAGTAGTATTCCTTCGGAAGGCGGGCGGGCTTCCATCCGCCTGCGGTACTGAGGCTCTCATGAACATTCTTCATGCGACCAACCCCCTCATAACGGGTGTCATTGGCCAACTTGAAGATCAGGAGGGGCTTCCAGAAGTCTGTCTCCCGATATCCGCCAGGGGTTTCTTTCAGTAGATCTAGCTGGTCCAGCCACTCAACATTGTCGAACTGATCCTTCGCATGAACAGGGAGCATATTGAACCCCATAGTGTTGTACTTCTCAATCAGAGCCCTGAGGTTCTTCACTAACTCCTCGGAATACATCTCATCAGGATCGCTCACACAGACCCAATCAGCCCCGATCTCCTTTGCGACCTCAAGATAGACATTTCTCATCTCGGGCAGGTTGTCCCTGAATTCAAAGTAAATGGGATAGAGATTGTATTGTTTGATTGTCTCATTAGTGTTCAACCATAGCATCTCATCAGGAGTCAAAGTCTGATCGTAGGCGATTATGATTGCATCAACATGAGGAGCCATTCGTTCCATACACTGTTTCGTAAGCTCAAAGTCTTCATGGTAGGTTGCTTGGCAAAACACTATCTTCATTTCATCCAGTCCTCCTTGTAAAACTCAAACAGACGGATCGTCTCCTTCAAGGCGTCCTCGAAGCTCCAACTAGGTTTCCAATCAGGGAGCTTTAATGTAGCCAACTGTTGGGCATGTATCTGTATGGGAAGATCGGCAATCTGGTATCGAACTCTCAATCCGGGGAAGTGTTTGCATATCTTGAGTACCACGTCTTTCTGATTGAGTACCCAATTGGTGGGGAAGTTGTAAAGACCAGAGGGCATCGGCTTATCCGTCATCAATTCCTGAAAGGCGCGGAGAGTATCTTCTACAAACATATATTCCCGCATGCTCTCATCGTTCTCGAAGACCACAGGGGACATCCCCCTCAAGCAGAATTTGACCGTGTTGGGGATGATTCGGTTTGAGTAGGGATCGTAACCGAAGATGTTACAGCATACAGGAAGGATGATGTTCATTCCATAGGTCTTCGCATAAGATAATGCTGCAGCGACTTGCCCCACCTTCGAGGAGGCATAAGGTTCGCTCTCGGCTTTCAATGCATGACTCTCATCCAACAAATATCCATCACCGTATATCTTGTCAGTGGCCATGATTAGGATCTTTTCTACATCCTGTAGCCGACAAGCCTCCAAGAGTGCTACGGTCCCCATGACATTGATGTCATAGACTCCATAGGGTTCTTTCCAAGCTGTTTTGACTATGGTCATTGCAGCAGTGTGATAGACCTGTTTGACCTCATATCTCGCTAGGGTTTCCCGCAGAAGTTCGAGGTTCCGGATGTCTCCATTTACCATCACGGATCCCTCGAGTGATTCCTTCGGCCAAAGACCACTCCGAGGATTATGCATTAGGGCAATCACTGTGTTCCCTTGTTCACGCAATCTCTTTGCCAAATGACTCCCTACGAAGCCCGTAGCACCTGTGACCAGAACGTTCATGATAAAAGCCTCTTCTCACGAGTAAAAATCTTAACGGGAACTAATCGAAGCTCATTGTCAACTATCTCGAATTTCATGTAATCCCCGATTTTGAGTTTGAGCGGATCTCGAAAGCTCTTAGGTAGTGTGACTCGAAAGCTCTTTAGTACCTTCAGAAGATTGTCCGTCATCTCAAGTCGTAAGGTACTTGATACCTTATTCATTTATAGGTTTCCTTCATCTCTTATTTCCTGGGCAAGGGAAAACACTTTAACAGGTTTCGCTATTAAGAATACTCAGACGAGATGCCTAAGGAGTGTTCCACATTTGCCTGATCTGACCGGAGTAAGCTCAATCAGAGACTGTTTTTTGAAGCCCAATCAGCGATTCGCTCTTGGGTTTCATGAGGGATTCGTCTTCGGACGGGTTGTCAAACGAAGGATCTGCGAAATGAATCCTTTGCGGATGATTGACGAAGACGGTGACACAGTAGACATTGCCCCTGCAAGTGCACAGGCTTCGCAATGGATCGTAGACCCGAGGAATCAACAGCATGACCTCCTGTATCTGGACAAGACCACAGGGGGAGGATGGCCGTGGTTCTTCCATGGTGCCATCGGTGTTTGGCCTCCACAAGTCTATGCCTACATCAAGTACCCTGATAATGGAGACATACCGGGGAAGTTCCCGAATGTGGACATCATCCGCCCCGCCTCGGGAGATCGGCTAGGGTTCCTGAGCTCCATCAATAGTCCGAAGGACAATCCAACGGACCATGTGGAGATTGTGATTCCTCCTCTGTACCACCTTGGTATAGAGTTGTACAACCATGACGCGGTTGACTCGCATCAACCCGTCCTAGGAGTTTTGTTTGCTCTATACTTCTGTCAGATGTACAAGCCCGGGATACACGATGACATCATCTCCGAGATGGCGAATGATCGTCGTGCCTGCAAGTTCCTTACAGTCGGCTTCGGCGACAACGCCATGGTTTGGGACAAGCAATATGGGGTGGATTGGAGAGTGACTCCTCTGCCGTTATCTGCTGTTGAAGGTATAGGAGCAAAGGTCGCTGCCAATCTTAGTAACGTTGGCAGACGAGGTGGGGGTGGTGAGTAATGGTCGAATCTGGAATTAACAGACACGAGATCCGTGGACGACTGATGACTGACTCAAAGTGGATCACATCCACTAATCGACTCATCCCAACTGATGTCTTTGCAGCTGCAATCAATGAGGGCAACACTCGGTTCATAGTTGCCATCTGGATCCCTGGGGACAAGATTAACACCGTGAGGACTGAGATACTAAAAAAGGAAGAAGACGGAACATACACCACCAAATGGTGTCCAATTCCTGTTGCTCCGGTGGACTTCAGACAGATCCCCAAGGGGGCATACTCGGTTGAGGACCCTATCCTCCGACTCGCAGGTGGTTGTAACCTAGCAGCGTGTATGGACACTGCGGGGACCAGCGTGAACATAACAGTCGCCTACTGGGACTCAGATGTGTAGGGGAAGATGCGATGTCAGAACTCATCGCACTCCTCCGAGGAAGGCTCCAAGAGTTCTTCGGAGCGGTGTCCGGCAACATAGGGGTAACAGTTGCTCCCCCAGCAGCCGCAACCTACACTTTGTCGATTGCCGCCAACAAGACGAGCGTGGTGATCGGCGAGGTCGTGACATTCTCGGGCGTGTACAAGAAGGATGGTGTGGGCGTTGTCTATGGTGAAGTCACTCTGAACAAGAATGCATCACCGATTGCAGACGTCACTACCGATGCTGCTGGGAACTACTCAGTTGATTGGTACGCGAACGTAGCAGGGTCGTTCACCTTCAACACTTCGACAGTCGATCCGGGAGCAGCGACAACGACCTCAATGAGGTGGCGCGGGTCCGTGAGTCCAACAGTGGGGGTGACGGTCAGTGAGGGTGGGGAAGAGCCTTGGCCCAAACCGATTCGGACATTCCTTAGTTCATTGATTGAGCGGTTCCGAGGGGCGTGAATATGTCAGAGCAAGCCCATCCTGAGAAACAGATTAACTTCCGGTACTCCATTGCTGCCTCTACATCCATTGAACTGTCCTATGAGATGGACCATGACGCTCGATTAACGGAAGGGTTTATGCACTTCCCGCCGGGGTGTAACAGCCTAGTTGAGATGCGAGTCTTGGTTGGATCCGGTTCTGCCAGAAAGCAAGTTACGCCGATAAACAACGATTTCATCGCACTAGACGATGCAACATACCACTTCGTTCTAGACCAAAAACTCGAACGCAAAGAGAAGGTGTTTGTCGAAATCTCGAACTATGACCAAGACAATGCTCATGCTGTCAGTGCTATCATCTCCTATGTCACTGAGGAGGCAGTTCCTGAAGAATCAGAACCTTCTCGAAGGAGGAGAGTCTAATGACAGATGTCAAGGCAGGATCGCCTAAGTCCTTGGCGGGATCTTCTAAGCTCGGGCATGGGCGTGCGGACTACACTACAGATGTCATTAGCAACGTGGATGTGACCGTCCAGAGTGAGAGGCTATCCACTGTCATCTTTGCTAATGTGAACTCTGTCACTGATGCAGAACCAACCCTACCGACCCCCACAGTTGTCTATGCTTCGGATTGGCAGGAGGCCGGGAACTACACTATGATTCGTGGTCACATACATTCCGATTCAAGTGGTACAATCTACTTGGAGCAATCATCGGACTCTAGTGCCACCAAGACGGCCTACATCGAGACCACCCAAGCATATATCGCAAACTCAGAGGCAGGTGGGTTCACAGAGGACATAGCAGCCAAGTATGTGAGGCTTCGGTTTGTACCCACAGGGAACACTACGCTCTTCGTGGCTTGGGCGAGGTTGAGTGCTGGATAGGGGGAAAGTCATTGCCATCAGGAGTCACGAGGCACAAGATCGCGGACATTGTGTTCAATGGGACCTTCTCTCCCCCCATGGTTTTGTCTAACAAGAACAAGGTCTTCGTGCCTACGGGATTAGCAGTCCCCGAGAGCTATGCGACTGGTACAGTTGATGTACAGACAGGGTCTATCAATTTCACCGTAGCCTTTTCAAATCTTGTGTTTCCCATTGACAAGTTCTTGAAGAAGACCCTTTACGGATCTACGGCTCAGTTAGATTATGTGACCCTGTTCTTCCGGTTGAATCATGCAACAGCCTACCTGCGACTTCTTCAGGTGGCACACTATCAGATGAACCCCGAGATGCCTCATAGCATAGAGGACCTTACGATTGATTGGGGTGATGGTGATGTGCTGTATGGCACCAGCCCCGCCCGAGTTGGCCCAATCAGCGTTCCACTCGGAGACAAAGGGATGTATTGTTTGATCTTGGGTTCAGGTGACAGTGACCCTCTCAATTTCGACCTAGATCTATTTGGCTTCGGCCTAGAATACAGTTCAATCGAGGCATGAACAATGAGTGGAATAACGAAACACAGCCGAGGGAATCTGAGCTATTCAGGGACCTTGACGATTGCAGGAAAGCTCACCTCCGAGGATAACAAGATATGTATCGGTTCAGCAAATGCCGTGATTGAGTCTAACGCTGTCGGGACATATGATGTGTCAGACTGCTTCAAGGCTTATGCAGCCAATGGACTCACTGACTACTTTCACATCAGTGGGATCCTCCCCTATCAAAGCATGGGGGCGACTCCAAAGGTGACCTCCATTGAGCTGTATGTCACTGATATCACTGCACCGGACAAAGTTGACCGTGTGAGACTCAGGCACGCAGACTTGACTACCGGAACAATCACAACCGACTGGGAGGATGACGATGACAAATCTGGGACCGACCATACAATATCTTACACTGGGGTCGATATCACATTGGCTGAGAACTGCGCCTATTGGATAGAGGTCGCTCTGGATGCCGGAGGCACTGGGTTCCATATCAACGGTTTCGGGATTGTCTACGATCTAGTCTAGAAGCAATAGTAACCTTTATAGGGTTTCATCTGTTATCTATTGTTAGAGGAAGATGATGATGAGAACGAAGTTACTCCTGATTGCTTTGTTAGTAGTCATAGGGACACTCATTTTAATCCCTCCTGTGAGCGCCCAATCCGGAGGGGAAGTCTATGGATATCGCGTCCTGACTCAGGACGCTTCCTATGAGATCTTTGGAGGAATAAACGAAACCCTTGTTGACAATCCTCCAGAAGGTAACTACTGGGATGAACACAGCTTCGCGGTGAGCTGGTACAGAGAAGGCAATGAAACCGTGTTTGTCACACTCGGTCTTGAACTGTATCTACACTCTATCCAAGCAGGAATGCTTAGAGTGGATTGGCTTACAGATGCCGTCGATAATGTCCGACTGTTAATTTGGAACTTTGGGAACAGCCGTTGGGAACAATTGTGGTCTTCAATTCAACCAGACTATGCCTATTTGCCATCAGACGTTTGGTATTCAATCTCGACAACGATGGCTGATAGACACCAGAATGGAACGACAACAATAGTCCGGATAGAGCTGAGCAAAGATCTAAATCGGTGCCCGAACTCGTGGTGGATCCCTTCTGTCTATGTTGACTTCTGTCGCATAGATGCTATCCCAACTCCCGTTTCCACCCCCATTGAGCAGGCAGAGCCACCATCATTCATCGCGGAGTCCATGTTCACCATTGGGGTGCTAGCAGTTCTGATCCGCAGGACTTGCTCCCCAAGTGTTAAGCGATGAGATTGGACTCAACGCTAAGGCATTTATACGGGAGTAGGTACTAAGTACCTAAGGTGCTAGAATGATTCTTCCGACGGACATTCAGATCATACTGATATGTTACATTGCGGGGGCTATCTGCAAGGTAGTCTTGCCGTACATTCGAAAGTGGTACGACTCTGGGAAGACCCTGCCATTCAATCCCGGTTTCCTCGTTGACCTCTCTCTCGCGATCCTAGCGGGGGTTGCGGGTGCGGTAGCGGACTTCTCAGCATGGGACATCCCATTTGGGGCGCTGTGGTTTGTCTGTATCATAGCTTTCCTCACTGCTGCGGGACTCGATGCTGCACTACAGTTCCTCCTGAAGCTTGCCGGGTTCTATCCAATAATCATGGAGAAGACACGAGGGATAATCATAAGCGTTCCACGTGTCGTTCTGACCAAGCTCCCTAGGCTTCCTCCTAAAGAACCCGATCGGCTCTGATACTTCCGCATACATCCTCCAAGCATACCTCCAAGCAATGAACCTGGGTTGCCCGGGTGTTGGGTCCACTCGGGCAACCTCCGAAAGGATTTCGGACTCAATCCTAAGGTTGATAACACTCCGTCATAGAAGGGAGAGATGGAGTCCGATTTCCGATGCTTGGACTGGGACAGTGAACATCGGAATAAAGATCGGAATAACCTCCATCCCTAGGTATATGGCGCCAGTGTGTCCCCGCATGGGGTGCGGGCATCCTCGGAAGAGGCGATGCATCCCGTGCACCTTGTTATGGGAGAGTGAGCTCCAAAGTGTGTGCTCAAGTCAACGGGCACGCGCAACACGGTTGACTTCCCTCCACTCTCCCGCCCTGCTTATTGATGGTACATCATCAGGCTACTGAAGTAGTATCGGAACAACTCGGTGGCCTCTCCAGATGCTGCCTTCGGGGTGAACTGTCCGGCCTTCCAAATCCCGCCGTCCTTCACCTTGTACACAACACCGGGGACTAGGGCCTTCACCGTCATCTTCTTGTCCCACCCGGCCGTTTCCAGAAACTTATGACCCAACGCGTCCGCAATCGAGTCCCCATCGGATCCTAAGACTGAAGGAAGTACACCTTCTCGTTCTTGACAGTCCTACGTTCAATCTTCCCGGCTTTATACAGTTTGTCAATCTCATAGGATACTGACCATCCCCACTTCATCTTGATGTGATTGGCTTGGACAATTGCTCTGACATGAGTCGCAGACAACCCTCCTAGGTTCTTAGCGTATTCTGTTGACAATATACGCAGGAGGAGAGTGCCATCAACCACGGATCTCTCACTGAGTGGCACTTCTCGGGCTAGGGCCTCGGGATCTAACATGGGCTTCTTCTGTTCTGAAGGTTCTGCAATGACCTTCGCTTTCTTTGGTGTAATCTTCTGTCTAGCATACACTGATAGATCCGGAAGGTCAGAACTCATCCGCCAGTCTATGTGTATCCCCTTACTATACACTTCTAGGAACCGTTTCCGATACTTGAGGTATTCCGCCACGGTGGCCAGTGCATGATAGGATCCTTTCTCATGAGAGTGAAACAGACGCCCGACCCGTTGCGTTTCCTGATTACGGCTCCCATACAAGAAATCGAACTCAATGATGGTATCGAGATCCTTCAGACTAATCCCGAGGTCCCCTATTCGACTGATAATCGTCCATTGATTCTCCCGGAGGATCCGGAGCCTGTCTCCCTGTTTGGTGTCTCCAGACACAAAGGGGATCTTATACCTCTTAGCAAGGGAAGCTCCCAATATCTTGCTATCGCAGAATATGATTGTCTTCCTCCCCTCCTTCAAGAGTTCATCACAACGAATGAATTTCGCACTCAGATCGGTCTCCACCCAGACAGTCATATTGGGGGTGAACACTAGCTTGTTCTCAATGAAGTATTTCCAATCAACCCCGAGGGCCTTCCCACTCAATGCAAAGATTAGATCCTCGCGCCCATCCTCGCGCATAGGAGTTGCTGTCATGCAGATACGATAGTCTGTATCAACGTTCGCGAACTGAAGGTGAGTGTCGGCAGGTAATGTAGTGACTTCATCGAATATTGTGACAACATAGTGCTTGCCCTTAATCTTCCAGACATTAGCGTTGTTGTATATGACAATGTCTATTTCTTCCTCGAGCGGGAGAGCTAAGAATTGTTTTAGATACTCCTCCCAGTTCTCGGCGACTGTGGCATTAGGCACGAATATGAGCTTTCTGCCCTTGAGTCGGGATATGGCCTCCAGAGCGACGAAGCTCTTGCCCCCACCCATGGGATAGAATATCCCTATGGCCCCGCATCCCAGGAAGGTCTGAAAGTCCTTCTGTTGATAGTCCCGAAGGGTGAAGTTGGCAACAGGATTTCGGAGGTCACCCTTCTTC